>Ga0307423_1000828_pt1 | contig 20010 bp, 17 predicted proteins | sample SalMarWE160310MG_FD_202154 | JGI IMG/M metagenome (GOLD analysis project Ga0307423, IMG submission 202154) | Salt marsh sediment microbial communities from the Plum Island Ecosystem LTER, Massachusetts, United States - WE1603-10 | ecosystem: Environmental > Aquatic > Marine > Intertidal zone >...
TGGGGTGCGGGCTCATCGTCATGGGCACGCACGGCCGCAGGGGCCTGCCGCACCTCCTCCTGGGCTCCGTTGCGGAACGCGTCGTGCGCACATCGGCGGTACCGGTGTTGACCGTGCGCGGCGATGCCGATATCGAACTGGAGGGCGCGCCGCGGATCCTCGTCCCGCACGACTTTTCCGAGGCGTCAGCCGCGGCCGTGCGCAGCGCGGCCGCGTGGGCCGATGCGCTAGGGGCGGAGATCACGCTCCTGCATGTGGTCGAACCGGTTGTCTACCCTGATTTCTACTCGGTCGACGTGCTTTCGGATGACCTCATGGAACGGCTCGTCGAACGTTCCGAAAGAGCGCTCGGTGTCGCGGTAGAGGACCTTCTTGGAAGTGCCAAGGCATACACCGAGGTCGAGGTGGGCCGGGCCGCAAGCACCATCGTCGATTTTGCCGATCCGGAACGTTTCGACCTCGTCATCATGGCAACACGAGGACTTTCGGCAATCGAGCACGCCCTCCTCGGATCGGTGGCGGAGTCGGTGCTCCGCCGCTGCAGAGTACCGTTGCTCGCTATCCCGGGCGCGTAAACTCCGCAATTCTCCACTGACTCAGCTTGAAGTTGAGTCAGTGGAGAATTGCTGCGCACGATTGAAGACGTTCATTGCGTTTTCGAGGCCCTTTTGCAGGGCCAATTCGATAGCGTCCGCGGCCCTGACCACCGAAGTGTCAGCGGCCACGGCCTCGTCATCGCTGAACGGGGACAGCACGTATTCTGCGAGATCACCAGTCATGTCGTCGCCCCGCACTCCAACACGAAGGCGCGGGAAACCTGTGCCGACGGCCTCGCACAGGCTTCGGAGTCCGTTGTGGGTGCCGGGACTGCCCGAGCGACGCAGTCGAAGATTCGCCAGCGGCAGGTCGACGTCGTCGACCACCACCAGCATGGATTCGGGCGTCAGTCCGAATTCTCCAAGGAGCCAACCCGCCGCCTTACCCGACCGGTTCATGAAGGTCAAGGGACGCGACAACAGCACGAGCCGACCGACAGTGATCACCGCGAGCTCGCACGACGGGCGTTGGGCCCAGTCGGTCACACCGCGTCGCCTCGCCATCTCCTCGACCACCCGGAAACCGATGTTGTGGCGGGTTGAGGCGTAGTCGTCCCCTGGATTGCCCAATCCAAGAACCAGATCGATGGTCATGGCGAGAAAAGAGGCCCGTGGTGCGTCGAACCCTATTCGGATCCTTCGCCCTCTTCGGCCTCCTCGCCCTTGCCCTTGCCGATAACCTCTGGCTCGGCAGCTTCCGCGATGACCGCTTCTTCCTCGAGGGCCTCTTCCACGACCTCTTCTTCGACGACACGCGGGAGCTCGACGACGACCACGACTCGATCGTCGTCGTCAACGATCTTCGCGTTCTCGGGCAGCTGCGACGCAAGGTCAGCGACCTTCAGGTGCTCACCAACCTCGAGATTGCTGATATCGAGGACGAATTTGTCGAACATGTCCCGCGGCAGGATCTCGATTTCGATCTCGCGCGAGACGAAGTCGATGCGGCCGCCATGACGGACACCGATGCAATCGCCAACCAGCTCCACCGGCATTTTGACCGTCAACTTGTGGCCTCGTGTAATGCGGATGAAATCGATGTGGATGAACTTGCCGCTGATTCGGTCGAGCTGGAGCTCTTTGATCATCGCAAGGCGCTCTTCATCCGTGTCTTTGAGTTTGAGGAGGAAGATAGTGTTCTCTCCCGCCGCACCCTTGAGGATCTCGCGAACTGCGCGTTCGTCCACCGAGATGGCTACCGGTGGCTTGTCACCACCGTAGAGCACCGCCGGCACCCTACCCTGATTGCGCATTCTGCCGGCGTCACCGGTGCCGCGGCCTTTGCGGGCCTCGACCGTGATTGTGATTTCTGGGGTCTGTGTTGCCATGAACGTAACTCCCTTGATGATTACTTCGTAGCTAAACGAAAAGGCTCGAGACCGACGCACCCTCATGAATTCGGCGGATCGCCTCTCCGAGTAGCACGGCCAGGGACAGCTGCTCAACTTTCGGGCTCGTCCTGGCCTTTTCACTGAGGGCGATGGTGTCGGTCACCATGACCTTTTTGATCGGTGATGCATCGAGGCGGTCGATTGCGGGGCCTGAAAACACCGGATGGACGCCCGTCGCGTAGACCGAGCGGGCTCCACGTTCGATCAGAGCCTCCGCAGAGTGGACCAGGGTTCCTGCGGTATCGATAATGTCGTCGACGATGACGCAGTCACAGCCTTTGACATTTCCGATGACGTTCATGATCTCTGCCCGATTTGCTTCCGGCCGTCGCTTGTCCATGATGGCGAGATCGAGCTTCAGACGTTTGGCGAAAGCCCGAGCTCGTTCAACGCCGCCCGCGTCGGGAGAAACCAGCATCGGATTTGCGAGCGCTTTGCGACGAATCGCTTCGATCAGAACCGGAGCCGCATAGAGGTGGTCCACCGGAATATCGAAAAAGCCCTGAATCTGGGCCGCGTGGAGATCGATTGTCAGGACTCGGCCCGCTCCCGCAGTTGTGATCAGATTCGCAACCAACTTGGCCGTAATCGGTACCCGCGGCGCGTCCTTCCGATCCTGTCGGGCATAACCCATGTAGGGCATCACCACGCAGACCCTTGTTGGCGAAGCCCTGCGAAGGGCGTCGAGCATGATGAGGAGCTCCATCAAGTTTTCATTGGGCGGTGGCCCGGTCGGCTGGACGATGAACACGTCGGCGCCGCGTGCGTTCTCCTCTATTTGGCAATACAGCTCTCCGTCTGAGAAGTTGCCGAGACGCATCCTCCCCATCTCGATCTGCAGATAACCGCAGATCGATTCGGTCAGTGCCGGGTTGGCACGACCTGAAAATACCAACAGAGGCGATTCTCTCAGCATGTGCTGCCTATCTCTTGGCTGGGGCGGCAGGATTCGAACCTGCGAATGCCGGATCCAAAGACCGGTGGCTTACCGCTTGCCGACGCCCCAAGCGCCGGAGAGTATACAAGATTTCCGGACTGACGCCTTACTCCTTGTCGGCGTCGATGGACGGCGCGTCGCTCGTCCAGAACTCCTCGTTGAAAAGCCTGGCCGACAACCGGTCGAGCACTGATGTGCTCTGCTCATTGTCCTCGGATCGTCGATTGCCACGTTCCGCGACGATGCGGTTTTGCCGGGCGGACTCGTACTCCTCGAGAACTCGCTGCTCAATTTGTTCGCGAGTCTCGCCGTTGAGAGGGTGGGCGATGTCACGCATCTGGCCGTTCCGCGTCTTTCGAGCCGGCATAGTCACGAAGACCTGCCCCTCGCGCCCTTCGACGACCCGCAGATCGTTGACGATGAAACAGTCGTCGAAGACAACGCTGGCAAAGGCTCGTACCTTACCGCCCTTTGCCGGACTGATGCGCACCTCGGTCACCTTCATACTTTCCTCCATGAAGCCCGATTATTTCACCACTGGACGCCCTCGTGAACGCCCAAGGGTGCAACCTACATGTACATCCCAGCTTTCATCCAAGCCATCCAGCCCGACTCCCGCGGTCCCGGAGTCGGGGAAGATGGCGAACGCGGCAGCGCCTGAACCCGTGACTGCCGCGCACAGCGGCCCCATCGCCTTCAACGCGGTCACGGCACGTCCGACCTCCGGCCAATGTTCGACCACCACCGCCTCGAGATCATTCCCCAGTTCCTGCCATGGCGGAACGACCGTTTCGGTCTCGTCCAAACCGGCCGCGAAGGCCTCTACATTAGCCTTCGACCCCCGCGAGGTCAACCTGGACCCGGCTGCGAAGCGGCCGTAGACGTCGGCTGTCGCGACCTCGATCGGCGGGGTACACACGACCACACCACAGTCGATGAGATCCGGAAGCGGTCGAATGATCTCGCCCCGTCCGGTCGCAAACGCCAAGCCACCGGTGAGGAAGAAGGGCACGTCCGAACCGATCTCAGCCGCGAGTTCTCCGAGCACAGACGCCTCGAGGTGTGACCCCCACAATTCGTCGAGGAGAACAAGCGTTGCAGCGGCATCCGACGATCCACCGCCGAGACCCGCGCCAATCGGTATGCTCTTGGCAAGCTCGAGCCGAGCGCCTGCTTTGATTCCGGTGTGTCGCCGGAGGGTTTCGGCCGCACGGATGATCAGATTTTCACCGCCGGACGGCACGACTCCGTCAGGCTCCACCTGCAGCTCGAGGACGCCCGGTGGAGCGACCGCGGCCCGTATCTCGTCGGTCAGATCGATTGTCTGGAGCAATGATTGGACTTCGTGATACCCATCGCTTCGTCGACCGAGAACCCGCAAATCAAGGTTGATCTTGGCCGGAGCGATGATCCTAGCCCGCATATTTCACCAACTTCCTGCTGCGGCCGGAAATTTGCAGCAATCTGCGGCGTTTGCTCCCGTCGGGGTCCTCCACGTACCGTCAAGTACGCGTCCGCGCCCCCTCGAGGCCCGGCCGGGGCCCCCAGCGTCGTCCTTTGCGTGCGTCATGGGTCCGGATTCAAGGCGCCGCGACGACGGCGATGTCCCTCCATCGCCGAGGAGCGGCAACGAAGAAGACGGGGTCATGCCGCCGACAACCCGGCGTTGGAAGCGAGAGGTGGCCGTTGCCGGCAGTTGCCGGCGTACGGCCGCTCGCGTCCGGGGTCGGGCCACAAGCCGCGGAGCGGCGCCGTAACCCTTCGGGCCGACGGGGGCCGCGGCCAATCTCTGCGTTGCTGGTCGTCGACGATGCACGGGCATCGACTTCCTCCTCGCGCCTTGATCTCAACTCACGAGACCCATCGGCGGACGGCACTGGGGGACGCGGCCGGGCCTCTGGGTCGCAAACACCACATCTCACAACACCTTCCCGGCCTCGCGACAAAAGCTGCTGAGATATGCGGGCTGACGCTCATCATTTGGGTTGAGCAGTACAGAGCGGCAGTTCAGGTGGCGACGGCAGTTCGGCGCCGTCATTCCATTCCAGCCGCACCAGCTCGAGCTCCGCCCATCGACCGTCGGCATTTTCGATCCGAAGGAAACCGGGAACCGAGAGGCTGTGATCGCTGAGCTTGAAGCGCCAGCCTTTGTCGTCGGCGTCAACCTGCTCGACCGACACCACCCGCCAGGGATCGGCAGCGACCGTGACCAGGGCCGCCCAGCGCAAGCCCTCGATCAGAATCTGGCCATTCTCGTGTGGGGTAACCCAATCGTCTTCGGTGGCCGGCAGTCTGCCGGCAAACAGTCGAACCGCCTGCGGCAACGGCATTGCCGCCACACCGAGCGCCTGCTCAAAATCCCTGGCTTGGATCTGACAGCCCTCCCGCAGATCGAAAAACGTCGGTTGGTGCGCGCCGGACCAGCAGGTCAGGGACACCGCCGCGCCAAACGGTTCGGACACCGTGAGCCGCCCATCCTCCCCGCTGGTCAGCAGCGACATTCTCAGACCGCCCGACGATGATATGCGCAGTCGATAGAGCGCCGCCGGATCCGCGGTCAGCGGCCGGTTCAGGTTTTCGATTGCTGCTACGGGATCGACGGGTACGGTTTCGGATGCCGTGGACTGGCATCCCGCAACACCGAGCGCAAGTACCGCCGGCATCACGATCCACAATACCGCGCGGGTCCCGTTGGAGGGAAAAATCTCCCGGCTAATCATCTTCGGATCGTTCGAGCAGAGAGCGCACATGGTCTGGGTTTTCACAGCCCATATCGAGTCCGAGCAGCAGATAGCGACGCGCCTCCACTCGCTCGCCTCCAACGAGGAGCACTTCGCCGAGGTGGCAGTAAATGGTTCCGTCCCCCAGGTTTCCTCCGAGATCGACCGCTCGGCGAAGCCAGCGTTCGGCCTCTGCGAGATCTCCGAGCCGGAAGTGGACCCAGCCCAGGCTGTCGAGGTAGGCCGAGTTCTCGGGGTCGAGCGACACCGCACGGGATATCAACTCCAGCGCCTGTTCGAGGTGCATCTGACGGTCCGCCCACATGTAGCCGAGATAGTTCGCGGCATTGGCATCGTCCGGCTCGGTGTCCACCAACTGTAGGAACAGCGCTTCCGACTCTTCAACCTGGTCGAGCCGCTCCAGAGCGGCCGCACGCGTGAAAACGAGGTCTCGTTCGTCGCCGAAGCGATTGATTGCAATTGCCGTCTCCTGGTCCACCTCCTGCCAACGCTCCAACGCCTGCAGCACCTCCAAACCTGTCAACACATTCTCCAGCCCATCGTCATCGAGCAGCGGCCGCAACCGGCGCCAAGCTCTCGGATCTCCCAATCTGAGACGGAATTCTGCCTCCATCGCTTCCGCTTCGGTCTGTGCCCTCCCTGCGAGGGACGGTTGGAGGCGCACAAGAGCAGCGATTCCGTCCTGCCACTGCTCGTCGCGTCGAAACGTCTCCGCAAGCAGACGCACATAGTCCACCCCGACAACCCCGGCATCAGTCACGCGACCGAGCCATTCCCTGGCCACCAGCGGGTTGTCGGAAATCAACTCAAGCCGGGCTGCGGTCGTTGCACAGCGGACCGCTTCGGGAGAATCGGGGCGGTCCTTGACGAGCTCCCACGCGCGGTCCAACCACTCGCGGCCCTTTTCATGATCGCCAGTGCGGCTCGAAGACCAGGCCATTGTCATTATCAGATCGAAATCTCTCGGATTCTTGCGGAGCAATCGCTGCAGGCGTGTGGCCGCTTCTTCGTAGCGCCCGAGCGACGAAAGGAGGTGAGCCTCCAAAGTCTGTGCGCGGGTCGAATCGGGTGCCCGGGCCAAGACACGCTGGACCGTCTCAAGGCTCAGCTCCAACCGATTGCCCTCCCACAGGAGGACAGCGGCACGCATCAGTGAATCGAGATCGATGTCATCCAGCCAGCCAAGCATCCGCTCACCGGCCTCGCCCGGGCGTCCGAGCTCGACCAACACCTCGACCAGCTTCTCTCGACAGGTCTGCGCAAAGGGTCCGCCCACCGCGCACGAAGTATACAACTCGACGGCTTCCTCGGAACGACCGGTCGCGTGCAACAGGTCGGCATGGAGAGTCTCGAGCCGCGGATTCCCCGGCCGGCCCTGCCTCAAACCGGCAACGACCGCCTCGGCCTCCGCGTATTTTTCCTGCCGCTGGAGGACCTGAGCGAGTGAGAAGAGGAGGTTCGGGTCGCTATCGCTGCTCTCAATCGCCAACCTCAAGGCGGCCTCTGTTTCGGGCAACAACTCCGGATTTCGTGTCGACAGCTGGGTTAACGCCAAAGCACGAACGCGAAGCCCCTCCGGACCAGGGTCCGGTGCTCCGTCGAGGACCTCAACCGCCCGGTCGGCCATGCCGACATCGACGAGAAAACTGGCAAACGCGAGGCGGATCTCATTGACGTCGGGCGCTTCTTGCACTGCGGTGGCGTACGCCTCAATGGCTTCCCGATAGCGACCGTTGGACTCCAGAATGCGAGCCTCGAGATAGCTCTCGAGCCCATCGGGTAGATCGCCGGTCTGGTCCTTCGGCAGACCTTCCCCGACTGCCAACATGGCGACCATCACGGTCGCTATCAGTACGAGAGTCGTTTTCAGCATCCTTGTCCCTCGGCGAAGCCGCCCAATCGATCCTGCGGCCGTCGGTGCATCGCGTCTACGATGCATTCAATCACGAGTGTACCCTGTATTGTTCCCGCCGACTTTCGTGTTGTCTGTTAGAATCCCCGCCGATGACGGAACCAGAACACTCCGGGTCGCTGTTTACTGACCAGACCTTCGACGACGTGGATCTTCCAGAACCGCTTCGGCGTGCTGTCGACGACCTCGGTTTTTCGAAGCTTACTCAGGTTCAGGCCGAGGTTTTTCCGATTTCACTCGCCGGTCGCGACGTCGTCGCTCAGGCACAGACCGGTTCCGGGAAGACCGCTGCGTACCTGTTGACGGTGTTTACCCATTTCTTGCGTGTTCCCCGGGAGACTCCGCCCGAAACACCGCGTGCCCTGATCGTCGCGCCAACCCGCGAACTCGCGGTGCAGATCGCGAACGACGCCGAGGGTCTCGGCCACTACGCCGGCATCCGCACACATGTCGTCTTCGGTGGGCTGGATTACCGCAAACAGCGCGAGATTCTTGAGCGTGGCACCGACCTCCTGATCGGAACCCCTGGTCGCCTCATTGATTACCATAAGAAGGGTTCGTACTCGTTGCGGAAAACCGAAATGGTGGTGATCGACGAATGTGACCGCCTTTTTGACATGGGCTTCGCCGAAGACCTGCGCTGGATTCTGCGGCGCATGCCGCACCCTACCGAACGGCAATCGATGATGTTCACCGCCACCTTGTCGCAGCGAGTCATGACGCTAGGCTGGCGACAGATGAACGAACCTTCAGAGGTCGTGATCAACCCCGAACAGTTGACACCGGATTCCATTCACCAGGTGCTCTACCACGTCGCCACCCGTGAGAAACTCTCTCTGCTCCTCGGTCTCCTCGAGCGCGAGGGGAGCTCGCGAATCATGATCTTCGTCAACACGAGGTTTCGGGCGCAACGATTGGTGGACGATCTGCGCCGCCACGGTTATTCGGCTCGCGGTCTGACGGGCAGCGTCGTGCAGACCAAAAGACTGCGGGTGCTCGACGAGTTCCGGGACGGTAAGCTCCCGATTCTGGTCGCAACGGACGTGGCAAGCCGCGGGCTCCACATCGAGGGCGTCACTCACGTCATCAATTACGATCTCCCCCAGGACTCCGAGGACTACGTTCACCGCATCGGCCGCACAGCCCGAGTCGGCGCCGAAGGAAAGGCCATCACGCTCGCCTGCGAGGACTACATCTACTCCCTCGACGCCATTCAGCAATACGTCGGGTACGATCTGCCCACCGAGTTTGCCGACGACGGGCTTTTCGCCAAAGTGCGGCCGCGCGATCGCCGGCCCGCTCGCGCTGACTCTCGAAGCCCACGGCCCTCGCAATCCGGACCCAGTCAATCTCCCGGCGGTGACGGCGATTCAAAGCCCCGCAGGAGACGACGGCGGCGGCCGCGACGAAAAGGGGGCGGAGGGGGTGCCGATCAGGGAGAATCGAAAGGCTGAAAGCTGTCAGCTGTCAGCCGTCAGTTTCCCACCGCCCACCCCCTCGGGATCGTTTTGCGGAAACACGGGAAGGGAGGGTGGGTCTGATAGCTGAGAGCTGATTGCTGAGAGCTAAAAGGGATACCGCCTGCCAGTCTCAACGCCCTCCAAGATTGAGCGTAGGTGGGTCGTCGTCGGACCAGTCCGGAAGCAGCGGGCCTTCGATCGAGGGATCGCACCACACGACATCTCTGGGCGCAGCGCGCAAGTTGACAGTGGCCACCAGGACCCGGCTTTCCAGCTCGACGATCTGCAGATCACCACTCACCAATCCTGCGGCCACATGGCGACCGTCGGGCGAGGCGGCCAGTCGCAATGGAGCGGTGGCAAGCGCCACGCTCCACTCCTTCTTCAGCTGCAACCCCTCCTTCTTCTCGCGCTTGATCTTCCAGATCTCGATCTCACCACCGCCGTCGGCTCGCTCAACCGCGGTCGCCAGCGTCGATCCATCCCCGGCAAAGACGAGGTCGACCGGCATTCCTTTTGTCGGGAATTCCGCCGCCGGGGTGAGCGTTGCAGGATCGACAACGATCACCTCATTCCCCTCGGCCTGCGCTAGAGCCATCACGCCAAGGGTCATAGAGACCGCGAAGTGGCGAATATCTCCCCCGAGCGGTTGCCGATACACCAGCCGTCCGTCGCCGAGATTGACTGCAGTCATGCTCGCCCCACTGCCCGCATCGGGCGACCTTTCAAGCACCAACAGCACGGTGTTATCCGCCAGAACGGCCACCTGCCACGGATGGTCGAAAGAGATTTCAAACCTATTCATGACGGCGCGGTCCGGATAGCTCATCACCAGCAGCTGCTTCGCTACCACCAGGTACCTGTCGGGAAAGGAACCGAAATGAGGCATCGTGACACCCGGAATGGGATCTCTGACACTCAGATTCCGAAGGTCGACGACGGTCGTCCGGCTATTGACGAGATCGGGGGCGAAGAGGATGCCGCCGGGGGCGGGGAAAAGCCACGCTACCGGCCCCGTGGGGATCGATCGCGAATTCCCGGTCGTCGGATCGACCATGACTACCTCGTTGCCGGCCGACGCAGCCACGATCCCAACCGGGGGGTTGTTCTTCGCCGCGGTGACTGAGGAACAGAGGACCAGAACGAAGACCAGTACAGCAAGCGGTAACGTAAACTTCACCATGATTTCACTCTCCAACAAAGTTAGTCGACCTCGAGGGGGCGACCACGCGCCATCCAGCTCAGCACCCCTCCTTTGAGGTTGAACACCTCTTCGAAACCCATGTCGACCAGCAGGCGCATGGCGCGGGTCGAACGTCGACCGGAGCGACTGACCAAAAAGATGAGTCGATCGCGCGGCACGTCCTCGACCTTGGCCACCAGATCGCGAAGCGGCCACAGTCGAGAGTCCGCGAGGTGCCCTCGAGCGTATTCCTCCGGCTCGCGGACGTCGATCAGCAATGCGCGCTCGCCAGCCTCGACTACGGCATCTTCGAACTCAGTAACCGTGAGGTGTTTCATCGGGAAGCGGAGCCGACCCGTGGACGTCGGCAGACTGAGGTCGTAGGGATGTTTGAGCAATGGTTGACACTCGGCAAAAACACGGTGTTCGCACTCGTAACAACAAATAGCGGAGTCGATGATTTCGTTGAACAGAAAATTGATGGCGTGGTCCGGCTCGAGAAACCGATCGCTCCCCGCCATATGCTCGAAACCGGTCAGACGCATGAAATCGCGCACGGCCGGCCGTACGTGGGTCAGGTAGAGATCGCCTCCAGAGCTGCGGTAGGTGCGCAGGACACCTTCGAGAACGTCGATGCCCGACAGGTCGCAGCGATCGACGCCGTGCATCCGCAACAGCAGCACGTTTTGCCCCGGGTTCGCCTCGAGGTTTGACAGCAGGGCGTCCTCGACGTGGGTCGCCGCACCGAAGAACAGAGAACCCTCGATTTTGACAACTGCGAGCTGCGGGCAGACGGGAGCATCGGGGTTAACAACAAACTGGTGGAAGCTGTCATCCGGAACTACGGACTCGACCGTCGGCATGCTCGACTGGTAAATGTAGATCGCGAGCGACAGGATGACCCCCGCGAGGACGGCGAACTCGAGTGGAAAGACAAGGGTTGCGACAAAGGTGGACAGCATGATTCCGGTATCGGCGCGCGAGGTGCGAACGATCCTGCGTACGCTCCGCCAATCGATCATCCGGTAGGCGATCAGGATGACCAGCCCCGCCAGACTGGCCCGCGGTAGGTAGGCGGCGAGGGGTCCGAAGGCGAGCACGCCGACGAGAATGAAAAGACCGCAGAACACGCTCGACATCTGGCTGCGGGCCCCGGACTGATAGTTGACCGCCGAACGTGTGAAGGAACCAGAGACCGCGTACCCGTTGAAAAACCCCGCGGCGAGGTTTGCCATCCCCTGGCCGATCAGCTCCTGATTCAGGTCGAGCTCTTCGCCGCTCTGGCGCGCGAGATCCCGCGCGATGGAGACAGCTTCGACCAGGCCGAAGGCCGCGATCGCCAGGGCGCCGGTCAGCAAAGGACCAGTTGCCACTCCTTCGACTCTCAACCCGAGTGAGAGATCGGTCAGGTGGGGCAGAGATCTCGGTATCTGACCCACCACCGCTACGCCGAGTCGTTCGACACCCAGCGCCGCCACAACGGCACCGGTCCCGACGAGCGCGAGCAGCGCCCCGGGCAGGCGCCGGGTGAATCCGTCGATTACGAGAATCGCGAGGATCGTCACAACTCCGAGGACGAGGCTGGTGACGTGGATCTGATCGAGGTTTCGGATCACGTCCGACAGGGTTCGCCAGAGCTGTGGGCTCAGGGGAATGTTGATTCGGAAGAGGTTCTTGAGCTGGCCGACGGCAATCAGGACGCCAGCGCCGGCCATGAACCCGAGTAGTACCGCTCGTGACGCGAAGTTCACGAGCATGCCGAGCCTGGCAAGACCGAAACTGATGCGAAAGATGCCGACCATCAAAGCCAGGGCGCTCGCTGCCACCAGGTACTCCGGGGTACCGATCGCAGCGAGTGGCGTCAAAATCGAGAGGACGAGGATCGAGACCGCGTTGGTCGGTCCGCTCGCAAGATACCGGGATGAACCCCACAACGCCCCGGCGATCGACGCCATGACCGCCGAGTAGAGACCATAAGATGGCGGCAGGCCTGCGATCGCCGCGTACGCGATGCTTTGGGGGATGGCCAGCACGGCGACCGTCACACCGGCCACCAGGTCTGGACGGATGCGGCGCAGGCGATAGCCACGCACGATCTCCAACGGTCGTGCGAACGACCTGGCGTATCTGCTGAGGGATTCTCCCGGAGTCACTCGCAACATTCCGACCCCAAGCATAGCTGAATAGCCATTGGCTATTGGCTTTTGGCTTTCAGCCGTCAGCTTTCCGGTATCAGCCCTCGGCACTTGTTCATCGGCAGGGAGAGCTGACAGCTGATTGCCGAGAGCTTCGCGGGGTGGGTGGGGGCGCTAACGGCTAAAAGCGAAAGGCTCACAGCTTGTAGGCGTCACCCGCTGTGACTCGCCGATGAGATACCCTCGACCCGTGGAAACCCTGACCACCGATCTCAAGCTCCGGGCGATCGAGGAGGGATTTGACCTTGTCGGCATCGCTGGAGCCGGCAGGGCGCAAAGTGCCGGTAAGCTAGAGCGTTGGCTCGACGCCGGAATGCACGGCGAAATGAGTTACATGGTGCGCGCCCGTCGCGTCCGCTCTGATCCACGGCTGCTGCTGCCTGGATGCACCTCGGTGGTCGCAGTGGCCATGAGCTACCGCTGCTCCCAACCCGATTCGACCACGTTCGCGGCCGGCGACGGCCGTGTGTGGGTTTCCCGTTACGCGTGGGGGCGCGACTACCATCGCATCCTCAAAAAGAAACTGGTCAGACTCGGACGTTGGCTCGCGGAACAACGGCCCGGCGCCCGTTGGCGGGCCTGTGTTGACACCGCACCGATCCTCGAACGTGAGTGGGCGGCACGGGCTGGGCTGGGTTGGATCGGGAAAAACACACTGCTCCTCAATCGTGATTTCGGCTCCGAGCTTTTTCTGGGCATTCTCCTCACCGATCAACGACTGATTCCGGATGGACCCAGTCCCGAATACTGCGGCAGCTGTACGGCGTGCCTCGATGCCTGCCCCACCGCAGCCTTTGTCGAACCAAAGATGCTGGACGCCCGGCGATGCGTCGGCTACCTGACGGTGGAGCACAGATCCTCCATTGCGGACGATCTGCGGCACAGTGTCGGTACGATGGTAGCCGGCTGCGACATCTGCCAGGAGGTGTGTCCGTGGAATCGGCGCGCCCCGGCCGATCTCCACCCGGAGTTCGCCCCGGATGCCCGGCGCCTCCGGCCGCAACTTGCAGACCTCGAGCGTCTCGATGAGGAAGGATATGGCGAGTGGCGAAAGGGAAGCGCTCTCAATCGCATCGCTTTCGCACAGTTTCGCCGCAATCTCGAGGTGATTCGAGAAAATCTCAATCACCGCGATGGGCTCATAGCTAACAGCTAATTGCCAATAGCTTGTCAGGTCTTCTTGCTCGGTCGCATGACCATGGTCAAATCACGACCCTCGAGCTTGGTCGGCATACGTTCGATGATCGCCACGTCCTCGAGATACTCCCCCACACGTTTGAGCAATTCGAACCCGTTCTCCGGCCGCCGCATCTCGCGCATCCGGAACATGATTGTGACCTTGACGTGCTTCCCCTGTTCGAGGAACTTGCGAGCGCGACGGGTCTTCGTTTCGAAGTCGTGAATGTTGATGTTGGGTCTGTATTTGACCTCTTTGACGTCGACCTGGTGTTGCTGTTTTTTGGCTTCGCGGGCTTTCTTTTCCTGCTCGTAACGGAAACGCCCGTAGTCCATGATCTTGCACACGATGGGTCGCGAAGTGGCTGCGACCTCGACGAGATCGAGGCCCTTCTCTTTGGCGAGCGCGAGGGCCTCTTCGACCGGCACAACTCCAACCTGATTTCCTTCGTCGTCAACCAGGCGTACCGGAGAGAGTCTGATTCGTTCATTGATACGCACCTGCGGTGCATCGGGGTCGTCACGAAACGCGAACTTTCTGATAATCGTCCTCCTTTGGTCAGTGTTTTCGATCGGTTGACGTTGGCCGTCCGCGACGGCCGACAACACAAAGCGGAGTATACCACCCGAGCATGCAAAACCCCCGGTCTGTCAACGATCAATCACTCGCCACCGGCCGACCCACAACCCGTACCCAGACCACAACCACCACGAGCCCGAAGACCAACAGTACTGACGCCGTGGCATCCGTCAGAGCCTCCGGCAGGTACCCGGCAAGGACCGCTGCAGTGGCAGCGAAGAGCGCGTAGGGGAGCTGTGTGCGAACGTGGTCCACATGGTCACAACCGGAAGCCATCGACGACAGAATGGTCGTATCTGAGATCGGCGAACAGTGATCGCCGAACACCGATCCGCCCAGGATCGACGCCACCGTCGCGGCCAGCACGTGGTGACTCGCGGCCGAGGCCTCGAGCACCAGAGGCACGGCCAGAGGGGTGAGGATAGCCATCGTCCCCCACGAGGTGCCGGTGGCAAACGACACCGCCGCCGCAGCGAGAAAGATCGCCACAGGCAACGCGGCCGTTGGCAGGTTCGGCCCGACCGCACCTTTGATGAAAATGGCCGTTCCGAGGTCGCTGCACACCTGGCCCAGCGACCAGGCGAGTGTCAAGACGATGAATGCCAGGAACATGCTTTTGAAACCGGTCACGGCGGCAGAAACCGCCTGTCGCACGCTGAGAATGTCCTGCAGCACGGCGAGTAGGATGGCGCTGGTGAGGCCGATCAGGCTCGCCCACAAAAGGGTGGTGAATGGATCCGAGGCACCGATGATCCGGCTCAGGGAATGGGTCACGGCGCCCGACGCGCGGAGGCTCGCGGACCCGGTATGGTACAGACCGACCAGGGTCGAGAAGACGACAGCCACAACTGGCACGGCCGCATTCCACCAGCGGCACGGCGCGCCATCTTCGGGCGCCAGGTCACTTTCCTCGTAGTTGGCCAGTGGCTGAGAGCCGTCCGCCAGAACCTCTCCGGTTCGGGCTCTCCTCTCGGCTCGTAGCATCGGTCCCCAGTCGCGGCCCGATACTGCGATGGCAAGAGTAGTGGCGAGGGCGAAGACCGGGTAGAAGGCAAAGGGGAGCGACGACAGGAAAACGGAAAACGGGTTCAGGTCGGATCCGGCCTTGGAAAGTGCGTCACCGACCAGCGAGACCTCGTACCCGATCCAGGTGGAGACCAGGGCAACGCACGCAACCGGTGCTGCCGTGGCGTCCACCAGAAATGCCAGCTTCTCCCGGCTGACTTTGTGGCGATCCGTCACCGGGCGCATGGTGTTTCCGACGATCAGGGTATTGGAGTAATCATCAAAAAAAATCAAAACACCCATGACCCAGGTCACCACCTGAGCACGGCGCGGCGTGGTCGCCAATGGCTCGAGAGCACGGACAACCCCGACGGTGCCTCCGCTCCGGCTCATCACGCCGACCATGCCACCGAGCAACATAGAAAAAACGATGATGCTCATGTGGTCCGGATCGACGAGCGCGTCGCGGATATTGGTATCGATGAACCGCAGGAACCCAGCGGCCGGGTTGCCGCCTGCGACCATCGTGGTGCCAATCCACACCCCGACGATGAGGGCGATCAGGACATCACGAAATGCCAGGGCGAACACGATCGCGACCAGCGGGGGCAACAAACTCCACCACGAGTTGACAGCCGACTCCCCACCCGGCAACACGGCGAGGACGCCGAGAGCTGCGAGCAGGACCAGAGCGATCTTCAACCAGTGTGGCACCGAAGGGAGGGTAGCACGGTAGAATCCGAACCCGATCCCGATTCCGTATTTTTGTCGTGTGCGCCGCCACGTTTTCGGGAACGGGATCGGGATCGGACAAGGCTTCGATACCATACCCACGTGCCAACGATTGACGACGAAGCCCTGGTCCTTGACCACCACCCGTTCGGCGACCGCCATCTGGTGCTGGCGGTGCTCACCCACCGGTACGGTGTGCAGCGTGGCGTATTGAGGCGAGCCCGTGGCGGTAAGGCGCCGACTGCGGTAGCGGCTCAGATCATGTCGTTAGTGCACGTTGGCCTTTCCCAGAAACCCGAGGCCGAACTCGCCACCTTCCGCCACTTCGATCTGGTGACGAGTTCGTTTCCGCTGACCCGCGAGCTCGCCAGGTCTGCCGCGGCCGCGGTTGTTTCCGAGCTTCTGATCACCTACTGTCCGCCGGCCGAGCCCTCGGAGCGCGCTTTTCGGCTCGGCGTTTCGTGCCTCGAGGCGCTTCTTGAGGAAACCCCGGCCGACACCGTAGTTGCCTATGCAGAATTCTGGATCCTCGCTCTCGGCGGGGTGCTGCCCCCGGGAACGACCATCGCGGAGGAGCTTGACAGGGATGACGCCGGTCTTCTCGCCGTGTTCCGGAACAAGGCGGTGAACGAGGTACCGACAACGGTGACACCAGCCGTCTCGAGGTGGCTCGACTCCCTGGTTCGAGGAGAGGCGGAAAGGCCTCTCCGTGCGTTGAGTTTCTATCGGCAGACATCCCCGTCCGGCGGAGCAATCGGTGGATCGATTCGCTGACGGAACCGGCGTGATCGGAATCGAAAGGCGGCCCGGCGTCACGGTGCTCGAATTCACGTCGCCAATCCTCTCTCTCGACGTCCTTGACGGGTTCTCGGCAGCCCTGGAAGCACTGGCGGCGGATAACCTGCATGATCCCCTGGTCCTTTGCTCAGCGCATCCGAGCGTCTTTCTAGCCGGCGCCCACCTCGCCGAGATCGCCAACCTCGACGCCTCATCGAGCGGACCCTACGCGCAGCGCGGAAGGCGCGCCATCCGCAATCTGGAAAAGCACACCGCACCGACCGTCGCAGCGATCAATGGTTCCTGCTCCGGCGGCGGTTTTGACCTCGTCCTCGCCTGCGACGCGCTGATCGCAGGTCCCGGCGCACGCTTCAGCCATCCCGGCATCCGACGTGGCCTGGTCACGGGTTGGTCCGGGACTACCCGCCTGCCCTCAGCACTTGGAAGCGCCATCGCTCGCGCTGCGTTGCTGGAGACCCGCGAACTCGATCCGCTCACTCTCTCGAACCACGGGGCAATCTTGTCCTCGTCCGAAGACCCCATCGCGGACGCAATCGAAACGGCCCGACGAATGGCCTCTCTGGATCCGGCGAGATGGCGCCTGTGGCGGGCGCTCCGGGGACCAGGTTTCATTGACAGATTCCACGCCTTCGTGGTACATAAGTTATGACAGTGGAGGACTTGCCACAATCCAATTCGAAACATTCTGGCGCCATTTGACGGTCGTATCTCGGTCGGGTGACGCGGCCGCGAGAGGAAGTTGGGAGAGCCATGAGCCGCACGATTCTGCTAGCCGACGACAGCCTCACCATCCAAAAGGTCGTTGAGCTCACGTTTGCCGACACGGAGTACGAAGTCGTGGCGGTGTCGAACGGCGACGATCTCCTCCAGCGGCTCCCAGATGTCCAACCAGATCTCGTGATCTGTGACGTCATCATGCCCGGCCGGGACGGCTATGACGTGTGCCAGGAGATCAAATCGAGTTCGGAGTTCCTCCACCTTCCGGTCATTCTTTTGACCGGGACGTTCGAGCCATTTGATCGTGACCGGGCGATCGCAGTCGGCTGTTCCGAGATCATTACCAAGCCTTTCGAGGCGAAGAAGCTGGTCGACGCTGTGGAACGCCTCGCGGCGACACCAGCCGCACCTCCTCCATCAGCCGCCGACACGCAATCAATCGGTCCCGAGTACCTCTCCACGCCGGATACCGATAGCCAGCTTGACGACACCGAGGTCAGTCAGGAGTTCGGGCCCGGGAAAGCAATCACCGAGGATATGGCTGGCGCTGGTTCGTTTGACGAAATCGCGGTCGACGAAGCACCTGCCGGGCAGGATGTGGAACCGCCACAAGACGAGTTCGACCTCGACGACGACATCGGGGGTCTGGAACTGGACACGATGGATCTCCCCGATGTTGAGGCCCCGCTCGAAATCGGTGAGATTGCCGAGTCCACTACCGATCCCGCCAGTACCCTGGCCGCCGAGGATTTCGCCGCGATCGGGGAAACCGAAGAGGTCGGAACCATCGAAGGCAGCGGGGAACCCGTGCTGGTTGAAGAGGCCTTCATCGATGTCGGCGGGGAGGACGAGCCGTTCCCGACCGACAAGAGAGATATCGAGGTGCCGCCACCCGAAAAGGCGGACGCCGATAGATCGCTGACGACGCCCATCGACGTCGCCGCGGTGATGGCCGACTACCAGCCCGAGCTTGAACCCGCGATGAACGACGAGGACGATGGATCGCCCACCAACGCGAAAGATGACGCCGACACGCAGGACTTCGGCGAAAAACCCCCGGCGCAGGCGGCACCTGGGGAGGCCAACAGAATCGGGCTCAGCGATGACGATGTGGATCGGATCGCGAGGCGCCTGCTGGAGCTGGCCTCCGACCGTATCGAGCACATTGCCTGGGACGTCATCCCGGATATGGCTGAGGTCGTCGTACGCGAACGGATGCGAGAGCTCGAGGCCAACGCGGAAACCGAGCCATCGTAGGCTTGAAGAGCATATCTATCTGCGCCCCTGTATAGTGAGTCGAAATCAACCCGAGGTCGATCAGTCGTCGTGACCGAAGGTGCCTGGAAGGAACGATTTTGAGAGAGCGTCTCGATCATCTCGTGAGGGAGCTGGCGAACCACGTCGAGAACCTGGTGCTCTTCGAGGTCACGGACTCGACGCACGCTCTTGCGAGGCGGATCATCGCAGAAATGGACGAGGAGAGCCAGAAGCTCGGAGCCACCCTGATCCTCGCCGACCGCCAGGAGAAAGGCGAGGGGCGGGGCGACCGCAGCTGGGAGTCGCCGGCTGGCGGCCTCTACATGAGCTGGCTGAGGTCGGGGATCAAAGCGGAAACCATCGCCCAGCTCCCGATGCTGGCAGCCACCGCGGCCCACGACGCGATCACCCGGATCGGGGTTTCGGATGTTCGCATCAAATGGCCCAACGATATTCTGGTGGGTGGACGCAAGCTCGCCGGAATCCTCGTGTTCGCGCGACACGGTGATACGACCTGGGTGACCGTTGGGCTCGGCGTCAATCTCGAGACCACTCCGGTCATCGAAGCATCCAAAGGCCTACCGGCGACCTCGATCGGCGACCTTATCGGCGTGGGCGACGTGAGGGCCTGGAGGCACGATCTCGTCTGCACGTTTATTGATCAGCTCGATCACCTGATGGAGGACCCGGTGCCGGCAATCGATCGATGGCGAAACCTCCTGATCCAGCGACCGGGTGACGTCATCAGCGTCGTTCTCGCATCAGGGAGGTTAGTGTCCGGAACCCTCCTCGAATTCACCGAAGAAGGTTTCTTGAAGATTCGGGAAAACGGCAAAGAACGCGTCGTCACCGGCGGCGACGTCATCGAAAGCTAGCGCCCGCCCATCCGGCTTCGCCTACCGGCTCCGTCCTGCTGACTTCGCCGTGACAAGTCGGCTACGCCGGGACAATCCCGTCCAGATACAAGATCCAAGATGGTGTCCCGTTCTGAAATAGATTGGCACACGAGTTCATCTACCCGTTCCGGTCGACAGTGCACCGGCTCTCGGGATTCCAGGTTCGTGGCCACGTCGGATGCCGGCGCCGGACGCTCGACGCACGACGGGTCGCTCACGATCTCGGATGGAGCAACCGCCATGTCATGACGCGGACCTCATCGAACAGCCGCAACGTTTTGCTTGCACGAGCAACATCGACCACACCTGCATGGGCGAGGAGACGCAGGTGGCAGTCGACCTCGTTCGCCGAGCCGTACCCGATACGCCAGTGGTGTATCCGATTTCGTCCCGATCGACCATGGCCCTCCGAGAGGTTCGCCGGGACCGAGCTC
>Ga0307423_1000829_pt1 | contig 20005 bp, 21 predicted proteins | sample SalMarWE160310MG_FD_202154 | JGI IMG/M metagenome (GOLD analysis project Ga0307423, IMG submission 202154) | Salt marsh sediment microbial communities from the Plum Island Ecosystem LTER, Massachusetts, United States - WE1603-10 | ecosystem: Environmental > Aquatic > Marine > Intertidal zone >...
ACCTGAGACGCCCCCATCTTTTGATTATTCATCAAGAGTGTGGCTCGGAACTCCAGATATTGCATCCTTAACAAAATATTCGCTTGCCTTCGTATTAAGTTTTGCAATTGGAATGGCTTTAATGCCTGAACAGAAGATTTTTGGAAAAGGAATTGATAATGTAAGGGTATACCGTGCAAGCGGTAAAGATACACTTATCATTAACGGAAACAGAGATAATTATTTTGTTGCATTTCCTCATAAAGATCACATAAAAAGAATTGGTGAAGATCAATGTAATAATTGTCATCATCTCACTCTTCCGGGATATCAGGAGAATAGCTGCTGGGAATGCCATACAAGTATGTACAAACCAACTGCTTTCTTCAGACACGATGAACACACTTTAAATTCCAATGCACATATTAAATGTGATGATTGTCATACTCCCGGAATGAATAGAACTTCTGAAACAGCTAAAAATTGTGTCGACTGCCATCCACAGTATAATTTCCAAAATCTTAAAAATGTAAGTGACAAAAAATATTATGCGTTATCGTATACTGATGCAATGCACAATTTGTGTGTATCGTGTCATATGGTTAAAGCAAAAGAATTAAAGGATAAACCAAATCTTGCACAATGTTCAACCTGTCATAAAACCGGATTTACAAAGAAATTAGAATCGAGTATAAAGTGGGAAATTTCTTCACCACATTTTAACCAGGTGATATTACCTGACGTCAAACCAACAATTGAAAAAGGGGAATAATTAAATGTCATCGAAGAAGATTTTAATAATTGATGATGAACCGGATGTGAATACGTACCTTGAGGCAGTGCTGAAGTCCAACGGTTATGATACTTATTCAATAAGTGAAGTTGAAAATGCAATGGATAAAGTTAAAGAGATTCATCCAAAATTAATTTGCCTTGATATTATGATGCCAAAGGAAACGGGAATTTCTTTTTATTCAAAACTTCGAAAAGATAAAAAGTTCTCTAAGATTCCCGTTATTATTATCAGCGGTGTTGTTGAATCAGAAAAGTTTAATATACATTCATTCGTTTCTGATAAAACGATTCCAGCTCCTGAATACTATATGGAAAAACCAATCAACGTGAATAAATTTATAAAAAAAGTGAAACAACTAACTAATTAGAAATTGAAAAATTTAGAAGCATATAAAAAACACGCAGGGAATGAAAAAATCCACAGTCGGATTTTAAACGAACTGTACCAACAGATACCGGATAATGTAGCCGTTATCGATCGCAATTTCAATATTGTTGATGCTAATAATAATTTTGAAGATCATTTTGGCAAATGGCAAAATAAAAAATGTTATGCTGTTTATAAAAAGTTAGATGAACCTTGCGATAACTGTCCTACGAAGGATGTTTTTAATAAGGGAACACCTGTTATTTGTGATGCTATTGGTGTTGATAAAATTGGTAAAAAGACGCACTATATTGCTCATTCTTTTCCAATCAAATCAAAAAATGGGAAGGAAATTGAATATGCAATGGAATTGACCCGGACTGTGACTGAAACAGACCGGTGGCAGCAGGAATACCACATTCTTTTTGATAGGGTGCCTTGTTTCATCACAGTTATTGGAGAAGATTTTCGGATAGTAAGAGCAAACGAAGCCTTTCGCAATAATTTTGGAGACATGGTTGGTCATCATTGCTTTGAAGTATATAAAAGAAGAAAAACAAAATGCAGGAATTGTCCAGCTGAAAAAACTTTTAAAGACGGTAAAGTGCATCATTCTCAAAAGACTGGTATTGGTAAGAAAGGACAGAACATTAATTATGCAGTTTCTACATCTGCTTTAATGAGAGGCAACAATAGTGTTGCACATGTAATTGAAATTTCAAAGGATATTACGGCTTTAAAACAACTAGAACACAAAGTCATCGAATCTGAACGTCTTGGTGCTGTTGGTCAAACAGTAGCTGGGCTGGCACACAGTATAAAAAATATTTTGATGGGATTAGAAGGCGGGAAATATATTGTAAGCTTAGGGTTGGCAAAGGACGATAAGGCTATGATTAACCAGGGATGGGAAATGCTTGAAAGAAATTTTGAAAAAACAACCTCTCTTGTTAAAGATTTTCTAAGTTTTTCTAAAGGCAGGCTGCCCGAATTAAAAATGGTTAACCCCGGTGATCTAGTTAATGAAATTATAGATTTGTATAAAGATATTGCTGCACAATCAGGAATAAATCTTAAATCTGAAATAGATGACAAAATAAAATCGGCGCCTTTAGACTCAGCTGGCATTCATACTTGTCTTACTAATCTTGTATCAAATGCAATTGATGCCTGCCTTATGGGTGAACATAAAGGAAACGAAGTGATAATAAGAGTATTCGAAGAACGTGGTCAACTTATTTTTGAGGTAAAGGATAACGGCAGCGGTCTTGATAATGAAATTAAGAAAAAAATATTCACTACATTTTTTACAACCAAGGGCGGGGGAGGAACCGGTTTGGGATTATTGACTACAAGGAAAATTGTTCAGGAACATGGAGGGAAAATAATGGTTGATTCTCAAAAGGGGAAAGGCTCTAAATTTAGAATTATTTTCCCTCGCAAAAGATTAATGACTTTATACAAAGAAACGAAAGAATAAATCTATTTTAATTTTTGGAGTTTAATATGAATGGAAATACTAAAAAAAGAATTCTTGTTGTTGATGATGAAGCAGATGTTCGTAACTTCTTAAAAGCCGCTCTTATTGAAGCGGACTTTGAAGTTATAACTGCGGAAGATGGTAATATAGCTTTGGAAGAAGTCAAAAAGCAGCTGCCAGATTTAATTTCACTCGATCTTGTAATGCCAAAAAAATCGGGAGCAAAGTTTTATCATGAATTAACAAAGAAAAAAGAGTGGTCTAAAATTCCAATAATTATTGTAACAGGGCACGCACGTGATGACCTTGGTAAAGCGGATTTGAAAGAATTAACGATGTCGGGACCAGGTGTTTATCTTGAAAAACCAGTAAAGCCAAATAATTATATAGCAGCAATAAAGGGCATATTAAAAATGGAAGTTACTGAAGAAGAAAAACAATCTGCCGAAACTGTAAACCTGCAAAATGATTTAAAGAACATAATTGATAGTGCAGATAGTGATACTCTGAAAAAACTTAAAGAAATACTAAACAAAAAGAATTAATTATTACGGAAAATATTTATGAAATTATGTATTCCAATAAAAGAGAACAATGGTTTAAAAAGTGAAGTCTATTCACATTTTGGTTCAGCTCCGGCATTTTTAATCTTTGATACAAATAGTAAAGAAGAAATAATAATTGATAATTCTAACATGAACCATGTCCATGGCGCTTGTAATCCTATTCAAACAATAGGTGGAAGCAATGTTGATGCTGTGATAGTTGGCGGTATTGGTGGAGGAGCTATCAGCAAACTGAATGCGAGTAATATCAAAGTCTTTCAATCAGTACAGGGTAATGCACAATTAAACATTGATTTGTTTAAAAAATCATTACTACCAGAGTTGACAATAGAACATGCTTGTACTCAGCATAGTCATAATTAAGTATATTGAAAATAAAAGATCATTTGGAATAAAATAAATTTTCCATGAACAAAGAATTGAGGTTGTTATGTCCAGGATTGCAATATTATACTGTAAACGAATTCAGGATCACTCTTGCATTGCTTGTGCAAAGTGCTACAAAGGAATGGCAGAAAAGAATGGGGAGTTTGCTAAGTATGATGAAATAGAATTAGTTGCTATGACTGATTGTGGCGATTGTCCGGGTCTGGTAGTTCCAAGAGTAAAGCTGCTAAACGAAATAACACGAAACCTTGATCGTCCAATCGAAGCACTCCATCTCGGAACTTGTGTGAAGTTAGCCATGGAAACTGCGCAATGCCCGATAGATTATGACGAGTTAAAAATTACCCTGGAGAAAAAATTTGGTATTAATGTAGTAATGGGGACACATTCTTACTAACAAATAAATTGATTGGTGGTTTTAAAAGAATAAAAAACAATAAAGTAGATAAATTTTAATAAATCTCATCCTTATTTTTATTTGTTCATCTCCTAACCTTTCTCTACTCACTTTCTGAATAGCAAAAAAGCAGTTTTATTAGTATTTTTCATTTAGCAATTAAAATAATTTATTTGTTGCCGTTTTGGTAATAAACTTAAATAATTTGGGATTATGCATTACGGGATTCCTACTACAGATAGTTGTCCTTTTTGTCACAGTATCCGAATCATAAAGCACGGGAAAACATCTACAAATAACCCGCGTTTTAGATGTCGGTATTGCAAAAAAACGTGGGTTCAATCAAAGCTTTTAAAACCTGCTCCTAATTTTGGTGATTTGACTGAAGCTTATTTAAGCGGTCTTTCATATCGCGATCTCCGTTCGATCTATCATAGTTCTCCTACAAGAATCAATCAAAAAATAAGGGAATACCTGATGGGCTGCGTTCAGTGGGAGGACTACCTTGATGCGTGTTCACCTAAACATGAATCAAGACTTATTCATCTTGTTGGTAAAAAATTTAAATGCAGTTCAGGTGATAATAAAGAGCATCTGATGTTTATTGCAATGGCAATAGATGCATTATCCAGCGTGGTGCTAGGTTTTGAAATAGGTAAACGTGATTCAAGGGATGTTTGGACTGCTTTATTGGATAGAATAAATTGCAGAGGTTTTGTCTGTCCTACTTTTATGTCCTATGGTTCAAAAAAAATTGAAGACTCGCTGAAAATTGTTTTCCCGTATTCATCAACTTATATAAATTTTACAAGGACTTGTTATGATAATCAGTTGAAAAAAGATTTGTACTATTCAATTGATAATAGAAAATTAATTTTGGAAGCGATAAATGCTTACCAGACAAATCAAACTGCAAAGCTTGAGAATTATCTAATAATCTTTAAAGAAAAACGGATGAAGGATATCGTTCTTAATTCTAAAGATCATTTCTTCAAAAGGCTTAATGAAAGAATTATGATGAAAAATACGACTCGTTTTGAAGGGCTACTTGCGGCTTTTCAAGCGAGGTTTGAAAAATTTCACATGATAAAATATGATCCCGAACCTATTATCAATGGTTGGATTGCCTGGTGGATGCTCATTCCACTGCCAATTGGCTTTAGCAGATTATCTTTGTACTTACAAAATCCTCATGAAACTCACTTTAAAGATTTTCATTGTGGTAATCCCCCTAAAAGATTGGATCTTCCTCTGGATAGTCCTGAGATGAAAACGTTTATTATTGAATTAGCTGTTCGTTCATTACACATCCCGATAAAGTAATTTATAATTCAAATCAGCTAAAGTCATTTATTATACTTCCTTTCTAATACAACACATAGATTACAAAACCCAAATTTATATTGTTTTTACATCACTCCGTATTTAAGTTTTCATCGTTTAGATGCAGAATTTTATTTAAGGAGATAAGCGGTGTTGTCGGAGAAAAGATCATTTATAAGTGAAGACTGGCTTTCACTGTGGATAGGTCTTTTTGTATTTATACTTTCCTGTGGATTATTATTTGGCATTGATATATTAGGTTGGGGAGTCAAAACAAATGTTTGGACTGACATTTCTAAATCTATAACCAGTGTTTCAAGTAATTATTCAGGACTGCCTGGTTTAGTATCTCTTCTATTGACGTATATCTTTATGTTGATTATCGTGGGGATTGGCTTAAAAATGATGGGGCAGAATTTTATAGAATCTATTATTCCTTTTACAATTATTTTTCTAATAAGTTTTTTATGCTGGCTATTAGGTCATTTTGCTTATATAGCAGCCACATCAGATAAATTAAATCAGTTTAATATTTCCTGGTCGCTAAACTTAACTGGTGAAGCAGGTTATATTATTGCCCTTCTCGTAGGTCTGATAATAGGGAATTTCTTTCCCCGGTTAGTTAATAAAATTAAAGTTGCAACAAAACCAGAACTGTTTATTAAAACTGCCATTGTAATAATGGGTGCAGGTCTCGGTGTAAAAGCAGCAGAATCTTTAGGACTCGCATCAATTGTTATGTTTCAGGGTCTTTCAGCTATTATTGTAGCGTACTTGATTTATTGGGCTCTGGTTTATTTTATTTCCAGAAAGTACTTCAAATTCAGTAAGGAATGGGCAGCACCTTTAGCTTCGGGAATTTCAATTTGTGGAGTTTCAGCAGCAATCGCAACAGGAAGTGCAATAAGATCAAGACCGATAATTCCTATAATGGTATCCTCTTTAGTTGTTGTATTTGCGGTTTTCGAATTAATCCTTCTTCCATTCTTTGCACAGATTTTTCTCTGGCATGAACCTATGGTTGCTGCTGCATGGATGGGACTTGCAGTAAAAACAGATGGAGCTGCGGTTGCTAGTGGAGCTGTAACCGATGCACTTGTTAGAGCAAAAGTTTTAAGTGAGATAGGTGTCAATTACAAAGAAGGCTGGATGGTAATGACAACAACAACCGTGAAAGTATTTATAGATATTTTCATTGGTATCTGGGCTTTTATCCTTGCTGTTATCTGGTGTTCAAAGATTGAAAAGAATAAGTCAGGTGAAAAAGTACGTGCTAGAGAAATATGGGATAGATTTCCCAAATTTATAATTGGTTATGTATTAACATTTGTAATTTTTTTACTGATTTGTATGGCTTATCCGGGATCAATAAATAATGCAAATGCAGCTTCTAACGGTGCAAACACTTTTCGGGTAATGTTTTTCTGTTTTACTTTTTTCACCATAGGTGTGGTTTCGAATTTTAAGAAACTAAAAGAGGAAGGTATTGGAAAATTGGCATTAGTCTATGTCCTTTGCTTATTCGGTTTTATCATCTGGATTGGGCTGATTATTTCCTGGATATTTTTTCATGGTATTAAACCACCAGTTGTATGATATTATATAAATAACTGAGACGAAAAAAATGGAAGAAGAAAGAAAATTTGCTGATGAAATAAAAAAGATGGAGTATGAACCTTTACTCCCAATTGAAAAAAAACTTTTAATATGGAGTTTAAGCCTGGGTATTGTCTTATTAGCTCTGCTTATTTGGGTGAGTAACACTTTTTTCTCAGGATAAAACGAAATTAATTTCAATCAAAATAATTATAAATAACTCTTAAAATAAAGGAGTAGAAATGGCTAAGGAAAAGCGGAAAACACCAAAACTTGATGAACTGGAAAAAGGTAACTGGCCAAGTTTCGTTAAGGAAATTAAAATGGCAGCCGAGAAAAGTCCGATGGCAGATGATTTACTCGGACAACTTGAACGTTCGTACGAAGAGAAAATCGGACACTGGAAACATGGTGGAATAGTTGGAGTACTTGGATATGGCGGTGGAGTAATAGGAAGATATTCTGATTTACCTGAAGATTTCCCTAATGTATCACACTTTCATACTCTGCGTATCAATCATCCGGCAGGCTGGTTTTATACTTCGGACGTGTTAAGAAAATTATGCGACATCTGGGATAAGCATGGATCTGGTTTAACAAATATGCACGGATCTACTGGAGATATTATTTTTCTTGGAACAAGGACCGAAGAATTGGAACCGGTATTCAAAGAACTTACTGATATAGGCTTTGACCTTGGCGGTTCCGGATCAGATGTTAGAACTCCAAGCTGCTGCTGCGGAAAAGCCCGTTGTGAATGGGCTTGCTACGATACCATGGAATTAACTTACTTTTTAACCATGCACTATCAGGATGAATTACACAGACCTGCTTTCCCTTATAAATGGAAATTCAAAATGTCAGGTTGCCCTAATGATTGTGTTGCTTCAATTGCCCGTTCAGATATGTCTATCATCGGAACATGGCGCGATGATATCCGTATGGATAAAGCTGCTGTTGCCGAGTACGCAAAAGCAGGTATGGATATTCAGAAAGATGTTGTGGGAAATTGCCCAGCTAAGTGTATGGATTGGGATGGCAAAGAATTAAAAATTGATAACAAAGCATGTGTCAAATGTATGCACTGCATAAATGTTATGCCGAAAGCGCTTCGCCCGGGTCTCGATAAGGGTGCATGTATTTTATTAGGAGCTAAGGCACCAATTGTAGAAGGAGCACTGCTTTCTTCCGTATTGGTTCCATTTATAAAACTTGAACCCCCTTATAAAGAACTAATTGATCTGGTAGACAGGATTCATGAAGTATGGGCAGAAAACGGGAAGAATCGTGAGAGGGTTGGTGAATTCATACAAAGAGTTGGAATGGGCAATTTTCTGGAAGCCATTGAGGTTGAACCAATTCCTCAAATGATAGCTCATCCAAGAGAAAACCCTTACGTATTCTATGAAGAGTACTTTGAAGAGGAATCTGAAGAAGAACAAAAGTGATTATTAAAAAATTATAAAATTTAATAAGGAATAAAAAAATGGCTGAAGAGAAAGTAAAAAGAGTAACCGATATTGGTCCACCTCATTACGAAAAATTTCTTCCTCCGATAATAAAAGAAAATTACGGGAAGTGGAAATATCATGAAATCTTAAAACCAGGAGTAATGGTTCATGTATCGGAGACCGGAGCTAACTTATATACAGTTAGGGCTTCATCATCACGTTTACTTAGTATTGAAAAAATACGTTTGTACGCTGATTTGGCAGATAAATATTGCGACGGCTTTTTAAGATTTACAAGTCGTAATAATGTTGAGTTCTTACTTACTGATAAATCAAAAATTGATCCTTTGGTTCAGGACCTGCAGGCATTAGGTCATCCAGTAGGCGGTATGGGAAATTCAATTTCCAATATCGTTCATACACAAGGATGGGTACACTGCCATTCGGCAGCAACTGATGCATCCGGTATTGTAAAGTCAGTAATGGATGAACTGATTGAATATTTTACAGAAATGAAACTGCCGTCAAAAATTAGAATAGCCTTGGCTTGCTGTTTGAATATGTGCGGTGCTGTTCACTGTTCCGACATTGCTATACTCGGAATTCATAGACGCCCGCCAAAAGTTGACAAAAGTAGATTGAAAGCGATGTGTGAAATTCCATCAGTTGTTGCTTCTTGCCCGACTGCAGCTATAAAACCTGCTACTTATGAAGGAAATCCATCTGTAGAAGTTATTGAAGAAAAATGTATGTTCTGTGCAAACTGTTATACAGTATGTCCTGCTATGCCTTTGAATGACCCATTGAACGATGGTGTTTCCATTTGGGTTGGAGGCAAAGTATCCAATGCAAGAAGTGAACCTATGTTTTCAAAGCTTGCAATTCCTTTCATTCCAAACAATCCGCCAAGGTGGCCCGAAGTTGTCGATGCTGTAAAGAACCTGGTTGAAGTTTGGGCAAAGAATGCTCACAAATATGAAAGAATGGGTGAGTGGATAAATCGTATTGGATGGCCTCGATTTTTCGAAATGACCGGGATCGAATTCGGTAAAGAACACATTGATGATTTCAAACATGCTGGTTTAACATTTAAACGTTCGACTCATTTAACGTATTAGAAAGGAGATTATTATGCCAGATGAATTAAAAGCAGAAGAAGTTGCTGATGCTATGTATAAGATGGTAAAAGAAAGTATGGGTCAAAAAAAATGGAAAGCAACTGATTTGACCAAAGCTGTTCATGAACTCTTTGGCGACAGATGTGATAAAGCACTTGCTAAACTTGCAATCAGGGAACTAATAGAATCCGGAAAGTGTGTCTACACTTACTTTGGAGGAAGTTTTATTGAAATACCTCATAAGGAAGGTGCAGAAAATTAGTTTATCGTTTTGGTTATTTAATGGTCGATAATATGCAGACAGATAATTGTTCAAGAATTGTAATAAGCGGATTGTCAGGTGATTCAGGCAAGACAGTAGTTTCTTGTGGTTTACTTGCCTCTTTCATCAATAGGGGACTACAAGTTACCGCTTTCAAAAAAGGACCTGATTACATTGATTCTGCCTGGCTGAGTTTTGTCTCGGGCAAATCAGCCAGGAATTTGGATAGTTATTTAATGGGTTTTCCCGTCGTTAAAAATTCATTTATAAAAAATGCTGTTCACAGTGGAATAAACGTTATTGAAGGCAACAGGGGACTGTTTGATGGTGTTGATATTTCAGGGACACACAGCACTGCTGAACTTGCCAAGGCACTTAATGCACCTGTTATTATTGTGCAAAACATTACAAAAGTTACAAGAACGGCAGCTGCAAATATTTTAGGATGTTTAAAGCTTGATCCTGATTTGAATATTGCTGGAGTAATCCTGAACCAGGTTGCAGGTGAAAGACACGGCAAAGTTGCAAAAGATGCTATTGAAGATGTAACAGGAATTCCTGTTGTTGGTATGATACCAAAATTACCAGTTAAATTTATTCTGCCATCACGCCACCTTGGTTTAATCACCCCTGAAGAGTTTAAAGAAAAATCTGAAATAATTAATGATTTAAGAAATATTATTGAGGATAATGTTGATGTTTCAAAAATTGTAGAATTATCACAGAATGTAGCTTCACTTGATTATGATGGTGAAGTGAGAACCAAATCAGATTATTCAACTTCACAGATAAAAGTAAAAATAGGTTACTTCAAGGATCAGTCATTTTCATTTTATTATCCTGAAAATTTAGAATTGCTTGTAGAAGCAGGAGCTGAACTAATACCAATATCTCCAGCTTCACAAAATGAACTCGAAGATTTGGATGCATTGTATATCGGTGGTGGTTTTCCCGAGACAAATTTGAAATCACTTGCTGCAAATAATTCAATGTTTTCTGCTCTAAAAAAATTAGTTGAAGATGGATTACCGGTGTATGCTGCATGTGGTGGGTTGATGTATCTGGCTGAAGAAATTCAGTGGAAGGGTAATACATATTCTCTTTCCGGAATACTGCCTATTAAAATTAAAATGTTTGATAAACCACAAGGTCATGGTTATTGTGAAGCTCTTGTTGATAATGAAAATCCATTCTTTGATGTTGGTTGTAATATTATTGGGCATGAATTTCATTATTCCAAAATTATTGATTTTAATCCTGACCAGAATACTTCTTTATCCGTTTTGCGAGGTACGGGATGCTTCAACAAAAGAGATGGATTAACTTATAAAAATGTATTCGCAAGTTATTTTCATATTCATGCATTAGCTACTCCTGAATGGGTAATTGGCATGATTAAATGTGCTCATAATTATAAAGAACAAGAAAAAATAAAAGTATTAATTGAAAGGTAAATGTCATGGCAAAGCAAAAAGAAATGAATGAACAATTAGTCAAAACTCTGAAGAAATGGCAGGTCATTGAGGATAAAGCCGTTAAGTCTACAAAAGAAATTATGGCTAAAACAAAAAATCCTATTGTTAAACATATTATGGAAATTATTCATCAGGATTCGGCGATGCATAAAAGGATTCAACAACTAATCATCGACAGTTTTGAAAAACAGGCGATTACTCTAACACCAGAAGAATTAGGCGATGTTTGGGAAATGGTTGAGGAACACATCGAACTTGAAAAGGAGACTGTCAGATTGGCCGAAGAATCCAGAAAGAATAGTAAAAATTTTGTGATTAGATATTTGCTAGGATATTTGATGACCGATGAACTAAAGCATAACGAAATTCTTCAGCAGATGGAAGATGTTAAAGCAGGAATATATCCTTATGCTTAATTCTTTGCTTTGGTGTAAAGTTAATATTAGCTCAATAGAATTTGAATGGAGAAATTGAAATGGCAAAGATTGTAAAAAAAGCAAAAAAACCTTTAGGTGGTTTAAGAGGTTCTTCAGTCGGAGGATCATCAGTTGAATCCTCACCACTTCGTCCGATTTATGTACCCAAATTACCGCCGTGCCAAAATAATTGTCCCAGCGGCAATAAGATTAGAGAAATTATCACGACAATAAGTCAATCAGAAGGTGCTGAAAGATCTTATCAAGAATCATTTGAAAAAGCATGGAATATTCTAAGTGAAACCAGTCCGTTTCCGGCAGTTTGTGGACGTGTCTGTCCTCATCCTTGCGAAGATGATTGTAACAGGGACCATAAAGATGATTCAGTTGGAATAAACAGCATAGAAAGATTTATTGGTGATTATGCACTTGAACATGACTTTAAATATCAAAAATTAACCGATGAAACATATCCAGAAAAAGTTGCAGTAATTGGTGCTGGTCCTGCTGGACTCTCTTGTGCTTATCAATTAGCACGAAGAGGATATTCTGTAACAGTCTTCGAAGCATTTAGTAAGCCGGGTGGAATGCTTAGATATGGAATTCCTGATTATAGACTTCCAACTGAAGTTCTGGATAAAGAGATAAAAAGAATTGAAGATCTTGGTGTGGAAATTAAATGCAACCAGATAATAGGGAAAGATCTTCCTTACCATAAAATTCAGGAAGATTTTAATGCAATATTTGTTGGTATCGGTGCACATAAAGGAAAATTGTTAGGTATTCCGAATGAAGATGCAAAAAATGTTTTTACCGGAACTGAATTTCTAAATAAAATCAATTCTGGTGAAAAAGTTGAAGTTGGCGATAAAGTACTAGTGGTAGGTGGTGGAGATACAGCAATAGATGCAGCTCGTATTTCAAGAAGACTTGGTGCTGATGTTACAGTTGTTTACAGAAGAACCAGAACTGAGATGCCTGCAATTGAAGAAGAAATTGTTGGTGCTGAAGAAGAAGGAGTGAAACTGGAATTTCTTGCTGCTCCAATTGAATTTGAAAAGAATGGCGATTTAATATCGAAAATGAAATGTCAGAAAATGGAATTAGGTGAACCAGACGAATCAGGCAGAAGAAGACCAGTTCCTATTGCAGATAATTTCTTCTACATTGATGCTTCTACCGTTATCGCTGCAATTAGCCAGGAACCTGATTTTGAAGGAATGGAAAATCTTCACGAAGGAAAAGACTGGATAAAAACAAAGGAAGACGGTTCAACTGATGTAGAAAAAACATTTGCAGGTGGAGATGCAATTGAACTCGGTTTAGCTACTATTGCAATATCACAGGGAAGGATGGCAGCAGAGACAATTCATAATAAATTCCGTAGCATTGAACCAAAGCCTGAGGAAAAGATTCCAGTAATTCCGCACGATAAAATTATACTGGATTATTATGAGAGTAAACTAAGAAACGAACCGTTTAAAATGCCGCCAGCAGAAAGGTTAAAAGAATTGGGACTTGAAATAAGTTCAACTTTAACCGAAGAGCAGGTAATTGCTGAAGCAATGCGCTGTATGAGCTGTGGCTCTTGTTTCGACTGCGGAACTTGCTGGAGCTACTGTCAGGATCAGGCAATAGTTAAACCTGTTAGAAAATATGAGCCTTATAAATTTAAATTAGAATTTTGTAATGGTTGCAAAAAATGCGCAGAGCAATGTCCCTGCGGTTACATAGAAATGAGATAATAAATTATTAAATAATTAAAAATTATTCAATAACAAATAAAGGAAAAATACAATGCCAGTTTTTGAACATGGAGATGTCAAAATTGAAGTTGATGAAGACGGTTTCATTCAGGAGCCAGAATCTTGGAATGAAGAAGTAGCAAAGGCGTTAGCTACGACTGAAGACGTTGCGGAAATGACAGACAAGCATTGGAAACTAGTTTACTATCTGCGCGATTATTACAAACAGTTTGGTATCGCTCCAATGATTAGGAAACTTTGCAAAGAAACCGGTTTTTCTCTTAAAGAGATTTATGAACTTTATCCATCAGGTCCTGCTAAAGGCGCATGTAAAGTTGCCGGTTTAACAAAACCAACCGGTTGCGTATAAAAAATCAGCGCCGGTTGTTTAATCTGATCTTGATTCCTTAATCAATTTGCTTTAAAGAATCGGGGAGAATTTTACTCGGATGTGTTAGCTATATTCTAATCATATAATTGACAGAGTGTATGCTCAAGGAAATATTAAATAAAAAGAAATCGCTAATTGTACATAATTGGACAGAGCTAATTTTTAACTCATATCCATCAGAGGCAGTGAATTTTCTGAGTTCAAAAAAAAATCAGTTTAGTAATCCGATTGGATATACTGTGACTACTAATACTGAAAAGATTTTTGATGAATTAATTAATGATTGTGATTTTAATAAGATAAAATTATTACTGGATGAAATTATTAAGATACGAGCCGTTCAGAGTTTTCCCCCGTCTCAAGCTGTTTATTTTCTCCTTGATCTTAAAAAAGCAATCCGAGATGAATGCAAAGCTGAATTATTAAATAAAAATGTTTCAGATGAATTAGCGGATTTTGAATTATTAATTGATAAAATGTTAATAATCGGATTTGAACTATACATGGAAGCAAGGGAAAAAGTTTTCAAGATCCGGGTTAATGAAATAAAGTCTAGATCTTATAAAGCTTTAGAAAACACTGAAGATTATTAGTCTTTTGTTCTTTTGATTAAGGTAATACAAAGTATAAGATTTATTCTCTTAACACGCTAACTATTATTGTATTAATAGGATTATTCAATAAGAGGAAATTTTGATGAACATACTGTTTTCATTTTTTGCTGTTCTAATAATTATCCTTGCTGTTATTATTGGAGTAGAGACAGCTCAATTAGAATTTTTATTCGGGGTTATTATTCCATATGCAGCAATTGCCACTTTCATATTGGGAATTATTTACCGAATATTAAAATGGGCAAAGTCTCCTGTTCCTTTTAGAATCCCGACAGTTACCGGCCAGGAAAAATCTTTAAGCTGGATTAAGAGCAACAAATTAGACAGTCCTAATTCTACTCTTGGTGTGATAGGAAGAATGGCTCTCGAAGTACTGCTCTTCCGTTCACTTTTTAGAAACACAAAAACACAGTTGAAAGATGGACCTGCACTCGTTTATGGGAGCAGTAAATATTTATGGTTGGGTGCACTTGTTTTCCATTGGTCGTTTTTAATAATTGTTTTACGGCACTTCAGATATTTTGCTGAACCCATTCCATCGTTTGTAATCTTTCTGCAAAATTACGATGGGCTTTTCCAGATAGGGTTACCGATTTTATATGTCACTGATGTTTTAATTTTAGCAGCATTGACATTTCTGTTTTTAAGACGAATTACAGATCCAAAACTTAAGTACATTTCTTTATCATCAGATTACTTTCCACTTTTCCTGATAATTAGTATTGCAGTAACCGGAATTTTAATGCGATACTTTGCAAAGGTTGACATTGTAAGCGTAAAAGAACTGGCAATTGGGTTATTCAGTTTTAATCCTGTAATTCCAAACGGAATTGGGATTATGTTTTATATCCATCTGTTTCTGGTAAGTGTATTGATAGCATATTTCCCATTTAGTAAGCTGTTGCATATGCCCGGTGTTTTCCTGTCACCCACGAGAAATTTAGCAAACAATAGTCGAATGAAAAGACACATCAACCCTTGGAATAAACCTGTTAGAATTCATACTTACGAAGAATATGAAGATGAATTCAGAGATAAAATGAAGGCTGCCGGAATTCCAGTGGAGAAAGAATAAAGATGTCTGAATCAATAATAAAACCTGAAGAATTAGCTAAAAAAATTGATTATGAACCACCTAAAAAAGGATGGTTAGATCCATCAGTTGAATTTAAACGAGGTGTTTATAATTACAGCGGGATTCCAAAAAATGTTGAGTACCTGCAGTTACCTAATCCGCGTAAATGGCAACCAGAAGATCCTGACTGGCAATTGCCCGAGAATTGGAAAGAAATAATATTAAATGGCTTAAAGGAGAGGTTAGATAAATTCCGTTCTTTAAAAATATTTATGGATATATGTGTCCGATGCGGTGCCTGCTCAGATAAATGCCACTTCTTCATCGGCTCAGGCGATCCTAAAAATATGCCTGTGCTTCGAGCTGAACTTCTTAGATCAATTTATCGAAATGATTTTACTGCGGCAGGAAAGGTTTTTGGAAAATTTGCAGGTGCTCGTGAATTAACTATTGATGTAATAAAAGAATGGTTTTATTATTTCTATCAATGCACACAATGCAGGCGCTGTTCAGTTTTTTGTCCTTATGGTATTGATACAGCCGAAGTTACAATTTTAGTTCGTGAGCTTCTTAATCTTATTGGAATAAATATCGATTGGGTTATAACTCCTGTTGCAAACTGTTTCAGAACGGGTAATCATCTTGGCATTCAACCGCACGGTTTTAAAGACAGTATAGATTTTGCTGTTGAAGATTTGGAATCTATTACCGGAATTAAAGTAGATGCACCGATAAATAAAAAAGGTGCAGAAATTCTATTTGTTGTCCCATCTGCAGATTACTTTGGTGAACCTCATTACTTTACCTTGCTTGGGTATTTGGCTCTCTTCCATGAAATAGGCTTGGATTATACCTGGACTACCTTTGCTTCCGAAGGTGGGAACTTTGGTTCCTTCGTCTCGCACGATTTGATGAAGTCACTCAACACTAAAATTTATGCTGAAGCAAAACGGCTTGGTGTTAAATATATTATTGGTGGTGAGTGCGGACATATGTGGAGAGTCTTGCACCAGTATATGGATACAATGAATGGCCCTGCTGATTTTCTTGAAAAACCTGTATCGCCTATCACTGGGACCAAGTTTGAAAATGCTAACTCAACAAAGATGGTTCACATTTGTGAATTCACAGCAGACTTAATAAAGAATAATAAAATAAAAATAGATAAAAACCGTAACGATCATCGCAAAGTAACCTTTCACGATTCTTGCAATCCTGCACGAGCTATGGGATTAATTGAGGAACCACGTTATGTGATAAATAACGTTTGCAATTATTTCTATGAGATGCCTGAAAACACAATTAAGGAACAAACGTTTTGCTGTGGAAGCGGTGCGGGCTTAGGAACTGACGAAAATCTTGAGATGCGTTTGAGAGGAGGTTTTCCGAGAGCAAATGCTGTCAAATTTGTAAAAGAAAAGTATGGTGTGAATTTCCTTGGATGTATTTGTGCTATAGATAAAGCAACATTACCACCTCTTATGGATTACTGGGTTGGTGGTGTCGAAGTTGGTGGTGTTCATGAGTTAGTTGGTAATGCACTAATCATGAAAAGTGAAAAAGAAAGAACGACAGATTTGCGTGGAGATCCTTTATTGACAAACGAAAGCGTAAAAAAATGATAGTCTATATAAGATATCAATATTCTAGTCTGATGAATTAAGGAATTAATTATGTACGATTCAGGAAAAATATTAATTGGAATAATTGTTTTCTTAATATTGTTCACTTCTCCTACTTGGTACGATCTTGTTTTTGGAACTCCTGCTACTAAACCTAATCTGGTCTTACCAAATAAAGCAGATCAAAAAGAATGTGTTATGACAACTGAATATATGCGCGATAATCATATGGAGCTTTTAAATATTTGGAGAGATGATGCAGTAAGAAAGGGTGATAGAATATTTACAACAGCTTCCGGTAAAGAATTTGAAATGAGTTTAACAAAGACTTGCCTTAACTGTCATTCAAACAAAGCTGAGTTTTGTGACCAATGCCATAATTATTTAGGAGTGAGTCCTTATTGCTGGGATTGCCATGTTGACCCTAAAACAGTGGAGATTAAATAATGGATAAGAACAGAAGAAAATTTTTAAAGTTAGCCGGACTTGCTGCTTTCGGTGTTTCTGCTGGAAAGTATATCGATATTATTGCAAAAGATACTGCACACAAAATTCCACTTGCTGATTCACTATCAAACACAAAATTGCCTACAGTTAAAGTTAATCCTAAAAGCAGATGGGCAATGGTAGTTGATTTAAATAAATGTTTGGTTGAAGAGGGTTGCACTAAATGTATTAATGCCTGCCATAAAACTCATAATGTTCCTGATATCGGCAATCCGAAAGATGAAGTCAAATGGATATGGAAAGAACCTTATGAAAATGCTTTTCTGGATCAGGAAAATTATTATATGACAGCATCATTAGAAGGTCAGAAAATTCCGATCTTTTGTAATCATTGTGACAATCCCCCTTGTGTTAGAGTATGCCCAACACAAGCAACGTGGAAGCGTGAAGACGGAATTGTTATGATGGACTGGCATAGGTGTATCGGATGCAGATATTGTGTTGCCGCTTGTCCTTACGGTTCAAGGTCTTTTAACTATAGAGACCCAAGACCTTTTATTAAAGAAATTACGCCAGACTTTCCAACAAGAACTAAAGGTGTAGTTGAAAAATGTACTTTCTGCGATGAACGGTTAGCAGAAGGACTTGAGCCAGCTTGCGTTGAAGCTTGTACTGCAAAAGCATTAGTCTTTGGAAACTTAAACGATCCGAAATCAAATGTAAGAGAATTACTTAAAGAAAATTATTCAATCAGAAGAAAACCGGGATTAGGAACAAATCCCGAAGTCTTTTATCTCGTATAAGGTTTAAATATGTTAGAACTAGCTTTAAAGGGAACTAAAAAATATTGGGGATGGATATTTTTTCTTTCCGCGATAATTTTAGTCGGTGTTTATTTTTATTCACGACAATTTGGATATGGTTTAGGAATTACCGGCTTAAGCCGGGATGTTACCTGGGGTTTCTATATTGCGCAACTTACTTTTTTAGTTGGTGTTGCGGCTTCAGGAGTTATGGTTGTATTGCCATATTACTTACACGATTACAAAGCATTTGGCAAGCTTACAATACTCGGAGAATTTTTAGCAATAGCCTCTATTGTTATGTGCATCTTGTTCGTTGCCGTTGATGTTGGCCAACCTTTAAGAATGATTAATTTAATCCTTTATCCTTCTCCAAATTCAATTTTATTCTGGGATACTGTTGTATTAAGTGGTTACTTGCTTCTTAATGTTATTATCAGTCACACAGTTTTGGAAGCTGAACGCAAATCAATTGCTCCTCCAAAATGGATTAAGCCTATTATTATTCTATCAATCCCTTGGGCAATAAGTATTCATACCGTTACGGCATTTTTATATTCTGGACTTGCTGCACGACCTTTCTGGATGACAGCAATTCTTGCTCCAAGATTTCTTGCATCTGCGTTTTCATCAGGACCAGCACTGTTATTGATAATGGTATTCATTATAAGAAAAATTACAAAGTTTGATCCGGGGAAAGAAGCTGTAAAAGAATTAGCGCTTATAATAACATATGCAATGTGCGCAAATGTATTTTTCATTCTTATGGAATTCTTTACCTCATTCTATAGTTCGATTCCTGAACACATACAACACTTCCAATATCTTTACTTCGGTCTTGATGGACATAATACTTTAGTTCCATGGATGTGGTCATCCGCAATTCTTGCGATTGTATCATTGGTGTTTTTGCTTATTCCCAAATACCGTAAGAATGAAAAAATATTGGTATGGGTTTGCGTTGCAATTTTTATTTCGATCTGGATAGATAAAGGATTAGGAATGGTGGTAACAGGATTTATTCCAACGCCATTAGGTAAAGTTGTTGACTATTCACCAACTGCACCTGAATTATTTATCTCTTTAGCTATCTGGGCGATAGGGTTCTTCATAATTACTGTGTTTTATAAAATAACACTTTCATTGAGAAAGGAATTAGTTACTTAAAAATTTGAAAAGTAATTATTTGATATAGGTATGAAATACAATATGGTGATTAGATAATTATGGAAAATGAAACGCTTCAATTATTTGTTGTAGGAATAAATTACAAGACATCTACTGTTTCTGAAAGAGAGATATTTCAGATTAATCGAAAAGAAATTTCATCCGTATTAAATCATATTAATTCCAGAAAAGAAGTTGAAGGAGTTGTAGTTGTTTCAACGTGCAATAGGTTGGAATTTTATTTAACACTGAAACAAGATGCTCACCCATTTAATGTCATTAACAACTTTTATTCAGAAAAGAAAAAAAAATCTGTAAATCAAAAGCAAAATTTATTTTATATTTTTTCTGGCACTGAAGTCGCATCGCACTTGTTTAAAGTAATCACCGGTTTAGATTCTATGCTTCTTGGGGAATATCAAGTACAGGGACAAATTAAAGAAGCATACAGTTTAGCCTGCTCTCAAAAATCAGCCGATAAAATTCTACATAAATTGTTTCACGCCGCATTCAGGGTTGGAAAAAATGT
>Ga0307423_1000830_pt1 | contig 19993 bp, 16 predicted proteins | sample SalMarWE160310MG_FD_202154 | JGI IMG/M metagenome (GOLD analysis project Ga0307423, IMG submission 202154) | Salt marsh sediment microbial communities from the Plum Island Ecosystem LTER, Massachusetts, United States - WE1603-10 | ecosystem: Environmental > Aquatic > Marine > Intertidal zone >...
AAAAAATACAAGTAGTAAATAGTCACGCAATCTTAGTGCCCGCTGGCGGATTAAGTACATAAATTGCGCGACGCGGGCAATTTTTAGCAACCTGAATAAACCTAGTAATGGAATTTGAAAAAGAAATGTAAATGGAATAGCAGCTAATAAATCAAATATAAACCAGGTTTTTAAATACTTACTTCGCGCTGTCTTAATATCTATTTGCATCACTGATTCAATAGATGGTTGAATAAAATGCAAAATTACATCAACCGAAAAAACTATTGTGATGAACCAGTAGAAAAAATTCACGTATGTAGTTTGCTCAAGCTTAAGTACAATATTAAGCGGAATGTAAATAGCAACTAATGTTGAACAGATAGTAGTCAACAACTGCCATTGCATTCTACTATGTATTGGAATAATTTTCATTGAGAATTCTAGACAAAACTATTATTTTATATGAAAAATAAACTTTTTAAAGATAATTTTCTCTTACTTATTACATTCAATTAATAATGAAATAAGTGTTAATGATTCATAAAAATTGCTAGCCATCAAGTTAAATTTGATTTTTTTATTTTGACTATCTTCCAACAACTTATTACATTCACTTAAAGATTACAACTTATACTGCAATAGTTTAAGTGGTATGCTTAATTTAGTCGAAAACATAAACCATTCGGAAAGGATTAAGCGATGAAAACTTATGTTATGCTAACTAAACTCTCCCCGGAATCATCCAGGCAAATGAAAGACAGAGCAAAGCTCGGAAGGCAGTGGCTGGATCAGGTAAAGAAAAAATGTCCGGAAGTAAAATTTATTGCACACTATGCTCTGCTCGGGCATTATGATTTTCTGGATATTTACGAAGCGCCGGATGAAGAAACCGCGGCGAAGGTATCAATGATAAGTTTATCGAACGGCGCATTTCAGGCAGAGAGTTTAGCCGCAATTCCTTACAAAAGATTTTTAGAATTAGCTGATGAGATTTCTTGAATAACTTAGTAAATCAGATTATCGGTGTAACACTTTTACAGATGGGTTGTTCGAAGTCTTATCAAAAATAAAAAATGATAAATTATTTGGAGGAGGTTATGTCATCAAAAAAATTAAAGTCATTCCTGGATGAAAATAAAATAAAATATATATCCATTCAGCATTCATCTGCCTACACAGCACAGGAGATTGCGGCCATCGCACATATTCCCGGCAAAGACCTTGCTAAAACTGTCATCATTAAGATTGATGGCAAAATGGCAATGGCGGTTTTGCCGGCTTCCTATAAAGTAAGCTTTGATCATATGAAGGATACTTTAAGTGCGAAGGAAGTGCGCCTTGCTTATGAGCAGGAGTTTATAGATGAATTTCCTGATTGCGAGGTTGGTGCAATGCCGCCTTTTGGCAATATTTATGGAATGGACGTTTTTGTTGCCGATAGTCTGTCAGAGGATGAAGAAATAGCTTTTAATGCCTGCAGCCATACCGAGCTAATAAAAATGAAATTCAGTGATTTTGAGAAGCTTGTAAAACCGAAGCGCATTAAATTTTCTGTGCCGAGTAAAACTTAGTTTAATACGGCTTAGATTATTGTGTTGTTTAAGTTCTAGTTTCCATTAGGATTTTTAGAGGTTATCCTGAAGATAATCTACAATCTGTTCCGTTGTGTCAAATGTTTTAACAAGATCTATGTTTCTTCCTTCAAGCTTCATTTGTTCGTTCATCTCAGAAACAATATTCCTCCATATAGATGAATGACAGGCAATTGGTTTGGTCTGCATTAATCCCTTGTTAATATATTCCCAGATTACTGCTAATTCCAGCAGCGTTCCGGTTCCTCCCTGAAGTACTATAAATCCGTTACCTAATTCTATTAGTTTCTGAATTCTTTCGAGCAGTGTATCACATTTAATTTCTTTGGTAATATATTTGTTCGTGGGTCCTCCCCATAAATTAACGGTAACACCAATGGCTTCCGCGCCACCCTCAACAGCACCCTTCGAAGCTGCTTCCATTACTCCATTAAAACCACCTGTGCAAATATCAAACCCTCTTAATGCAAGCTGTTTTCCAATATTATAAGCAGTTCTGTACTGTTCCTCATTTTCTGCTGGTTTTGAACTACCAAAAATTGTAATGATTTTCTTCATAAAGTTGAAATTGAAAAAAAAGCACTTCAAATATATGCAAAAAAAATCCATGACCTTTTATTCGGGGTCACGGATTCTATCAAAAACTATATCCGCCAGAAACTACAATGCATTCGATCCAAAAATGTTTGCATTTATCTCAATATCGTCCGCAACTTTCTGACCAACAATCATATTATCTATATCATAGTCTGAAAGAACAATTTTAAATTTTGCCTGAACACCCAAAAGATCACCGGGTGCCTTCTTCTGTGTTTGTTCATTTGCATCAAGGTAAGTCATTGTTACGTCTGCAACTACTTCCTTTGTTACACCATGAACAGAAAAATCTCCGGTTACTTTTGCTTCCAGCTTATTATCGCCACTCACCTTAACATCACCCACTTTTTTTATAAAAAAAGTAATGTCAGGAAAATTGGCTGCATCAAGCCAGTTCTCGCTTCTCAAATGCTCATCTCTCAAATCTATTCCGGTTTTAATCGAAGCCGTCGGTATAGAAATTGAACCTTTTAAAGTTTTAATATCAGAGACATTAAAAGTTACTTTTCCTTTAACATCATTTGAGACTCCGGTTATATCCTCAAGTGGAGTAGTACTGAAAAATGTTGCTTGGTTTCTTTTATATTTATCTTCGAAGTTGAAAGTCTGCTCGCCCGAAGCTTTTACTTTGAAACCTTGTGCAAGAGATGCTGATACAACAAATATGAGTATCAGAAATGTTTTTAAGATTATTTTCATTTTTTTTCCTTATCTTTTTTTGTTCTAAATACGAAAAATAAACCTGCTGAAATAAATACGACGACACCGGAAATTACTGCTGTATGTGGTAAAAGACCAAGGACAAACTTCTTTTGAAATTCCAATTCCGGTTCTAAGCCAAGTGATTTGTCAAGTTCGGTCATTTCTTTTTTAACCCAAATTCCATCCTTGGATAATACTTCTCCTCCGCTTGCCTGCCACACTATAAAAATTCCGATAAGTAAAACTGCTGCTGTCAGAAGAACAATTTTTTGCTTACTGTTCATAACGCACCATAATTATTTTTAGTTCACAAATGATGTAAAATCTAAACTATAGTTTCTAGAGATTCAAGTATTGATTAAATTTCAAGCCGAAAAACCACATTGATTATATTATCAGAATTATATTTCTAGGTTACAACATATAGTTTTAAAGTGCAATATCTTAATAGTATCCAATTAACAAACAATATATGACCAAAGAAAGTTTCGACATTATAATAATTGGCGGAGGAATAATCGGGACAGCAACAGCGCTCGAATTAAAAAATAACGCTAATCTTAATATCCTACTGATTGAAGCAGAAAAAGAGCTTGCCTCTCATCAAACCGGTAATAATAGTGGTGTTATACATTCCGGTTTATATTATAAGCCCGGTTCGCTTAAAGCTAAAAACTGCACCGAAGGACGTGAACTGCTCTACAAATTCTGTGATAAAAATAATTTTGAATACGTAAGGTGCGGTAAAATTGTTGTTGCAAATAACGACTCAGAAATGAACGCGATGGAAGCGCTTTTCAACAGAGGTGTTGCGAACGGACTTAAAGGAATTAAAAAACTTTCATCTGAAGAAATTAAAGAGTTCGAACCCCACGCTAAAGGAATATCCGGTTTATTTGTCCCGCAAACAGGGATAGTTGATTACACAAAAGTTACAAATGCATACGCAAGATTATTTTTAGAAAATGATGGAATTATTGAAACGAATTGTAAATTTTTATCGCTTAAAATTTTAAATAATGAACTTGTACTTGTTACAACAAAGGGAGAATTCAAAACCAAAGTTCTTGTAAACTGCGGAGGGTTGTATAGCGATAAAATTGCAAAGCTGTGTGGAGTAAATCCCGGATTGCAGATCGTTCCTTTCAGAGGAGAATATTACAAGCTAAAAAAAGAAAAAGAATATTTGGTTAAAAATTTAATTTATCCTGTGCCCGATCCACAATTTCCTTTTCTAGGAGTTCATTTTACACGAATGATAGATGGTGGGGTTGAAGCAGGTCCAAATGCTGTACTTGCTTTTAAGCGAGAAGGATATTTAAAGAGCAGTTTTTCTTTCGGTGATACATCACAAATGTTTTTCTATCCAGGTTTTTGGAAGATGGCATCAAAATACTATCGAATGGGAATTGGTGAGTTCTATCGTTCATTCAACAAGAAAGCATTTGTAAGAGCATTACAAAAATTGGTTCCTGCAATTCAAATAGAAGATATTGAACCCGGAGGTTCCGGAGTTCGTGCACAAGCTTTGGAACCGAACGGAAAACTCGTTGATGACTTCAGGATTGTGGAAGCTAAAAAAATGGTCCACGTATTAAATGCACCATCACCTGCAGCAACAGCTTCATTAGCTATTGGCAGAACAATTGCTAACATAGTCTTGAAAAAGTTTGATAAAGAAGTGTAAATTTTAATTATGAATATTCTTTCAATCCTCTATAAAATAAAATCTCTTAATGAGCTTGGGTTAATTAAAGATGAAACCAAAAATCTAAACAAGAAGATTTTAAAGCTTTCCAAACAAAAAAATATCAGCTATAACCTTAATGGAAATAAACAAAAAATAAGTAAAGAATTATTAATAAATGAGCTTGAACAAATACTGCAAACGAAGACAATTGAACGAACACGTTATTATTTAAACAGGTTGATAAAAAGTTTAGAGGTTCAAAAAGAAGGAAAGATAAACGATTTAAACCTGAACAGGTGGAAAGAATACAACGATATTCTTACAGATAGTCTTTGGCTATTTGATAAAAGAGATACATCGGGAGTTCACAAAGCTGATTACTGGGGAAATTTTATTCCTCAGATTCCAAACCAACTTTTAAGAAGATATACTAAGAGGGGAGAATGGGTGCTCGATCCATTTCTCGGAAGCGGAACAACTTTGATTGAATGCAAACGTCTTGGAAGGAATGGTGTTGGAATTGAATTAAATAAAGAAGTTTGTAAAAAAGCAGAATCTACTTTGCACAAAGAGAATAACCCTTTCAAAGTTACGACAAAAATCCTTACCGGAAACAGCGCAAGAATTGACTTCAAAACTGAACTGAAAAATCTAAAGCAAAAATCCTTCCAGTTTATGATTATGCATCCACCGTATTGGGACATTATAAAATTCAGCAATCAGAAAGATGATCTCTCAAATGCAAATTCTGTTTCGGAGTTTGTAAATTTGTTTGGAAAGATTGCCGAGAATATGTATCCCTTTTTGGATAAAGGAAGGTATTGTGCCGTTGTAATAGGGGACAAATACTCTACTGGCGAATGGATACCACTTGGATTTTATGTTATGCAGGAAATGATAAATAGAGGTTTTAAACTAAAATCTACAATTGTAAAAAACTTCGATCAGACAACTGCAAAACGAAATCAAAAAGAGTTGTGGCGATACCGCGCCCTTGCAGGAGGATTTTATATTTTCAAACATGAATACATATTCCTTTTTAAAAAATAAAAAGTTTAACGGATGAAGAGCTGTTCTGTTTCATTTATTTTAATTGCCTTAATAATTATTAGTTGTTCTTCAAAAGAAGCTGAAAAATCACAAGTAAATTTACTTCATGATATATGGGCACTTGCTTCAATCAATAGTGAAAAAGTTGTGATTGATGAAACTGTAAAAAATCTTCCGAAGCTTGAAATCTATGTTGAGGACGAAATGGTTCGCGGAAACACAGGCTGCAATACAATTAATGGAAAGGTTGAAATTGATAAGAATAAAATTTCTTTCTATGACATCACTGCTACTGAAATGGTTTGTCCCGGTGATCTCGAACGAAGATTCATTTCTGCTCTTCAAAAAGTAAACAATTACAAAATTGTAAAGTTTAAATTATACTTGTATGAAAATGACAAAGTACTGCTTAGTTTTCAAAAGATTGATTGAATAATCCTTAGATGAATCAAGACCTTCTCCAAATTGAAAGAGAATTAAAAAAGCGATTAAGTTATCCATATAAATGGGGAAGAAAACAAAACGATCAATTTGATAAGCTAACAAACTTTGTCTACAGATTTCCATCATTTGAGGATGTTGTAAAAGAAATAGAAAGCAGATTCAAACAAGACAAAGAACACCAGAACATTTCTAATTATGCTTTAACCAGATGGTATAATTTCTGGTCGGCGCAGGCTGTTGAAAAGATATTTTGTTCTCTGCCAAATGTTCAACCTGCAATTGATAAAAAAAACAGGCTGGTTGATTTTACAATTGACGGTGTTACTTTTGATCATAAAACTTCAATCTTTCCTAAAAATTTTCCACATCCTATAGATGAAGCAATTAAAAAAACTGATGAACTCATCAAATGGCTTTATAAAAATCAATCTCAACAACAGAGAAAACATTTAAAGAACAGATTGTTTATTGTGCTTTACTCATCTACCGGAGAACACTGGAAATTAAAAGCAGAAATCTCCTGGCTGAAAGAAAGAATTGAAAAATATATGAATGGTTTCAATCCAAATTTCCTTCTCAAATTTAATCTTGAACCGGACCATCAGACTCTTGCTGATGTAATCTGGGCAATTCGCTAGCATTATTATTAAAGACAACTCTTTACACTAGAAATCAATTTGGTTATACTAACACTTGTGTTGTGTTAATTGATTTTATTAAGTTCAGCAAGGCTATTAGAAAAATTAGTTTAATAAAGTTTTATCAACAATAACTAAGGAGGCTAAATGAAAATTACAATCCTTTTTCTTTTCTGTTTTATTTTTACTGCTTTTGCCCAAATTCAAATAACCCCCACTGATGTTTCCAACGCTTTTGCTGTAGGTAACTCTGTGACTATTAATTCTATGGATATTACAAGTTTTGATATTGGCTCAGCTGGTGGCGGAAACAACTGGAATTTCTCCGGATTACAAAGTACTGAGACTTATGATTTAATGTGTGTTGATCCTGTTTCAACACCCTATGCAAATGAATTCCCGGGAGCAAATCTCGGGACTTATGCTTCAGAAAATTATCAGGGCAATCCAGCAGAAGTTTGGTCTTACCTGAATCTTGGAAGCACACTTGGCAACATGGGTCAGGCTATTACATCAGGTTCTTTTCCCGGTGATTTAATTACTTCAAAAAATAATCCTGCAGCTATAGAATTACAGTTGCCATTAATGTATAACTCTACCTGGTCTCAGAGTTATACAAGTACTATTTATTACAATGGAACCCCAATTACCACAACTAACATTTCCAAAAATATTGTTGTTGATGGCTGGGGAACAATGACAATGCCAGGTGGTGCCAGTTTCGATGCTTTGCGGATAAGAGAGTCTTCTACTGAAAATGGAAACACATTTGTAGAATATTCTTTCCTAGCTAAGAATGGAGCAAATGTAACAGTTGAAGCATCAGATCCTAATCCACCTAATAGCGGTGTTATTAATGCCGACTGGTACGATTGGAATTTATCTTTCACAACTGATGTTGAACAATTAAGTGGTTTACCATCAGATTTTTCACTAAGTCAGAATTATCCAAACCCGTTTAATCCTACAACAAAAATCGAATATAGTATTCTCGAACAATCTTTTGTTCAGCTTAAGGTTTATGATGTTCTTGGAAACGAAGTTGCAACAGTAGTTAATCAGGAACAAAATGCCGGAACATACAGAGCAGACTTCAATGCGGAAAATCTTGCAAGCGGATTGTATATCGCAAAACTGCAAGCAGGTAATTACACAAAGTCCATTAAAATGACTCTTCTTCGCTAATATCATTTTTCAATTTTTAATTTGCCGAATCTTTAATGATTCGGCATTTCATTTTTAAACTCATTTCCCAGTTAACGAAACAAAGAATAATTTTATCATTACAATAATATTTTAGTATTTCAATGATTGAATTTCTTCCCCTTGGCGGGGCAGGTGAAATTGGTGCAAACTGTTACTATCTGAATTTAGATGGTATCGGAGTAATTCTGGATTGTGGAATGCATCCACAAAAAACAGGTTTGCATTCACTTCCAAAGTTTGATTTATTGGAGGATAGGCCAACAGATTATGTTTTAATTTCTCATGCCCATCAGGATCATCTGAATGCACTTCCATTTCTAATAAAAAAATTTCCTCATTTGAAGATCATTACCACTCCACAAACACGAGCAGTAGCTGAACTTACTCTCCACAATGCTATTTCAATATTAAAAAGACAAGTGAAGAAAAATGAATTTGAAGTTTATTCGCGTGACGAAGTTGATCTTCTTATAAAATCAATAAACTATAAACCTATCAACGAAAAATTTATATTGAACAGTAAAGAAGAAATTGAAGCTGAATTTTATGATGCAGGACATATTATTGGTTCTGCTGGCATTCTTATTCATTATAGAAATAAAAAAATATTTTATACGGGGGATATTAATTTATCGGCACAAACTATTTTATCCGGAGCGAACCTGCCAACAGGAAAAATTGATTTATTGATAACTGAAACAACCTACGGCGCAACTGACTCTTCACGATTAAATGTCTGGCAAAAAGAAGTGGAAAGATTTGCTTCATCAATTAATAAAGTAATTAATAAAGGAGGGTCGGTTCTAATTCCGGTATTTGCTTTAGGAAAATTGCAGGAGATGCTTGCAACCATCTGGCTTCAAATGCAAAGAAATAATATTACCAAAGTTGATATTTATACCGGCGGAATTGGAAATAAAATAAACAGGATTTACGATTACAATCGTTTCGTCGTAAAAAGAAATGAAAAGGATTTGGTTTTGCATGACGTTCCACATAAAGATTTAAAAACGCTACCAGATTTTGAAGAACTATTCAAATTTCCCTCAATAGTTCTTGCTTCAAGTGGAATGATGATAGAATCTACCAATTCTTTTATGCTGGCAAAACAATTTCTCCAGAAAAAAGATTTTGCAATATTCACAGTTGGGTATATGGATCCCTCAACTCCAGGCAGCATAATTGCTAACGCAAAGAAAGGAGATAAAATTCAACTCACTGAAAGAGATAGAAAAACGGAAATTAAATGTGAAATAAGAAACTTTAGATTTTCAGCTCACTCAAAAAGAGAAGAACTGCTCTCAATAATTAACACATTGAAATCGGATAACATTGTTCTTGTTCATGGAGATTTAGAAGCTATCGACTGGATGGGAGCCTCAATTCTCAAAAATTATCCACAAAAAAAAGTCTTTGCTGCAGGGTTGGGTAAAGCGATAATGTTTGATTAATAAGCCAAACTATTGATATATTGAACTAAGAAATTTTTCGTTTTTTGTAAAAAGAGGAACCTTGGGAACCTCTGTCAAGAAAGGCACGCTTCTCTTCCCGATTTGGGTGTCCATTCCTTTGGAAGAAGCCCGCGGAGAAAATATTTATGTTGATAGAAAATCTTACAAACAATAATCAAATTAATCCATTATTCAGTGAACAATAATTACAATTATCGGAGGATAATATGTCCGTATTAAAAGAAAAACTTGGTAAAAAAATCGAGGAATGGCGACCCCGTACTATAAAGCTGTTAAAAGATCACGGAGATGCAAAAGTTGGTGAAGTAACAATTTCACAAGTAATCGGTGGCGCCAGAGGAGTCAAAAGTTTAACGACCGATATCTCTTATCTGGACCCGTTTGAAGGAATTCGCTTTAGAGGATTTACAATTCCTGAAGTTATGCAAAAACTTCCAAAAGTTCCCGGAAGTGAGATGCCATATGTTGAAGGATTTTTCTATTTACTTCTTACTGGTGAGGTTCCAACCGAAAAAGATGCCATAGAGGTTGCGGCCGAATTTAAAAAAAGAGAAGCCGTGCCCGAGTACGTATTCGATGTGCTTAGAAAACTGCCGCCTGATTCCCATCCCATGGCGATGTTTTCTTCCGCTATTGTTGCGATGCAAAGAGAATCAGTATTCGTAAAGGAATACAATGCCGGTCTTAACAAAATGGAATACTGGATGCCAACTTATGAAGACGGAATGAATCTCCTTGCAAAACTTCCAACCATTGCCGCATTTATTTACAGGCTGAAGTACAAAAAAGCGGATATAATAAAAGCTGATCCCAAGCTAGACATGGGCGGCAACTTTGCTCATATGATGGGGATAAAGAAACCTTATGATGAAGTATCAAGAATGTACTTCATCCTCCACAGCGATCACGAAAGTGGAAATGTAAGTGCACACACTGGACATCTCGTAGCTAGTGCACTTTCGGATATTTACTATGCAATTTCTGCAATGATAAACGGTCTAGCAGGACCACTCCACGGACTTGCAAACGAACAGGTTTTAAGATGGACGCAAGGTGTCTATGAAAAGATGGGTGGTAAAATTCCTACTGAAGAAGAAATGAAAAAATTTGTTTGGGATACGCTAAGTAGTGGACAGGTGATTCCAGGATTCGGGCATGCAGTTTTAAGAAAGACCGACCCGCGCTACATGGCACAAAGAGAATTTTGCCTAAAACATTTACCTGATGATCCTTTGTTTAAATATGTTGATTTGATTTTTAAGGTTACTCCACCAATTTTGCTGGAACAAGGTAAAGCAAAAAATCCCTGGCCAAATGTTGATGCACAATCCGGAGTAATTCAGTGGTATTATGGTTTAACCGAGTATGAGTTTTACACTGTACTTTTTGGAATTGGAAGAGCACTTGGTGTTGTATCTAACATCATATGGGATCGTGCTCTTGGTTATCCTATAGAAAGACCAAAATCAATTACTACTGCAATGATGGAAGAAATTGCAGGGATAAAGAAATAATTCTATCTCACTCCTCACCCCTCTCTTGCTGAGAGGGGTCTGAGGAAGTTATTTAAATCTAAATCACTTAATTTTTGATAAACCCAATTGTGGATTCCGTTCTCCCCTTCATCCAATATATACGATAGTGTGATTCTTATCAAAACTGAATTTCTATAAGGCATTTAATTTTACCCCTAGACTTAAAATTCTTTTTTACAGCTTTTTCGCAAACTAATATTTTTAGATTATATATTATCGAAGGAATAACTAATTTTACATTTTATAAATAATGATTTTTCTCTTGATTGTTTTTCTTTGTATGTCAGGGAAATCTTGTAACTGGTTCTAAAACTAATATGCTCGTCATCTTATTCTTATGATTTATTTTTCATACTACCTATTACTACATTTAAATAATTTTAATCAACTGTGAGTTACTAATGAAAAAGGGTTTTTTGTTATTTGTTTTACTATCGGTCTTTCTTCTCCCCGGATTGGCAAATGCTCAGAAAAAAATTTATACTTTAGATGAGGCGATAAACACAGCGCTGGGAAATAACCGTGATATTAATATTTCAGTTCTGAATACGGAAAAATCACGTGCAGCAGTCAAAGAAGCTTTTGGATACGCACTTCCGAGTCTTGATGCATCAGCAAACTTTTCCCATTTTTTAAAGAAACCGCTCACGGCGTTTCCCGATTTTGAAGCTCTGCTTACGAATGCAACGTATAATATTTTGTTTGATGAGAATGTAATCCCGAAAGATGAGAGCAAATTCGTTCCGGTAGAAACAAAGCTTCAGTCATTTGTTCAGAGCAATACTTATTCGGCGTCCTTAACATTAACCCAAATTTTGTTCAGCTCGGCAGTCTTCGAGGGAATCGGTGCTTCGCAAACTTATTACGAACTTGCAAAATCAGAATTAAATAATACCGTTTCTAAAACGGTTCTATCTGTGCAGAAAGCATTTTATGGTGTGCTGCTTGCTAAGGCAGTTTTAGAAATTACGAACTCAAGTTTCAACAACGCTGAAGAAAACTTTAATAATGTTAAAGCTCTCTATGACGAGGGAATGGTATCGGAATTTGATAAACTTCAGGCAGAGGTTCAGCTGGAAAATATCAGACCTGTTTTACTAAGGGTAGAAAATGCTTTGATCAACGCAACTAATGGATTTAAAATTACCCTTGGAATTGATCAGACCGCAGATGTTGATGTATCCGGAGAGATTAAATTAGATTCGATTGATATTAGCAACGAGGACGAACTTATTCAGGAAGCATTGGCTTCAAATTTCGATATCAAAAGTCTGGATCTAAAAAAACAGGTTGATGAGGCTTTTATTCAATTAGATGTTTCGGAATACTGGCCCACGCTTGCCGCATTTGGAAATTACTCCTATGCCGGATCATCTGATCAATGGAATTTTCAAAATTATAATTATGCAACAGTTGGGCTTAGTTTTTCTATCAATCTCTGGCAGGGAAACCGAACAAAAAATGCAGTTGAGCAATCAACTATTACATACAAACAAACTGAAGAACAATTATCGCAGCTGAAAGATTATACTGTAATGAATGTTAAAGCTAATGTGCAGGAACTTAAGAGGGTTCAATCGTTGCTGGAAGTTCAAGCAAGAACAGTTAAACTGGCTGAAAGAGCTTACGATATAGCAAAAGTAAGATACAAGGAAGGCGCCGGAAGTCAACTTGAGTTGCAAAACGCAGATCAGGATCTGAGGCAGGCAAGACTCAACAGAGTACAAGCTGTTCATTCCTATCTTATTACTAAATTCGAGCTTGACCAGTTACTTGGCAGAACTGATCCTCAATATTTTTCTTCCTTCAGCGATAATGAAAATTAAAAATTTAATATTTCTTGTAAAGAGGAGAATCAATATTATATGAAACAAATTTTAAAATACCAGTTTGCAACCCTGGGGTTAGTTGGATTAATGTTTTCAATATTAATTTTTCAATCTTGCGGGGGAAAGTCTGAAGAGAACACGACCGATAAAACTACGTATACAGACACAGTGTCAGTTGAAACCCAATCTGTTGAAGTAAAGGAATTAACAATTTCAAAGACTTTTTCAGGTACTCTGGAAGGAGAAGACCAGGCAAATATAATTGCTAAAATCCCCGAAAGAATAATGAAGGTTAATACAAAAGTCGGGGATTATGTAAAAGTCGGGGATGTTTTGTTTGAATTGGATAAGGGTGGCGCACAATCGCAATTTTACCAGGCACAAGCCGCATTTCTTAACGCACAAAAGAATTTTGAAAGAATGCAAAACTTATTAAAAGTAGGTGCGGTTTCTCAACAAGCATTCGATGCTACTCAAACTCAATATGAGGTTGCAAAAGCAAATTTTGATGCAGCTCGCAGTACGGTTGAAATAACTTCTCCGCTTTCAGGTATTGTTACAGCAATAAATGTAAATATTGGTGATCTTGCAAATCCTGCAATGCCTTTGGCAACGGTAGCAAATATCGGCAGAATGAAGGCTAAGTTTAATGTTGGTGAAATTGATGTGCCAAGTTTCTACGTCGGTCAACCAGCCGAGATTTATTCTGAGATGAGCCCCGATATAATTCAAACCGGAAAGGTATTCCAGATTTCAAAATCTGCAAATGTCCAATCCCGTACATTCGAAATGCAGGCAATGTTTTCAAATACTAATGACAGGTGGTTTAAACCGGGAATGTTCTGCCGGGTAAGAGTAAATATGAAGTCTAAGAAAAATGCGTTAACAATTCCATATTCATCTGTTTATAAAGAAAACGATACCGATGGAGTTTACGTGGTTAATGATAATAAAGCCTTATATAAGCCTATCACAACCGGTTTAACTGATGGTAAATTAATTGAGGTAACTTCAGGTTTAAAAACCGGCGAGCAGGTTGTAACTCTTGGTATGAGTAATCTAAAAGATGGAACAGTAGTTATTATTTCAAATAAATAATAGTAAGATTATTTAAAAAGAAATTCGGATTAAAAAATGAAATTAGCTGATGTCTCTATAAGACGCCCGGTTTTTGCGACAATGATGATCATGTCTTTAGTTGTGCTTGGATTATTTTCTTATCTAAAGCTGAATGTTGATCTGTACCCCGATGTTGATATTCCGTTCGTTGTAATCACAACCGTCTTGCCCGGTGCAGGACCTGAACAAATAGAAACAGATGTTACAAAGATTATCGAGGATGCCGTCAATCCTGTAGAAGGCGTTGATTATATTCAATCAACTTCGCAGGAAAATGTTTCTATAGTTATAATTGCATTCAAGCTCGAGATAAATGGAAAAACCGCTGCTCAGGATGTACGCGAAAAGATTGCTGCTGTGCGTGCAAAACTTCCGTTGGAAATAGAAGATCCGGTTATCCAGAGATATGACCCCGCAAGTTTACCAATTATGTATTTATCAGTATCTGGTAATATGTCCGATAGAGATATAACAACATTTACAAAAGATGTTGTTAAGCCGAGACTGGAAAATATTCCGGGTGTTGGTTCTGTTGATTTGGTTGGAGGTGCAGAGAAAGAAGTTCAGATCGAAGTGGATGCCGGGAAATTAAGAGCATACAATATTTCTATTCAGGATGTCATTCAAAATGTTGGAGCTCAAAATGTTGAAATTCCGGGCGGCAATGTTATAGAAGGTCCGCGCCAGCTTTTAGTCCGGACTATGGGCAAGTATAAGAATGTCGAAGATTTTAGTAAAGTTATCGTAGCAACTCCAAATGGTAAACCTGTGTATCTCTTTGATGTTGCACGGGTTGTCGATGGTATAAAAGAACAAACAAGTTTAACCAGAGTTAACGGTAAAATTGCTGTTGGATTGAATATCATTAAACAATCCGGGAGTAATACGGTTCAGGTTGCACATGGTGTAAACAAGGAGCTGGCTAAATTACAAAAAGAGATCCCCGCAGGAGTTGCGGTAAGCGTTGCACAAGATAACAGCATATTTATCGAAGAATCAATTGATGATGTTTTGTTTGATATTCTTTACGGTGGTCTTCTCGCAGTAATTGTGATTTATTTTTTCTTAGCAAACTTCAGAGCAACTGTAATAAGTGGTCTTGCACTTCCCACATCAATAATCGCAAGTTTTATTTTGATGTTTGCTCTTAATTTTACATTAAATATGATGTCACTGCTTGCTCTTTCACTTGCAGTTGGTTTGTTGATTGATGATGCGATTGTGGTAATAGAAAATATTTACAGGCACATGTCGCAAGGCGAAACACCAATGGAAGCCGCAAAATCTGCTTCTGAAGAAATTGGGCTTGCAGTAATGGCTACAACATTTACGGTTGTTGCCGTGTTTGTCCCCGTTGCGTTTATGCCGGGAATTGTTGGTAGATTCTTTTATCAATTTGGAATAACAATCTCTGCGGCAGTACTCGTCTCTTTATTCGTTGCATTTACACTAACCCCAATGCTCTCCTCAAAATGGCTGCACAGAGAAGATGAGGCACTATCTCCCAAAGGTAATCCGCTTAATAAATCTCTTTACTACTTCAATCATATCTTTGAAATTTTAAGTAAAAAATACAGCGGTGGTTTGAGATGGGCATTAACACACAGAAAGATTGTTGTGTTCGGTTCAATAGTAGTTTTTATTTTAAGCTTTTTTTTGATGGGAACACTTGGTTCTCAATTCTTTCCAGAAAGTGATCAAAGCCAATTTAACGTGGTAGTTAATGCCTCACCCGGAAGTTCACTTGCACAAACCAGTGCTATCTGCGAAAAGGTTGAAAAAATATTAAGAGAAAAACCTGAAGTTAAAACAGTACTAACTACAATTGGTTCAGGAACTGATCCGGTTACCAAAGCTACTATTTTAGTAAAGCTTGTTAAAACTAAAGAACGAAAAAAATCAGATAAAAAAATAATGGCTGAGTTAAGAGACCAGATAAAATATATACCGGGAGCGACTTTTAGTATGTTAACCCAGGGTGGACCCGGAGGTGCTCAAAAGCCTGTTACTCTAAGTATTCGGGGAGATGATCTGACGAAACTTCAAAAAGTTGCGGATAAGGTCGAAGCCATAGTTAAATCAACCCCGGGTGCGGTTGATGTTGATAATAGTCTGGAACTTTCTAAACCGGAAATAAGAGTCAATATAGATAGAGAAAAAGCATCCGATCTGGCAGCGAATCCTTATCTGATAGCCACGACAATTCGAGCAATGGTCGATGGAGCTGTAGCTACACAATTCAAAGAAGGTGATGAACAAATTGATGTTAGGGTTAGATTGAAGAAAGATCAAAGAGAAAATATAAACGATCTTTCTTTACTTACATTAAAAAGTAACAAAAAAATTGGTGGCCAGGATTTTCTGGTTCCTATAACAGACATTGCTACTATAACTCAAGGTGTCGGTCCTTCAAAGATTAACAGATATGCAAGACAAAAAGAAATTCGTGTTGATGCTAACTTAGCGGGAAGATTCTTAGGAGTTGTACTTGCAGATATAATGAAAGAAACGTCTAAACTTGAATTAGAACCCGGTTACTCTATTAACGTTATCGGGCAGGGTCAAATGCAGGAAGAATCTTTTGGAAATATTCTCCTTTCACTAATGCTGGCGATTGTCTTCGTTTATATTGTGCTCGCAGCGCAGTTTGACAGTTTTGTGCATCCATTCTCTATAATGCTTGCCTTGCCGATGTCCATCATTGGTGCAGTTCTCGCATTACTGATTTTCAAAAGTTCTGTTTCCGTTATGTCTTTAATTGGTATTATCATGTTGATGGGTTTAGTAACCAAGAATGGAATACTTCTGGTTGATTACGCAAATGTCTTACGTGAACGGGGATTGTCAAGATTTGATGCTTTACTTAAAGCAGGCCCGACAAGATTGCGTCCGATTTTGATGACAACATTCGCAATGATTTTTGGTATGATGCCGGTAGCTCTCGCTCTTGGTGAAGGAGCTGAATTCCGCGCACCGATGGGACAGGCAGTAATTGGTGGTTTGATAACATCAACATTGTTAACCTTATTTATCGTTCCTGTTGTTTATTCAATTCTTGATGATTTAGGTACTTTTAGTTTTTCTGGATTCTTTAAGAAGTTATTTTTAAGAAATAAAAAACAAATTCCGGATATAAAATGAAACTTGCATTTGTAATTTATCACGATATACTCGACGATCGTGTGACCGAAGCTTTAAAAGAACTTGAAATAGATTTTTATACACAATGGGAAGATGTAAAAGGGAAGGGACATAAAACCGATGCGCACTTAGGTAATCGTCCTTTTCCCGGTTATAATTTTGTCCGAATGATAGCTTTTGGTGAAGAGGAATTGCTTGAAAAAGTTGTTATCAGGATAAATGAATTAAACACAATTGTTGAACGAGATGATGATAAAATTAGATTGTTCCAGGTACCGCTTGAGAGGATAGTCTGACTTCTGGAGAAAAATTATTTATAAAAGGAAATATTTATAAACTACAAACAAGACTTTCCTCCTGTTTATCCAGCTTACTTATAGCAAGAGACGTGCTTATTTAATTTACTCATTAGAACTTTACCAAAAAACTTACAAAATTCATTTGGGATGATATTTCATCCACAAAGTATTTCCGTTAAATTTATATCTTAACAGAAGTTATTTCATTTATTAAAAATTAAAGGCTAAAGTGGAAAAAAGTGGAACATCCGGACCAGGGCGGGAAGGAATAATAGAAAACACAATATCAATAAATGAGCAACCCGATAGCTTTGCCGAAACTCTCAGACAAATTCCCCTGGCGAAAAAAAGTCTGAGCAGCGATGAAGCAGAAGCTCTACTTAAAGTTTTTATTGCTGCTGCACAACCATCATTTGCAAAACAATTTATGGGTGCAGTTGATAAAGAAGTTTACTTCAATTTTGGCAACTACCTTAATTTGCAATTAAACAAACCGACAAAAGCCTTTATAAATGTTGCACACGAGTACTTAAACCTTTTCCGTTTTCCTTCCTTTCTACGTAGAATCTACGATGAGAAAACTTGGGAGTCACTAACCTGCCTGCCGGCAAGGCAGGTTCACGAATTGATCCTGAAAAGTAATTACAACACAAGAGTTCTTTTTAACCAGAGACTACGAGATTATAAAAACAAAACTCTTTTCAAAGTAATTAATGGTAACAGAGTTACAGAATATAGCTGGGAAAAATCCGCTGGTATTATTCAAAATTATCAGCAGGCTTTATGTTCATTAGTACAAACCGTAGAAACTTCTTCTCCGGGACAAAGTAAAATTGCATTCCTTCTAGATAATTGCCTTGATATGGCTTTGCTCGATCTCGCTTGTTTGACAGGCGGAATTGTTAATATGATGATTCCGGGAAATTCAGTCACCGAGCATATAAGATTTATAATGAAACAAAGCAAAGCATCTCTGCTTATCGCACATGATGAAAAACAGCTTTCAAAAATTAAATCAATAAAAAATGAATTACCGGAACTGAAGACAGTTGTGCTTCTCGAAGGAAACTCTGGTGAGGACTGGGTAATTAATTTTGCCGACTTCTTAAGAAAAGCAAAACCACAAACCGACGATCAGGAAATAGATATAAATGCACTTGCAACGATAATGTACACCTCCGGCACAACCGGTGAGCCTAAAGGAATAATGTTTTCGCAGACGAATATTGTTTATAAAAGATTCTGCCGTGCAATGGCTATTCCTGAAATTGGTGATGAAGACCGATTCATTTGTTTTCTTCCGTTGTATCATACTTTCGGCAGATATCTTGAAATGATGGGAAGTGTTTTTTGGGCATCAGAATATTGTTTCCTGGAGAATCCTTCTGTCGAAGCGATGATTTCAAATATGCAGCTAGTTAAACCTACTGTCTTCATCAGCATTCCTAAAAAATGGATGCAGCTTTATGAATACATCACAAGTAAAGTTGATATAGAAGTTGATGAAGATCAGAAAATAAAAAGTGAGTTAGACAAAGCAACTGGCGGCGAACTAAAATGGGGATTATCTGCTGCTGGTTATTTACCACCGGATATTTTCCAGTTCTTTCAAAAATATGGAGTTGAATTGATGAGCGGTTTTGGAATGACCGAAGCTACCGGTGGGATAACTATGACTCCGTGGGGAAATTACAAACCAAACTCACTCGGCAAAGCTTTACCGGGAATCGAAATAAAGCTCGGCGATGATGGTGAAATACTGGTTAAAGGTCCTTATGTAATGATTGGCTACTACGAAATTGAAAATTCTGAAACGTTTACTGAAGATGGCTGGCTACCTACCGGAGATATTATGAAGATGGATAAAGAAGGATTCATTCAAATCATCGACCGGAAAAAAGAAATCTATAAGAACATTAAAGGCGAAACAATCGCTCCACAGAAAATTGAAAATCTCTTTCGTGATTTTGAAAATGTCAAGCTGGTTTTCCTTGTCGGCGATCACCGGGCATTCAACACAGTTTTAATTTTCCCTAATTATGATGATAAGGCTTCTCTTCTCTATGACATGGATGAAAAACAAAAGCAGGAATATTTCTCTTCGTTAATTGTAACAGTAAATAAATTTCTTGCACCGTTTGAACGAATACTTGACTTCCGGTTGATTGAAAGAGCATTCTCCGATAAGCATGGAGAGCTTACGCCCAAAGGAACTTATAAGAGAAAAGTTATTGAGAAAAATTTTGAAGAAATAATTAATTCGATGTACGTGAGAAATGATACCAGTGTATTTGTCGGAAGTTCGGAAGTAAGAATTCCCAACTGGTTTTTAAGAGAGAAGGGCTGTTTGAGCAGAGACATTGTAGCAATCGAAAATGAAATAGCAATTCCAAAACTTAAGCTTTCTCTTCCATTAAATAAGACGAGAGAGGAAAATGTTTTTCGGATTGGTAATTTCAATTATGTTATCACCTCGCGATTTATAGATTTACAATCTTTACTTATTGATCCTTTATTATGGATTGGGAATTATGAGTTTACCGAATTCACCGGTAAATCAATTATTCAGTGGTACAGACAAATAAAAGAATCGAAGCAGATTCAATTTCATTCCATTGCAGAACCAATTAAGCTACAAGAACGAGAACTCAATCAGTTTCAAAAAATTGTTTCTTCGTCTGAGTTCTCTCTTGAGGG
>Ga0307423_1000831_pt1 | contig 19993 bp, 14 predicted proteins | sample SalMarWE160310MG_FD_202154 | JGI IMG/M metagenome (GOLD analysis project Ga0307423, IMG submission 202154) | Salt marsh sediment microbial communities from the Plum Island Ecosystem LTER, Massachusetts, United States - WE1603-10 | ecosystem: Environmental > Aquatic > Marine > Intertidal zone >...
GCCGGCCGCACGCTTTCCAAGAGCCAGATCCAGGGCATAGTGCATTTGGTGGCGGGCAGCGTACCTGATCTGGACGACGCCCATGTCACCGTGGTGGATTCCTCGGGCAATCTGCTTTTCCGCAAAGACCAAGACAGCGCCGGATTCCCCGCAGCTCTCACCGCCAGCCAATTGGACTACCAGCGCAGCACCGAGGCCCAAATCTCCAACAAGGTGCAGACCATGCTGGAGAAGGTTATCGGCATGGGCAGGGCGGTGGTCAGGGTGTCGGCTGACATTGATTTCACCCGCACCGAAGAGGTGAAAGACCTTTTCGATCCGGATCAGACCGCGGTTCGTTCCGAAACGCGCAGTTCCGAAAACTCCAAAAATGCCGGCAACCTGCCCATAGGCGCGCCGGATAACCGCTTTACTTTGGCCCAGCGCAACGCCGCGCCCGGCTTGGAGGAGACGGGCAACACTGAGCGCAAACGCGAGGATGAGACCACCAACTTCGAGATAAGCCGCACTAAGCGGCAGACCTTGAAGGCCCTGGGCGGCGTCAACCGCCTTTCGGTGGCGGTCATGGTTGATGGTCCATACAAGGAAGCCACCACCCCTGAAGGAGCGACCACCCGCACCTTTACCCCGCGCACCGCCAAGGAGATGACCCAACTTACCGAATTGGTTCGGCGCGCGGTGGGTTATGATGAAAATAGGGGCGACGAAGTAACCGTGGCCAACGTTCCCTTCGCCTTGCCTCCAGGCGCCGGCGCCATGGCGGGTGTCGGCTGGCAGGATTATCTGGACAAGTATGGGCGGCAGGCGCTCAACCTGATCTTGGCCATACTGTTCTTCCTTATGGTTGTGCGGCCTTTGATGAAACACTTGATCGCGCGTAAAGCCAAAGAGGAGGCCGTTGGAGCCGAGGCGCGGGTTGGCCCTGGCGAGGAACTGCCTCCTGGCGAGGAGCGGGAGCAAATCGAAGGCGCCGCCCGCAAGATGGGTACCAGGGATATGATCCTGGCCTTGGCCCAACAAGATCCCGAACGGACCACGGCAGTGTTGCGTTCTTGGATCCACCAAGCATAGCGGCTGTAGCCTTAGAGGGGAGGAGCGCGCATGGCACTTAGCGCTGACAAAATGAGCGGGCTGCAAAAGGCCGCGGCAGTGATGGCCTCCATGGGGGAGCAGTTTACCGCCGAGATGTTCAAAAAGATGGAGCAGGAAGAGATAAAGCTGGTCGGCGTGGCCATGAGCAACTTGGACCGCCTGGAACCCGACCTGCAGGAGACGCTTTTAAAGGAGTTTTTGGAGGCCTTAAAGAGCGAGATGGGACCCATGATCTCGGGCGATATGACCGCCCGCCGCGCCCTGGCCCTGGCCTTGGGCGAGGACGCCGCCGCCGGATTGATGGAGGAGCTGAGAAAGGCCAAAGAACCGGTGCCTTTCGAGAGAGTCAAAAACGTCGACTCAAAGACCTTGGCCGGGTTCATCAAGAGCGAGCACCCCCAGACCATAGCCGTGATTCTTTCCCACCTGCCCCAGGTCAAGGCGGCCGAGGTGTTGGCGCAGTTCCCTGAGAACTTGAAATACGAAGTGGTTATCAGGGTGAGCAATCTCGACATGATCCCTCCCGGCATCGTGGAGGAGATCGACGCGGTGTTGAACCGGGAGATGCTTTCCACCGAGGGCATGGAGGCCAAGCAGTTAGGAGGCGTGGAGGCGGTGGCCGAGCTGATGAACAACGTGGACAAGGCCACCGAAGAACAGATCTTCACCCGGCTGGAAGAAGACGATCCCGAGTTGGCCGAGCAGATACGCCAGCTCATGTTCGTGTTCGAGGATCTGGTCAATGTGGACGACCGCGGCATCCGCAGTCTTTTGAAGGAGGTGCGCAACGAGGATCTCACCGTGGCCCTCAAGACCGCCTCCGACCAGATGAGAACCAAGATTCTGGGCAACGTCTCCGAGCGTGCCTCGGCCATGATCCAGGAGGACCTGGAGGTCATGGGTCCGGTGAGGCTGTCGGAGGTGGAGCAAGCCCAGCAAAAGATCATCCAGATCGCGCGGCGTCTGGAAAAAGAAGGCAAGATCGTGATAGGCGGCAAGGGCGGGGAGGATCAGCTTGTCTGAGCGGGATTCCCAGGTGTGGGATGCCAAGGGTCAGCTCAACCCGAAACTGGAGCCGCGATCCTTCCAGCTGGAAGAGATGTCGCCGGACAAACGCCCGGTGCAACAGCACATCGAGGAAGAGGAGGGAGGTTTTCGGCTTTTGGTTTACGGCGGCCGCCAGGAAGATCCTCGCGACCGTGCCCAGCACCAGGCCAAGGAGATCATAGAAAAGGCCGAGCAGGAATCGGCCGCCAAGGTGGCCGAGGCCCAATCCCAAGCCGATGGCATCCGCAACCAAGCCTACGAGGAGGGCTATCAGCAGGGGCACGAGGAGGGCCTGAACGCGGCCAAAGCCTTGGTGCATGCCGCCGCGGATAACTTGGGCCGCGCGCTAACCAAGCTGGACAACGCCCGGGCCGAGGTGATGGGCGGCCTGGAAGGCGAGATTATCGGCTTGGTACAGGCTGTATGCGACCGGGTCTTCGCCACGCCCGATGCGGTGCCGGCCGGGGTAATCAAGCAGGTGGTGCGGGAAGCGGTGAGCCGTCTTTTGGATTTCGAACGGGTGACGGTGCGGCTGAGCCAAAAGGACTTGAGCAGCATCGAGGAGTTCCGTCCCGAACTGCTAAAAACCTTCACCGAGTTGGGGCGCCTTAATTTGCTGCCCGATCCTGCGCTGAAGCCGGGAGAATGCGTGGTGGAAACCCCCAATGCCAGGGTCGACGCCACCATGGACACCAGACGCAGGCGAGTGTTCAAGGCTTTGGTGGAAACGCTTAAGGGTAACGCGCCGTTGGATTTGACCCCGGTGCTGGAGGAGAAGAAGCAGACCCAGCCCGCGGAAGAAGCCGCTCCCGGCGACATGGCCGCGGATTCCTTTGCCGAGCCCGGCGCCGCCCCGGAATCGCCGGAAATCGAGGAGTGGTGATGCCAAGCCACCTTTCCCGCTATTTCGAGGCTGTGGCGCCAGCGGATCCGCTGGTGGTAATGGGCAAGATCACTCAGGTGGTGGGTTTGGTGGCCGAGGCCCAGGGGATCAATCTGCCGGTGGGCGCGGGCGTATACCTGCATACCGAAGAAGCCCTGGTATTGGCAGAGGTGGTGGGGTTCAAGGGAAGTGGCATGCTGGTGATGCCCTACGCCGAGACCCGGGGCCTGCGTCCCGGCTGCCCCGTATCTTCGGCTGGCAGCGAGTCCATGGTGCGGGTGGGGCCCGGCCTTTTGGGCCGGGTTATCGACGGCTTGGGCCAGGCGGCCGACGGCGGCCCCGAGCCGGACTACCAGGCTTTGTATCCCCTATATAACGATCCTCCTCCCGCCGTGCACCGCCGTCGTATTAAGGAGCCGGTGGATGTGGGCGTGCGGGTGATAAACGCCATGCTCACCCTGGGCAAAGGCCAACGCATCGGCATCTTCGCCGGTTCCGGCGTGGGCAAGAGTTCGCTGTTGGGCATGATAGCCCGCCACACGGCGGCCGATGTCAATGTCATCGCCTTGGTGGGTGAGCGTGGCCGCGAGGTGCGCGAGTTCATGGAGCGCGATCTGGGCGAGGAGGGCATGCAACGCTCGGTGGTGGTGGTGGCCACCAGCGACCAGCCGGCCCTGGTGCGCATGCGGGCCGCCTACCTGGCGCACAGCGTGGCCGAGTATTTCCGCGATCAGGGCCACGACGTGATGCTGATGATGGATTCGGTCACCCGTTTCGCCCTGGCTGCCCGCGAGGTGGGCCTGTCAGTGGGTGAGCCGCCCACTACCAAGGGTTACACCCCCAGCGTGTTCGCCCAACTGCCCAGGCTTTTGGAGAGGGCTGGCACCACTGAAAACGAGGGCTCCATAACCGGTATCTATTCGGTTTTGGTGGAGGGCGACGACGTGACCGAGCCGGTGGCCGACGCCATGCGCTCCATTTTAGACGGCCACGTGGTGCTAACCCGCGAATTGGCCGACCGGGGCCATTATCCCGCCGTGGAACTCATGGGTTCGGTGAGCCGTCTTATGCCGGAAGTGAATCCTCCCGAGGTGCTCAAGGCCTCCCGTCGGCTGGCCGAATTGGTGGCGGCCTATCGCCGCAACGAGGACCTGATCAACATCGGGGCCTATTCCCAAGGCGCCAACCCCACCATCGACCTTGCCATACGCCTCATGGACAGCATCAACGGATTCCTGTGTCAGGCCCTGGATGAAGGCGTTGATTTGGAAGCCAGCCGCCGGCAATTGGTGAGTCTAGTGGGGGAAGGCTAAGCCATGGCCTTCAAGTTCCGCCTGCAATCGGTTTTAGACCACCGCGCCCACTTGGAAGAGCTGGCGCTTAACGATTTCGCGGTGCACATCAAGGCCGAGCGCGAGTGCCAGGAACACATTGCCTGGCTGGATAAGGAGCACCACAGGGCCAGGGCCAGGATCACCGACATGGGTGTGAAGGGTATGAGCGCCCCGGAGTTCCAATTGGCCAACGAGTACTCCACGGTGCTGCGCCTGCAAGCCATGCGCGAGCAAGCCCGACTGCCGCGCTTGCAGGCCGCAACCCATCAATCGCGCAAAAAGCTCATGGAGGCGCGTAAGAACCGGCTGGTTTTGGAAACGCTTAAGGAACGCCATCGCCGGCGTTATGATTACGAGCAACTGATGGCCGAGCAAAGGCTTATCGACGAAGCCGCGGTGGCTGGCTTTTTGAGGAGACAGACCTCATGACCATTTCCAAACCTCGGGCGCAGACTCTTCTAACCATGGGCCTGGTTATCAAGCTTACGGCGCTGGTATTGGCCCTGGTGCTGGCGGGCCCCCTGGCCACACCCGGCCCCCAACCCGTGCAGGCCCAGGAGGCCAAGGCCGAAGACAAAGCCGCCAAAGACGCGAAAAAGGGCGAAGAAAAAAAGGAAAAGGCAAAAGAAGGCGAGGGCATGGCCGGAGCCGCTGCGGCGGTGTCCAAACGTCAGCAAGCGGCCAAAGACGCCGGTAAGACCGACCAAGATTACGAGGAAGCCAAAACCACCGCCACCAAGGCGCCGGAGTACGATCCCACCCTCATGAAGCTAATTGAGCAGAAGCGGGCTGAAATGAGCCAGGAAGAAGCCCGCTTGGCAGTGGAGCGTATTGAGCTGGAAAAACTGCGGAGGGAAGTCAACCAGCGTATCGCTGAACTTAAGAAAGTGCAGGAGGCGCTGAACCAACTCATCACCACCGAGAAAAAGCAGCGCCGCGAGCGCGTCCAGAGGCTGGTGAAGGTGCTGTCCAATATGCGGGGTCCGGCAGCTGCCGCGGTGGTGGAAAAGCTGGACGATCAAATGGCGGTGGAAATTTTCTCTCTGATGCAGGCTCGCCAGGCCGGCAAGGTCATGAGTAACCTAAAGCCCGAGCAGGCGGCGCGCATAGGAGAACTGTTGGCCCAGCGCAAGTCATCGGCAAAGGCCTCCAAGGTGGCTGGCCAGGCGGCGGCCTCCGGGGCGCAGCCTCCACCCCAACCAGAGCCCCAGGCCGGCAAGCGCCAGCCGCGGGCCAAACAATAGCTAATGTGTCGGATTAAATGCTAGGATGTACCCGCCCCTCGTGGGCGGGTAGTTTATTGCAGGCGTAAGGCAAGAGTTTGGGGAAAAGGCGGCGGATTTTTGTTAAAATTTAAATATTAACTCCCGGTTAAGCCCCGATTGCGGGAGGAGTGTCATGCGCATCGCCAAAATGCCCAGCGGAAGGACCCGCAGAGACGAGCGGCGGGAAAAAGATTACGAGGAGCATCACGGCCCCTTGCCCTCTGATGAATTCCAGGACGAAACTATTAAACCGGCCAAGATAAAGCCAGGCGAAAAGCCGCCGGTGCAGGTCATCTTGCCTCCCATGGAGCTTTTCGAACGCCATCGCGGCTATGACGAGCCTCTTCCCGACCAGGAAACCTTGTTGGAAACCAGCGTCCGTCTGCGTCAGCAGGTCGAGATGATCATGGACACCGATGTGTTAGCCGACCAAATAGAAGTCCGGCACTCGATCATTGAGGATATGGATGATGAGGGTCGGCTATATTTGGCCCTGCCCTCGCCGCCCATTCTTAAATCCCAGGTGGGCACCAAGGTACAGGTTACCTTTCTTTCCCGCTATCACGATGTGCCCGGCGGGCGTTGGATCAGGGTCGGATATCACACGACTATCCTGGATGTAAAACGAGAGCACGAGTTGGCTGAAGGCGTCATTGAGCCGGTGGTGGTGGTGGCCCCGCCCAAGCGTTTGCAACCAAGCACTGTGCGCATGGCCTACCGCTTGATTCCCCCGGAGGAGCTCGACCTGCGCCTGTTCTTAAGGCCGGAGGATTTCGAGTTAGGTCTGATGGACCTATCCATTGGCGGAGCCCAATTCCACCACCCCAAGGATCGGGAGTTCGAATTGGGCCGGCGCATCGCGCTCAGCCTGATAAGCGGTGACACGTCCTTTAATCTAATCGGCAGAGTGGTTCGCCTAGGCAAAACCTACGATGTGCGCGGCCGGGAGCGGGGAGTGACCAGCGTTAAATTCGATGAGATGGAACCCGTCATAAGAAACCACTTGACCCGGCTCCTTACCGAAACCTACCGCTATCTGCTGGCTCAGCGTTCGGGCATCGCCGCGCGCCGCGAAGATGATTAACCTTTAGCTTTCGCCTCAAACCTTACCGCCTGCTCCGTTTGGCTGGTACGTTTCCATAATGCTCATCGATCTTCATCTACATACTTCCCGGCATTGGCCTGGCTGTTCAGTTTTGGATTCTGGGGAGTGCTGCCTGCGGCCCAGGCTCAGGGCTTGGCAGGGGTGGTGATGACCGAGCCAATTGCCGATGGGAGGCGTCTAAAACCGAGGCCGGTTTGGTAGAGGCCATCAGGGCCGGCGGCCTGCTTACGGTTAACGGCCGAAGTCGATTAAGTCGGTCTAGACGACGAAAATGTATTGCAAAAACATCTGTAGTTACATACTAATATACTTGGCGTCGAAATTCTGACGCAGGTGCGGTCTGCCATGGATGGCCAGGCCGCTTCGGAACGTTAGCTTGCCAACGTTATCCTAAGCCCAAGGACGGGAACCATGACGGTCATAAACGCGGGGACTATTTGTCCATGGAGCCTGATCCCAAAAAAATTCAGGTGCTTCTGGCCGAACAGAACCAAGCCTTATCTAAGGAATGGGGCGAAGCCCTAAAGTCGCGCGACTGCGAAGTCAGCACCGCGGGCAGCTTGGAAGAGGCTCTCAAGGTTGTGGAGCAGGTGTACTTCGACCTGGTGTTTCTGACTGAGGATCACGAACCAAGCCGGCGCGACGAGTTTATAGTCCACCTCTTAGAGCTTTTTCCCGATTCCTTAGTGGTGGTGATAGCGCCTACGCCCTCAGTGCCCGGCGCAGTGCGGGCCGTCCGCCTAGGTGCCTGGGATTACCTGCCTTATCCTAAAAATGCCCAGGAGGTGATCGACGCTTTAGCAAGGGCGTTGGAATACCGCAGCTGGCGGCAGGCGGCTTATCAGCGCCGGCGCGAGATCAGCCAGATGTACGACGTGCACAACATCGTGGGCAAGAGCATGCCCATGCAGCAGGTGTTCCGTTTGATCCACAAAGTAGCCGCCACCGACGCCACCACCTTGATCCTGGGCGAAAGCGGCACCGGCAAGGAGTTGGTGGCGCGCGCCATCCATCACCACTCGGACCGTAACGCCCGCCCCTTGGTGCCGGTCAACTGCGGGGCGATACCAGGCGAACTTTTGGAGAGCGAACTGTTCGGCCACGAAAAAGGCGCTTTCACCGGCGCCATCAAGACCCGCATGGGGCGTTTCGAACTGGCCGAGGGCGGCACCGTGTTCCTGGACGAGATCGGCGACATGTCGCCCTTGCTGCAGGTAAAACTGCTGCGGGTGCTGCAGGAACATCAGTTCGAACGGATCGGCGGCACCAAGACCATCAACGCTGATATCAGGGTGATAGCCGCCACCAATCAGAATTTGGAAGCAAAGGTCAGCGAAGGTTCGTTTCGCGAGGACCTTTTCTATCGCCTCCATGTGGTGCCGATTTCCATACCTCCGCTCAGGGAGCGGCGCAGCGACGTGCCTCTTTTGTGCCAGCATTTTTTGAAACGCTTTGCCAAGCAAAAGGGGCTCGGCGAAAAGCGCCTGCATAAATCGGTCATGAACCGACTGCTGCGCTACCATTGGCCCGGCAATGTGCGCGAACTGGAGAACCTCCTGGAGCGCATGGTGATCTTGGCTGATGGCGATGAGATTTTGCCCGAGGACCTGCCCCTTCACATGGCGGGACCCGAGGAGGACAGCCTGCCTCCCCTGGAAGAGCCATTGCCGGCTGCGGAGCCCGAGTTTCCCGAAGACGGCGTTGATTTCAATGCCGCGGTGGATGCGTTTGAACGCCGTCTCATCATGGAAGCCTTGGACCGCTCCGGCTGGGTCAAGAACCAGGCCGCCAGCCTCCTGAAACTGAACCGCACCACCCTAGTGGAAAAAATCAAGAAAAAGGGAATATCCGCGTCGGATTAGGCCGCCGCCGGATTAGCACGACCGGGTACCGTGCAGGTGCGCTGTCCTTTTTACCCCTTGCGGGCAAAGCTTTGCTCGCCGACAGTCATGTTAATAATCATTTGGGGCCCAAGCTATTTTTTGGGCAAGAGCTCCGGATATATCTTGCGGAGGCACTCCGGGCAGATGCCATGGGTGAAGTCAGCTTCGGAGTGGGTATGAATATAATGCTCCATGGCATGCCACTGGCCGTTTTCATCTCTAATTTTTTTACAGGAGGCGCATATGGGCAAAAGCCCCTCCAGGCGCTTAACCTTTTCTTTGGCGTTCAGGGCCGCCTGCATTGCGCTCCGGCGTTCTTCCAGGGCCTGATCGCGCTCGTTGATCCGGCGGCTTAGGTTGCCGGCGCCCAGGATCAAACCCAAAAGCACGGCCAGCCAGAGAGCTGCGTGGGTGATAATGAGCTCTTTTTGGCCTTTGTGGATAGAGGCCAGTATGGGCTGCAAAGGCACCGAAACGCTGATGCCGCCGCGGATATCTCCCACCTTGTAGCCCTGCGCGGCGTGGCAGGGCAGACAAGCCTGTTCTGTCACCAGAGGCCTCATAAGGCGCAGGTAATCCTTGCCCTTGATCGCCTCCACCCCGCTTACCTCCGGGACGCCCTGCTCAAGCTGCTGCAGGGCTTTTCGTTCCCAGGCGTCGGGCCGGTTCTGGGGGCGCAGGGGCTTAAGGCTGGTGATATGGCCCAAAACGCCGGAGGCCAGCGCACCCAGTTCATGAACCTGCCTGGTCATGTAGGCTGGGTTGACCAGGGTCAGCGGCGTGCCGCCGGGCGTCGCGATGTCCCGCTCCGGCGTTTTCAGGTAGGGATTGGGTTTGGTCTTAGGGCTGACGGACGCATAAACCCCGCCGTGCTGGGCGTTCCAGCGGCGGTAAATGACATCTTTTTCAAATGCGATCCTGGCCTGTATCCTGGCGCCGTTCAAGGCGCTTTGCTCAATGCTATTGAGATTCCACCAAAGAGAAGCCCCCACCATCACGCTCCAGCTCAAGGCGATTACCCAGAGGTAGGCGCCAATCCTGGGTTTGGGGGCTTCCTGGCTGCTCTGCTGGTCCATGCTTCGGGCCTGCGGCTTAAGCTGTTAAGAGGCGTCAAAATCTATTTTATGTCTGAGAAGCCATAATCTCTGCTTCAATTATACTTCATTTCGAGCTGTGAAATAGATTAACACCAATATTATTAGGGAGTAACTGAAATACTAAAACCACGACCGCTTAGCGGTGGGAGCGTCAGCCCCACCTGCCAAACGGACAAGCAATCATCTGGTTAAGGGACCGTGTGATTGCTTTATTTGGTCTGGAACCCCATGCTTTTTTCCCATTGGCTTAGGGTCATGTTGAGCAGCTTGGCGGGGTTTTTAGGGTCAGGCACCGCCTTTTTGGCCAGCACCAGATAAGGCGCGGCGGTGAGGGCGCAGCCGACCTGGCCGGCCGGGACCTGCAAGATCCGGTGGCCGATAAAGACCTCTTTATAATTAACCCCGCTGTCTCGGCCGCAGCGCATGATGCTCTTTACGATTTTTTGCCGCAGGCTCTCCACAAAGGCTTGAATGGCCTTGGCATCGTTTAAGTCATTGCTATGCCCCACATCCTCGATGAACAGATTGGCGGCCTGGTTGCGGTCTTGGGCAATGGCCAAGGCCGCGGCGCACCACACGGTGGAAGGGCCCTTGACCGTGTCCGACTTCACCGCGCAGATGACATGGGCCCCGGGCAAAAGCGGAAAGCGCCGGGCTTGGGCGGTGCCGAAAAGCGCCTGGCCCGCCTTCAAGAGAGGCTCCATGGAATAGACCGGGATCATCTTGCCGTCGGGCCGTTTGGCGGTAAACAGGGGCTTCAAGCTGCCGTTTGCGATGCTGTCTTCTTTGGCCAGGTGATAGCCCCACACCGCGCCGTTGATACCATTGAATGACGAAGCGGTGATCATGTTTATCTGGCCGATATAGGTGCCCTTGGTTTCGGCCCGGTCATAGGAGACGATGCCTTCCAGCACCGGGTCCATGTCGGCCGGCGAGAGCCCCGCCTCCAGCTTCAAGAGCGAGATATAGCCCAGACCGCTGGCGCCGGGATTGCCGTAGCCGTCGCAGTAGCCGGCAAAAGGACCCACCGCGCCGTTGACCACCTGCTCCAGGCTGAGCGCGGGCTGGGGCCCGGCGACGGCCGCTGGCATCAAACCAAAGGCAATCGCTAAAAAGACCGTCAGCATCAATAACAACGAACGCCTTGCTTTGCATTTATTCATGATGGTGCCCCCTTTTTTGGCCAAGATTTTTCAGATACTTAAGGCTACAACAGATTGAAGTCATAGTTGAGAATAAGTTGGTATTCGCTTATATAGCTGGCCTTGGCTCCCTCTTGCTCAACAAATGCGGCGCGCAGGCGCAACCAGAAGCCCTGCAAGGGACCTTTTGGGGGGCGGTAGTCCACGGTAAGGTCAAGCTCCTCCTGGTGGGCGAGGCGTTCCTTCCCTGGTCCGGGGTGAAGCCGCGGCCGTAGTTCAGGAACCCGGAAAAGCCCTTCAGCCCCAGCCTGCTGAAATCATAGGACAGGCCCAACAGCCAGCATTGCTCTTTGGCCCGGTTGTTTTTTTCGATCAAGGAAGATTAGCCGGGATAGCCGCCATAGGTTGGCAGAAAAGGGAGTTTTTCCAAAAAGCGCCCCATGAGTCTCCTAAGCCTTTGGGAGCTCTAGCTTAACGGTCTGGCGCCATAATAACAAGCGGCTGATATCCGTCAAACAATTGACTATAATCAACAATGGGTCTTCACGTGTTTTTTCATTGATTTTCCACATGTTATGTCAGATATTTATACGGACAGCCTTGGCATCCTTCTTGCCTAATCCAAGGCGGGATATTAGTGCGCCCGAACCATTTGCTTGTTGGGGGATCGCGCCATCATCGCTTTTCGCAAATACATCTTGGCCTTGGTGCTGACATGGGCCGCGCTGATTTGGGCCGGCGCCGCTATGGCGGCGGTTATAACCGGCGCCAGCCTGGTTCCCAACCATCAGACTTCCCGCTTGGTGCTCACGGCCAACGGGCCCTTGGATTACCAGGTGGAGTTAGCCGACCCCCAGACCGTAGTGCTGCATTTCTTGGACACCAGGCTGCAGGCGCCGCTGCCGGATGTGGACAACGACCCCTTGGTGGCCGGTATCAGCGTACGGCCCGAAGGCGGCGGCCTAGCGCTTACGGTGCGCACCCGCATGCCCGGGGTCACGGTCCTGCCGCTCTATGAAGCGCAAGCCCGCCGTTTGACCCTGGAATTGGGAGGGCCGCCCAGTTTGGAGGAAAAAGTTACGCCTCCCCAGGCCAAGCAGCCCGCGGCCCCCAGGCAGACCCAGCCCATGCCCAAATCACCGGAGCAAACCCAGCCCGAGCCTGCCAAACGGCCCGCGGCCCAACCCGCGCCCCAGCGGGAACCCAGGGCTTTGGCACAGAAAGAAAAGCCCGGCGCCGTCCAGCCCGCTGCCCCGCCCATCCAGGCTCAAAAAGTAGCAGCAAAGCCTGTCCAGCCTGCGCCGAGGCCTATAGCGCCAGCCCAGCCTGAAAAACCCCAAGGTCCTCCGCCCGTGGTTTTGCGGGTGCGTTTGGGAACCCATGCCGAGTTTACCCGGCTGGTCTTTGATGCCGATGCAAGCCTTACCGGCTTGCTGTACAGCCAGGCCCAAGAGGCGATCCTTGGTCTGGAGCGGGGCAAGATTGCCCCCAACGTTAAATTGCCCAAGGGCGATGAAAGAGTGCTCGGCCTGGAAACATTGCAGGCCGAGCCGTTCAAGCTGCGCCTGCGCCTGGCCAGGCCATTGGCCAGGCACCAGGTTTACCGGTCCGGCCAAGGTGACAAGCTGGTCTTGGACATGCGTCTGATCACGCCCGAGGCCTGGGCCAAGCAAAAGGCCGCTCAAAAGCCGGAGACCCCGGCCCAGGAAGAGGCGCGAGCCAAGACCGAGGCCAAGGCCATCGACCGGGCGGAACTGGCCAAGGTGGAAAGCCCGCAAAAACTCCGGGTCTCACCGGAGGTGCCGGTGATGGAGCCCGACCAGGTTCCGCAGGCTTTGCCCAGTCCGGTCAGTGACGGCCAGGCCCTGGCGGAGCGGGGCGAGGGAGGTCCCGCCAATGGCGCCGCCGGCCAAAAAGCCATGCAACCGCCTGCTAAGGGCGGCCAAGTGTCAGCACCGGTGCAGGCCTCACTTGGCCCGGACGCTCCTCAGCGCTTCCCCGAGATTCCCATGGCCTCCATGGCTGAACCAGGGGAAGAGGTCACCTTGGCCCGGGGTAAGATCCCCCCGGTGCCGCCGCCGCCGATCATGGCGCGTCCCCGGGGAGAAATCAGCCAACGCCCGGACTCGCCTCCACCCACCAGCGCTAATCAGGTGATCGGCAAGGTGGTCCAGGCCCAGGCTGAGCGCGCCGCCAGAGGGACCATACCCCCGCCGCCGCCGGTGGCTAAACCAGCCCAATCCGCCCGGCCCGGGATGGCGGCTTCCGGGCAGCCGGCTGCGCCCAGCGGAAAATCGCCTGCAGCAATCCAGGCGGAGCGCGCCCCGGCCGTGGCCCCTTTGCAGGTTTCGCCCGATACCCGCCCGCCCCAAACCGCCCGTTTAGGCGCAGCCGGACTGGAGGACCGCGAGGCCCGGGCGCTATTCAACCGGGCCAAGCTGGATCTGGACTCGCGCAGATACGCCGAGGCCGTTAACGGGTTCCAGCAGTTCTTGCTCAACTATCCCAAGCACTCCCTGACGGGGGAGGCCACCTACCGCCTGGCGGATGCCTTTTTCTACCTGCATGAGCGGGAAATGAACCAGCATTACCTGCAAGCCATGGAGAACTATCAGAAGGCCATAGACCTCTACCCCAAATCAGATCAGGTGCCGTGGGCCCTTTTGCAGATGGGCCGCGTGGCCATGCTAAGCGGTGAAGCCTTTAAGGCCCAGGGCTATTTCCAAATAGTGATCGAGGATTATCCCAAGAGCGAGTACGTGCCGTTAGCCATGGTCAACCAGGGACGCGCCTATGTGGCCGACGGCAAATGGGCGGCGGCTTTGGATCAATTCCGCGACGTGGCCGAAAAGTTCCCCGGCAGCCGTTTCCGCAAGGATGCGGATTGGGGGCAGGCCCAGGCGTTGTTCGGCATGGCGCGCTATGAAAGGGCCAGCCTGCTGCTGCAGGACATGGACCGGCGTTTCCCCAAGCTGCGCCTGACCGAGCCCGAGCTTCTCTACTACATCGGCGAGGCCGAGTTCCAGCTTAAGCGCTATCCCGAGGCCCGGCGCTATTTTCTCTGGGCGCTCAACATCATGCCCGACATCCGCGACAACGATATTATCCTAACCAGGGTGGGCGATAGCTTCCAGTTCGAGGGCGCCCACAAGGCCGCCAAAGTCATCTACAACCAAGTCGTCAAGCTGTTCCCCGATACCGACGGCGGGTTGGTGGCCCGAATCCGCCTAGCGGAATCCCCGAGCAAAGACAAGGATCATCCCTGGGATATTTTCCAAGTGGCGCCCACCACCGACGCCTTAAAGACCTACAACGAGATATTGAGAAAATATCCCACCCGGCCGGTGGCCGAGTTGGCCCAGCTCAAGCTGGGAGTCTTTTATTACAAAAAGGGAGACTATCCCAAGGCCCTGGCAACCTTGGAACAGCTCCTGCAGAAAAACCCGCGCAGTTCTTTCCGGCCCGAGGTGGTATACACCCTGGACCTTGCCACGGTGGCCTATCTGGAAAACCTAAAAAAAGAGAACAAGCCCCTCGCCTTGATGGACGCCTATTTGCGCAACCGGACTTCCTTGCGCCGGCCCAACAGCAACCAGATGTTGGAGATTCTGGCTTGGGCCTACGAGCACACCGGACTCAACATGCGGGCGGCCAAGCTCTACCAGGTACTCATAAGCCGCGGACTGGACCGGCTGGATTTTCACGTGGCCTTGGCCCGCAGCCTCATGACCGGACGCGACTACGAGGGCGTGCTGAAAGCTTTGCCGGCCCAGATCGTGACCAAACTGGAAAAAGAGGCTGCGGTGGAAGGCCGCTCCCTGCGCGGCCGGGCTTTGGCGGCGGTGGGGAAATGCAAAGAAGCCGAGCCGCTCTTGCGGCACATATTGGAACAGCGTTTCGAATATCCTTGGGTGGCGCTGGACTACGCCGCTTTGGGCCGCTGTTTGATCAAGCTGGATAATGTGGCCGCAGGATTGGAAGCCCTGGACGAGGCCAGCAAGCGGTTCGAACCCGGCGATCGCATGGAAAGATACCTGGTGGCCATGGAGGCCGGAGCCGCAGCTCGCCGCATCGCCCAGCTGGAAAGGTCCTTGGCCTATTTCCAAAGCGCCGAAAGCCTGGCCGGGGAGGACCGGACCAGGGCCCAGGCCATTTATGAGCAGGCGGCCAGTTTGAGAGTCTTAAAGCGCAACGCCGAGGTGGCGAAGGCCTATCAGCGCTTGGTTAAACTCAAGGTGCAACCTTGGACCGCCATGGCGCAAAGGCATTTGGAGGACATGAAGCTGGCCCCCCGCCTGGCAACGGTGGGCACCGGTTCCTTGAACGAGGAGCAATAAGCAGGCGGTGGGGACCAAGCAGCAGGTGGCCGCGGGGCTTGCTTAATCCGGCCCAGTAAATAGAATAGAGGCGGGGCGCCAACGGGGGCCTCCCAATTAAAGGCCAAGAAAACGCGAGCAGCCATGAGTCAAGGCACAGTCAAACGCATATTGGTGGCGGACTCGGACCAGGAACTATTGAAAAGTCTGGGCGGCTATCTTTCCCGTCAGGGCTTTGAAGTGAAGGTCAGTGCCTCCGGCGCCGATGCCTTGGCTGCTTTGGCCGATGACGGCGGTTTCGATCTGGTGATAACCGGGATGAACCTGCCCGACGCCGGCGGCATGGAAGTGCTGCGCCAAGTGAAGCGGAGCACGCCGGGAACGCCGGTGGTGATCCTGACCGCTGAGGGAAATGTTGAAAGCGCAGTCGCCGCCATGAAGGAAGGCGCGCAGGATGTCTATCCCAAAGGCACCTTGACCGTGGAGGTGATTCAGGAGGCAGTGGCCTCTCTTTTGGCGCCGCGGCCGGCCGGAAGGCCGAGCGGAAGCAAGGAACGCTCCATAGTCACCAATGACGCCCGCATGAAAAAGCTTTTGGAGATGGCCCAGTCCGTGGCCGACAGCCGGGCCACGGTGCTGGTGTCCGGCGAAAGCGGCACTGGCAAGGAATTGTTCGCCCGGTTCCTGCACGAGAAATCCTCCCGCTGCTCGGGTCCCTTTGTAGCGGTGAACTGCGCGTCTTTGCCAGAGGGGCTTTTGGAGAGCGAACTCTTCGGACATGAAAAAGGGGCTTTCACCGGAGCGATCGCGCGCAAGCAGGGCAAGTTCGAATTGGCCGACGGGGGCACCATTCTCCTGGACGAGATTTCGGAGATGGCGATTTCCCTGCAAGCCAAGCTTTTGCGGGTGCTGCAAGAAGGCGAGATCGATCGGGTGGGCGGTAAAAAGCCGGTCACGGTGGATGTGCGGGTGGTGGCCACCACCAACCGCGACTTGAAGGAGCACATCCATAACGGCGAATTCCGCGAGGATCTTTTCTACCGCCTTAACGTCATCCCCATCAAGGTGCCGCCCTTAAGGGAGCGCAGCGGCGACGTCATGCTTTTGGCCGACCATTTCCTGGCTATTTTCGCCAAGGAAAACGGTAAGCCTTCGCTCGCGCTGAGCGAGGAAGCCAGGCGTCTTATCGGTGCGCAGAAATGGCCCGGCAACGTGCGCGAGCTGCAGAACACCATGGAGCGCGCCGTTCTTTTGGCCGCTGGCGATTCGATCACCCCTGAAGCGCTCATGTTCGAAGACCAGCGGTCAAGCGTCGACGGACAAAACGGCGCCGCGGCCGCCGAGGTGCTGGCCGGACCGGTGCCCACCTTGCGGGAACTGGAGCGCAAGGCCATCGATCTGGCCTTGGAGGAGACCTCGGGCAACCGCACCCATGCGGCCAAGATGCTGGGCATATCGGTGCGCACGCTTAGGAACAAGCTGAACGAGTACAAGGTGGCGGCCGACGTTTGAGACGCCGGTTCAGCCAGGTTGCTTGGATGGGGTTCGGGCCGCAGGCGATCTCCATGCCTCCGGCGCCGTAAGTCAGGCGGGAAGGGTGCTCGCCTGCTGTAAAGCTTCCAGGCTGGCGCGGGCCGCGTTTTGCTCCGCCTCTTTCTTGGATTTGCCCGAACCTTGGGCCACTTCTTGTCCATCCACCAGGCAGGCCACGGTAAAGGTCTTGTCGTGGTCCGGGCCCGAGGTGAGAATCAGCGTGTAGCGCGGAGTCACATGCAGGGCTTCCTGAACTTTTTCCTGCAGGTTGGTTTTGAAATCTCTTTTGGGCGCGCGGGAAAGGGAGCGCTCGGCGGCATCGGCCAACAGTTCGCTAAAGACTCCGCGCGCCGCCTCCAGGCCGCCGTCCAGATACACCGCCGCCAGCATGGCTTCCAGGGCATCGGCCAGGATGGAGGGCTTGTCGCGGCCACCCTGGATTTCCTCGCCTTTGCCTAATAGCAGATAGTCGCCCAACTGCAGGTCACGGGCGGTGGCGGCCAAGCGGGCTTCGTTGACCACTCCGGAGCGAGCTTTGGAAAGTTGGCCCTCGCTGGCCTCAAGGAAGCGATGAAAAAGATGCTCGGTTATGACCAGCTCTAACACCGCATCGCCTAAAAATTCCAAGCGTTCGTTGGAGCCCAGCGCTTCCTCGGGGTGCTCATGCACCCAGGACGAATGGTGTAAAGCCCGGTCCAAGAGAGCAAAGTCTTTGAAATTGTATCCAATATCACTGGCCAGCCCTTCCAGGGCCAAGCGGCGGGAATCATCCATGGCAACCTCCAAGCCCATAAATAATACCCTAGTTGTAAAATTGTCAATGCGTTGCAGGAGGGCTGCGCTTGACGGGCCGGCTGGGCTGCCGTATGAAGTCAGACATGGAACCCCTTAGCCTATTACATACCGAGTGGTCCAACGGCTGGGGAGGGCAGGAGATCCGCATCCTGTCCGAGTGCCGCGGCTTGGCGGCCAGGGGCCACCGGGTGGAGCTGGCCGGCTGTCCGGAGGGAAAGCTGCGCCAGCGGGCCGAGGCGGCCGGGCTGGTTTTTCACCCCCTGGCCATGGCCGGGCCCTGGGACCTGCCGGCGCTCATGAGGCTTAAAAGCCTTATGCGCCATTTGGCCACTCAGGTGATCCACACCCACTCCTCGGTGGACTCATGGCTGGGGGGCATGGCCGCCCGCCTGACTGGAACCGCCTGCGTGCGCACCCGCCATTTGAGCGCGCCGGTGAACTCCAATCCGCTGAACGTGGTTTACAAGCTTCCCCAGATGGTGGCGACCACGGGCACTGGAATCCGCCGCCATTTGGTGGAGGATTACGGCTTGCCGGCCGATCACGTGGTGTCCATACCCACCGGAGTGGACACGGAGCTTTTTAAGCCGGGGGAGGCGGATCCTGAGCTGTTGGCTGAACTCGGCATTGAGCGCGGCGCGCAGGTGGTGGCCATGGTGGCGGTGTTGCGCAGTTGGAAGCGCCATGATGTTTTTTGCGCAATGGCCAAACAGGTGCTGGCAAAACGCCCCGGAACCCGCTTTCTCATCGTGGGTCACGGCCCGGGCTGGGACCGGGTTAACGGCTATTTGGACGAAATGGGACTCAGGCCCGCGGTGATTATGACCGGACACCGCGAGGACGTTCATCGTATACTGCCTCTATGCACCGTGTGCGCGCTCACCAGTGATAAGAACGAAGGCGTGCCCCAGGCCGTGCTGCAGGAACTGGCCTGCGCGCGGGCGGTGGCCGCCTCGCGGGCCGGGGACATCCCCGAGGTGGTGCGCCATCAAAAGACCGGGCTTCTGGTGCCGCCCGGCGAGGTGGAACCCTTGACCCAAGCGGTGTTGAACCTTTTGGATGACGGGGAGCTCCGGGCCAAGCTGGGCCTTGGCGGCAGAAGCATGGTGGAAGCAGAGTATTCCTTGGAGCACATGCTGGACGCCACGGAAGACATTTACGCCCGGGCCTTGGCCATGAGAAGGAAAGCCTGATGCTGGATTGGTTGGGCGGCGCGGCGGCGGGAGCGGCGGCCCTGGGCTTGTCGCTGCGCTACAATTGGTGGCGGGCCACGCGTTCGGGCGTGCCGCTCCTTATGTATCATCACGTCACCGACCAGTTGAACGGCACCGGCCTGGCCAAACTAAGGGTTATGCCGAAGCGGTTTGCCCGCCAGCTCGACTGGCTTGTTGACCATGGCTATGAGGCGGTCAGCTTGAGCCGCTCCCTGGGCCCCAATCCGCCGGCCAAGCCGGTGGTCCTAACTTTTGACGACGGCTACGCCAACTTTTATGATGAAGCCTGGCCCCTTCTCCGCCAGCGCGGCATGCAGGCCACAGTGTTTTTGGTAACCGGCCAGCTTGACGGCATGAATAATTGGGATCAGGACAAAGGCGAGCCCTTGGAGGAGCTGTTGACCAGGCCCCAAGTACGGGAGTTGGCCACGCAGGGCGTGGAGTTCGGCGGACACTCCCATAACCATTACGACCTCACCTCCCTGGACGACCGCAAGCTGATGAGGGAGATTACGGGTTGTCAAAAGGTTCTCTCCGACCTCCTGGGCCACCCGGCCCGCAGCTTTTCCTACCCTTACGGTCTGCACAATACCAAGGTGCAGGAGGCCACGGTGCGCGCGGGATTCACTATGGCCTGCACCACCCGGCCCGGTAAAGTGGCAGGCTCCACCGATAGGCTTCTGCTGCCTCGCATAATAGTTAAACGCTCGGACAATATGTTGGACTTTCGCTTAAAGATGTCCCGCACCAGGAGCCGTCTCTAGTCATGGCTCGGCTAAGCGCAGCTCTTATCTGCCGCGACGAAGCGCCTAACCTGCCTGCCTGGCTGGCGACGGTGGAGCCTTTTGCCGACGAGGTCGTGGCGGTGGACTCAGGTTCCAGCGATGACACGGTTCGCATTCTGGAGGAAGCCGGCGCTCACGTGGAGTACCGCCAGTGGAGCGGCTACGCGGACCAGCGCAACCATGCAGCCTCTCTTTGCCGCGGCGACTGGATATTATTTTTAGATGCCGACGAGCGGCCTGACGCGGAGTTGGCCGCCGCGCTGAGCGCTTTAAAGGCGGGGCCTTATCCGCGGGAAGCAGCCTTTGAGCTTGATTATAAAGTTTTTTTCTTCGGCAGCTTTCTGCGCCACGGCGGTTTTTTTCCTGAGCGCCATTTGAGGCTCTTCCGTTCCGGTCAGGCCAAGTGGGTGCGGCGCGAGGTGCATGAGCACCTGGAAGCCCAGGGGCCCGTGGGCCGTTTGCCGGGATATGTCCATCATTATTCCTATGACACGGTGGGCCA
>Ga0307423_1000833_pt1 | contig 19963 bp, 11 predicted proteins | sample SalMarWE160310MG_FD_202154 | JGI IMG/M metagenome (GOLD analysis project Ga0307423, IMG submission 202154) | Salt marsh sediment microbial communities from the Plum Island Ecosystem LTER, Massachusetts, United States - WE1603-10 | ecosystem: Environmental > Aquatic > Marine > Intertidal zone >...
CATGACCGCCGGATCGTTCTTCACCCGGATGTCCGGCTCGAGCTGCGTGCCCTCGCCGAATCGCCCGTCGGGCATGCGCCATCCGCCCATGGGGATGCCGAACACGAGCGTCGGATCGATCTGGCGTTCCCACCACACGAACGTTCCCGTGCCGGGCACCGGCATCCCGATCGTCTTGCCGATCCCCTTGAGCTTGTACGCGAGCGGGAAGAGGTGTGCGTCCGAGTAGTCGCTCTCGTTGATGATGACGATGGAGGGCTTCGTCCACTTGTCCATCGGCTCGAAGCCTACGCGCTGCCCGTGCGGCACGACGTCGAAGTAGACCTTCCCGCTCAGGAAGTCCGAAAGCTGCTCGTGGATGTTGCCGCCGCCGTTGAAGCGCGTGTCGACGATGACGGCCTTCTTTCCCCATCCCAGGCCCATCACCTCGTCGAACACCGTGCGCATGCTGGCGTCGTTCATGGACCGGACGTGCACGTAGGCGATCGTCCCACCCGACAGCGAATCCACCTCGGCCCGTCGCTGGCGCACCCAGCGCTGGTAGAGCAGCTCGCTCTCCTCCCTGGCGGCGATCGGCTTGACCGACTCGTCCCGGCGGGCGTTGGTGCGGGGGTCGAGCACCGAGAGCAGCGTCAGCTCGCCGGCCTTCCGGTTGAGCAGCGCGTAGAAGTCGATAGCGGGCGTGATCGGCTGGCCGTCGATCCGCTCGATGACGTCGCCGGCCGTGATCCTCGACGCCGCCTTGTCGACCGGTCCCCCCGTGACCACCTCGGCCACCCGGACGCCGTCGCCCGTCCAGGAGAAGTCGTACAGGAGCCCCAGCTCCGCCGTCTCGTCGGTGTTCGGCTGCGCGGCGTTGAAGCGGCCGCCGGTATGCGACGCGTTCACCTCGCCGAGCATCTCGCTCAGCAGCTCGGCGAAGTCGTAGTTGTTGTCGATGTACGGGAGGAAGCGCGCGTACTCCCGATAGTAGTAGGGCCAGTCGACGTTGGTGATCTCGGGGAGATAGAACTTCTCCTTGAACTGTCGCCAGGCGTGGTCGAAGATGTACGCCCGCTCGTCGGCCGCCTTCAGCACCATCTCGCCGCCGGTCTTGATCGGTGTGACCTTGCCGTCGTCCGTCCCGACCTTCACCGGCTTCCCATCGGCCAGCACGAAGATGAACTTGCCGTCGGGAGAGATCTCCATGCGTGCGTTGTCCGCGCCCAGCTTGGCGAACAGCTTCGTCTCGCGCGTGCGGGGCTCCGTCACCCAGAGGTCGTTGCCTTTGTCGAACACGGTGAGGTAGAAGAGCTTCTCGCCGTCCTTCGACAGCAGCCAGTCGTTCGTCGGGGACGTGTGCACGGTGAGGCGCGCGTTGCGATCCGTAAGGCCGTCCCAGTCGATGACGACGTCCTTCTCCACGGTATCGGCCGCCGCTTTCGTCGCGTCCGCCTTCGCGCCGGACACCGCCCCACCCGCATCCTTGTCCTCCTTTTCCTTCGCGAGGGCGAGCTCCTCCTTGGTGAGGCGGAAGCGGTCCCACGCCGCGCGGGAGAAGAACATGGCATAGACGTCGCCGCTCGCGAGGTTGCCGCCCTGCTGGCGCGTCCCTTCGCGGTCCGAGCCCCAGATCATCGCCTTGCCGTCCAGCACCCACTTCGGCTGGACGTCGTCGTAGCCGCTCCGGGTCAGATCGTGCAGCTCGCCATCTCCCGCGGACGAGACCAGTCCGACCTGGGGCGTGAAGATCCGGTCGTGGTAGCCGTATTGGACCAGGAACCACTTCCCGTCCGGTGACCACTGGTAGTACTGGTCCCCGTCGGCGTACGAGTAGTTGTGATCGGCCGTGAGGATCGTGCGGGTCCGCCCGCTGGCGAGATCGGCCACCTTCAGAACGACGCGGTTCTCGAGGTAGGCCACCTCCTTCCCGTCGGGGGAGAAGGCCGGCTGGTACTCCTCCTCCGCCGTCGCCACGACGGGCTTCTCCTCGAGCACGGTGGAGGCGAAGAAGTACGGCTCTTCCGCCCGTGAGATCGTGGTGGTGTAGACGTTCCAGCTACTGTCACGCTCGGCGGCGTAGACGAGAGATCGGCCGTCGGGGCTGAAGCCGACGCTGCGCTCCTGCCAGGGCGTGTTCGTGACGCGCTTGGTGACGCCGCCCTCCACGCTGGTCACGAAGATCTCGCCCCGGAACACGTAGGCGAACTCTTTCCCATTCGGCGACAGCGTCGCCTCGGTGAAGTGGTCGGCAACCGGCACGATCTTGGCGACGGTCACCCGCCCGTCCGCGGCGATGCGGATCGGCACCCTCGCGGCCTCGGATCCCGGCGTCATCGTGTAGATGTCGCCGCGGAAGCCGAAGCAGAGCACGCCGGTGTTGGCCCGCGTCAGGAAACGCACCGGGTTGTCGGCGAAATGCGTGACGGCGACGTTCGAGGCGGGATCGGAGATGGAGCTCCGGTACACGTTGAACGAGCCGCTCTGCTCCGTCAGGTAGAAGAAGCCGTTCCCGTCTGCGTCGAAGACCGGGTTGCGGTCCTCGCCGGCGAACGCGGAGAGTTGCCGGTACCCGCCCGTGGCCCGGTCGTAGACCCAGACGTCCCGGGTCACGGACGACGTGTGGTGCTTGCGCCAGGCGTCCTCGTATCCCTTCACGTCCTCGTAGATGACCTTCCCGCCCGCGGCGTCCACCGTGGCGTTGATCGCCGGGACCGGCAGGACCATGCCCACGCGTCCTCCCGTCACCGGGACGGAGTAGAGCTGCGTCATCAGCCCGATGGGGAACTGTGCGTCGGTCGCCAGCTCCTGGCGGTAGGCGGAGAAGAGGACGGCCCCGTCGTCGGCGGTGAAGGCGCTGGGAATCTCCCGCGTCGAGTGGAACGTGAGGCGGATGGCCTCACCGCCCGCCGCGGGCATCACGAAGACGTCGAAGTTCCCGTACCGGTCCGACGCGAAGGCGATGGACCTGCCGTCGTGACTCCACACCGGTGAGAACTCGTGCGATTCGCCCAGGGTCAGCGGCCTGGCTTCCCCGCCGCCGGCCGGCACCGAGTAGAGGTCGCCCTTGAAGGCGAAGACGATGGTCCGGCCGTCGGGGGAGATGGCCGGGTAGCGGAGCCAGAGGGGTGCGTCCTGCGCGTGTACGGCGGCGGGCGGCGCGAGGCAGAGGGCGGCTGTGAGGCCCAGGGTCAGAAGGGTCGGAACGCGCAGGTAGCGTGCCATGGAACGCTCCTCGTCGGTACGGATGATTCGAGGGGAGCCGGCGCCGGACTTCATCGGCCCAGCTTGGCGATCTTCTCCCGGAGACCCGGGTTGTCCCCACTCTTCTGTTGGAAGTCCGGGCAGGCGGCTCGACGGTTCGGCCGCGTGCCACGCGGAGGCAAGGATGGTGCGCGCGCGGCGCTGGCGCCACCGGGGCACCGGTCCGCACGGCAGGGGCTCTTGCGCCCCGGATTGATCATATTATCATGATCAATATGACCATCCGGTTTCGACAGTGCGCGCGATGATCCTCTCGCAGACTGCGGTCTACGCCCTCAAGGCGGTGCTGTACCTGGCCGAGGCCGAAGGCGAGGAGCTCGCGCGCGTCGAGGACATCGCCAAGGCGCTGGACGTGCCCAGGAACTACCTGTCGAAGATCCTTCACGCGCTGGCGCGTGACGGACTCCTCTCCTCGACACGGGGGCCTCACGGAGGCTTCCGCCTGCGCGTGGCTGCTTCGGGCCTCACCCTCCAGCAGGTAGTCGACCCGTTCGACGAGCTCGTGGGCAGGTCCGGATGCCTGCTGGGTCGGGCACGGTGCAGCGACGAGAACCCGTGTGCGGCACACGCCCGCTGGAAGGACGTCTCCTCTTCAGTGAAGACCTTCTTCACGGAGACCACCGTGGAGGATCTCTCGAAACACGGCGCCTCCCTTTGACGAGGCCGAATGCGAGAAGAGTGTGGGATTAAACATCATATTCACATGATCAATACTGATACTCCATCGTACACCCCGGAGGGGAGGCACGGAATGAACGACGCAAGGCGAGCACTCGCGGTGGGTGCCCTGTTCGTATTGGGCGTCCTGGCCGCATGCGGCGGCGAGCAGGGCGATGCGTCCGGCGGCAGCCAGGCTGCCGCGGAGAGCGCGGGCTCCGGCGAGGCGTCCGCCCAGGTCACGGCGGACGCACGCCAGGAGGCACAGCAGATCTTCTCGACTCGGTGCGCCGTCTGCCACGGCGCCGAGGGCCGTGGCGACGGACCGGGCGGCACCGCGCTGGTCCCGAAGCCGCGGAACTACCACGACACGGCATGGCAGGACAGCGTCACCGATCAGGAGATCGAGACGGCCATCGTCTACGGCGGCACCGCCGTGGGGCGGAGCCCCGCCATGGTGGGCAACCCCGACCTGGGGAGCAAGCCGGCCGTGGTGGCGGCCCTCAGGGAGATCATCAGGAACTTCGGCAAGCAGAAGTAGTCGCGCCCAGCGGCGAACCGACCAGACAGGAGGAACTCATGGCACAGGAGATGTGGACGCACCGCGTGGTCCGTCGGGTTCTCGGGGTGTCCGCGGTGGCCGTGCTCGCGGGGTGCGGCGGATCGGGAGGCGACGGAGCGGGCGCGTCGGTGCAGGACCTCATGCGCGCGCGGAACCTGAGCGAGGCGGACGTGGTGGCCGCGCTCAAGACGTACACGCCCACGGGCCGCACGGACCCCTTCGTGATGTTCGCCTCGGGAGGCCACAGCGGTCAGGTGATCGTCATCGGCGTCCCGTCGATGCGCATCCTCAAGTACATCGGCGTATTCACTCCGGAGCCGTGGCAGGGATACGGCTTCGACGATCAGACCAAGGTCCTCATGGCGAGCAGCTCCCCCGGGAGCAAGAAGCTGACCTGGGGCGACAGCCACCATCCGGCCCTCAGTGAGACGAACGGCGACTACGACGGGCAGTTCCTGTTCATCAACGACAAGGCCAACGCCCGGGTCGCGGTGATCAGCCTCGAGGACTTCGCGACCACCCAGATCGTCCACTCGCCGATCCTGGGCACGGACCACGGCGGCGCCTTCGTCACGCCCAACACCGACTACGTCATCGAGGGCGGGCAGTACCCGGTGCCGCTGGACGGCAGCTACGCGCCCATCTCGGACTTCGACGACAAGTACCGGGGCGCGGTGATGTTCTGGAAGTTCGACCGCACGACGGGTCGGCTCGATCCGTCGCGGTCCTTCGCGATGGAGCTCCCGCCCTACATGCAGGACCTCTCCGACGCGGGCAAGCTGGTGAGCGACGGATGGGTGTTCATCAACTCCTTCGACACCGAGCGGTCCCACGGCGGCGTCATGGACGGTGAACCACCCCTCGAGTCCGGTGCGTCGCAGAACGACATGGACTACATGCACGTCATCGACTGGCGGAAGGCCGCCGAGGTCGCGGCGCAGGCCGGGAATACGCAGACCGTGCAGGGCGTGCGCGTGATCCCCCTGTCCACCTCCATCGACGAGGGGCTGCTCTACCTGGTGCCGGAGCCCAAGAGCCCCCACGGCGTGGACGTGACGCCCGACGGGCAGTACCTGGCCGTCTCCGGCAAGCTCGACACCCACGAAACCATCTACGACTGGTCGAAGATCAAGGCGGCCATCGACGCGAAGAACTTCGAGGGCGCGGATCCGTACGGGGTGCCGATCATCGGCTTCCAGACGGCGCTGCACGGGCAGGTGGAGATCGGCCTCGGACCGCTGCACACGAACTGGGACGACCAGGGCAACGGCTACACGTCGATCTTCATCGAGTCGAAGATCGCGAAGTGGTCCCTGAAGGACATGAAGGTCCTCGAAAAGATCCCGGTGCACTACAACATCGGGCACCTCGCCACACCCGAGGGCGACACCGAGCATCCGAAGGGTCAGTACGTGGTGGCCCTGGACAAGTGGTCCATCGACCGCTTCAACAACGTCGGGCCGCTCATGCCACAGAACATGCAGCTCATCGACGTCACCACGCCCCAGATGCAGCTCCTGTACGACATGCCGATCGGCATGGGTGAGCCCCACTACGCACAGATCATCAGCGCGGACAAGCTGAACGCCGCCCAGATGTACACGCCGGTCGGGGAGAACCAGGTGACCCATCAGCCCGACCCCAACGCCGTGACGTCCGAGGACCAGGCGCGGGTGGAGCGCCACGGCCGCGTGGTCGACGTCTACATGACGGCGGTCCGCAGCCATTTCAGGCCAGACCGCGTGGAGGTGAACCGGGGCGACACCGTCCACTTCCACATCACGAACCTGGAGCAGACGCCCGACGCGACCCACGGGTTCGGCCTCGGCAACTACGACGTCAACCTGAGCCTCGAGGCGGGCAAGACGGCGAACGTGACGGTCGTCACCGACAGGGCGGGCGTGTTCCCGTACTACTGCACCGAGTTCTGCTCGGCGCTGCACCTGGAGATGATGGGCTACATGCTCGTGAAGGGGTGAGGAGGGGGCCCATGGGCTGGAACCCGACTCGAGCCCTCTACGGGGCGGCGGCGATGCTGGCTCTGGCCGTCGCCCCCGGGCAGAGGGAGTCGCGGGGTAGCGCCGCGCCCGACGACGGCGCCGCACACACCGCGCTCCCCTGCCCCTCGGGGGGACTCGTCCTCCCGGCCGGGACCGCACTCCAGGCGTTGGTGGACGGTGCTGCCCCCGGCTCCGTGCTGTGCCTCGCACGGGGCTCGTACGAGGGACCTGTCGAGATCCACCGGCGCCTCACCCTGCAGGGACCGGCCGACGCGACGATCCGTTCCGACGGCTCGGGCACGACCCTGCGCGTCCTGGCCGACAGTGTCGCGCTCCTCGGATTCGCGGTGGAGGGCAGCGGTCGACGCTACGACAAGATGGACGGTGGCGTCTACCTGAGCGGGCGCGGCATCGAGGTCCGGGATCTCACGGTGAGGGATGCGCTCTTCGGGATCATCGTCGAGCGATCGGAGGGCGTGACGATCGCGGGCAACCACGTAGTCGGCCTGGCGGAGCTGCCCGTGGGCGTCCGCGGAGACGGGATCCGCCTCTGGGAGGTGCGGGGCTCCCTCGTAGAGGGGAACCACCTGGAGACCTCCCGGGACATCCTGGTGTGGTACTCGCCGGGAAATCGCATCGCGCACAACACCGTGGAGCACAGCCGGTACGCGACGCACTTCATGTACTCCGACGACTGCGTCGTGGAGGACGCCGACTACCGCGGGAACATCGTCGGCGTCTTCGTCATGTACTCCCGCGGAATCACGCTGCGGCACAACCACATCGCCGGCAACGCGGTCGTCGACGGCATGGGCCTCGGCGTGAAGGAGTCGGGCAACCTCCTGGTGGAGAACAACGGCTTCGTGCACGACCGCAGCTGTCTCTACCTGGACACCTCACCCTTCCGCGACCGCGATTCGGTCCTCGTGCGCGGCAACACCTTCGCCGGCTGCGACGCCGGGGTCACGTTCCACAGCAGCGAGCGTCGCAACACGTTCGTCGGCAACGCATTCCGGGCCAACGTGACCCATGTCGCCGTGGAGGGTCGCGGCAACGCACAGGGCGTGGTCTGGCGTGGGAACTACTTCGACGACTACGAGGGCTACGACCTGGACGGCGACGGGACCGGCGACGTGGCCTACGAGCCGCGCAGCCTCTCCGAGAGCCTCGTGGCGCGTCATCCGGAGCTCGCCTTCTTCCGCGGGACGATCGCTCTGGAGCTGCTGGACGTGGCGGCCCGGGTCTTCCCCCTGCTCGAGCCCGAGACCCTCCTGACCGATCCCCATCCCCGCATGTCCGCGCCGGGTCCGGCGTGAGCGGAGGAGAGCGACGAAGATGCGCGTCGAGTTGAAGGAAGTGAGCAAACGGTTCGGGAGCGTGCGGGCGCTCGACGGCGTCTCCCTGGACCTCGCCTCCGGCGACCGCGTGGCGCTCGTCGGCCCGAACGGCTCGGGGAAGTCCACCCTGGTGCGTGCGGTGATGGGCATCCTGCGCTGCGAGGGCATGGTGCGACTGGCGGGCGAGGATCCGTTCCGTCACCGGACGCGCCTCGCGTCCCGTCTCGCCTACGTCCCGCAGACGGCGCCACGACTGGGTGCGACGGTCGGTGAGGTCACGCGTGCCGTCACCGCCCTTCGGGGCCTGGACGAGGCCGAGATACGGAGCACCGCGGCGGCGATCGATCTGGACCTGCCGGCGCTCCGCCGGCGTCCCGTGCGCGCCCTCTCCGGGGGCACGAAGCAGAAGCTGCTCATCGCACTCGCCCTCGCCGCACCGGCCTCGTTGCTGATCATGGACGAGCCCACGGCGAGCCTCGATCACGAGGCGCGGAACGCCTTCTTCCGGCTCTTCGACGAGCGGGCCGCCGGAGCCACGCTCCTGCTGTGCTCGCACCGTCTCGACGAGGTCCGCCGCCTGGTGGACCGCGTGGTGGTGCTGGAGGAAGGGCGCATCGTGCTCGACGCCCCGGTCACGGCCCCCGAGCTCGCCGAGCGTCTGAACGCCGGGGCGTGGTGGCGCGACCTGCGCGACAGCCTGGCGGGTGCCGAGGAGAGGAGGGCCTCGTGAGCGTCGACGCGATGGCCGCCGTCCAGGCTCCCTCGACCCCGGTGCGCGTCGCGGCGCTCGCGCGCCTCGAGGGCGGCGACGTCCTGCGGTCCCGGTGGCTGCTCTTCTGCGGGGGGCTGTACGCGGCCATGGCAGTCCTGTTCATCGTTGTGGGTCTGCGCGAGTCCGGCGTCATGGGCTTCACCGGCATGGACCGGGTGCTTCTCTCGCTTAGCCACGCGCTGGTCGTGCTCCTCCCGCTCCTGGCCCTGACGGGAACGGGACTGGCGGTCAGCCGTGCCCGCGGAGACGGGACGCTCGAGCTGCTCTTCAGCCACCCCATCACCCGGGACGACTACTTCGGCGCGGTGACGCTGGTCCGATACGGGGCGCTCGTGCTGCCCCTCGTCGTCCTCATGCCCGGCCTGGCGGTGATCGGCTCCGTGGTCTTCCACCAGGCTGTGCCCTGGGTCTTCCTGGCTCGCTCGCTGTTGGTGAGCGCCGCATTGCTGTGGAGCTTCACCGGCATCGGGCTGGCCATATCGGCGCGGGTGAGCGAACCCGAACGGGTCCTGATGTACCTACTGCTGGCCTGGGTGCTGGGCGTGGCCCTTCTCGACTTCGGGCTGGTGGGCCTGATGCTCCAATGGCGGCTCCCGGCCTCCGCCGTCTTCGCGCTGGCGGCCGTCAACCCGGTGGAGAGCGCGCGCCTCGCGCTTCTGTCGGGCGCGGAGCCCGCTTTGGGCACCCTGGGTCCGGTGGGCTTCTTCCTCTACGACCGCCTGGGGCCGACATGGCTCTTCGCCATCGGCGTGCTCTGGCCCCTTCTGGTGGGATCGGCGGCCTGGGCGATGGCCAGGCGGCGACTCCGCACAGGTGACCTCGTGTAGACGAATGGTCGGACCCCTCGCGGGCCGGCCCATGGAGGGATGGAAAGGTGACGTTGGAAACCAAGCTGCGGCCCCTGGTGGACCGCTTCGAAGCGTTCCTGGACGAGCCGATCCGCTTCCGCGGCAGGATCCTCCTGGCACTCCTCGTGATCCCCCTTCTGCTGAGCTTCACGCAGCCGTTGTGGCGCATCAGCATGGAGGCGCCCCAGTACCCTCAGGGCCTCTACCTGGACGTGTACGCCTACAAGCTCGGGGGCGGGCACGACGGCCACGACATCCAGGAGATCAACGAGCTCAACCACTACATCGGCATGCGCCGGATCGAGCGGAGCGAGTTCGCGGATCTCGATTGGATCCCCTTCGCCCTCGGCTTCCTGACCATCCTGACGCTCCGGGCCGCAGCCATCGGCAAGGTGCGCTCGCTCATCGACGTGAGCGTGCTCACGGCCTACGTCGGCCTCTTCTCCCTGGCGCGGTTCGTGTACAAGCTGTGGGTCTTCGGACACGACCTGGACCCCCGGGCGCCCGTGAACATCACGCCCTTCATGCCGGTGGTGGTGGGGACGAAGCAGGTGGCCAACTTCACCACGCACTCGTGGCCCGGCCTGGGGACGGTTTTCATGTCCGTCTCCGCCGTGGGCGTGCTGCTCATCGCCGCCTGGCACTGTTGGGTGGGGTACCGCGAGGCGTGGGGGTAGCCGCCCACGCCTTCCATCGGGCGTCCCCCTTACCTAGCCTTCTGAGGCGAGCCGGCCGGTCCCCCTCCCGACGCGACGCCGGCGCCCCCCGCGCCCCTACGGACGGCGCGGCACGACAAGGGACGACAGGAGCGCCACCATGGCTGATTTCGCCTATCAGGATCCGTTCCCCCTGACCGCGGACGACACCGCGTATCGACTGCTGACCACCGACCACGTCACCGTCGCCGACTTCGACGGTCACGAGGTGGTGAAGGTCGACCCGGACGGCCTCACCCTCCTGGCTCGCGAGGCCATGCGCGACGTGTCGTTCTTCCTGCGCACCAGGCACCTGGAGCAGGTGGCAGCGATCCTGGACGACCCGGAGTCGAGCGCCAACGACCGGGGCGTGGCCCTGGCCATGCTGCGCAACGCCGAGGTGGCTGCCGAAGGGGTGCTCCCGTTCTGCCAGGACACGGGAACCGCGACGGTCTACGCCAAGAAGGGGCAGCAGGTGTGGACGGGTGGCGGCGACGAGGAGGCACTCTCGCGCGGGGTCTACGAGACCTACACCCACGAGAACCTCCGGTACTCCCAGACCATCCCCCTCACCATGTACGAGGAGAAGAACTCGGGGAACAACCTCCCGGCGCAGATCGACCTCCACGCCACGTCGGGCGCCGAGTACAAGTTCCTCTTCGTGGCCAAGGGCGGGGGCTCGGCCAACAAGACCTATCTCTTCCAGGAGACCAAGGCGCTCCTCAACCCGGAGAAGCTCATCCCCTGGCTCACCGAGAAGATGAAGACGCTGGGCACGGCCGCCTGCCCGCCCTACCACCTCGCCTTCGTCATCGGCGGCACCTCCGCCGAGGCCAACCTGAAGACCGTGAAGCTGGCGAGCACGGGCTACCTCGACGGCCTCCCCACCGAGGGGAACGCCCTGGGTCGGGCCTTCCGAGACCCGGAGCTGGAGAAGGCCCTCCTGAAGGCGGCCCAGGAGACCGGGATCGGCGCCCAGTTCGGCGGCAAGCACTTCGCGCTGGACGTGCGCGTCGTGCGCCTGCCCAGGCACGGCGCATCCTGTCCCGTGGGGATGGGCGTGTCGTGCTCGGCGCACCGGAACGTGAAGGCCAGGATCGACCGCGAGGGGATCTGGATCGAGGAGCTGGAGCGTCATCCCGGACGGTTCATCCCCGAAGCGTATCGGACACGGCGCGAGGAGGGCGGCGTCGCCGTCGACCTGAATCGCCCCATGGCCGAGGTCCTCGCGCAGCTGACGCAGTACCCGGTGAAGACCCGCCTCGCCCTCACGGGCACGCTCATCGTGGCCCGCGACATCGCCCACGCGAAGATCAAGGAGCGCCTCGACCGCGGCGAGGACATGCCGCAGTACCTGAAGGACCATCCGGTCTACTACGCGGGCCCGGCCAAGACGCCGGCCGGTCTGCCCTCGGGCTCCTTCGGTCCCACCACGGCCGGACGCATGGACCCCTACGTGGACCTTTTCCAGTCCCACGGCGGCTCCATGATCATGATCGCCAAGGGGAACCGGAGTCGTCAGGTCACGGATGCCTGCAAGAAGCACGGGGGCTTCTACCTGGGCTCCATCGGCGGCCCCGCCGCCGTCCTGGCCAAGGAGAACATCAAGAAGGTGGAGCTCCTGGAGTACCCGGAGCTGGGGATGGAGGCGATCTACCGCATCGAGGTCGAGGGCTTCCCCGCCTTCATCCTGGTGGACGACAAGGGGAACGACTTCTTCGCGTCGCTGGGCTCGTAGGCTCCGGCGGCCGGGCTAACCGCCCAGGCGCGCGACGGCGCTCCGGGCTTCCTCGACCCAGGGGAGGCCCGGGTCCGCCTTCTCGTAGCGCGACAGGAAGGTCCGGTAGGCGTCCAGGGCGCGCTCCCGGTCGCCCAGCTCCTCGTACGCGCGCCCAAGGCGGAACTTGGCCGCCGAGCGGCCAGGCGTGGATCGCGAGATCCCCTCGTTGACCTTCACCGCCTCGGACCACCGACCGACCTCGAGGGCGAGCTCACCGACCATGTCCGCGAAGAAGTCGACGCCGGACGCGCCATTCAGCAGCTCGTACGCTTCCGTCTCCCGTCCCCGCATCGCCATCCACCTCGCCTGGAGCGCGGACTCGACGGCTCGGCGGACCTGGGCCGTGTCGCGCACGGCGGCCATGCCGGCCAGGGGGCCCCCGATGAGGGACTCGATCTGGGCCACCCCGGCGTCGTACGCGGGCCGATCGCCGAGGATGGCCGCGAGGAACGCGCGGCTGAAGGCCACGTCGAGCGCCACGTCGGGAGGCGGAGAGCCACCCAGGGACGCCAGGGCGCTCCGGACCTCCGTCGTGTCCGCGGCGCCTATCGACCAGCGCGCGCTGACCAGCCTCGCGACCGCCGACCGCCCGCCCCACGTCGAGTCCCGCTCGGCGATCTCCCGGGCCTCCCGGAAGCGTCCCTGCTCCTCGAAGACGTCCAGGGCCGAAAGACGCGCGCTCGGTTTCCGACGCGCGAGCTCCTCGCGGGTAAGGAGGGCCCGGTCCAGGTCGTGATCCAGCTCGCCGAGCAGGAACTGATCTACCCGGTTGACGAACTGGTCATCCTTCGTCTTCAGGGAGTCCACCGCTGCCGCTCGCTCCGTGTCGTCCCCCAGGAGGAGCGCCGCCCGGATGCGGAACCGTTCCAGGCCGGCCTCATCCTCACCGGCACGCGCCCACCCCGCCATCAGCGAGTCGAACCGTTCCCGCTGCCCCTTCGCGCTCGCCCACTCGAGGGCGTGGACGTAGTAGGGTCCGAACGTCGGGTCCAACTCCACCGCCTTGTACAGGGCCTCCTGGAGCCGGTCGTCGCTGATACCCGTCGCGGTGGGGGCGTGCAGCCCCATCTCGCCGAGGTCGTACCAGCCGTCGGGGTCGTCGGGATAGCGGGCGAGGTACGCTTCCAGGGTGCCCAGCTCGTCGAGGGCTCGCCCCTGGGACGTCGCGGAGCTGACGGCGAGAAGCGTGGCCTCACGAGGGGGAAGCCGGTCGCCGTAGCGGGCCGCCAACCTCTTGTGGGCGCCGCCCTCGGGATTGCCGATTCCGGAGATCCAGCCGATGGCCTCGCCGAGACGCCAGTGGGCCAGCGCGAAGGTGGAGTCCTCTTGCACCGCCCGCTCCAGGGCCTCGCGCGCCTCCTCGAACTGGCCCCTCCGGAACAGCGCGTCGCCCTGCAGGTAGTCCCGGAGCGCCGGAACCGACTTCGTCAGGAGGCTCGCGAGACGAAGGTCCTGCCCCGCCGATCCCTGGCCCGTGGCGTCCAGGAGCGAGCGCATGACTTCCACGGTGAGGGCGTCCACCAGGCTCAGCACGTCGTCCGGATCCCCCTCGGCCTGCCCGCTTCCCACCTTCTCGCCCGTGTCCAGGTCGTACAGGTCGGCCGTGAAGCGGATGCGGCTGCCCAACTCCACGCCGCTTCCCAGGACCGCGAACCGTGCGCCGGTGCCCGCGGCCACCTTCAGGGCGTCGTCGAGCTCCGCCTCGCCGCCTTCACCGACGTCGCGGTTCCAGCGGGCCAGCACGGTTCGGGAATCCACGGCACGGTAGCCCGACAGGCCGTCGAGGTTGGAGGACATGAGGTCCACCATCCCCTCGCGGTACAGGTCGAGGCTCGGCCCCGTGACGTGGAAGGGGAGCACCGCGATCCCGCTGGACGTTCCCTCGGCTCCCACCTCGGCAGGTCCCAGAGGGGACGACGGGCCGCGCAACACCACATAGACCCCCGCTGCCCCGAAGAGGAGGGAGAGGGCGAAGACCCCGCCCAGCAGGGCCCGGCCCCAGGTCAGGTGGGGCAGCCGCCCTGCGCGCACGCTCGCCACGATATCCCCCGGCGCCACCTGCCAGTCGGTGGGGACCTCACCCGCCTCCTCGCGCGCCGTGGTCCGGGGCAGGGACTGGACCCACGCGGTTGCCAGGACCACGAAGAGACCGACCAGCAGGAGGACCAACGCGACGGGACCGACCCACGACGGGAGGGTCAGGAGGCCCATGAGGGTCTCGATGATCTGGAGCACGATCCACGAAGCGCCCAGATAGACGAGGACGATCTGGACGACCCGGGCTCGCCGCAGGCGATCCCAGAGGGGCAGTTGGGTCATGTCGCCCAAGGTAGGCGCGGCGCGGGCGTTAGGAAAAGGACGTCCTGCAAGCGCCGGAGCGTGCTCACCCGCCCACGCGCGGGAGCATCTGGTCCCGCATGGCAGCGTCGTAGACGAACGCGGCCATGATCACGGCCGCCTGCTGCAGGTCCCCCTCCACGGCCGCCTCGTAGACGTCCAGGCTGGTGTGGTGACGTCGGGTGTCGTAGTCGAGGGGGTCTTGGATGAACTGGAAGGCGGGGATGCCGACGGCCGCGAAGGCCATGTGGTCCGTGCCCCCCGTGTTGCTCGCGGTTAGCGTCGTCGCGTCCAGGTCCCGGAACGGCGCGAGCCACGCGGCGAAGATGGGGCGCACGAGCTCGTTGCCCTGCAGGTAGACGCCCCGCACGCGCCCCGATCCGTTGTCCAGGTTGAAGTATGCGGCGACCTTGCCCGCCTCAGGCTCGGAGCGGCCGGCCATGGGATCCCCGTAGTGCGCCTTCACGTATCCCGCCGACCCGAAGTAGTCCTGCTCCTCCCCGCCCCACAGCGCGATACGCACCGTCCGGCGGGGCTTCACGCCCAGCGCCTGCAGGATGCGCACGGCTTCCATGGCCACCGCCGAGCCGGCCCCGTTGTCGACGGCGCCGGTGCCGGAGTGCCAGGAATCGAAGTGGCCACCCAGCATCACCACCTGGCCCCGCAGCGCGGGGTCCGCGCCGGGGATCTCGGCTACGACGTTGTAGCCTCGTCCGTCCGACGCGTCGAGTCTGGTCGTGAGGGAGATCTCGAGCGTGACCGGCACGTCCTTGTCCAGGATGCGCAGGATGCGGCCGTACTGCTCCTTCGAGACGACGAATGCCGGAAACGCAGGCCGCGCGTGGACGATGTCCCCGATCCCCGAGACGGCCACGACGTTGCCGTCGAGGCGGCTGGGCTGGAGGAGGACCGCGATGCCCTCGTCCTTCAGGAAGTCCAGGGTGGCCTGGGCCCGCGTCAGACCCTGGAGCCATTCATCCTCCTCCTCGCGGTAGCTCCGCGGCTCGCCGGGGTCGGTGACGGCGGCCAAGGAATCCAGCTGCTCGCGGGTCCAACGGGTGGCGGGTGCCTCGAAAGGGGACGCCGGCCGGGAGGGCCGGCCCAGCATGACGATGGCGCCGGCGAGCCTGCCCCGGTATCGCTCGTAATCGGCGGGGGAAGAGATCTCCACCAGCACGGGGGTGCCCCGTACCACGCCCTGCGTGCTCGGCGTCCACGCCGCGGGATACGCGACGATGCGTGTGTACGAGGGCTCCATCATCTCCACCGAGAAGCCCTGGACGGACCACGCCGGCCCCACGTCACCCCAGGCGTCCAGGTGCGCATCGGCGAGTCCCCACTCCGTCAGCCGATCCCGCGCCCACTCCGCCGCCTTCCGGTAGTTCGTGGAGCCGGTGAGGCGCGGGCCGTACACGTCGGAGATCCAGCTCAGCGTCTCCATGACGTGGGAGTGCTGGAAGCCCTGCATGCGGATGCGCGCCATGGCGGCATCGTCCACGCGTTCCTGGGCGCGGGCGGGGATGGCGAACGTGGTGACGACGGCCACCACGGTGAGGGCGCGCAGGATGCAGCGGGACATGGGCGCTCCGGGGGGACGGGGCAAGCGGGCAGCCGGGGATCCGGCGGGGTCGGCCCGACGCTAGGCGGCGTCCCGTGCGGGGGCAAGGCGGCGGGGCCTCTACGCCGTTGCGCCTCCCGCCCCCTCCTGCGCCCGCTCCCGCTCCTCCCGCTCGTGGAGGTGGGCCACGAAGGCGAAGCGGTCCATCTTCACATAGATCACAGGAATGAGGAAGAGCGTGAAGACCGCCGCGACCAGCACGCCCCCGATGGTGACGATGGCCATGGCGGTGCGGAACGAGGCCCCGGGCCCCGAGCCGACGGCCTGGGGGATGAGGGCGATGGCGATGGCCACGTTCGTCATCACGATGGGCCGGAGGCGGGCCGGCGCCGCCTGCAGCAGCGCCTCCTGGATGCCCATCCCCCGTCCCCTCAGGATCTGGGCGTAGTCCAGGATCAGGATGGCGTTGTTCACCACGATCCCCACCAGCATGATCATCGCCATCATGCTGAAGATGTTGAGGTTCGTGGCGGTCAGGAACAGCGCGAACACCGCACCCACCGCACCCAGCGGGAGGGTCAGCATGATGGTCACGGGGTGCACGAACGACTCGAGGATCATGGCGAGCACCACGTAGGTGAGGATGATCGCCAGGGCCAGCGCCTTCAGCATCTCGGTGAGCGAGTCCTGGAACATCTCGAACTGCCCCGTGATCTCGTACGAATAGCCGGGAGGGAGGCCCATCGCGTCCAGGCGCGTCCCGATCTGCGCGGCCAGACCGGTAAGGCTGCCGCTGCCGATCTGGGCGTCGATCTCGACGGTCCGCTGCTTGTCGTTCCGCTGGATGGTGTTCTCCCCACCCTGGTCGACCAGCTCACCCAGCGTGCTCACCGGCACGACGCCCTCCCGCGTGCGGATCTGGAGGTCTCCCAGCTCCGACACCCGGTCCCGGGAGGTCTCCGCCAGGCGCACCCGGATGTCACGCTCCTGTCCGGCCTCCCGGTACACGCCGGGCGTCACGCCCTCGATGGAGGCGCGCAGCGCTCCTCCCACCTGGGCCACGGTGAGGCCGTACTCGGAGAGGATGGCCCGATGGGGGCGGAACACCACCTCGGGGCGGGGCTCCTGGATCGTGTTCTGCACGTCGACGAGCCCGGGGACGGCCGCCACGGTGTCGGTCGCCCGCTCGGCGAGGGTCTCCAGGCGGGCCTGGTCGGGGCCCTTCACCAGCACCTGCAGCGGAGCCTGGCCTCCGCCTCCCCCCATGGTCTGGGAGAGCGTCACGGTGACGTCGGCATCGGGGATCTCCGCCATGAGCTCGCGGATGCGGGGGAAGAACGACTCGGTGGGCAGCGGGGAGTCCACGGTCACCTGGATCTGCGCCTGGTTCACGTCCGCGCCCGTGGACATCATCCCGCCGGTGCCCTGCCCCACGGTGATCAGGAGGTCCGTCACCTCCGGAATCTGCCGGAGCAGCGCCTCGGCCCGCTGCGTCATGGCCGCGGTCCGCTCGATCGGTGTCCCCGGCGGCAGCTCCAGACCCACGTCCGCCATGCCGTTGTCGGTCGTGGGCATGAACTCGCCGCCGCCGAAGCGTGCCTGGATGAACAAGGCCAGCAGGAAAAGGAGCGACGTCCCTCCCACGACCGCCCACCCGTTGCGGGGCCGCGCCAGGCTCCAGCGGAGCGCCCGGCGGTAGTCCTCCTCCAGCCCGGAGTACCCCACGTCGAAGCGCTTCCAGAAGAATCCCAGCCACCCCTCTTCCTCGCGGCGGGTCTCGTTCGTACGCAGCACGCGGGCGGCCAGCATGGGGGCGAGGGTGAAGGAGATGAAGACGGAGGCCAGCGTCGCGAACACCACCGTGAGGCCGAAGGCGAAGAAGAACTGGCCGATGATCCCCTGCATGAACGCGATGGGCGTGAACACCACCACGTTGGTGAGCGCCGACGCCGCCACGGCGATGGCCACTTCGGTGGTGCCCTCCTCAGCGGCCTTCTTGGGGTCGGCCCCCTGGTCCAGGTAGCGGTAGATGTTCTCCAGGACCACGATCGTGTTGGTCACCAGGATCCCCACCGTGATCCCGAGCCCCATGAGGGTCATCACGTTGATCGTGAAGCCCATCCGGTCCAGGGCCAGGAAGGTGGCCACGATGGTGGCGGGCATCGCCACCGCGGCGATGACGGTCCCGCGCCAGGAGTGGAGGAATAGGAAGAGGACCACGACGGTGAGGGCAATCCCGATGAGGATGTTCTTCAGGATGTCCTGGATGGAGTCCCGGATGAACTGACTCCGATCCGAGGCGACGCGTAGCTGGGCGCCCGGGGGGACGTCCGCCTGAAGCTCATCCAGAGCCCGGAAGACGCCGGAGGCCGTGGCCACGGTGTTGGCGTCTGACTGCTTCTGGATGGAGAGACTCACCGTGGGCTCACCGTTGTACCGGGCCAGCTCCCTGACGTCGGCGAAGCCGGCCTCGACGGTGGCCACGTCGGAGAGGTGGATGTATCCGCCCTCGGGGTTGGCGAGCGGGAGGTTGGCGACATCCTCGACCGAGGTGTACTCGCCCACCACCCTGACGGCGAACTCCGCGCTCGCCTCCGTCACCCGGCCCGCGGGCACCGTCAGGTTCCCGGCCCCCACCAGGGCCGCCACGTCGGTGATGCTCAGGCCGTATGCCCGCAGCAGGTCCGGGTGCACGCGCACCTCGATCTCCCGCTCGCGCCCTCCGATGATCGTCACGCTGGCCACGCCGTCCACCCGGGAGATCCGATCGGAGACGACCTGGTCCGCGAAGTCGTAGAGGGCTTCCAGCGATTGGGAACCGGACAGCGCCAGGTCCATGATGGGCATGGCGTTGATGTCCAGCTTCAGGATCGTCGGAGGCTGCGCGTCGTCCGGCAGGTCCGCCCGGATGGCATCGACCTTGTCCTTCACGTCGATGGCCACCAGGTCCGCGTTCACGGAGTACTCGAACTCCGCGACGACGATCGACACGTTCTCCCGCGAGTACGACGTCAGCGTCTGCAGGTTGCCGATGGTGGAGACGGCATCCTCCACCTTCTCCGTGACCTGCTGCTCGACCTCCAGGGGGCCCGCTCCGGGATACACCGTGGTCACGGTGATCACGGGGAAGTCCACGCCCGGAAGCAGATCCACGCCCAGGGTGAAGTAGCTGAAGATCCCCATGACCACGAGGATGACCACTAGCATCGTGGTGAGGACCGGCCTGCGGACCGCCATGCGGGCGAAGAATCGGAACATGGGTCAGCCCCCCACGACGCGGGTGCGTACCCCCTCGGAGAGGAGGCTGGCCCCGGCCGTCACGACCTGGTCGCCGGCCTCGAGGCCCTCGAGGATCTCGACCGATCCGTTCCCCTGGAGCCCCACGTGCACGGTCCGCGCGTGGGCCACGCTCCCGGCGTCCACGACCCAGACGCTCCCGTTCTGGAGGGCCGCGGCGGGAATCTGGAGCGCCGAGTCCCGCGCCCCCACCACGATCTCGACGGTGGCGAGGGTGCTGGGCACGAGCGGGGCCGCCGCGCCCCCCCTCGTCTCGCCCGACCCGGAGGTGCCGCTGTCCCCGGGCGACGCGCTCCCGGCCCTGGCGACGCTCCCGGGAAACGTCACCTCCACCTCCATCAGCCGGGTGTCGGGATCGGCCTGCATCGCGATCCGCGTGACCCTGCCCTCCCCCGCGCGGGACGGGAGGAGCACCCGCTGGCCCACCTGCAGATCCTCGCGCTGCCCGGGGCTCACGCCCAGGAGCACCTGGACCCTGGACAGGTCGGAGATGCGCAAGAGCGGGTCCCCCGACCCGGGGAAGCTCCCGGGGGTCTCGAGGATGTCGGTGACGACGCCGTCGATGGGAGAGGTGAGAACGATGACGCGGCGCGCCGCCTCCAGGTTGGCTTCGGCCACGCTCAGCGCCGTCCGGGCGTTGTCCCAGTCCTGGTTGCTGATGGCGCCCTGCTCGTGGAGCGGACGGAGGCGATCTACGGTGCGAACGGCCTGGGCGTGCGCCGCCTCCGCCTGCCGTACCGAAGCCTGCGATCCCTGGCTGGACTGGCGCAGGACCACTTCCCCCTCGGAGACCCGCTGACCCACGCGGACCGGAATCTCCAGGATCTGATCTGCGGTCCGCGCCCGGACCGTGGCGCTCCGGATGCCCCGGACGGTC
>Ga0307423_1000834_pt1 | contig 19946 bp, 18 predicted proteins | sample SalMarWE160310MG_FD_202154 | JGI IMG/M metagenome (GOLD analysis project Ga0307423, IMG submission 202154) | Salt marsh sediment microbial communities from the Plum Island Ecosystem LTER, Massachusetts, United States - WE1603-10 | ecosystem: Environmental > Aquatic > Marine > Intertidal zone >...
GCTCGCTCCGCGGCGGCGGCGGCGGAGCGCTCCAGGTTGGCCAGGAGCGTCGAGACGGCGTCCGGGTTGTCGGCGTTGGGGTTCGCGCCCACGTTGGCCGCCGGATCCGGCACGAAGCCCAGGTCGATGGCGGCCCGGGTCTTCACGTAGGGGACGTTCACGCCGAGGGTGAGCCAGTCGAAGACCCCGAGGCGGATCCCCGTGTCGATGCGCTTCACGTCCTGGTTGAGGCGACCGTACGTGTCGCCGATGCGGACCAGGTAGCCGCTCTCTCCCGTCAGGGCGCGCACGCTCTCCCGCAGCGCGGCGATGCCCGGGAACACGCGCTCGGGGTCGGAGAGGTCGGCACCCAGGGGCTCGACACCGTCCACGACGAGCCCGTTGTCGAGGTGGGCCCCGTATCGGCTGTCCCACGTCGTGAAGGAGGGGGTGAAGTCGACGCGCACACGTCCGGCCGGGACGAAAGGCTCCGCGAGCGGTCCCGGGAGGACCTGGGCCGCTCCCCGGCCGGCTCCGACGAGGACGACGACACCCGCCGCCAGGCACGCCCACCCCGCCGCGGGAAGCCGCAGGACGCGCGCAGGGATGTTCTCGGGGGGTCGGCAGGGCATGGTGTCGTCGGATCGTCGGCAAAGGTGCGCGACCCCCGAAAACGGGGCGTGCGTCGCGAAACATAAGGGTGCCCGAGGCGCCGTGGAACACGCCATCTCCTTGCGCCCGTAGGCGCTTGACCTCCCCGAGAGCCTTTCCTACCTTCGTAAGCGCACAATCCAATGCGGGAATAGCTCAGTTGGTAGAGCACAACCTTGCCAAGGTTGGGGTCGCCGGTTCGAGTCCGGTTTCCCGCTCTGTAAGGGGGGCAAGCGTCGGGGGCCCGATGCGGCCCCCCTTCCTATCGGTGTCGGCGCCGTAGCCAAGTTGGTAAGGCAGAGGACTGCAAATCCTCGATCCCCGGTTCGAATCCGGGCGGCGCCTCTATCCGGTGGTTCAAGCGGAGCGGTCAGGTCGAGTGACCTGGCCGCTTCGTGAGTTTCTGGAGGTTCGCGGCGTCGCCCGCCGAAGCGCAGGTTCGACGCCCGAAGCGCCATGACATTCGGAGAGCTACCAGCCCATTTCGAGGGCGGAGCGAGGATCGCCGACGGCGATCCCGCAGCTCAATCCGGGCGGCGCCTCTGGCAAGAAGCCCATGCGAAGCGGTCGGGTCGGCTGACCCGGCCGCTTCGTGCGTTCGAGGGTAGCCAGGGGCGGACGCGATTGCCAGCCGGCCGACACGAGGCGATCCTCTCTACCTAGCCGGCCGCCCTCCCGCCGAAGCAGTCCGACGAGCTCGAGATGAACGTGGGACACGCATCCGGGGAGATCGCGATGGTTCGGCCTCTGCAGTCCATGGGCTTGGCCCTGGTCACGGTGCTCCTCGTGGGCACCGCGGGCCCGCTTGGCGCGATGGCCGTCTCCCCCCTACAGGCCGATACGCTGTTCCACGTCGCCGCCGTCCGCACCGACCACCCCCCACGGATCGACGGACGGCTGGACGACGAGGGGTGGGCGGCGGCCATGCCGGTCTCGGAAATGGTGCAGTACGAGCCAAACCGGGGTCGCCCGTCGGCGTACCGAACCGAGGTTCGCGTCCTCTTCGACTCCACCCGGCTCTACGTGGCCATGCGCGCCTGGGACGACGAGCCCGTTACCGCCCAGCTCACCAGGCGCGACGCCGACCTCGCCCAGGACGACTTCTTCGCGGTGATCCTCGATACGTACCAGGACCGGCAGTCCGGCTTCCTCTTCGCGGTGAACCCGCTCGGAACGCAGTCCGACTCGCGCCTGGCCAACGACGGTCGCACGGAGGAGAAGGCGTGGGACGCCGAGTGGACCGCGGCGACTCGGGTCCTCGAGGACGGCTGGTCCGCCGAGCTGTCCATCCCGTTCACGTCCCTGCGTTACCGCGCCGGACCCGACCGCACCTGGGGAGTGAACTTCGGGCGGGGAAGGAGGCGATCGCTCGAGGTGTCCTTCTGGGCGGGGCCCCTCGAGCACCCCCTGCGGGTCTCACAGGCGGGGGCGCTCACCGGGCTCGACCTCCCGCGGCCCTCCCGAAGGGTCCAGGGGATCGTCTACGGGCTCTCACGCACCCAGGAGCAGGAGGCCCCCTTCTGGGACACCGGGCTCGACGTGCGCTGGGCGCTGACCCCGGGCACGTCCCTGGTCGGGACCGTCAACCCCGACTTCGCCACGATCGAGGCCGACCGCGAGCAGGTGAACCTGACGCGCTTCGAGCTGGGCCTGCCCGAAAAGCGTCCCTTCTTCCTCGAGGGCTCGGAGCTCTTCCGCCAGCGCATCCAGACCTTCTACTCCCGGCGCATCGCCGACATCCGCGCCGGCGGCCGGCTCGTCGGGAAACAGGGTCCGTGGACGTTCGTGTTCCTGGGCGCGGACGCCCAGGGCGTGGCCGGAGCCGCGGACCCCCTGTTCGTCGTAGGGCGGATGCAGCGCGACATCGGGCGCTCCAGCGTCGCGGCCACGTGGGCGGAGCGGCGCCTGGAGGGGAGCGCTCAGGGATCGGCCGGCCTCGACGCCACGCTCTTCTTCTCCTCCACCTTCGGCTTCACCGGGCAGCTCATCCGCAGCTTCGGGGCGTACGACGAGGGGGTGTGGGGCTACTTCCTGCGGCCGTCGTACGACTCGCCCACGGGCCACTTCCACGTGCGGTACACGCATCTCGGGGACCGCTTCGGGGACAACGTCAACGCTGTGGGATTCGTCCGGGACGACAACCGCCGCGAGCTCGACTCAGCGCTGGAGAAGACCATCTGGTTCGAGACCGGCTTCCTGGAGCGCGTGGAATACGGGTCCAACTACAACGTCTACTGGGGACAGGACGCCGCCCTGCGGAGCTGGAGGGTGGACGAGGGGCTGGACTTCGAGCTGCGCAGCCGGTGGTCGCTGTCCGTCGACCACAGCGAGGAGTTCCAGCGCTTCGAGAAGGACTTCCGCAACCGTGCCACCGAGCTCGAGCTCGGCTACAACACGCGGGAGTTCCGTTCGGCGGCGGTGGGCCTGGAGTTCGGGAGGAACTACGACTCCGACTTCCGTCTCCTCACCGCGTCCGGGCGCATCAAGCCCACGGCGCAGGCCTCGCTGGAGTACCAGCTCGAGCGCCTCGTCCTCGACCCCGACCCAGAAGGAGAAAGCACCTGGATCCACGTCGTCCGCGCCAGCCAGTTCTTCACCAACGACCTGTATCTGCAGCTCTTCTACCAGACCAACTCGGTCATCGAGCGGCGCAACCTCCAGGCGATCTTCGTCTACCGGTACGCGCCGCCCTTCGGAACAGTACAGGTAGCTTTCCAGCGAGGCACGGCCGCCTTCGGCGAGGTGTCCGAGCAGGGGAACACACTGTTCCTCAAGGTGACGCGCGTGTTCTGACAGACCCTGCGGTGTCGGGGCATGCATGTTGCGCGCGCAGCTTCGAACCACCTCGCCTTCATCAGCCCAACGCACGCACCAACGCCTCCGCGGATTCCTCGAAGGTCTCCTCACGCACGTTCAGCGGAGTCCCGAACTCCACGCGAATACGGGCGAAGGGGAGCGGGTGCATCTTCCTGTCCCACGCCCAGGATCGAACGCACCGCGACGCCGTCACCCGCATGGGCATGATGGCAACGCCGCTCTGCGCGGCCAGGTGGAGCACGCCCTTCTTCAATACCCGAGCCGGGCCTCTTGGGCCATCAGGCGACACGGCCGTCGAGTACCCGCGTTTGAGGTAGGACACTACTTCGTCCGCCGCATCCCGTCCGCCGTGTCCCGTAGATCCGAGAATGAGCCGTTCGACTCCCATCCGCCGTACGACTACACGAATCGGACTCACCCCCCACGATGGGTGTTGCATCCACACGTGTGGTCGATGCAAGAGACAAGGATGGAGCCGGGGAGCCGATGCCTGAAATGTGAGGGGAAGCAACTCGTGCCAGTGGCAGAAGATGTAGTTCACATGGGGCGACAACCTCTCGACGCCCACGTAATCCACCTTCACGCTCACACGCTGCACAACGAGATACGCGTACCACAGGCTGCCCACGAGCCATCCGTACGCAGCGATGGCAAGGCGGGCGACCAGGGGAGCACGTCCGATTCGAGGGGGAGTACTCAAGGCACCTTACGCTCGAGGCAGCAACGATCCCGATGTCTCACCGGACCGGCGAGCGATTCAGAGACTCCGGGGAGCCGCGCACCACCATGCCCGGCCGGAGCGGGAGCCGCAAGGCGAGTGTTTTCACGCTTGGATCGGCGTCCGACACCTTGACTGTGGCCATGCCCTGCGCGTGGGCCGTGGACACCGCCGGGTCTTGCGACGTCCCGGGGGGCGATGGGTGTCGTCGGCTCAGTGGGGCACCCGAGCCTTCTACGACCCGGTCACAATCATGGACATCGACGTGCCCACGGCGACACGCCAGGACGCCCCGACCGGATCAGAACTCCTTCAACAGCTTCTTGGCCTTCTTGGGGTCGTCGCAGACGAGCGCGACCTCCACGAGGTCGTCGGTGATCCCCGTGGTATAGAGTGCTTCGAGGTTGATTCCTGAGTCACCGAGGCGGTTGGCGACGGCGGCGAGGACGCCGGGCTCGTTCTCGAGCAGGACCACGTGCACTTCCCCCTCTTCGAATCGGATGTTCGCGGCCTCGAAGGCGCTGCGCGCCCCCCGGATGTCGTCGGGAAGGATGCGAACGATCCCGTGGCCGTCGATGCTGAGAGCCGCGAGCGCCTTGATGTTCACGCCGCGGTGCGCGAGCGCCTCGGCGACACGGGCGAAATCGCCCGGACGATGCGTGAGCTGGATCGAGCAGTCCTTCATGGTCCCCTCCTCGAAGCCAGGGCAGCCCTGTGCCGGAGTGTGCGAGCAGGGTGGCGGGAAGGCAAGGAATGCCCTGGGGACAGTGTAGCGTTGCAGCGGTTCGGGGGGTGCGAGGTCACTGTCGACGAGCGAGCGCCGATACCGGGATGCCGCGAGGCGTCAGGGACGTGTGGCAGGTGGAGCACTCCCGCAACTCCGGCCGGTGCTGCTTCTCCGCCTCTTCCTCGTGGCACGCCAAGCACGTTCCGTGCAGGGCCTCCAGGTAGCTCGTCGCACGCGCCAGGTCCTTGCTCCCGTCGTCGCACACCTCCCTCCACTCCCCGTGGCACTCCACGCATGGCGTGGCCGTGGCGGCGGTCTTCGCCGACCCCGCCGCGTGACACGACACGCAGGAGTGGTTCGACGCATGGAGCCCCTCCAGGCCCAGGCTGTCCGCCACGGCCTGGATATGATAGGCGTGGTCGAAGATCAGTGTCTGCGCGGTCATGTGGCGATGGCACCGGGTACACGGCGTCGTAGTGTCACCCGGGAGCGACATGTGGTGGCACGATTCGCACGAGGATTCGCCGCCCAACCGCTCCTGGCAAGCGGCGTGTGGAAACTCGGTGAGTACTCCCTCTCGGTTTCCGTCGAGCCGCAGGCGGTCGGCGGTTACGTCCATCCTCGACGCCTCGCGAACCTCGGCCGGATGGGTCCTGGAGTAGGGGGGGTACATGCAGGCCCAAGCCAACGGCACGACCAGGACCGCGATGAGCGTCGCCCTCTCCGGGCCACTGCTCAGGGCCCTGTGCCATACCCCGGAGAGGGAGTCGAACGAGACCTTGAACGCCGGTCTCTCCGTTCTCGTCTTCGGTGGAGGTGCGAAGATGGGCGTGTGCTCCACGAACGCGAGGAACACCAACGCGGCCGCTGCTACCACCCCCAGGGAAAGGGCCCACTCGGCGAGAGAGGGGAAGTACACCTCGCCGGCGCTGCGGATATACCCGAAGATTCCGACGTCCACCCGGTTCAGCAGAAGTCCGGCCGAGGCGGAGAGAGCCGCAACGGTCGAGGCTGCCGGAGAAGAGCGGGCGGCCGGTAGCCAGACGAGCAGGATGGGAAGGACCGCAGTGACCAGGAGCTCGGCTCCGAAAAGCCAGCTCTCCCACGTACCCGCCACCAGGGCCCTCCAGGGCTCGGCGTGGCTCAGGTGGTAGATCTCGAGAGCGAGATAGACCGCGAGGATCCCTGTGGCGATGGTCGCCACCCCGGTGAGCATCGGCATGTCCCGACCGACCTCCCGGGCCCTGGCGTGGTCGCCCCGGGTTGCGGACCTGATCAGGATCAGCTCGCGCTCCACCTGCGTCGGTCCGAACACCGCCTTCCGGTCGTACCAGTGCGCATGGAGGATCCGTACCAGGACCAGGAACATGAGCCCTCCCCCCATGGCCGACAGGATGAAGAGGAGAGGCAGCAGGGGAGAATACCACAGGGGATGCAGGCGGTGGGGGGTCACCAGGAAGAGGGAGCCCAGGGACGAGTGATGCAGGGAGGAGAGGGAGATCCCGACGACGACCACCCAGAACGCAATGCGGTGCAAGATCCTGGCGGCCTTCTCGGCGTTCAGCTTCTCGAAGATCGTGGGCGCCAGCTCGATGGCCGTGACCGTGAAGTAGAGGGCGACGCACCAGAACACCTCGAAGAGGAACGAGTGCTCGTTCCACATGAGGAAGGGGTGCCAGAACCGCCACGGCAGCCCTATGTCGAAGAGAAGGGCCAGACAGGAGCACCCGTAGCCGAGGAACGCCACGAGGATGGCGGGCTTCACGAGCGGTCGATAGCGCTCCAACCCGAGGACGTAGACCAGGAAGCCCATGGTGAAGCCGCTCGTCGAGATCGCCACCCCGGCCACCATGTTCAAGATCTTCCAGAGTCCCCAGGGGACGGCGTCGCTGAGGTTGGTCGTGGCTCCCAGGCCGAACCACAGCCGGAAGGTCCCCGCCACGAGGCCGGCCAGCGCGAGGACCCACAGGACGTCCTTCAGGGCGCGGGTGCGACCATTCACCGGTTCTCCTCCGCATTCGACATTCCGTCGTCACCGACGCCGATCGGCTCCTGGCCGTCCGCGCCGGCCGAGGCCTCTCCCGCCAGCCTCATGCGTCTGCGGATGACCCAGTGGATCCCCAGGAGGCCGGCGGCGACGCTCAGTCCGATGAAGGGGGTCTTGGCTATGAGGGGCTCGGTGAGCGAAGGAATGGGCGCCGTGCGCGGTCCGGGCCATCCCATGGCACCCAGGTCCACGTCCGAGATGTACAGGACCGACGTGCCCCCGAGCTCGTGCTCTCCCCAGACCCTGGGCAGATACGCTCCATGGCCGTGGGCGATGAGCTCGTGTGCCTCCCTCAGCAGGGCGTCCCTGTCCCCGAACTGGAGGGCCTCGTGGGGGCAGGCCTCGACACACGCCGGCGCGAGTCCGTGGGTTTGCCGGTCTGCGCACATGTCGCATTTCACCATGAACGGGATCGTCTCACCCCACTCGTACCGGGGGATGTGGAAGGGACAGGCGAGCATGCAGTACCGGCAGCCGATGCACTTCTCGGGATCGTAGACGACCGGCCCATCCGGGGTCTTCGTGATACCTCCCACCAGGCAAGCCGAAACGCAGCTCGGCTCCAGACAGTGCATGCAGCTCATCCGGGCGAACCTGCCGGTGGCGACCTGAGGGACACTCAGGAGGCGGTTCTTCGACAGGCCGTCTCCGCTGATCAGCCGGTCGAGCTGCACCTTCAGCGGGTCGATGCCTTTCGTCTCGGCGCAGGCGTCCACGCACCGCTCACATCCGGTGCACCGAGTCACGTCCACCAGGATCGCCCGCATCAGATCCTCGCCTCCTTCCCGTAGAGCGCCTCCGCCACCCTGTCTCCCGCCCCGGGCCTGAGCTGCCAGTGGACCGCCGATATCCGGTCGAAGAAGAACAGGACCACGTGGGCCAGCTTGGTGAACGGCGTCACCACGAAGAGGAGCTCCGCGCTCAACAGGTGCGTGAGCATCATCACGTTCCACGGGCATGGGTTCACGGCGGGATGTGAGGCCAGGTATCCCGAGAGGAACGGCAGCAGGACCAGCAGCAAGAGGACGTAGTCCGACGGACGGCTCACGAGTCGGTGCCGGGCCCTGAAGATCCGGAGCCCCAGCAGGAGGAGGCCGCACGCGATCGTGAGCAGGGTCAGGACGTCGGCCGCGCCCTTTCCGATGGAGGGCAGGCCGACGCCCAGGAAGCTCTCCCAGAGGACCACGTGATCGATGAGGAAAACGGGCACGATCAGGAGCCCGACGTGCATGAGGTACGACGCGGTCGAAAAGAGGCCCGTGCCGGCCTCGATGTGCCGGACTGGCACCGCCCAGCCCAGGGTTTCCCGTGTCACGGCCTTCCATGGGACGCGCTTCAGGCGGCGGCCCTTCTTCACTCCGAGGAAGTAGAGCTGGAGCACGATCTGCCGCCCCAGGCCGAGGACCATGATCAGGAAGGTGATGGCGAAGAGAGGACCCTCGGCGAACTCGATCCACTCGTCGATGCTCATGCCGTTTGCCTCCCTCCCGGATGCCTGCCTCGCAATCAGATGGCGAAGAGTGCCGCCTCTTCCTTACGCTCCGCGGGGGACTTTCCGCCGGGGATCTCGATGGCCTTCAGCACTAGGTCGTGAAGGCCCATGACCGTGCAGGGAAGCTCGTAGTGCTCCACGAGTTCCTTGAGCTGCTTCTTGCAGTTGGCGCAGGGGGCCACCACGATGTCGGCTCCGGTGCGGGCGATCTGTTCGGCCTTGATCTTGCCGGCGATTTCCATTCGGAAGTCGTGCAGCTCGTCGATGGAGACGAGCCCACCGCCCCCTCCGCAGCAGTAGTTGTCGGCGCCTTTCGGGGTCATGTCCACGTAGTCGCGCACGAAGCTCCGGAGGATCTCCCGCGGCTGCTCGACGATCCAGCCCGAGCGGGCGAGGTTGCACGGATCGTGGTAGGTCACCCGCTCGGTGATGACGTCCGGATCGAGGGAGATCTTCCCCGTCCGGAGGCAGTCGAGCGTGTACTCCATGAAGTTCATCACCGTCGGGGCCCGCTTGCCCATGAAGGTCGGGATGAAGTCGTGGGCCGCCCTGGAGGCGTGACCGCACTCCCCGATGAGGATGTTCCGCCCCCGGAGCCGCTCCACCTCGGATATGAGCTGCTTGATGATGTTCTCCAGGTGCCAGTCACTGTAGAAGAGCCCGTAGTTGATCCCGTCGTAGTTGCACAGGCCGATGGTCCAGCGGTCCCAGTCGCCGGCCGCGTACAGGACGGCCGCGTTGCCCATCAGGGTGTCGGGCTCCATCAGGTAGTCGCTCACGGCGCAGAAGAACACGTACTCCCGGTCCATCCTGTCGGTGGGAAACTCCAGCTCCACGCCCAGGCTCTCCTCCATCTCCTCCGAGAGGAACGAGAGCACGTCCAGAAGCCCGGCCCGAGACACCTTCGACGTGTTGTGGGTTTCCCCTCGAAGCTGCTCGTCGACGCTGACCTGGAGGGCTTTGGGCACGATCCCCACGAGACTCAGCAGATAGCGTCCGAGACGGGTGATGAGTCCGTGGTCGAAGCCGAGTGGGCACGAGCGCGTGCAGCGGCGACATACCGTGCATCGATAGAATACGTCCCCCATCTCGTCGATCACGTCCTCCGTCAGCTCGAAAGGCCTCGTGAATCGCGACCGGACCCAACCGTCCAGCGTGAAATAGCGCCTGTAGGTGTCGAGGAGGAGGTTCGTCCGGTAGCACGGGATGTCCCGTGGATCGCCGGACGCCAGGAGGATGGGGCAGGCCACGGCGCACCGGTTGCACTTCGCGGTGGACCTGCAGTAGGTGTCCAGGAGCGGCTTGTAGTCGGTGTGCTCCAGCACCTGCGCGAACGCCTCCAGGAAGCGGTCCACCAGGTTGTCGTCCGGCCGCTCCAGGAGGTGGTATGGAAAGACCCGGCGGGCCGGGGGCTCGGCGGGCGCATGGTCCATCGGTACCATCGTCGTAGGCATTCCTTAGAGCCTCGTTGGAGCCTCTCGCCGTTCCACCGGGAGCAAGCGGCATACCAGGACGTCGGGACGCCTTCCCGCGCGGCCGACGTTCGTTCAGAGCGCCCTCCCGAAGTCGCTGTCGCTGAGCCCCCGGGCGACGTGCCCGGGCGTCGTCAAGACGACTCATGGCTCGGCCGGCCAACCACCGTTGCGTGCACGGCGGGCGTCGCAGGTGTTGCAACCTCGGGTTGCAATGCGACTCCGAATGCGACATCGGAACGCTCTCTTCCGCCGGGGAGGGGGGCGCATGGCCCATTCGGAGCCCCGGCATGGGAGTTGCTCTTTCGGAGGCCGAAACCATGAGCCCCTGGTTGAGACCATGCGCTTCGGAATCCCGCTCCTGGATCAGAGGGTAGCCCCTCGATGCACAATCGCGGATAGGGTGCTCCTGATCACGGTGAAGCATCGGAGAATCCTGGAGCAGTCTGCGGTGCGTCTCGACCGGGCCACGTGGATGGATCTGGCCCGGATCCTCGCGGACGAGCAGGTGGACGCGCTCGTTTGCGGGGGCATCAGCCGGTCGACCCGCGAGACCGTGGAGTCCCAGGCGGTGGACGTCATCGACAACGTGGCCGGCACGGCCGAGGAGGTGGTGGACGCCCTGAGGCGTGGAGGCCTCCACCCCGGGTTCGGCCTCGCCTCCGAGGGTGGTCCCCCCGAGGCGGAGGAAGGCACGGAGGAGAAGGCTCGCACGTCGAAGCTCGCCGAAGGACGGCCTCGCCCCCTGGACTGTCTCGCCTGTCGCGACCGGGTATGTCTCCGGGCCGAACCGTGCCCCTGGTTCTCGACCTCGTTCCCGGCTGCGACCACCGGTTTCGAGAAGATGCTGGAGTCAGCCTGGGACGTTGCGTGCGAGGAGGAGCGGACGCTGTGCCGTCTGGCCGAGCTCGTCTACTTCGCCCTGGAGATGGGGTACACGAAACTGGGCGTCGCCTTCTGTGTGGACCTCCTGGAGCCCACCTCCGTGCTCACGGGGGTCCTGCGCCGGTTCTTCGAGGTAGTCCCCGTATGCTGCAAGGTGCGAGGGATCCGGGGCTGGGAGTCAGGGTCCCCAGGGCCTCAGCAGACCCGTTCCGCGAGCGAGGGCAGCGTGGCGGCCTGCGATCCGGTGGGCCAGGCCGCGGCGCTGAACGCGGCGGCGACGGACCTGAACGTGCTCGTGGGCCTGTGCGTCGGTGCGGACAGTGTCATGAGCAAGGAGAGCCGGGCCCCGGTGACCACCATCTTCGTGAAGGACAAGTCTCTGGCGAATAACCCCATAGGGGCCGTGTACTCGCATTACCACCTGGAGGACATCTGAGGCCGGCGCGCGCTCACGCGCAGCGGGCCGAGAGGAGGAGGTGCGCCATGACCATCCCGACGCTGAACGCGGTCGGTTTCTGCGCCCACTATTCGGAGCAGGGCGACTGGGCGTTCGACTACGCGCTCGAGCTCTCGCGCATGCATGGGATCCAACTGAACGTGTTCCACTTCCTGGCCGATCCCTACGACCCCGACGCCAGGCCTCCCATCGGGCTTTCCCGAGAGGAGCTGGCGGAGCTGGTGGTGCAGAAGGAGCGAGAGCTCCGCCTGTACTACGACGAGCGGGCGGGAGACTATCTGGAGGTGGGGTTCAGGCTCTGTGAGGACAATAGCTGGCGGGAGCTGCATCGGTGCCTGGTCAAGCGGGAGTTCCAGGTCCTCGTCCTCGGATACCCTGCGTCCAACGCCCGCTTCGGTCGAAAGCCCCTAGAGGAATTCGCGGACGGTTTTGCCTGTCCGGTGGTCCTTGTCGGGCCACACAACTCCCGGCAACTTCATATCAACGCGACTGCTGCCCTCATCAGCACAAAGCTGGGACTTCCCGACGGGGCCTGGGAGCAGATCGAGCTGGTGGCTCGCTGAGACGCGGAGTCACGCCCGATGGACGCCAGGCAGGGACCCAAGGGCATGAAGGACATCGGCGAGCTGATTTTCCAGAGCATCAGCGACGGCGTCTTCACGGTCGATGAGAAACGGATCATCACCGCGTTCAACAGAGCCGCGGAAGAAATCACGGGCTTCGAGTCGCAGGAGGCGGTGGGGAAGCACTGCTTCGACATCTTTCGCACGGAGTTCTGCCACTCCCGCTGTCCGCTCAAGGACACCCTCCAGCGCCACGACGCCGTGGAGAACGCGCGCGTCTCCATCCTGACGAAGGAGGGCTGTGAGCTGCCGGTCAGCGTCACGACGGCGCTCCTGCGAAACGAAGCAGGGAGTGCCGTGGGGGCCGTGGAGTTCTTCCGGGATCTCTCCGATCTCGAGGACCTTCACCGGAGGCTGGATGAGCGGAAAGCCCTGGCCGATATCGTGAGCGTGAACCAGGAGATGCAGCAGCTCGTGCAGCTTCTTCCCGACATCGCCAAGTCGGAGTGCAACGTCCTGATCGAGGGTCCGTCGGGCTCGGGGAAGGAGCTCGTCGCCCAGGTCATCCACAATCTCAGTCCCCGCAACTACGGCCCGTATATCCGGATCAACTGTGGTGCGCTGCCTGCCAGCCTCCTGGAATCGGAGCTGTTCGGGTACGAGAAGGGCGCGTTCACCGATGCCAAGCGAGACAAGCCCGGCAAGTTCTGCCTGGCGAACGGGGGAACGCTGCTTCTGGACGAGATCAGCGAGATGGATCCCGCCCTGCAGGTCAAGCTCCTGCGCGTCCTCAACGACGGGGAGTACCAGCCTCTGGGCTCCACAAGGACGATGCACACGGACGCACGCATTCTCGCCGCCACGAATGCCGACCTTGCGAAGCGAATCGAGGCGGGGAGCTTCCGGGAGGATCTCTACTTCAGGATCAACGTGGTGGAGGTCCGGATCCCGCCCCTTCGGGAAAGACCCGAGGACATCCCGCTCCTCGCCGACTATTTCCTGAAGAAGTTCAGAAGGAAGACGCGCAAGTCCATCGACCGGATCTCCCCCGAGACCCTTGCCGCGCTTCGGAGATACTCCTTCCCGGGGAACGTCAGGGAGCTGGAGAACGCCATCGAGCACGCCTTCGTCATGTGCCACTCGGACGAGATCCAACCTGCCCATCTTCCCGGGAGCATCATGAGGTCGGTCGCCGCCGTGAATGGCGTGTCGCTGGGCAGGCGGAACGAGAAGGAGGTGATCGCGGAGGCTCTCCGGCGGAACGACGGGAACCGCTCGCGGACAGCCAGGGAGTTGGGCATGCACCGGTCGACGCTCTGGAGGAAGGTGAGGATGTACGGGTTGGGCCAATGAACGGGCTTCGTTCCCGCGGATGGGTCCGGGGAAGGGGACGGGACGACATGGCCAAGCGACCGCAGCCTCCGACCGCTCGGGATTCGAGGGCGGAAGGGGACGCGAGCCATCGGGAGGCAATCCCGCCGGTGGAGATCTCGCCGGAGCGGTTCGAGGCCGTCGTGCACAGCATCTCCGACGGAGTTCTCACGGAGTCGATCCGTGCTTCGATCGGCCGTCGGTGGGCCGACGCCGCCATGCGTGTGACCACGCTCTTCCTCGACCTCGACCACACGCTTTTCGATCCAGCGTCCATCCCCCGTGAGGTCATGGAGCCTTTCTTCGCGGAGCTCCGGTTGGCTCACGCACGCATCGGCGGAGTCAGCCGGGAGTCGCTGGAGTCATCCATCCCCGAGCTCATGCGTAGCCCGATCACCCTGGTCGCCCGGAGGTATGGGTGGCCGGAGGAGCTCCGCCGAGCGTGCCTGCAGGCCTCCGCAGGCGTCGTGCTCCCCGCCCGTCTCCCTCTGTTTCCGGACGTCGTCGATCTGATCCACCTGTCGCAGCGCAAGATCCTGGTAACCACCGGGGTCCGGTCCGTACAAGCGCAGAAGATCGATGCGCTCGGCTTGAGAGCCTGGCTCGAGGCCGTGTACGTCGACGATGCGCTAGCGGTGCCGCGCAGGGGTAAGAAGGCACTGTTCCGGGCTATCCTGGATGAGCGGTGCCTCGCTCCCGAGGAGGTCGTGGTCGTCGGCGACAGCCTGGAATCGGAGGTCGCGGCGGGCGCCGAGCTGGGCATGCGCACCGTGCACGTCGCACGATGGGGCTGCACGCCGCAATGTCCAGCGACGTACTGCGTGCCGGACCTGCGCGGGCTCGCGGCAGTCCTGTAGTGGAGGATCCGGCGGTCCCCGCGGGGCCGACGACGCCCGAGCCGGTCAAGCCACGGAGGTGCTTTCGATCGGCAGGCTCATCGTGATCGCTTGGAGCTTGCGCATCGTCTCGATGTAGCGGCCGAAGTAGATTGCAGAGATCCGCGCCTGCAGCGCGTAACCCATCGCCATGTCCCGGTCCATCAGGCGCTTCAGCGCGCCGCTCTCGATCCTGAGAAGCTCGGAGTCTCTCGTACACTGGGCCGTCAGCGCGTAGGCATCGCTCTGAAAGCAGACGCACGAGCCGAACATGTCCCCCGGTCCCAGTTGATCGATGACGACGCTGAGCCCCCCCTTGGCGGGCAGACGCAGCGTGACCTCACCGTCGAGGACGGTGTAGACGTGATCGGGGTTGGCGCCTCGCTCGTACACTGTGGCGCCGGCGGCGAGACGCACCCGCTCGGCCCGCTCGCTGATCGCGTCCACCTGCTCCGGACGCAAGAAACGGAATACGTCCTGGGCAACCAGTCGTTCCGCCATGGTGTTCCTCCGTGGAAGCACGCGCCGGAGGCGCACGCACCTCTCAAAGGCTCCGCGTTGGCTTCATCGTACGCAGGACCGCCTCGGGCTCAGGCGTGAGCCGTGGTCCCGTGTCGGAGCGACTGCATCGCCCACAACGCGTCGGCACCGACCAGCACGCCGATGACGATGTGGTTCCACATCGCCCCCACTTCGGTGTTGAAGCTCAAAGCGAACGGGGCGACGATGAGCCACAGGCCGAAAACGGCGTTGACCCACTCCTCCCACTTCTGCGGCAGCGACAGCGCGGCGATCGCGAACACCGCGATGAGAGCTCCGAAGATCCAGGAGTTCCAGGCGGCGCCTTGTGCCTCGCCGAGACCGAACCACGGTGACAGGAACAGCCAGATTCCCAGCACCAGGTTGACCCAATCCGGCCAGAGCTTCCGCTTCATTTCGACCCTCCTTGTCGGCATTCGCGCCGACCGAGTCAGAGACCTGAAAGGCTTCAGGGACGCGGAGCTCCTGCAGTCGTTGAATCCACGGGGCGCGCTCCCGGTTCCCGAAGCGCACCCTCTCGCTCGCAATTCCGTGGGGGGCCTCACCCAGCCTGCGGTTCTTGTACGGGGAGGATGATCCGGCCACCTTTCGGTAGAGTTGCGCACCGATGCCGGCAAGAGTCGGAAGGGGGTCGGCATGGAAACGGTGAAGAAGCGAGAGGACGGAAACGGGGGCGGGGCCAAGGTCCCCGTAGAGCTCTCCGCGGAGCGGTTTCAGGCCGTCGTACAGAGCATCTCCGACGGCGTCATGACCGTGAATCGGGAATGGCGCATCACCTGCTTCAACCGAGCCGCCGAAGAGATCACCGGGTACCGCCGTCCCGACGTGCTGGGTCGGCTCTGTTATGAAGTGCTCCGCTCCGATCTCTGTCGGGACGCCTGCCCCGTCCAACGAACGCTCGAAAGCGGAGCCCCGGTGGCGGGCCTGGTCGTGTACATCACCGACGCGGAGGGACGGAAGGTACCCGTGAGCGTATCGACGGCCCTCTACCGGGACCCCTCGGGGCGCCTCATGGGGGGTGTGGAGACCTTCCGGGATCTTCGCCAGATCCGCACCCTGCAGAAGGAGGTGGAGAAGAGCTACGGCTTCTCCGACATCATCAGCAGGAACCCGCAGGTCTGGGCACTCCTGGATACGCTGCCCGTCATCGCCGAGAGCGGCAGCACGGTTCTCATCCGGGGAGAGACGGGTACCGGTAAAGAGCTGCTCGCCCGCGCGGTCCACAACCACAGCGACCGCAAGGACGGCCCGTTCATACCCGTCAACTGCTCCTGTTTTCCCGATACCCTCGTGGAATCCGAGCTTTTCGGGTACGAGAAGGGCGCGTTCACCGGGGCGGACCGGGCGAAGCTCGGACGGTTCGCCAGGGCCGAGGATGGCACCCTCTTCCTGGACGAGATCGGCAGCCTGCCCCTGCCGGTCCAGGGCAAGCTCCTGAGGGTCCTGCAGCAGAAGACGTACGAGCCGCTGGGAGGTACCAAGGTCTTGCGGACCAACGCCAGGATCGTGACGGCGACGAACCAGGACCTGGAGGCCATGGTAGAGGAGGGGACCTTTCGGCGGGACCTTTACTATCGGCTCAACGTCATCGAACTCCACCTTCCCCCGCTTCGGGATCGTCCGGAAGACTTCCTTCCCCTCATCCGGCACTTCCTCCAGAAGCTCAAGTTCGTCCACGAGAAGCCCGTGCAGGGGTTCACCCCCGAGGCCCTCCGGGTCCTCATTGCCCACCGGTATCCGGGCAACGTCCGGGAGCTGGAGAACGTGGTGGAGCATGCCTACGTCCTGGCCACCGGCCCCCTCATCGGAGTGGAGCATCTCCCCGCGTGGCTGCAGGAGGCCCATGCCGAGTCGAGGGCCCCGGAGGGTCTGGAGGACTGCGAGCGGAGAGTGATCCGACTGACCCTCGAGCGGTGCGGTGGGGACGTAAAGGACACGGCGGCGGAGCTGGGGGTCCACAAATCCACGCTCTACCGCAAGATGAAACGGCTCGGACTCACGCATCCGGGCGGCGACTAGAAGGGTGATCGGCGATCACCCTTCTAGTCGCTCCAGACGACGAGAACCTCCGCCCCGTCCCGGCTGCTGAACGGGCCGTGGTTCTGATGTGCCGGGATGCACTGATACGTTCCGACCCCGTGCTCCGCCCCGTCGACTTCGTACTCCCCCCGAAGCACGAAGTGCTGCTCGCAGCAGGTATGCGCATGGGCTCCCATACGGAAACCCGCCGGAAGCTTCAGCAGGATGGAGCGGGCCTCTCCCTCCTCCCTCAGCGTCTTGACCATCGTGCCCGCGGGATAGGTCGCGCTTTCTTCCCACGGCATCTTCTCGGTCTCCAGCGTGATCTCGGTCATCTCCTCATCTCCTTCGGTCCGCCGGGAAGTGCCGGCACCGGGAGGATAGCCCCCGTTCCGGCTACCGACTCCGACCAGCCACCTGCATGCAGCTCGTGCAAGGGCAGGGCCAGTCGGGGACCCCCCACGATCGCCGATTTCCACCCTCCGGTCTGTCCCGTTGGTTGCGGAGATGCGACGGGCCCGGGCCACGAGTCGCGGTTCTGCGCCCCGTTCCGCAGTGGGGCCGACGACCCTTCCCCCACAAGCGGCGCTGCGACTGGGTTTCGAGCCATTCCGTCACCAGAAGCGCCCGTGGCATGTGAGGTGCACTGTCTAGCGGTAGACGTAGCGGTAGACGAGCGTCGAAGGGCCCGCACCAAAGGAGGCGGCCATGGACATCAAGAAGGGCCTCATGCCCGAGTATCCCGAGTACTACGAGCCCGAGTATCCGGGGCGTCCTCTCGAGTACGTCCGGGACAAGGAGGGCGACGGGTGGCTCTGTGACAAGGGCGTCAACAAGAACGGGGATCTCCGGGCGCAGGGATGTTGGCGTTGCGACGACGTGACCTTCCCCGACGGTGGGCGGTGATCCCACGGGCCTGCCTCGGCCCCGGTGCCGAGGCAGGCCGAACGGGACAGGTACCAAGGGTCAACGCACGAGGCGGATGCAGATATGCACAGACGGGATCTTCTGAAGACGGTTTGTGTGGCCGGCGCCTCCGCCTTGGTGGGAAGAAACCTGTGTGCCCAGGACGGGGAGCCCGTCGGCGGTGGCAGCGAGGCCATGGGCGTCCTGGTGGACACCACGATGTGCCTTGGATGCCGGGCGTGCGAGCAAGCCTGTGCGGAGGCCAATGGTATGCCGCCGCCCGAGGACGAGGTCGATCTGTTCGAGGAGCGGACGACCTCGCCGAGTCGCCTCACGGTGGTGAATGCATACCAGACCGAAAAGGGGCGGGTGACGGTCAAGAGGCAGTGCATGCATTGTCTGCAACCGGCCTGTGGAGCGGCTTGCCTGACCGCGGCGATGAAGAAGACGCCGGGCGGGGCGGTGATCTGGCGCGAGGACAAATGCATGGGATGCCGGTTCTGCATGATCTCGTGCCCGTTCGACGTGCCGAAGTTCGAATTCGACAGTCCCAACCCGCAGATCCGGAAGTGCGACATGTGCTTCGGACGGCTCCAGGAGGGCGAGGAGCCGGCGTGCGTGGCCAACTGCCCGACGGGCGCCCTGACGTTCGGACGTCGAACAGATCTGCTGGAGGAGGCGCGGCGGCGCATCTATGCCGAACCTGACCGCTACGTCCACCACATCTACGGTGAGCACGAGGTGGGTGGCACCAGCTTCCTGTATCTGGCTCCCGTACCCTTCGAGCAGTTGGGCTTCCCCACGCACCTGGCTACCACTCCGTATCCGACCTATGCCCGGGAGTTTCTGTACGCGGTACCGCTGGTACTCACGGTAGTGCCGCCGTTCCTGCTCGCGATGGCCAAGGCTCGCCGCGACGAGTTGGTGGACGAGAGCGAAGAGCATCGGATCGAATGACATGAATACGAGGGCGGCACACGCGACGCAGATGGGCACCGAATTTCGGCGGTTCGTGGGTTTCCTGATCTGCGAGCTGAAGCCGAAGGGGAGGATGCTTACGCCGTTCAACGCGATCACTTCCTCGCTCATGGCGGTGGGCGCCGTCCTGCTGACGATCCGGTTCACGCAAGGGCTCGGCTCGATCACCAATCTGGATCAGCGGTTCCCCTGGGGGCTCTGGATCGGATTCGACGTGATCACGGGCGTGGCGTTCGCCGGTGGAGCGTACGTTCTGACCTTCATGGTCTACATCCTGGGCCAGGAGAAGTATCGCCCCATCGTGCGGGCGACGGTCTTGAACGGGTTCCTCGCGTACGTCTTCTATGCCGGCGCGCTGCTGCTGGATCTCGGACGTCCGTGGAAGGTGATCAACCCCATCATCGGCAACTCCTTCGGCGTCAGCTCCGTGCTCTTCCTGGTAGCCTGGCATTTCCTGCTGTACATGACGGCCGAGTTCGTCGAGTTCTCTCCGGCCGTGGCGGAGTGGCTCGGCTGGCGCCGGGTCCGGAGAGCGCTTGGAGGCCTGACCCTGGGGGCCGTGATCTTCGGGATCACGCTCTCGACGCTCCATCAGTCGGGGCTGGGGGCGCTGTATCTGATGGCGCGAGACAAGATCCACCCGCTCTGGTACTCGGAGTTCATCCCCTTCCTGTTCCTCGTCTCCAGCGTCTTCGCCGGACTCTCGCTCGTCATCTTCGAGGGGTCCATCACCCACAGGGTATTCCACCATCGAGTGGGAGCGCGACTCCGAAGGTCGCATGACGACATCCTGGTCGGACTGGCCCGGATCTGTGCCGGCACGATGTTCGTGTACCTGTTCATGGCGACCCTCGTCCTGGCCCACGGCCGGCACTGGTCGTTGCTGAGCACCGGTTGGGGCTTGTGGTATCTGCTCGAGGTCGTCGGGCTTGTAGCGGTGCCGGCCGGCCTGTTCCTCTTCGCGTCTCGTCGCCGGAATCTCGCGCTCGTACGAGGAGCGGCAGCGATGACCCTGGCCGGAATCCTGCTGAACCGGCTCAACGTGTCCGTCATCGCGTTCAAGTGGTACGCGCCGAACCACTACGTCCCGAGCTGGGAGGAGGTCGTGGTCTCACTGGCCGTGGTGAGTGCCGAGCTCTGGGTGTTCCGCTGGGTCGTGAACCGGATGCCGGTGTTGGCTGCAGCGGGAGAGGCGGGGCGTGGGAAGGGCGCCGAAAGAGAACTCCAGCTCGTCGCTTGAGGAAGGTGGAGAGACATGGACGTGACACCTCCGGACCTGTTCGCGACAAAGGGGATCGAGTACCTCCTGGTGATCGGCTACCTCGTCGTTCTGGTCCTGGTCTGGCGGCTTTTCGGAGCGTCCACGTCGGTAACAGCCGCCGAGCGGCGTGTGGGAGGTTGGTTCGTCCTGCCCGACAAGTACTGCTTTCACCAGGGTCACAGCTGGGC
>Ga0307423_1000835_pt1 | contig 19938 bp, 25 predicted proteins | sample SalMarWE160310MG_FD_202154 | JGI IMG/M metagenome (GOLD analysis project Ga0307423, IMG submission 202154) | Salt marsh sediment microbial communities from the Plum Island Ecosystem LTER, Massachusetts, United States - WE1603-10 | ecosystem: Environmental > Aquatic > Marine > Intertidal zone >...
GAAAACATATGTATACATAATCACTCCGGAATTCATGTCCAGACCTGTACTGTATATGGACTCGACGCTGAAGAGTATGTAGAAACAGAGGGACATTAGAACCATCACGATAATAAATGATTCCAGAAGCATTCCCATACGCTCGGCAGCCGCCTTAACCTTCATTGATCCTGCCTTGAAGATTTCCTGCGCCTTTGTTTCAAGGAAGTGAATAACGTCACCCCCGATAATAACTGTGGAAGCATACCCAGAAATGAAATCTTTAAAGATAGCCAGCGGATTATTCTTCGCCGCTTTTTCCAGAGCACTTAGCGGATCTACCCCAAAAATTTCCACATCACGAATTAGAGCTCTAGCTTCCTTACGTGTCGAAGGCAACAATTCAACATTTGAAAGCCGCTTGAAACTCATGTAAGGCGGTATACCTCCAGACGCCATGACAGTAACGTATGTTGCTGAAAAGGGCATCTCCCTATCCAGGGCACTGGCCCTTTCGCCGGCTCTCGACATCGGGACAACCATAAAACCTATCATAACGTAGACAGGTAAGGGCACCAAAAAAATCAGAAACATAATTTTAGTGAAGTATAAGAGAACAAACGCTATGATGGATACTGGCAGAGTCAGCGTAGCAATCAAAAACATCATGGAAACGTAAGTTTCAGGATAGATTTTGATTCCGGCTTTCGCTAAGTGATCTTTGAACTCATAGACTCCACTTAAGAACTTGGGAGAAATACTACCGAAAAGACGGTAGGAGACGCCTTCAAGCGTTTTTAGCAGGGACATCAGCTAAAACCTCCTTATTGTAGAACTCTTCAGGTTTGGAGCTATATTCGGTTATGACCCCCGCGACATCCTTGTAACTTCTAATATTGCGTTGTCGCATCCAACGCAACACGCTCTCTCGACGTTTCATCTCATCCAACAATTCTTTCCAAGATATGCCTTTGCTTTCGCATATGCCATTAAGCATTATACCGTTTTTGACATGGGAATCATGAATGTCGCCAGCGGCTTTCCATTTGAAAGTGTTTCGGTAATCCTCGTAATCTGCAATTTCGTCCACAGAAAGTATTCGTCGGTAAGCGGTCATTTCACCAGTTTTTGACTGTGGTAAGTGTACTCTCTGAATGGATGCAACAATATTCATAAGAGGCATGTATGACGGTGCGATGTCCATGGGCTTCTGGATCAAACGTTTGACAGCTGACTCTATAGAATCTGCATGCATGGTGGCCATACCACCGTGACCCGTTGCCAAGGCTTGGAACAAGGTATATGCTTCGCTTCCTCGAATCTCGCCGACCACTATCAAGTCTGGACGGTGCCTCATCGAAGTCTTAACCAAATCAAAGAGCGTTACTTCTCCAGTGAGGTTTTCTCCTAGACCGTAACTTCTCCGTGCAATCAGGGATACCCAGTTTTCGTGGGGCAAATTAAGTTCTGCTGTTTCCTCAATTGTGATTATTTTGCTGCCTGGTTTAATCAAGCAAGCTATGGCGTTGAGGAATGTTGTTTTTCCTGAGGCTGTTCCCCCTAGCACCATGAGAGAAGCTCTGTTTTCCAGACAAATCCAGAAATAGGCTGCCATCTCTTCAGATAGGGTGCCTAAGTTTATCAGGTCGATAATTGAGTATGGGTCATCTCGGAACTTTCTTATGGTGAAAGCTGTTCCGAATGGTGTTACTTCCCTTCTGTAACAGACAGCGAGTCGGTGTTTTCCGGGTAAAGAGGCGTCAACTATTGGGAAGGCTGAGCTTACGTGCTTTCCAGCCATGTGAACCAGTTTTACCACAGCGTCGTCTACTTCTTGGTCGTCGTGAAAGACCAAGTTTGTTTCAAGGTTCTCGTATCGTCTGTGCCAGACGTAGACGGGTTTCTCGACACCGTCACATGAAATATCTTCTATGTTTTGGTCTCGCATCAAAGCGTCGATTGTGCCGAAACCGACAAGGTTTCGTTGGGCATGATAAAGGATTTTGGACCAAGAAACGTCAGGCAGCCAACCTAAACTAATTCGGTACTTTCCAACAATCTTTTCAGCTTCAGTAACGAAGAATTGTCGAGGATCCTCGATTTCTGCTTCTGGCGAAGCAATCTCGGCGAGCAGGATTTCTAATATTCGGTCGTACACGTTTCTTTCTAGTATGTCTAGCTGGAGTTCATCTAGAATGTATTTGTACTCTCCGCTTGCTGGGTTTTGAGCGATTGCTGCGTGAGCGAAGGGCTCGTATAGAGGATATCTTTCAATGATTTTATAGCCCCTGGGCAGGGGTTTTGGAGGAGCAGCTGGAGGCATTACTTTTGGTGTCTGTTTATTGAAAACTCTGCCAGCAGACTTTAATGCTCCTGAGATTCGCTCATTAAATCGTTTGATATGTTGCATCGGAGATCTCCTATACAGTTAGAAATTTCTCTGCAGTATTAAATCTTGCGTCTTAATAAAGTATACTGTGAATATGGTGTCTGCGTTCCCAAACAACAACTAGCGCACTACAAAAAAAGCAACTCAAAAAAAGAGAAACGCCTTTCTAAAAGCCCTAAAGACGGGGTTTACAGATTATCTCCTTAATCACCAAATCAAAGAAAGCATGAGTATTACTTGGCTTTAAAACCACTGCCGTATCCACTCCACTTCCAGTGCCGCCAATCATAATGGCTTCCTCATCTGTCCGAATCAGACCCGCATCGGCAGCCATGCAAGCAATCTCACAGGCAACCTTCACGCCCTGACCAAAAAGACGAAAAACAGCCGAAACTATTCCATCAACCTGAATCGCCCCAAACTTTTTAGTGACAGCACGCCCCAAGGTGCCAAATGCGTGTGCGGTTGTCAGGATTTTCGCACCGTTGTTTTCAATGATGTTGCGGTTCTCTGGAGCCAGTTGCTGAACGTCTGGTCTCATGAATCCCGTAACATGCGTTACCACCACTAGATTGTAGCCCATGAAAACTTTGGAGGCCTTAACGCCGGTCTCACCTGTTGTCGAAGACACAACAATGTTTTTAATTCCAAGCTCTTCAGCCCGCACTTTCGCCAACCTGAGGGTTTCTTCAGTGTTTTCGGGACCCGGTTTCTCAAAATAAACGGTCCTACAAATTATGTTCGGCACATCAAACAGCTCCAATCAATTTCCTCAACATTAGAGTAACGTAAATGGACTTTATATTTGTTACAAACAATTATCCTTTTAGAAACTAATATTACATACAAACTAAGGAAAACAAGAGGCAAAAGATAATGTCAAGACATTTCTGCATCGATGTAAAAAGTGAGGCTGGCATACTTACGCTGAAAAAAGCAGTGGAACAAATAATCAAGAAAAATCAGAAGGTCTTTGATAACCTAGCGAAAAGCAAAAAACATAAAACTGATTTTTTAACCGGTTTCAAATGGTCATAATCAAAGCATCTGACTAGATGATCGTTTACTAGCCCACAGCCTGCATGAGCTCGTAGCATATTTCGCAAGGATTGCTTTAGAGATTATTCATCAGGAATAGAATGAGTAGAAGTTGAGCAACTACTTTTTTCACCTGCTCAACAACTTCTAACCCCAGCCGCTGCAGTTACATCCTAACAGCCGCTTCTGATTTCTGCAATACATTCTTTCTGTAAAAAATCGGCTGACGAACATTTGATGAGAGCGGAGTCGAACCCGCTCTCCTAGATTGACGGTCTCAGAAGGCTATCGAGCATGTGCTACAGAGTTAACAGAAGCGTCTTTCAGAACGCTTATATTAACCTCAAAACCTCATCGTAGATGATGCACATGCATGAGTTTGATGTAGTCATAATCGAGGACGAGACAGGCGGATATGTATCACTAGTGCCTGCGTTGCCTGGTTGCCATACTCAAGGAGACACCTTGGAAGAGCTTAGTAACAACACAAAAGAAGCAATCAATCTCTACAGAGAAACACTAAACAAAGAGGAAAAAAAAAGACCTTCTCCAACAGAGAGTGGTTGGAATACAGAAAGTGAAGGCGCTTGTGCCTAAAATCACGCCCATAAGCCCCCTGTCTGAAAGGCGCTGTGGAATGGTAACAAATCTTTTTCTTTTCTCTTTGAATTCGTGTGAGGTTTAGGATTTGGTTTATGACGAAAAAAATGAAGCATTTAGCATTCAGACATTAAATTTGACTAAGAGATTTGCTAAAAAGAGGCATAGAGGCTTCTTCGGTTTTCTGCGAAGGGGGCAATCGAATAATAAACGAAAAGAAGACAATGATGTTACAGTGGCCTTGAACAAAGTCAACCTTAAAATTCGTCCCGGAGAACTCTTTGGACTTCTTGGACCAAACGGGTCTGGAAAAACTACAATGATTAAATGTTTATCCACCATCTTGATTCCAGACGAAGGCACTGCATTAGTAAACGGTTTTGATATCAGCAAAGAAACTTCCATGGTTCGAGCGAGTTTGGGAATGGTTGTGGGCGGCGAGAGAACGTTATACTGGAAGCTTACAGCCAGAGACAACCTCATGTACTTCTCTTCGTTGTATAAAATGCAGAGAAAACATGCGAAGAAAAGAATTGAAGAGCTGCTAGAAAATTTTAAGCTCTCTGACCGAGCTGACGAGAGGCTAGAGGATTACAGCACAGGAATGAGGCAGAAAGTTGCCATAGCCCGAGCGTTACTTCATGATCCGCCGATTCTGCTGTTAGATGAGCCTACCCTAGGTTTAGATCCAAGTTTTTCGAGGCAGATTCGCAGGCAAATAAGGGAGCTTTCAGAGAAGAATGGAAAAACAGTTCTTCTAACCACCCACTACATGGATGAAGCTGAACAACTGTGCGATCGAGTAGCATTCATAAACAACGGCAATATAGTCGCAGTTGACACACCCAACAGGCTCAAGGCAATGATAAAAGAGAAAGAGATTCTAGAGGTGGATGTTTACAGTCCACCAGCAGGAATTGAAAAGTATATTCGTTTCCTTTTACCTGACGCAGAAATCATCAAACTTATTCCCGGCAATGAAGATGAAGGAACCCCTTCGAGAATCAAGATAATTGGGGGAACAGCAGAAGACTATGTGGGAACAATCATTGATGCACTTAGACAGAAGAACATTCGCATCAGTGGCTTAAACGTTGGTTTACCCACACTCGAAGATGTTTTCATCAAGTTAACTGGCGCAAAACTCACGGAGGGAGGAATGCGATAGGTGATACAAGGCGCTTATCAGCAGTCTCCTTTACGCAGCAACCTCTATGTTGTCTGGAGTGAGCTAGTTAAAAACATCAAGTCGCTGCTGGCATACCCGACCATAATCGTTTTCTGGGCGATATTTCCCATCTTTTGGTTTATTCCCTTCATTCTTCAGGGACAAGCCTTTGTAGGCGGTTCAGAGAGCGCAAGTTTTGCACAAATCACTGGTAGCGGAGAATACATTCCATTCATTGTGATAGGCGCGGTCCTCAACAGCTACGTGAACACGTTGCTTTATGGCATGGGCGAAAACATACGAAAGGAAGCATACCAAGGAACACTGGATTATGTGCTTGTGGCGCCATGTAACCAAGTTTATGTGCTAATCGGAAAAGCCCTAAGCGAAAGCTTGTCCAGCACAATCTTCGCAGTTAGCCAACTAGCCATCTCCGTGCTCCTGTTCGGAATGAACATAACGTTGGGGGTGATTGCTCCCGTGTTCTTCATAATCATTCTCCTGATACTGGGATTGTATGGCATGGCTCTCATCTTGGCTGCAGTCTCTCTCATGTACAAACAATCATACGACCTCTCGGAGACAATCGGATACATTTTCTACATTTTTGCTCCAGTACGCTACCCCATCGAGAGCCTGCCAACATGGGCTCAAATCTTCGGCAAACTCATACCAATCACATACGCGCTCATCATCGTACGAAGCATCATCCTTCTAGGAGCCGACCTTTCAGCAGTCTACCTGGAGGTCATAGCGCTCATAATCATTGATGCCGTCCTGTTACTTGCTGGCTTCTATCTGTTCAGTTGGATGGAAAAGAAAACGAGGAAATCTGGAACCATAAGCCATCACTAAGGAGAAAAACAGGATTGAATAAAAGCAATAAAGAACACAGGCTGCGGGAAGTCAACTGCCCAACAGGGTTCAACTGGAGCAACCTAAAGGCTGAACTGAAAGCCGTCTGGCAAGCTAACATCAAAGACTGGAAAATCGAGTTCGCTTATCCAGTAAGCTTCATTCGCCAACTGATTTCTCCGCTTGTCTTTCTGCTGCCTTTCCTCATCTACGGTCTTGCCTTGGTTGGAGGAGAATACAGCGAAAATTTGGCTCAACTTGTTGGAAACGGAGATGTGGTAGCATTCATTTTCACAGGTTACATGCTGATGGGATTCATTGGAACAGCAGTTTGGGCAATGGGATTCAGCATAAGAAGAGAAAGATGGTTTGGCACGTTAGAGGCAATTTATGTGACGCCCACCAGCCGCTTGGGTCAAGTATTAGGCATGGCGTTACACAGCACAGTCCATCAAATCGTGGGTACACTCATCCAGTTAATCGTCGTATACCTCACGTTCGGTTTAGCACTAAAAATTGAGGGAGTCCTGCCCGCGCTAGGCATTTTTGCTCTCATGATGCTTGCCCTATACGGTTTCGGCATAGTAATCTCGGCTGTAGGTTTGATTTTAAAGGAGGGATGGGTTGTCTCGGACAGCCTCTACAGCATCATGATGATTCTTTCGCCCGTAGCTTACCCGCTGATTGTGCTTCCCACAGTGGCTCAGCAGGCAAGCGCCCTCTTTCCAACTGCACCGGCTTTGGTTGGAATACGAAGTTTCCTGATAGAGAATTATCGGGCAGAGGCTTTCGGCAACGTCTTCCTACATCTATTAATTTTAGGCGCGGCTTGGATTCTCTTTGGAATACTTGTCTTCAAGTTGACGGATAAATATGTTCGAAAGAGGGGAATGCTCACAAAATTCTAAGAGAAAGGGGAGTCGAGATGATAGATGTTTGCTACCAGAAAAGAAACAATGTTTGGTATGGCGCAACAGTGCAGGATAACCAAGTTTTTGCCACAGACTTTTCTCTTGAAGAACCAGACTTGAGGAGGCTACGGAGAAAACTGCCACACAATATTCCATTTCAGGTTACGGAAGAACCAAATCAAGTTCAAGCGAAGGTTCTGGGAGCGTTAGAAGAAATCTTCAACGGAAAAGACAGAGAATCTTACGGCTTTAAGATATCTTTGGATCATCTTTCCAGCTACACAAGAAAGGTGCTTAACTGCACAAGCATGATTCCTGCGGGATACGTGACAACATATGGTGCCTTAGCCAAGGCTGCGGGGGGAATCGGAAGGTCTGTGGGGCGGGTTGAGGCATCAAATCCTGTTCCTCTGTTGATTCCCTGCCACAGGATTGTGTGCTCTGATTTGAGTATAGGTGGCTACGGGTATGGAGAGCAGGTTAAGATGAGGATTCTTCAGAGGGAGGAGAGAGGCTACGAAGAGTCAATAGAACTAGAGGTTGATGACAAAAAGCTTGTTCTGTTTCCAGCAAAATGGGTAAGTAAAGTTAGGCAAAAAAAGAGTTGAAGGCGGTTACCCTCTTATTGCTCCACCTATTGCGCCTCCAATGAGGGCTACGATGGCACCGACCAAACTAAGCAAAAGCACAATAATACTGATACCGAAACCGACCAAGAAACCTATGACTCCCAGAAACGCTGTACCCAAAAATGTTATCACCACAGCTATTATCAACGCGCCTAATATTCCAGAAAGAAAGCCTGCTGTGGCACCTCGACCTGCACCGCCCCGCGCGATTAACCCTGCAATAAGACCTGCGATGAAGGCGCCAATAACGGGAATCCAGCCAAGTACTATCATGGTGAGGGATCCGAGGAAAACTGCAAGACCAAGACTGCCTTGTTGACCCAAAAATTTCACCAGCCCAATGTTGAGGCTCTAAACTTAAAAGCGTTGTTACAAGGGGTTTGAGTTAAAACTCATATACATCAAGCATCATATGTTTTCTCATTGGGGAAAAACGGATGGTGAAGCGCGGACTCTTTGTGGGAAGGTTTCAGCCATTTCATAACGGACACCTAGAGGTTATCAAAAGAATCCTGAAAGAGGCTGATGAACTTGTTATAATTGTGGGCAGCTCACAGTACAGCCACAAACTCGATAACCCCTTCACTGCCGGCGAGCGCATCACCATGATACGGAAAGCCCTAGAAGAAGAGGAAATCCAGTTGCCGAGAATCTGGATAATACCCGTACCGGACGTTCACCAACATACACTATGGGTCTCCCGGATTGTTGGTTATTCCCCAAAGTTTGGTGTTGTCTACGCTAATGAGCCGTTGACTCGTCGACTCTTCATCGAAGCTGGATTCAATGTCGAGTCGATGCCTATGATAAAACGTGAGGTTTACTTGGCTACGGAGATTCGGAAACGCATGTTAACTGGAGAAAACTGGAAAAAGCTTGTCCCAAGCAGCGTTGCCAAATTCATAAAGGACATTGATGGTGAAGTGAGGCTTCGGGACCTAAACAAAACCGATAAAGTCTGCTAAAATTCTTGTTTCATTTAAAAGTGAACAAAATCTCAAGACATCTTACGCACAGGGACGTTAGACAGCCGCCGACAACAAAAAAGGCATACCAATGTATTCATATATACGTCGGGGCGTTTGCTTTTGAGGATGACAAAAAATGCGGAGCTTGCCCAAGTTATCGCCAACAACCTTTCTGGTCGCTGTGAACGTAATCGTTTACATCTACACGTCTGTTGCAGGCGGAAATTTCGCCGAAACAAACCCCGACGTTCTCATTCAATTAGGGCAATTCAACATCAACGTATGGCACGGCCAGTACTGGCAACTGCTAACTTCCATCTTTGTTCACGTAGACATAATGCATATCGGATTAAACATGCTGTTCCTGATCATTTTTGGTTTAAGGGCAGAAGAGCTTTTCACCACAGAAGAATACTTTGCTGCATACATGCTCTCAGGACTGTCAGGCAGCCTACTGACACTCTTTCTGATGTCCCCGTATACTCTCTCCGCTGGAGCCTCAGGAGCAATATTCGGAATGTACGGCGCAAGCATCATATACATGCGAAAAACGTTCGGCCAATCCATTGTAGGAGCATTAATGTACGCATTTCTGCTTTTGATGCTGAGCACAGGCGCAGGAGTAAACATAATTGCCCACTTCGGCGGACTCGCAACAGGACTAATAATTGGTTACGCCCTAGCAAAATCCCGCGGAAACATGATTTGGACAGAAAACTATTGAGTTCGGTTAGCTGGATTCAATCTCAGAGACGCGAAATGTGTCCCCAATTTTTGCCTTGAAAATTGCTGAGGCACTTCCCTGATTAACTGCTGCCTCAAGAAAGTTGCTACCGCCGATTAACGCCAAGGGAGCGCCAACAGGAACCTCGCCGTAAGCTGAACAGAACAGCACATTCACGGTTTTGCTGCCAAGCGCAACAACTAGAGAGTTTCCTTCATGAAATCCTGCGCGTTCAAGGTCTTCTGCTGAAATGTTGCTGATGATGTTGCCGAAACCGTCTATGCTGAGAACCTCGCCGACCAGTTCTCCCCGTTTCATGTGTGGCTTCACGAATTCAGGAAAAACGTAATCATGTATTGCGACCCCAAAGTCAGAGGGCTTATTTCCCGTTGTTAGATACGCGGCTGCCGGAGCAAAGATGTCTCTTCCATGAAAAGTTTTTGACACTTCAGAAAGCATGTATCGTGGGTTGTCGATGCTGTAAACGTTATTTATTTTTTCTTTGTTGGCAGCCAGCATGAGGAGCCCGTTGTCGGGTCCAACATAGAGGCTGCGGCTGGTTTCTGCGATTATTGGGCGTCTTTTTGTTCCGACGCCCGGGTCTACGACCGCCACGTGAATGGTGTTTGGGGAAAAGTATGGGGCGGCTGAGGCTAGGACATAGGCGCCCATACGGATGCTAAACTTTTCTATTTCATGAGTTATGTCTATGATGCGGGCTTGGGGGTTGATGGAGAGGATTATGGCTTTCATTTCCGCCACGTAAGGGTCCTTCTGACCGAAATCCGAGAGCAAAGATATTATGGCCATGGAACCTGCCCTGAAACCAGATGATAAATTGCCATATTTAATAACTGTTCTTGAGGAAGTAGTTTCTGAGTGAGAAGAATTGCATACGGGTGAAGTCGTCTCCCTGAAGGAGCTGCATGAAACAAAATATTGTCAAGTTCTATGTTACCCCAGATGCGAACAGGAAGAACTGGAGAGACGCCTCAAGGAGCTGGAGAGGCTCGGAGTCCAAGCTCTGGAATTCACCGGAGAGAAGAGCGTTTTTGATGTGCCGGTTCGGGGGAAGGGCTGCGTGGGCGTCGTTATTGTAGCCTACACTAATTTGGGGAGAGCCGCCTTGAAGATTCGCAGAGTTGACGCTGACCGAAAGGAAATGTTCCATGAAGGAGAAATGCTGGAAATAGCAAATGCCGTGGACGTTGGACCAAAACTGCTTGAGACCAGCGAAAACTTTCTTCTCATGGAGCTAGTTGGAGGCACCCACTTTCCAGAGTGGCTAGAATCCTTGGAGGGAATAGAAGTGCAGTCGCGAGTTAGCTTTGTCTTAAAGAGCATTTTGGAGCAGTGCTACAGGCTTGATGAAACAGGATTAGACCATGGAGAGCTAAGCAATGCACCGAAGCATATTATCGTTGACGCGGAAGACGTTCCTCATCTGATTGACTTTGAAACAGCCAGCATCAACCGCAGAGTATCAAATGTCACTTCCGTCTGCCAGTACCTTTTCTTGGGAAGCAAAATCGCAGACAAAGTAAAGGAGAAACGGGGAAAAGTTGACGAAAAAGAACTAGTGAACGCGTTGCGGACTTACAAGCGGGAACGAACAAGAAAGAACTTTGAGAAAATCAGAGAAATAGCCGTAACATAAGAATAATGAGAAATTACTCTTTTTTCCCATCCGAGACTTTTCGGTTGAAGAAGTATAACATGATTGATGCAACAGTCACCATTATTCCCAGCCAAAAAGCAAGATCCAGCATTAGGGCATTAACGTCGACATTCCACAGGTTAACAGGTCCAACTATTGTGCTCAGCGTTTGTGTACCCCAAACAAGAGGAAATCCATAGTCTATGTGGACATAATCTGGCCAGTCAAATCTAGTTCCCCAAGTCACAGCAAAGATTGCTAAAACCGTCCATACGACCAAGAAACATACTATAACCCAGAATCTTTTCGTGATAATCCACGCTCCCCAATATTTGATTGGACAAAGTTGTTAATTAACATGTTTCTCTTGAAATTTTTCATGTATAACGCACAAAGAATTGTTCTATAGTGGGTTACTAGGTTTCGCCAAAAACTAGGCGGTCAGTAACCAACGATACAGCATAGAAGACGTCGTCGGGGTCCAGCTCGTCTGTGGCTAGAACAAGATTGAAGGGTGTAAGGTCGCGACCTAAATCGAACCCGTAGAGGCACTTGTATATCTGCCGGGTTCGTTCATCTTTTTCGGTTAGAGCCTTCAGTGCCTCTTCATCGCTGATGGCGTCCCGAGTTACCACACGTTTGGCTCGGACCTGAGGCGAAGACTCCAACCACACCTTGAAGCCCTCCTTTAGTAGCCAAGGCATAGTCCAGCTGTCCAAAACAATGTTTCCTTCCGCTGCCAGCTCCAACAATTTTTCATCAATTTTTTTGTCAAAGACGGGGTCGCCCATTCTCTGTTTAAGAAAATTTAGGCCCTCAGCGGTTTCCCACCAGCCTCTTACGTCAGAGTCGTAACCCTCTTCTTGAGCTAAGATTCTCAAAGCGTTTCCGCCAGAAAAGTAACCAAGCCCATATTTGTCTGCTAATTTTTTCGCCACTGTGCTCTTTCCGGAACCAGTCATTCCGCTAATACATATTACAACTTTTTTCTTCTCGTTTTTGCCACGCGTTTTCACAGTCTGACAGCCGCCATTTCAGGTTAAAGATTTCTTGCTGCCTGTCTAAGTAGACTTCGTAGGCAACTGTGACATAGATTGCCGCTATAGATGCGTCCAACTCTTCTTTGAGTTCCGGTAAGCTTGCCGATTTTGGCTGAATCTAGTCGTGGAATCCCAGATAGTGCTTGACCACAATTGGAACAGCGTGAAACACTTGTCTTCCCTGATCCATAGTGGACAATTGTTCGTCCTCCAGAGGATCTGGTTTGATGTCGTTTCTTGTTTCGAGCACGCCTAGAAGGATTTGGCACCTAATCCAGTCCTCCAGTTAATCCGAAGATGCGCGAGAATAGGGCACCGAACAGGAAAGAGCAGATGAGATACCAGTAGAACAGGCTCAACGGCAATACGCCGCCAAACCATGGAAGGTAAGCTATAGGGTCGGGACCCATGAAGGGGCTAGTGAACAACTTGATGCCCAGAATACTTCCAGTTAGCAACAGCCAGACGACGAAAAAAACTGCCATAGTAATGGGTAACACCCTAATCTGTTTAGAGGATAAGGAAAGGGCTTGGGATTGAAGCTGAAGAAGCTGTTTCTCTTGTTTCTGAGCCTTCTTAAGCAGTTTTTTGTCGTCAGTGCTCTTTGCTTCTTTCATGTTTTCGTTTTTTTCTTTAGTTAACGCAGAGATTCTACGTTGCAGGTCCTTAACTTTTTGGCGGTGCTCCTTAGGCATGAAACGGCTGTTAATGAAAGAGGACAAAAAGGACATAACTATGGAAACGGACAGAACCACAATCGTGGCAACTGGAGGCTGCGCCAAAAAAGAACTCAATACAATTCACTCCTCCAACAGTCTATATTTTCTGTAGTATGAAAGTCTTTTCCAGTTTCGGCTATTGTTCTACGCAATGTTTATCATCCCAATACGCGACCGAGGGCGGGATACATTTCGGCAACCTGCTCTTGCACAAGCAACTGATAATACTGATATAATATGCCTACGGCAAGCAGTATTCCTGTACCTGTTGAGAACACTCCGAAGAAATTTGAGACAGCGGCAATCAAGCCGATTATTGCGCCTCCAAGAACGGTGACTACTGGGATGTAACGTTTAAGAATCATTTCTATGGATTTGCCTGACCTACGGAATCCTGGAATCTGCATGCCCGAGTCGACAAGCTGTTTCGCGACAGTGCCAGGTCCTAAGCCTCCTACCTCTAGCCAGGTAATCGAAAAGATGACAGCAAATGTAACCATGAGTCCTACGAAGGCTAAGGCTCTCACCGGGTCTGCACTAACTTGTGCTAAATTTCGGGGTGACGTTACGTAGTATGCGAGACCCCCGATGGGTGCTCCTCCTTCTCCTCCGAAGGTACCTAAAATGTTGACCAAGAAGTTGTTCGGAAACTGGCTTTGCAAGAGTTGTGCGAAGACGTATACGTTGGCGAAGAGTGCAGAGGCGAATATTACTGGCAGGTTAGAGACGTAGAGAAGTTTGATGGGGTATTTGCCTCGGAATCCTCTGTAATTGGCGTGAGAGATTGGAAGTTCAACTCTAATGCCTTCCATGTATATTACTAAAATGAAGACAGCGACTGTTGTTATTAACCCTAGCATAGTGGGAAGAGTTGTAAGAGCGCCACTGGAGTCGTATCTGAAAAAGGCGTTTGCCAAAGGCTGCCCGCCAAGAATTGTCTGGCCTAGGGCTATGAATGCACCATAGGTTTTTCCGTCCTGCATAGTAGCGGTTATGCCAAAGCTGTCCCACATAATGCCCTGTGTTACTCCGGCTAGAATGAAAAGGCTGATTCCGCTTCCAAGTCCCCAACCTTTCTGCATCATTTCGTCCAACAGCATCAGCACTATACCAGCTATCAGAAGCTGAATGAAGACTATTATGGTTGTGACCAAAGTCAGAGAACCATAAACTCCGCCTAGGAGGTAGGCACCAGCTTGGACTCCAGTTAGAACAATGGAGAAGACTTTGGTGGCTGCTGTGAAGAGAGCCCGGTCTTCGGTGTTGCCTAAATCAGCATTGATAATGTTGGAGCCGGTGAGCAACTGCAAAATAAGACCGCCAGTTACTATTGGTCCTATTCCAAGCTCTGTGAGAGTTCCTCGGTTTGAGGCGAAAATTATTCGGAGGTTTTCGAGGTCCCATCCTCCACCTCCAACGTTGTAGAGGGAGATTTCGCTCATGACCAGATAAATTATTAGAGCCATGGCGGTCCAGAAGAGTTTTTCGTTGAAGCTAACTTTTCGAGTTGGTGAATTTACTTCCGGCAAAAATCTTGACAACGGTCCGAATAATGAAAGGAATCTGCCAGCCATGATCTCCTCGCCTTCAATCTTAATTTAATAGTGTATAAGCTGATTGGTTAAGTTGCGTATGTTGAACACAAATATAAACACTTTGACATCTTAGGTTACTCAATCAGGCAAGCTAAGAAAAACATCGGTGGCTACTCTGACTCTTTGAGGATTTGCCCCCCTGCCGCCTCCAATTTCCGGGAGGCAGCCTCAGAATATGAGGCAATCTTAACAAGCATAGGTTTGTTTACTTCGCCAGTTCCCAAAAGTTTGTCGTAGCCGAGGCTTTCCAAGTCCAAAAAAATCTTTTTCTCTTTTTTCTCCAGCTTTTTCTCTGATTCCAGTCTGTCAGCTAGGTCATCCAGTTTTCCTATGTTGATAATGCTAACATTTTTGCCGAGGGTTCTGGCGGACACGAAACCTTTCTTTAGCCAGTAAGTAGGATCATGTGCTAGTACATATGTCCATTTGTGTTTATCAAGACCAGCGTTTCCAGTTCCTCCTCTTCCTCCTCGGCATCGATGCTGTCCTATCTGACCGTATCCATGGGTTCTAGAACCACGATATCTTCTGACTTTCCTATCTTTAGTTGGCAAACGTCAAACCTCACTTATTTTTAAGTATCTTCTCTAATTTTTCCAATCGTACTTCCAACACGCCGTTCTTGTACGACGCATTCGCCGACTTTGGCTTCACCTTAGCCGGAAGCGTAAATTCATCATACCATTCCAAACTGTCAGCGTCAACTGAAACAATCAAACAACTTTCAGTTACTCGAAGTTCAATTTCATCTTTATTAACGCCCGGGAGCGCAGCCAAAATAATTAGCGTTTTTCCCTCATCAATGAAATCAACCAGAGGCTCCTGATCCTCATCCTCTGTTTCATCCTGCATCAATTGACGGTCATTAAACTCGCGAATCCTCGGAGTTCCGTCAGGACCAATTTTTATGGAGAATCCTCGGAAACGGTTTCGTCTCCCTGTCATATCTTCGGAGTTGTCAAACGATCTTTGCATAGTTTCATCTATCATGTCTCCTAGTTTTTCCAGTTCGTCATAGATGTCACTGAACCAAGGACTTTTCTTCTTTCTTCGTCTCCACCAAGGATCACTCATGAGAACTCCTTCCTTAACTGAGATTGTGCTGACACGGTAACTTTAAAGACTATCGCTGACCTGCTACACCATTCGTTTCAGGAGATCGTTGATTGCGTCTCCTCTATATCCAAGTTCTCCGCCAGCGGCATAACTTCTTTTCACTTTCCCTTTGAAGCCTTTTTTCGGTGGGCGAAGACGAAACAGAGGTTTCACTTCAGGAAGACTACTGAACTCAACGTCCACCTTGAAGATTGCTTCAGCTAGTTCGTCCAATGAGTTGTAACCTAATTCTTTGGCGTATTCGTCCGTCAAGTTTTTGTCGCCTACAAGTTTTCCTCTCTTCTTCAAAAGGAGCGCTACGTTTTCTTGGGAAACCTCACCCCAAGTCAGGCAATCCTTAGTTTTCCGCAGCATACCATTGTAGGCGGGGCGATTGTCAAGCAGTGTCGCGTGACAGTTTCGGGTTAGCCGTAGCATACCTAACGTGTCTTTGACTTCTTGAGAAATATCGCTTAAACCGCGTATGCGAACAGCAAACAAGCATTTCTTTTGTGTATCCAATTTAACTCACCCAGTCTCCTGGCGTAACCAGCAAGTAGGTTTTCTTAAGAGCATCAAAGACTGCAAAGGCAAAAGATGGCACAGTTCTTGTGGAGCCATAGCTTGTCATCCAGCAGTCCTTTACACCAGCCAACCCTAGAATGAGTTTTGCGGTCTCGCTTGCAACAAGACCTAAACCTCTTGGTCCAGGAATCAGAACAACTTCAACACCGCCGCATTCGCCGCTAACTTTGAATGGCATAGAGTGATGTTTTCCACAGCCACATTCCCATGATCCGCAGCCTCTTCGAACAGGAGTAATGCTTAGGCGCGCATTCACAGCAGCTTTCTCAATAGCGGAGCGCACCTGACTTGCTTTTCCAGAAGCCAAACCTACGTAACCGTCACGGTTTCCAACAACTACTACAGCCCTAAACTGGGATTTCTCTCCAGCGTCAGTTTGCTTCTGCACTAAACCGATGTTTATGACTTCCTCCTGAAGACCAGGAAGAAGAACATCCACGATTTCAGGTTCCCTTATCTTGAGTCCTTCCATGAACAGCTCTTCTATGGAAGAGATTGTCCCATCAAGAACCATTTTCCCCAGCTTTGTACGGGGCACCCAACTCTCAACCTTTTCGTTGCTGGACCTCATGTTTCTTCCTTCTGTGTTTTCACCTTTTTCTCAAACGAAGACGTAATCTTGTCTTTCACTGCAGAAAAGTGATCAGACATCCCTTCTGGACGTAATCCTCTTGAAAGAAAACCTGAAAACTTCTGCTTATAGACCTCAGGTTCTGAAGCCAAACTAGTTCCATAGTCTGCGATATGCTTTCCGCTTAGTCTATCTTCGTCAGGAAGTATATCTTCACTGTGGGGAACTTCAACACCAGCATCTATAGCCCCATTTAGGGCAGCAAAGATTCGTGTTCCCTTTGAGGGAATATGCAGACCAATATCTAGGAAAGCTTTTTCCACACCATTAGCCATCGCCTTGAATCCGCACAGTAGACCAGTTAGATAAGCGGATGGAATGTTTCCGCCGTTGCTCAGCCAACCATATGTCTTTGCCAACTCGCGGGAGTGCGCTGAAACAATAACCTTGTCTCCTATGGCTTCGGCTTCGATTACCTGAACGATAGTATGTTTCAGACTGAGTCGAACCACTAGACGAGGCACACCCGACAGAACAAGCGCTCTACGGGATCGATAATTTGTTTTTCCTTCTCTTCTTCTGCGGAAAGGCACTCGATATCTTGGACCAGTTGCCATCATCGTTTCCTCCACATATTGTGAGTTCGGATGTAGCGTTCCAAATCAGCTTTCGACTCGAAGACCCCACTCTCTGACATGTCATACAGTTTACGGTAAGTACTGACTGTGATGGCTCGGGTGAGCTTCAATTCGCGCATTCTCCTTCTTAGGGGCCTGATTCTGTTCATCCAAGCCTTCTTCTTTGATATCTTTGACCGAGCAGGACCGCTCTTTCCTCCAGGTCCTCTCCGTAATCCTTTCTTCCTTTTCTCTGCCAAAACTCTGGCTCGAGCACGACTAACTCCTTTCTCAGAAAGGGACTTGACAACTTTTTCGTGAATCAGTTTCCTGATTTCTTCTCGGGTGATGGCTGTTTCAACGTAATCGATTCTTTCTGGATCAATCCAAACGCGGGTTTCACCGACCTTCAATATCGCGGCAGCTAACCGGCGCTGACTTTTTAGACTCAACTTTACGTCTCTCCTTTCGACTTGCTTTCTGTCTCTTCTGTTTCCGCGCTTTCCTTGAACGCCGCAGCTTCCCGAGTTATTCTTGGATTTAAAACGTGAATTCCTTTTTCTTCAGCTAATGCCATGATTTCAACTCTTTTTCTGCCCCCAACCGTGCGAGCTATTCGTATAGCCTGCAGTTCAGGGTCTATTCCCACTAAATCAGCAACGGATTGAACTCGAGTCTCCACGAATCCTGATGGATGGAGTCCTCTTGTTTTCTTGGGGCTTCTGTAACCGGTAGTTGGAGATGCTGGCCATCCCTTAACCTTTTTCCGCATTTTGCTGTCGATGCCATGAGGTCTTCTCCACCTATCCGTAACCCGCTTGTATCTCCAGCTTTCTTGTCGCCTAAATTTGGGTTTCTTGCGTCCATTATTGCCCTTTGTAGGTAACTGCATTTCTGTGATTGTCTCATGCTCTTCAGTTGTCATTCTTGGAATCCCTCATGTTTCTCGTAAACGTAGATGCCATCGAGGAACACTCGCGGATCTTTTCGTCTAATTTTCGTTGAATTTTGGATGTTCGCGGCAGTTTGGCTGACATCTTCAAGGCTGATACCCTGCACGATAATGTCTTCGCCCTTGACCATGACTTTGGTGGTTCCCATTATCTTGGCTTTGCGCGGACTTCGCTCCCCAGTAAAGTTTGTAATAGATAAGTGGTTTCCCGTAACTTTGGTGGTTATTGGGAAGTGGGAGAAAACAATCTTCAATTTGAAGGTGAATCCTGTAGTTACTCCCTTTATCATGTTCTGAATGTGAGAACGGACAGTTCCCACGAGAGCAGCTTCCTTTTTGCGGGGCCAACTAGCCTGAACGATTACTGTCTTACCGTCCAGTTGAATCTTTATTGGCGCATGAGAAAAGTCTCTGGTCAATTCTCCTTTTTCGCCCTTAATCGTAACGGTTCTACCATCAAGTGTACCCTCTACATTATCAGGGATTTCGACAGTTGCCACAGTTTCAATTGCTCGCATATCTCGTTTCTCCTAATAGACAAACGCCAAAAGACGCCCACCAATCTTTTTCTCCTTAACCTCTCGATGAGACAGAACCCCTTGAGAAGTGGAAAAGACCAATACTCCTATGTCTCTGGAGGGAAGAAAGTCTTTTTCCCAATTTTCTATTTCTTTAGAACTTACAGGAATTCTAGGTTTTATGGCGCCACATTTGTTGACTCTGCCTAGAAGTTGTACTCTAAATTTTCCGGAGCGCCCATCATCAATAAATTCGAACTCTCCGATGTAACCGTTAAGCTGCATGACTCTCAAAACACGCCCTAACAGTTTAGAGGCTTGATTGATTATACATTCACGTTTTCGGCGCATCTCATTATTAATTATGGTAGTCAAACCATTTGCGAGCGTGTCCATCATAGGCAAACCTGCAACATCTCCTTTTACTCATATTTCCTAAAACCTAGGTCACTAGCAATCTCCCTGAAACATTGACGACACAGGTTTAAGTCGTGTCTACGGATAAGCGAGCCGTAGGAACCGCATCGTCTGCAGGGTCGACTGCCTTTACCGAATTTTCTTTCTGTCTCAGCTTGCTGCTTCACCATAGATTCACCATTTTTACGCTATTTCAACATCAAACTCGTCTTTAATAAACAGTATCGCTTCTTTGGCGGTTAGCAGATGGTCTTTTCCAATCTTTGACTTGGCGCGGTGTCTGCGTTTAACGCGATATCCTGCTCTGCCAAGGGAAACTGCGACGTCCATGCCGTGGATTCCGAGTTCAGGCGAATATCTAGTGCCGGGAATGTTTATGTGTTCCTTTATTCCAAACGCAAAGTTGCCCTGACGGTCAAAACAGTATGTTGAAAGCTTGTTGTCTACCGCATAAAAGGCCTTACGTAGAAATTCTTTTGCTTTTTCGTCTCGAAGAGTAACTAGGCATGCTATGGATTCTCCTTTTCGGATACCAAATTCGCGTATGGTTTTTTTGGCTTTTCTCTTGGAGGGTTTTTGTTTTGTTAGCTGTTTGAGAATAGTTTCTGCCTGTTCCAGAGGTCTTCCGGACTGTCCAACTGACATGTTGACAGTTACCTTTTCTATTATGGGCGTAAGCATGGGGTTTCCAGCCCACTCTTTACGGGGTGGTTTAGCTACTTTAGGCTCCACTTTCTTTTTGGCTACAGGCTTTTCCTTTACAGCTGGAACCGCTACTTCGGCTACATTCTCTTCTTTAGCAGGAACAGCCGTGGGTTCAGCAACTTTTTTAGCTACTTTCTGTTCTGCCGCAGGTTTCTTTTCTGTAACCGCAGCCTTTGTTTCAACTGCCTTCTTTTCGGGTGCCTTCT
>Ga0307423_1000836_pt1 | contig 19938 bp, 16 predicted proteins | sample SalMarWE160310MG_FD_202154 | JGI IMG/M metagenome (GOLD analysis project Ga0307423, IMG submission 202154) | Salt marsh sediment microbial communities from the Plum Island Ecosystem LTER, Massachusetts, United States - WE1603-10 | ecosystem: Environmental > Aquatic > Marine > Intertidal zone >...
GTAGCAGACCCTGGCCTCCAGACGGCCCGAGGGCGGATCGATCCCCGAGGCCTCCAGGAATTCGCAGATGTCGCGCACCGATCCGCTGAATGCCTCCGCCTGGTTCGGAAGCCAGCGCTCCGTCTCACGAAGGAAGGCGCCGCAACCGGCCGAGTTGACCACGATCGCGTCCACCCGCGCGGGATCGAAGGCGGCCAGATTTCGCCGAGCGAGATCGCGGGCAACGCCCATCTCGCCGGCGTGCGCCTGAAGCGCCCCGCAGCAGCACTGATCTGGAGGGACCAGCACCTCGAAGCCGTTGCGCGCCAGCACCCGGGCGGTGGCCAGGTTCACCCGGCCGAAGAGCTCGGGCATGATGCATCCCTCGAAGAGGGCCACCGTTCCGCGAGGCGTTCCCTGGGCGGGGACCCGAGACGGCAGGCGGACCCGTTCCGACGCCGGCGGGATGGCGGGCGCCAGCTCGTACGTCTCTCGCAGCCGGGCGGGCAGTAGCGAAAGCGCCAGATGATCGATTCGCAGACGTTGGACCAGGCCGAGGAGGCCCACCAGCCAGTGGAGCCACCGGGGCCGGGGCAGCAGTGTCCGGAGGGCCCACCTCTCGATCCGCTTGGCCCAGCCCTCGCGAAGGCCCGCCCCGTCTACCGCCGCGCGGGCCTCTTCGAGTATCGCGCCGAACCGGACGCCCGACGGGCAGGCGGTCTCGCATGCCCGGCAGCCGAGACAGAGATAGGCCTCCTCGGCCAGCACCTCACCGAGGGGAATCTCGCCCTCGAATGCCCCCCGCATCAGGTACAGGCGTCCGCGGGGGGAGGAGGTCTCGCGACCAGTGATCCGATAGGTCGGACAGACGGGAAGGCAGAGCCCGCAGTGCACGCAGTCGAGCGTGCCGGGATAGAGATCCCGGAGGGCCTCGCCCGGCCGGCTCATATGTGTCCCGCAAAACGACCGGGGTTCAGGACTCCCTCGGGATCGTACTGGTGCTTGAGCGCGCGAAACAGCGGGAACAGCGGGCCCGGATCGCCGAAGACGTCGCGCCCTTGCTTCGCCCAGTCCGGGGCGTCCTCGATCACGAAGCCACCTCCCCCGGCGGCGACGGCGCGGCGCGCGCTGCGCTCTGCCGCCTCCACGGCGCGCACATCGTTGGAGAGGCCGACCGGAAAGCGCACGTAGAGAAGGCCCCTCGCGGGATAGGCCAGAACCGCGCCGCCGTCTCGCACCAGGATTTCCGCGGCTTCGCCCACCCGGGTGGGAAGTGAGCTGAGTCGGAGCCGCAGTCCCCCTGGGTGAAAGATCCCGCCCTGGACGGCCCTGAGCCGCTCGATCACCACTCCATCGACCTCGTGCGCGCCAGTCTCCTCGATCAGCTCCCGGAGGTCCGCTTCCAACAGCGCTTCGTCTCCGGCCAGCTCGAACAGCAGGACGTTGCCTTCTCTGGCGGTGACAGGATCGATCGCGGCCGCGAGTGCACGATCGAGATGCGCCGCGACGCGGACGGAGGGACGGCGTGCAGCCGCCAGAGCTCGCTCGAAACCCGCGGCACCATCGGGGAGCGCCGCCGCTAGACACAGGCTGCTCTCCGGGAGAGGGCGGAGTCGCAGCCATGCCGCTTCGATCACTCCGAGGGAGCCGAAGGAGCCGGTGTAGAGCTTGGCCAGGTCGTAACCCGTGACGTTCTTGACGACGCGCCCACCGAAGCGGATTCGGGAACCGGACGCCAGTGCGACCTCGAGACCCAGAACGATGTCCCGTGGGTGGCCGAAGCGAGGCCCTACGGCCGCCGACGCGATCGCACCCCCGACGCTGGCCCCAGGTCCCGGCGGGTCCAGGGGGAGCTCCCAGCCCTCTGCCCGCACCGCCTCGCGCAGTCCCGCAATCTCGGTCCCGGCGCGGACGTGAACCACTCCGTCTTCGGCGTCGAGCTCCCGGATCCCATCCAGACCGGTGGCTTCGAGGGCGATGTCGGCCCGCTTCAGGAGATTCCCCTGGCAGAGACGGCTCCCGCCACCGCAGACCAGGGCGGCCATGCCCCGCTCCGAAAGCACCCGGAGCCCGGCGGCGAGCGCCTCACCGCTCCTGGGGCGGAGGCTCTCGGTCAGGCTCACCCCGTCGACGTCAACCGCCTCGTGCTCGACGACGGCGTCGGGGCCGACCGCGGCGCGCAAGGCGTCGAGAGCGCTCCCGGAGGTCATCCGTCCCGCGCCACGAGGCCCGCTTCTACACAGGCTCGGGGTGTCGGAAGGACCTTGCCCGGGTTGCAGATTCCCTGGGGATCGAAGGCCGCGCGCAGCCGGTACATCGCGTCGAGATCGTCCTCACCGAAGAGCAGCCCCATGTATTTGTGCTTCTCGTTCCCGATCCCGTGCTCGCCACTGAGCACTCCGCCGGCGTCGACGCAGACCCGAAGGATCTCCTCGCCGGCGGCGAGTACCCGCTTCATCTCGTCGGCATCACGGCGGTCGAAGGAGATGATCGGGTGGAGATTCCCGTCGCCGGCGTGGAAGACGTTCGACAGGCGCAGGTGGTAGCGGTCGCCGATCTCGCAGATCCGCTCCAGAACCTCCGGAAGTTTCACCCTGGGCACCACGGTGTCGTACAGGTAGAGATCCGGTGCGAGCCTCCCCATGGCGCCGAAGGCCCCCTTGCGCGCGCGCCAGAACCGCTGGCGTTCCTGCTCGTCCCGCGCGACTTCGACGCGGCTGGCGCCGGCTTGCGAGACCAGGCCGCGAACGCGCTCCACCTCCCGGGACACCACCACGGACGGGCCGTCGTGGGAAGACCCGCTGCGTAGACACTGGCCTCGACCGCGGCGATGGTGCGCTGATCGATCACCTCGAGGGAGGCGGGCACCAGTCCCGCGCCGATGATGGCACCGACGGACCGGCAAGCCGAGAACACGTCGGGGAAGATGGCGAGAAGTGTCTCTACCGACTGCGGGAGTTCGAGGAGCCGAACCGTTGCCTCCGTCACCACGCCGAGGGTTCCCTCGGATCCGACGAAGGCCCCTACCAGGTCATAGCCCTGCGTCCAGCCGGTGCGCGAGCCGAAGCTCGCGAACTCGCCATCCGGGAGGACGACCTCGAGGGCGAGCACGTGATTGGTGGTGGTGCCGTACTTGAGCGTGTGCGGCCCTCCCGAGTTCTCCGCGACGTTGCCTCCGATGGTGCAGGCCGCCTGGCTGGAGGGATCCGGGGCGTAGAAGAGACCGTGGGGCGCCACCGCCTTCGACAGCTCGAGGTTGATCACGCCGGGCTGCACCACCGCGTAGCGATCCTCGAGATTCACCTCGAGGATCTGGTTCATTCGCGCGCATTCGATCACCACCCCGCCGTCCAGGGCGAGGGCGCCCCCAGAGAGCCCGGTTCCCGCGCCGCGCGCGACGAAGGGAACCCGAAAGGCGCGGCAGGTCTTCACGATCCCGGCGACCTGGGCCTTCTCCCGGGGCAGCACCACGGCGCGGGGGCGGGCCCGGTGCAGGGTCAGGCCGTCGGCCTCATACACGAAGAGATCTTCGGGGCGCACCAGACAGGCATCGTCTCCGACCACGCCGCGGAGTGAGGTGACGAGATCCCGAACCGACACGGCTCAGGCCAGACCGAGCCGTTCGAGATCGTCCTCATCGAGGCCGAGATAGTGGCCAATCTCGTGCTTGACGGTGATCTGGATCTGCTCGACCAGCTCGGCGTGGGTGCGGCAGACCTTCTCCAGATTCCTCTTGAAGAGAATCATGCGATCCACGTCGCGGGCCTGTGCGGTCACCGCCGCCTCGGTCCGAGGAACGCCAATGAAGATGCCCAGAATCTGCGGCGAGACGCTCTCCTCCGCGAGCAGCTCGAGCGAGGGGAAATCCTCGATGAGCAGCGGGACGGGTTCGATGTACTCGCGGATCGAGCGCGGGAGATCGCGGATTGCCTCGGCGGCCACCTCCTCGAAGACCCCATCGTCCACCGCTACCGGCTCCGGGTAGTGCCCCCCGTCCAGCGCGTGGGCCTGAGCGAAGGCCCGAGCCGCCGCCTCGTGCTCTCCGAGCCGCTCGAAAACCAGACCCAGGTGGTAGAGGGCGTGGGCGGATTCGGGGTCGAGCCCGACTGCGTGCTCCAAGTAACGACGGGCCTCCTCGAAGCGTCCGAGCTCGAAGCTGATCTGCCCCTCGAAGGCGCGGTAGACCGACACCTCACCGACGGTCTTGCTGGCTCGCCGGACCAGGAACAGCGCGCCGTCGAGGTCGTCGAGATAGAACAAGGCCTTGGACTTGAGGTAGTAGATCTCCGCCTCGGTGCTGCGATCCGGACGGGGCAGGTCGGGACTCCCCGAGAGCAGCAGGTCGCACTGGCTGATGGCCTGATCGAACTCACCGAGCTCCTCGATCAGAAGCTCCGCGCGATTGAGCTGCGCAGTCACGAATTTCGGATCGGCCATGGCGGCGAGCTCGACCTCGTAGAGCGCTTCGTCGATCCTCCCTTCGTCCCAGAGGATCTCACCGCGACCGTTGTGAGCTTCGGCGCCATTCGGGTGTGCCTTCAACGCCTCGTCGAGCCAGGCCAGAGCCTCGTCCGTACGCCCGCCGTGGGATGCTTCCATCGCCTGGTCCAGGCAATCCCAGTATCGATCCCGGTCCTTCATACGAGGGCGGCAGAATAGCAGAATCCGCAACCGCATCGCGCTTCGGAGCTCCCTCGGAGCACCTCTGTAAATATTTGATTTAGAAGGTGAAAAATAGATCTCGCGAGCACTGGGCGAGGGCCCCGAGGCGGCTTCGCAGGAGGGATCGCAAACCGGCGTTTTACCGCTCGTTTCCGGATTTCGGTCAGGGGGGGGTCAGGAGTGGAAGCCGTGACGCCAGGCGGCGATCACCTCATCGCGCACCTCACTCTGGGAGAGGCCCGCCATGAACGGAGATGGGTTGCGCCCGCTCAGGGCCAGCAGCACGAACCCGTGGAGCATGGACCAGCCCACCATCACGAAGGCGTTTGGATCGCCTTTGCGCAGGACGCCGGAGGCGATGCCTCGCGCGTGCGTGTCTCGCCAGAGATTCCAGAGCCGCGACCGATGGGCGAAGTCGTCGGCGGTGAAGGCCCGGACCGAGGTGTCCTGGAACATCAGTCGATAGATCTCCGGGTTCGCCAGCCCGAAGTCGATGTAGCGCTTGGCGCCTTCCAGAATCGCCTCGCTCGGGTCGGGGAGGCTCAGGCAGGGTTCCAACGCCGCGATCAGTCGATCGAAACCTTCGAGGGCGAGGTCGTGGAGAAGCTCCCTCTTGCTCTGGAAGTACAGGTAGATGGTCGCAGGCGAGTAGCCGAGCCTCTCCGCCAGCGATCGCATGGTGACGTTCTCGGCGCCATGCTTCTGGACGATTTCGACGGCTTCCTGGAGGATCTTCTGGCGCAGGGAGGCGCCCGGCGCATCGCTCCTCATGACCCACCTCAAGGCCCGGCGCCCGGCACACGTCCGGCCGCGGCCCGGGTCATTCGATACCCGCGAAAAGGCTACACCACCCTCGCCGATCGGCCAATTTTCAGGGGAGGCTGGCCCCCCGGGGCTTTCCGATCGAAGCAGGGAGAGGCACAGTACCCCGGTCGCCTTGCGCGGACCTCAGTCGGACCCGACTTCGGCGCGGATTCGCTCGTGAACCCCCTCCAGATCCTCGGACAGGGCGTCGGCGTTCTGCGCCCCGGCGATGTAGACCATACTTCCGTTGAGGGCGACCCAGCCGAAGCCCGCCTCCCTCGCTGCGCTTGCCACCGCTGCGATCCGGTCGGGGTTCGAGTAGAAATCGCGCCCGAGGGGATCGTCGGGATCCGGTGGAGCGGTGATCTGCGCCTGGAAGCCCAGCGCCTCGGGATCGCGGCCCGCCGCCTCCGCATGCCTCTTGATGGTCGCGATCGCCGCCACGTCCTCCTCGGTGATGGCGCCGTTCGCCATCCAGCCGTCGCCCAGCTCCCCGACGCGCCGCAAGGCTGCGGGGGAATCTCCTCCAACCCAGATCGGAATCGCCCCGGCCTGCGGCGGCTTCGGCTCCATGGCCAGCTGGGTCGCCTGGTAATAGGTGCCCTGGAAGTCGACCGATTTCTCCGACCAGTAGGTTCGCAGCAGCAGGATCGCCTCGTCGATCATCCTGCCTCGCTTGCGGAAGGCCGTGCCCAGGGCCTCGTACTCGCACTCCTGCCAACCCACCCCGACACCGAGGCGAATCCGGCCGGCGGACAGCGTATCCAGGGTGCTGATCTGCTTGGCGACCAACGCCGGCTGTCGCTGGGGGAGGACCAGCACCTCGATTCCCAATCCGACCCGCTCGGTCACCGCGGCGAGGAAGCCGAGCGCCACCAGGGGCTCGAGGATGGGCATCTCGCTCGGATAGGGCCCGGGATCGCGCCCCTCCATCGGGTGGCCCATCACCACGTGATCGAAGAGATCGATCTGGTCGAACCCGATCGACTCAGCGGCACGTGCGACCCGCGCGACGGCCGCCGGACTCTCGCGGTACACGATCTGCGGAAATTGCAGTGCCAGCTTCATCGGAGCCCCGTGGTTCCCGAGCCGCGCCCACCCTACCCGAGCTGCGGGCGGTGCGGGCGGGAATCTTCGTCACGCCTCCCGAAATGCCGCGTCAGCGCAGAATTCTACCCAATGGTCCCTGGGGAAAAACCCCACACTGAGTCGCGATCTGCTCACATGGGCCGGAATTGGTGCTAGCGTGGTGGTACGCTGACGCACGGGTTAGCTGAGAGCCGCTGGGGAATTAGAAAAGAAAGAGAAGCGGAAAAAAGATCACGGGGGGGACGTGATGCGAGGGTGCACGCTCAACGAACGGCGCGCGAAGCGGACGCGGGTCACGACCTGCATTTCTGCGATCGCCACGATCACTGTGATGGTCGCCCTCTATGCGGCCGGGACTGTTCCTGCATCGGCCGTCGAATTCGAGGCCGGGGAGCTCCGGGGCCACGTGGACACCACGGTCTCCGCGGGCTTCTCGATGCGCGTCCAAAACCGCGATTGCCAGATGATCTGGGTGAACAACGGCGGCTGTCAGACGTCGCTGGGCTTCACCAACTTCGACGACGGCGATCTCAACTACGACACCTGGGACGTCTTCGCGAACACCTACAAGACGACCGTCGACGTCGAGCTGGCCTGGAGGAACTTCGGGGGCTTCTTCCGAGGCAGCGTCTTCTACGACCTCGCCACCATGGCGACCGACACCGCCCGCACCGACCTCGCCCGGGAATCGCTCTATACCAGCAGCGCGGTCAGGAGCGGAGTCGTCGGCATGGGCTACCAGCTGCTGGACGCCTACCTCTACGGCAACTTCGAGCCCGCCGGGCACCCGCTGGAGATCCGCGCCGGCAACCAGCTGCTGAACTGGGGGGAGAGCCTCTTCTACCAGGGTGTCAACGTGACCAACACCGTCGACCTGAACCGCCTGCGGGCCCCGGGCTCCCTGATCCGAGAGGCCCTGCTTCCGGCGCCGATGATCCGCGCGTCGACCGAGATCTTCAAGAATTTCAGTATTGAGGCCTACTATCAGCTCTACTGGAACCGCACCGAGGTCGATCCCACCGGCAGCTACTTCTCCTACAACGACCTGGTGGGCCGCGGCGCCGAAGGGTTCTTCTTCGATCAGGATCCAGGATCGACCGGGCAGAGTCCGGAGGAGATGTTCGCCGAGACAGATCCACCGGCGCTGGGATTCCCGCAGCCGCCGGTGATCACTCCGCTGGAACCGACCGGCGACCCGCAGTTCGACTTCTTCCTCGCGATCAGCCAGGGGCTGGGGTACCCGCCGGCCACCATCTCCTACGTCCCCTCCTTCTTTCCGCTGGGGATTCCCCAGCTCGCCGATCGGGACGCCGAAAAGCAGGGCCAGTGGGGCGTGGCGCTCCGCTACTTCGCCGAGCGCATCCGCACCGAGTTCGGCGCCTACTACGTCCGCTTCCACAGCAAGCAGCCCTCGCTCGGCTTCGTCGCCGATCCCTATACCCTCAACGTCGAGACCTTCCTCCTGATCGACAGCTGGGCGCCCGGCCTCCGGCCCTTCCTGCCGACCGGCGTCCTGGACGTGACCATGCAACCGGTGTCGGTCCCGGCCGGCTACTTCCGGGAGTACCCCGAGGACATCAACATCTTCGGCGTGAGCGCCGCCACGGAGATCTTCGGCATCGCCTGGGGCGCGGAGATCTCCTACACCACGCAGCTTCCCGTGAACATCACCACCGCCTTGCCGGACGCGCTGGACATGGCTGCGGCCACCGGCCGACGCGCGACGGTGTCGGGCTACACGCGGGAGGAGAAGCTTCAGGCCCATTTGAGCGCGATCGCCACCATCGGGCCGGGGGACCCGATCGTGGGCGCGATCGTCCGCGCGCTGCACATCAGCAGCCTCGCCGTGACCGGCGAGGTGGTGGTGGTGGAGTTCCCGAACTTCGACGACGACATCGCCTACGCCACCATCAACAACCTGGGCCGGGTGGACGAGTTCAGCTGGGCCTACACGACTCTGATCCGGGGCGACTACGACAATCCTTTCGGGATCCCCATCACCGTGACGCCGAGAGTCAGCTTCTCCCACGCCGTGAACGGCATCAGCCCCGGCCCGCAGCCCCAGTTCATCGAGGACACCAAGAGCGTCGCGGCGGGCGTCAACGTGGACTACCTGGGTGTCTGGCAGTTCGACCTGTCCTACGTCAATTTCTTCGGAGGCGGAGCCACCAACCCCGTGATCGATCGGGACTACGTCTCGTTCAGCGTGACTCGGAGCTTCTGAGAGCCCGGCAGCGGTGCCCACCAGGCCAGGGGAGTCGCCAGTCTCGGCATCGGATTCAGCAGGAGGAAGAGCAATGGCCAGATGGACTGCCACCGCGCTCGCGGTCGCGCTTGCGGCGACGACCGCCTTCGCAGTCCCCAGCGAGGAGGAGATCGCGCGCCTCGGCGGACCGGAGCTCACACCCGTCGGCGCGGAGCGGGCCGGCAATGCCGAGGGCACCATCCCCGAGTGGACGGGCGGAGTCACCGAGCCGCCCCCGGGCTGGAAGCCGGGGAAGAAGCGGCCCGACCTCTTCGCGGACGATCCGATTCTCTTCACCATCGACGCCAGCAACGTCGACCAGTACGCCGACAAGCTCACCCCGGGACAGATCGCACTCGTGAAGAGCTACGACGGCTACGTGATGAACGTCTACCCGACCCGGAGGAGCTGCGCCTTCCCGGAGGCGGACTACGAGAACGCCAAGCGCAACGCGCGCGAGGCCGCGGTCGACGACCAGTGCTTCCTCACCGCTGGCAGGTGGAGTCCCCTCTTTCCGCTTCCCGAGAACGGCTGTCAGGTCATCCAGAACGGCAGGCTCTCGATATTGAACGGCCTGACGGGGATGGACAGGATCGAGGCCACGCTGATTCCGACCAAGAGCGGCTCCTTCGTGCCGATCCGAAGGAGACAGGTCCTGTATAATCGGACCCACGACCCGAAGTTCGAGACCATCGAAGATCTCGATGGCGTCTGGGCCAAGTCGCTCTCCCACAACATTTCGCCGCCCAAGCAGGCCGGCGAGATCACCCTGGTCTACTCGCTCACCGACGGTCACCTCAAGGCCTGGACCTACAATCCCGGCCAGCGGCGGGTGCGGCGCAACCCCAACTTCGAGTACGACAACCCGATTCCCGGCTTCCAGGGGCTGATGACCATCGATCAGACCAACGGCTTCATCGGCGCCGCGGATCGCTACAACTGGAAGCTGCTTGGAAAGAAGGAGATCTACATCCCCTACAACACTGCCAGGTTCTTCGACTCCAACCTCGAGTACGAGGACATCATTCAGCCCCGCTACCCGCGGCGGGACCTGATCCGCTACGAGCTTCACCGGGTCTGGGTGACAGAGGGCACCGTCAGGCCGGACCGGCGTCACACCATCGCCAGGCGCGTCTTCTACATAGACGAGGACAACTGGTTCATAGCCGCGGTCGACGGCTACGACACCAGAGGGAATCTCTGGCGGGTGTCCGAGCACCTTCCACAGGTCCTCTTCGAGGTGCCTTCCTGTATCACCAATGGCAGTGTATTCTACGACTTGGTGGCGGGCCGCTACGTGATCACGCCGGTCTTCAACGAGGAGAAGGAGCCCCTCTACGAACACCTTGGGACCGCGAACCGCACCATTGGAGATGACATGGGGCTGTTCACGCCGGATGACCTCCGGCGCATGGGGAAGCGCTGAGCGGCAGTAGAGCAGAACAAGCGTGATCGGCATTCTCGAGAATCTGGTCTTCCGCCACCGCATCGCGATCCTGATCGCGCTCGCGGTGCTCACCGCGGTGATGGGTTACTTCGCCACCCAGCTCCGCATGGATGCCGGCTTCGAGAAGCAGCTTCCGCGGGATCACGAGTACATCAAGACCTTCCTCGAGTACCAGGACCGGCTCTTCGGGTCGAACCGGGTGATCTTCGTGCTGCGCGCCAAGCACGGCGACATCTGGACCCAGCCCTTCCTGGCCGAGCTGAAGGCGCTGACCGATGACGTCTTCTTCCTCCCGGGTGTCGACCGGCGGACGGTCACCTCGATCTGGACTCCCAATACCCGCTACTTCGAGATCACCGAGGAGGGGCTGATCGCCGACGACGTGATCTCCGCGGATGTCCTCGCCACCCGGATGAACGGCGATGACATCGAGGTGATCCGGCGCAACGTCATCAAGGGTGGCTACGTCGGGCGCCTGGTCGCCAATGACTACACGGCCGCGATGGTGACGGCCGAGCTGCTGGAAGTCGATCCCAAGACGGAGGAGAAGCTCGACTACCTGGAGCTGGCCAAGCGGATCGAGACCGAGATCCGACAGAAGCACGAGAGCGAGGACTTCGACGTCCACATCCTCGGCTTCGTCACCATGATGGGTCAGATCGCCGAGGGTGCGTGGGACGCACTCTGGTTCTTCGCCCTGGCCTTCGTCCTCACCGCCGCGGCGGTCTACTACTACTCGCGCTCCTGGATCCTGACCGTCCTTCCCCTCCTCTGCTCGCTCACGTCGGTGGTCTGGCTCTTCGCCACCATCCACCTGCTGGGGTTCGGGCTCGACCCGCTGGCCATCCTGGTCCCCTTCCTGGTCTTCGCCATCGGAGTGTCGCACTCGGTGCAGCAGATCAATCTGATCTCGAAGCAGGTCTGCGGAGGAGCCGATAGCCTCACCGCCGCCCGGCGGAGCTTCAGCGGGCTGCTGCTTCCCGGCTCCATGGCGATCGTCACCGACATGGTCGGCTTCGGCATCCTGGTGATCATCCCCATCGGGATGATCGAGGAGCTGGGGATCACGGCGATGATCGGCGTGGGCTTCAAGATCATCACGATCCTGGTGATGCTTCCGCTCCTCACCTCCTTCTTCACCTTCGACGAGCACTACATCGAGCGCACGCTGCGCGCGAGAGAGGCCCGCGAGAGATTCATCCGTCGCCTGGGGAGGATCGCGGAGACGCGCAACGCGGTGGTGGCGGTGGCGTTCTTCGTCGTCCTCTTCGGAGTGGCCATCTGGCAGGGTAGCGGTCGGCACGTGGGCGACATGCATCCGGGCTCTCCGGAGCTCCGCGCCGACTCCCGCTTCAACCGCGACGCAGTCGCTATCGCGGACAGGTTCTCCCTCGGTCTGGATGTCCTCACGGTGATCGTCGAGACACCCGAGGAGTCGTGCATCGACTACGATGCGATGGAATATCTGGACGAGCTCAGCTGGCACATCCTGAACGTCCCGGGAGTGCTCTCCGTGGCTTCCGTCCCGGTGATCGCCAAGCAGATCAACGCGGGCGGCGCCGAGGGGAATCTCAAGTGGGCCGCCCTTCCGCGCAACCGCTATCTGCTGGTCCGGGCGGTGGGACACCTCCCCGAGGAAACGGGGCTGCTGAATGCGGAGTGCACGTTGATGCCGGTGTACGCCTTCACGGCCGACCACAAGGCCGAGACGATCAAGAGCGCGATCGCCGCCGTGCAGGAGTTCCGTGAAACCCATCCGAGGGACGACATCCGGATCCGCCTGGCGAGCGGCAGCGTCGGGGTCCAGGCCGCCATCAACGAGGAGCTCGAGAGATCCGAGATCCCGATCATGCTCTACGTCTATGCCGCCATCATCGCGCTGGTGCTGGTGACCTACCGCGACTGGCGCGCCACCATCTGCTGCTGCGTGCCTCTCGGAGTGGCGACGGCCTCGGGCTACTGGTTCATGAAGGAGCTCGAGATCGGTCTCAAGGTGGCGACCATGCCGGTCATGGTGCTGGCGGTCGGCCTGGGCGTGGATTACGCCTTCTACATCTACAACCGCCTGCAGTTCCACCTCTCGGGGGGCCTCGACATCACCACTGCCTACCAGCAGACTCTCTTCGAGACCGGAAACGCGGTAATCTTCACCGCCATCACGCTGGCGATCGGCGTCTCCACCTGGTCGTTCTCCGCCCTCAAGTTCCAGGCGGACATGGGTCTGCTGCTGACTTTCATGTTCATGATCAACATGGTGATGGCCGTGACGATGCTGCCGGCACTGGCGGTCACGATCGACCTGATCGTTCCGCGGCGCCAGCGGGTCAAGCCGCCGATCCGCGGCGGCTGAAGGAGGGAGTCATGCTGACCAAGGCGATACGCGAGCTGCTGGCCAAGCGCCCCGGCCCGGCTCCGGCCCCTGAGCGTCCCTTCGAGCTCCAGCACCTGGCCGCCGCCGCGCTGATGGTGGAGTGCGCGCGTGTCGACGGCGCCTTCCGCGACGAGGAACGCGACGCGATCTGCCACGCCGTCCGGGAGGCCTTCGCCCTCGATCGCGAGACGGCGGAGATCCTGGTCGGCGTCGCCGAGAAGCACGAAGACGAGATGTGGGACGACTGGCTCTTCACCGAGACGATCAAGCGGCACTTCGACCGGGAAGAGCAGCTCGAAATCATCCGAAGGCTGTGGGAAGTCGCTTGGGCGGATGAGGAGGTCCACCCCTTCGAGGAGCGCCTGATCGCTCGCGTCGCGCGCGAGCTGGGTCTCTCCGAGCAAGCGGTCGCCAGGAGCCGCCAGCAGGCCGGTGCGCGGAGGGGCGAAGAGGAGGAGCCGCGCGGATGAACGCCGGGCGGACCGAAGGCTGGCGGCGTCGCCTCTGGACGCTGACGCTCGCGTTGCTCGCCGCTCACGCGGCGTCCGCCGCAGGGCCTGCGCAGGAGCCGGCGATCCCCTCACGGCTCGCGGCGAAATCGCTCCTGATCGACGTGGCGCGCGCGGACGGCCGCCTGGTGGCCGTCGGCGAGTGGGGCCACGTGCTGCTCTCCGACGACGGCGGCGTCAGCTGGCGCCAGGCCGAATTCGTCCCGACCCGGGTCACACTGACGGATGTCACCTTTGTCGATGCCAGACAGGGCTGGGCGGTGGGGCACGATGCGGTCGTGATCCACACGCGCGATGGCGGTGAAACCTGGGAGCTGCAGTACCAGGCTCCCGAGGAGGAGGCACCGCTGCTGACGGTCTGGTTCGAGAACCCCGAGCACGGCCTCGCCGCGGGTGCCTTCGCCATGATGATCGAGACGCGGGACGGCGGAAGAACCTGGCGACGGCGAAAGCTCACCTCCAACCCGAATGAGGATCATCACCTGAATGCCATCTTCCGCGGCCCCGGCGCCACGCTCTTCATCGCGGCGGAATCCGGTTGCGTCTATCGCTCCCAGGACGACGGCGCCACCTGGGAACGCCTCCACCCGCCCTACAAGGGATCGTTCTGGGGGGGGCTCACCGTCGACGGCGGGGCGCTCCTGGTGTTCGGGATGCGCGGTCACGTCTTCCGCAGCGAGGACCTGGGCGAGAGCTGGCAGGCGGTGAAAAGCGGCACCGATCAGTCCATCCAGTCCGCAATCGTCCGATCGGATGGAACCATCGTCCTGGTCGGCCTCGGTGGCACGATCTTGACCAGCAGCGATGGCGGCAAGACCTTCTCCGCAGCGATCGAGCCGGATCGCCGCGGGATCGCAGCCGCGGCGGAGGGCGTCGACGGTACCCTGCTGCTCTTCGGCGAAACGGGTGTCAAGGAACGCTAGCCCGTATTTCTCACCGGGTCGCGGAGAGGAAGCGATGAGTCGGCCTTTCGGCTGGCCTCTGGCGGGAATCCAGGTGATCGATCTCTCCACCGGGATCGCGGGGCCCTACTGCACGAAGATGCTCGTCGACGCCGGCGCCGAGGTCATCAAGGTCGAGTCGCCCGACGGGGGCGACCCGCTGCGGCGTTGGACGGCGTCGGGCGCGCCGCTCGCCGAGGACGAGGACGGTGCGCTCTTCCAGCACCTGAACGCCTCGAAGCAAAGCGTCACCCTCGACCTCGGGAGCCCCGCCGGGCGCGAGACCCTTCTCGATCTTGCAGCTGCGGCAGACCTGGTGGTGGAGAGCTTCCAGCCGGGAGAGCTGGCGCGCCTGGGTCTGACGTTCGACGCACTGCAGGCGCGGAACGGGGCGCTCTCGCTGGTGTCGATCTCTCCTTGGGGAAGCACCGGCCCCTGGGCCGAGCGCCCGGCAACGGAGTTCACCCTTCAGGCCGCGACCGGATCGACGGCCCATCGGGGTCTCGGAGACCGCGAGCCGGTGGCAGCGGGAGGCCAGATCGGCGAGTGGATCGCAGGCGGATTCGCCGCCCTCGGGGCGCTCTTCGCCTGGCTCTCCGCGCGCAACACCGGAGAAGGTCAGCACGTCGACCTCTCGATCTTCGAGGCGATGCTGCTCAGCATGACCTACTACCACGACTTGAGCGGACAGTGGCGCGAGGGCCCGCTGCCCCGGGGCATCGAGGTCCCCTCCATCGAGCCCGCCAAGGACGGCTGGGTCGGCATCTGCACCATCACCGGCCAGCAGTGGTTGGACTTCTGCGTCCTGATCGGCCGGCCCGAGCTCGCGGAGGACGAACGCTACCTGGAAGGGACGTTTCGAACCCAACAGCTCGAGTTCATGCAGCAGGTCGTTCACGGATGGACGCGGGAGCGCGACGTCGACGAAATCATCGAGCTCGCCAGCTTGATGCGGATTCCCGTCGCGCCGATCGGCGACGGACGAAACCTCCCGAAGATGGACCACTTCGCCGTGCGCGGCAGCTTCGTCAAGGGTCCGGGAGGCTTCGTGCGACCGCGGCCGCCCTACCTGCTCGAGAAGACTGCGCTCAGGCCCTTCGGTCCGGCGCCGAAGCTGGGGGAGCATGCCGGAGAGGTGACTCCGGAGCGCAAGGCCAGGCCAGTCTCGGCATCGGGCGGTGAGGGAGGTGGACCACTGCCGCTCGCCGGCCTTCGCGTCGTCGAGCTCTCCACCTTCTGGGCAGGCCCGATCGCTGGGTGCGTGCTCGCCGACATGGGAGCGGACGTGGTCAAGGTGGAGTCGATCCAGCGCCCGGACGGCATGCGTTTCGCCGGTGCGATTCCCACCGACCGCCTCTGGGAATGGTCGCCGATCTTCGCCGGGGTGAACCCGGGAAAACGCGGGGTGACGCTGCAGCTCGACAGCGAGGAGGGAATCAAGCTCCTCGAGCGTCTGATCCGCGGCGCGGACGTCGTGACCGAGAACTTCTCCCCCCGCGTGATGGACAATTTCGGCCTGGGTTGGGACACGGTCCATGCACTCAATCCGCGCGTCATCATGGTGAGGATGCCGGCCTTCGGTCTCGACGGCCCCTGGCGCGACCGCGCGGGCTTTGCCATGACCGTCGAACAGGCGAGTGGGCTGGCGTGGATCACCGGCTACGACGACCTGCCGCTGGTCCCGCGAGGTCCCTGCGACCCGATCGGCGGAACCCACGCGGTGTTCGCGCTGTTGCTGGCACTCGAGCACCGCCGCCGCAGCGGCGAGGGTCAGCTCGTGGAGGTCCCGCTGGTCGAGGCAGCCCTGAACGTGGCCGCGGAGCAGGTGATCGAGCACTCCGCCTACGGGCAGCTGCTGGCGCGCGCCGGAAACCGCGGCCCCTGCGCCGTCCCGCAGGGGGTCTACCGCTGCGCCGAGGAGAACGAGTATCTGGCCCTGGCCGTGGCCACCGACGCCCAGTGGCAGCGGCTCTGCGCGCTGATGGGCGAGACCGGGTGGTCCGGTGATCCCGCCCTGGCCTCGGCCCCGGGGCGTCGCCACGCCCACGACGAGATCGACGCGCGGATCCGGCAGTGGCTCTCTGTGCAGAAGTGCGACGAGGCGGTCCGGAAGCTCGTCGACGCCTGCGTTCCCGCTCACCCTCTGGTCAACGGGCACTACCTGATGCCCAATCCGCAGCTCGAGCACCGCCGCTTCTTCCAGGTGATGCAGCACCCCGTCACCGGCGAGACGCGCTATCCGGGGCTCCCGATGGCCTTTTCCGGGCTGGAGCGCCACCTGCACGCGAGCCCCCCGCCCACACTCGGTCAGCACAACGACGAGATCCTGGGCGGAGCGCTGGGGCTCACTGCCGCCGAGCTTCGGGGGCTGCGCGAGCGCAAGATCATCGGCGAGCGCCCGTCATTCATGTAAGGAGTTGCGCGCATGATCCTGGAGGATCGAACCCTGCTGGTATCCGGTGTGGGCACCGGGTTGGGGCGCGAGGTCGCGCGCCTCGCCCTCCGCGATGGGGCCCGGGTCGTTCTGGCGGCCCGCACCGAGTCGGTTCTCGAGGCGACGGCCCGCGAGCTGGATCCCTCGGGCGAGCGCGTCGCCTACGCGCGAACCGACATCCAGAGCGCAGAGGACTGCGAGGCATTGACCGCGCTCGCCCTGGAGCGCTTCGAGAGAATCGACGCGATGGTCCAGGTCGCGGCGTACCAAGCGGCCTTCGGCGGGTTGCAGGATACGGACTTCGAGAAGTGGCGCCGATCCTTCGAGACCAACGTTCTCGGGACTCTGACGCTGATCCGCGCGATCGCTCCCCGGATGAAGAGCGCTGGCGGCGGCTCACTGGTCCTGATCGGCTCGCAAGCGATGTACCAGCAGCAGATGCCGCACGCGGGCTACGCCGCCTCCAAGGGCGCGCTGCTCTCCGCCATGTACTACCTCGCCCACGAGCTCGGTGCGGACCGGATCCGCGTCAACATGGTCGTCCCCAGCTGGATGTGGGGGCCGCCGGTCGAGGCCTTCGTCAAGGTGAGGGCGAAGGTCGAAGGAAGACCGGAAGCCGCAATCGTGGAAGAGATCACCAGCCGCATCCCCCTCGGCGAGATCGTTCCCGACGAGGAGGTAGCCGAGGCCGCGATCTTCCTCGCCTCCGACCGGGCGCGCTGCATCACGGGACAGACCCTGATGGTGAACGGCGGAGAGATGATGCGCTGACAATTTCGGTGACGACGACGAGGAGAGCTTCTCATGCCTCACAAGGTGATCCTCTGGGGAACGGGCTTCGTCGGAAAGATGGTGATCCGGGAGCTGCTGAACCACCCGAGCTACGAGCTGGTCGGCGTGATCACCCACAGCCCGGAGAAGCATGACGCCGACGTGGGCGAGCTCGTCGCGCAGGAGCCGATCGGCCTGCGCGCGACCACCGACGTCCAGGCCGCTCTCGCCACCGACGCGGACGCAGTCGCCTACTTCGGCCCCACCGCTCAGTATGCGGCCCAGAACATCGAGAACCTGAGCCGCGCGCTCGCCGCGGGAAAGAACGTCGTGGACACCTCGATGACACCCCTGGTCTATCCCAAGGCGTGCCCGCCGCAGATGATCGCGCCCCTCGATCAAGCGTGCCGGCAGGGCGGCACCAGCTGCTTCACCACCGGTATCGATCCCGGCTTCGCCAACGACCTCTTCCCGATGACGCTGATGGGCCTGTGCGGGCGCGTCGACCGGGTGCGGATCCAGGAGATCCTCGACTACGCCAGCTACCCGGGCTCCTACCAGCCCATGGGGCTCGGCGACCCGATCGACCAGAAGGCGATCCTCGAGAATCCCCGCGCCCTCATCTTCGCCTGGGGACACACCATCCACATGATCGCCGACGCCATCGGCGTCGAGCTCGAGACGCTCGACACCGTCTGGGAGAAGTGGCCGACGCCGGAACGGATCGAGTTTGCCCATGGGACGATCGAGCCTGGCCATTGCGCCGCTGTGCGCTTCGAGATCCGGGGCTTCGTCGGCGGCGAGCCGCGCATCATCGTCGAGCACTGCAACCGCATCACCAACGCGGCGGCGCCCCACTGGCCAAGGGCGAAGCTCGAAGAGAACGACGCCTACCGGATCACCGTCGAGGGAAGCCCGAACATCGTCCAGGAGACCACCTTCCGAGGAGAACGGGACGGCGATCCCAATGCGGGCTCCTGCCTGGCGACAGGCATGCGCGCCATCCACGCCATCCCGGCCGTCTGCGCCGCCCCCCCCGGGCTGCTCTCGGCGCTGGATCTACCACTGATCGCGGGGCGAGGCAACATGCATCTGCGCAGAGTGTGAATCGCTCTAGCTTAGAGCGTCGCTTCTGCAGCCGGCGTGGAGCTTGGGGAGCAGGGTTGTGATGTGGTCGGTGAGGCGGAAGAGGGTGTCGAGCTCGCAGCCCTGGCGCTTGCGCATCTCCGCCAGAGCGGGAGCAGAGATGCGCTCGCCGGTCTTCACGCACAGGTAGTTGACGCAGATGTGGTCGCGCGCCGGAAGGCGGCAGCCCGTGGGGCCGAGGAAGAGGCAGCTCTCCTCGTCGCGCCATTCCGTTTCGATGACCGCACCCAACATCAGATTGATGAGCAGCAGCACCCCGTCGTAGTGGTCCTCCATCCCCCGGCCGCAGCACGAGCCGCCCTCCTCCTCCTCGCAGATGCGGCAATCCTCGACGAGGCCGGCGGCGACCATGGACTCTCTCGAGGCGGCCACCTGAGCGCGCAGCTCGGCCAGCAGCCGGACGACGGTGTCGTCCTCGCGCAGGCGCGCACCGTAGAGCCGGTGCTGCTCCAGCGCCCAGGCGTACCTCGCCTCGACGGAGCCACCCCGCGGGTCGCCTGCGATGCTCACCGCGTCCTGTTATCAGACTGCCGCGGCCGATACAAGCGTGCGCTCAAGCACCACTCCCCACACGCCGATCAGAGAAGGCCGAAGCGCCCGAGTAGTAGGAGGAAGCCCGTGGCGGTGCCTTCCATCAAGGGATCGGTCTTCAAGGGAGTCATCGACGACCTCGCCCGTCTGCAAAAGGAGGGGCGGGTGTCCCAGGAGACCGTCGACACCCAGCTGGCCGCCGAGGACCTCGCCTTTCTCGAAAGCGAGGTCAGCCCCGCGGCGTGGTACCCGATGGAGAGCTACGGCCGTCTGATGCAGCTCCTCGGTGAAATCGAAGGCGCTGGCAAGGACGCCTACTTCGTCGAGAGAGGAAGGGCCAGTGCGCGACGACTGGTGGAGGGCGGTCTCTACCAGCAGCTCGCCTTCCTGTCGCGCTGGGAGCAGGCGATCGGAACGGACCGCGGCAACCAGTCGGCTGTGATCGCTGGATTCGCGCGCAATCTCAGGATGGTCAGCTCGCTGGCGTCAGCCATCTACAACGTGGGCAAGTGGGAGATCGAGCCCGATCCCGACCACCCGGGACGCGTCTCCATCGCGGTGCGAGAGGCGCGCGCCTACACCGAGCCCATGCGGCTGGCAATCGAAGGGTTCCTCAACGAATGCACACGCGCTGCTCGCGAGGAGATCGACGACCTCTTCGCCTCGGAGCGACCGTCCCCGGACCTGATGCTTCTCCGCATGACCCGCGACATCATGGACTTGTACCAAGGCTGAGGGATCCGGCCTCGGGATCGGCAGCTAGGGAGTCCGCGCCACGGTGCACGGGCTACCGAAGCCCGCCACTCCTGGCTCACCTGCGCCCCGCGCAGCGGGGCGGCGCGGGGGGATCCAGCCAACGCGCCTGACGTTGCGCAAGGCCGGCTCGCCGGAGTAGCGTCGTGGGGTACCGGAAGAGAAGGAGAGCCCGATGGCCGAGCAGTTCGAGATTGGAGCCGAAACGACCTTTGGAGATCTGATGAGACACAAGGCCGAAAGCGTGGGCGATCAG
>Ga0307423_1000837_pt1 | contig 19912 bp, 18 predicted proteins | sample SalMarWE160310MG_FD_202154 | JGI IMG/M metagenome (GOLD analysis project Ga0307423, IMG submission 202154) | Salt marsh sediment microbial communities from the Plum Island Ecosystem LTER, Massachusetts, United States - WE1603-10 | ecosystem: Environmental > Aquatic > Marine > Intertidal zone >...
AGTTTTTAGAACTGGTTTCAAAACCCCATCTAGCGCCCGATATCTGTGTTGCGAGCCAACTCAAAATACTCACATACTGACGTGTATGCTCCGCTTTTGAGTCGGCTCGCGCCTTGATCTTGAACGCGATCTGCGGTTTTGAAACCAGTTTTAGCGTTATTTTGGCTGCGCTGTCAAGTTGCTTCTCGATACCTTTGAAAACCTCTGAGTCAGGTACGGTTGTACCCCTGAAATCTCAACCGTCAGGCAGGTTCAAAGGGGTCCTGCAGAACAATGGTGTGTTCCCGACCCGGTCCCACGGATATCATTTGAACCGGTGTTTCCACCAGTTCCTCTATGCGCCTCACATAAGCCCTGGCGTTTTTCGGCAGGTCTTCGACACGCCGCGCTGTCGTAATGTCCTCCGACCATCCGGGAAGCTCTTCGTAAATCGGTTCACAGGCTTCCAGAGTCTTTAGTGCCGTTGGAAACTCGGTGAGTCGCTCACCGTTGTATTGATAGGCCGTAGCGATTTTCATGCTTTGAAGGCCGCTCAGGACATCAAGTTTGGTGATGGCCAGGCCGGTTAGGCTACTCAGGCGCGCGGCTTTTCGGACCACCAGGGCATCAAGCCAGCCACAGCGCCGGCGTCTTCCGGTTGTGGCACCAAACTCCACGCCTTTTTCTTGAATCAGGTCTCCCATCTCATCGTGCAGCTCGGTAGGAAAGGGGCCCCTGCCGACCCGCGTCGTGTAGGCTTTGACTATGCCGATCGCGCCGTGGATCTGAGTCGGTCCGATGCCTGCACCGGGACATGCAGCCCCGGCCACCGTGTTGGAAGAGGTCACGAAAGGATACGTTCCATGATCGATGTCAAGATGAGTGCCCTGGGCCCCTTCGAAGAGGATGCGTTTTTTGGCCTTTGTGGCCTCGTTGATCAGGACCGACACATTGGTCACATGGGGACGAAGAAGATCACCGTACGGGAGGTATTCGTCAAGAATGGTGGTTTCATCCACGCTTTCAAACTTAAGAAAATGCTTTAAGTAGAACTGCTTTTCACCAATAATAGAAGACACTTTTTCCTTAAAGACATCCGGATCAATCAACTCGCAGACGCGAATGCCCCGCCGGGTGACTTTGTCTTCGTAGCAGGGGCCTATGCCTCGGCCGGTCGTGCCGATCTTGTTGTCCCCTTTAAGCTGTTCCCTCCCATGATCTATGAGCTTGTGATAGGGCATGATGAGGTGGGCGTTTTCGCTGATCAGGAGATTGTGAGGTCCCACTGAAATACCGCGCTCCCGCAGTTGCTGAATTTCTTGAATCAGCACCGCGGGGTCCACCACGACCCCATTTCCGATGAGGCAGACTTTGTCCGGATGTAGAATCCCCGATGGGATCAGATGGCTGATAAAGGGCTCGCCATCCACAACCATGGTGTGACCGGCATTGTTGCCGCCCTGGAAGCGAACGACCATCCGGGCCTTTTCGGCCAGAACATCGACAATTTTCCCCTTGCCTTCATCGCCCCACTGGGTACCAATGACCACAATGTTAGACATAGCCTTCAACTCCTGCAGTGAGACCTTTGAAAACCGTCCCTTTTTGTCCAATCTCGGCGTCGGGCTCCGGTTTTGCACGAAGTGAAGCCACAGGCGCTATCCGCGAAAGGCGCAAGGGCCACCTCACCCACAGTTCACAGACGTCGTACCCGGCCGGTGAAACCGGATCGAATTTCTTTGCCAAATCATGGAAGCGCGAATGTTGTGGACCGATTGCGGTAGGAGCGCCAGACCGTCAATACCAAAGCGCAGGATACTTGTCAACAAAAGCCCCCGCCCAAATCCACCGCCCAACGAACAGAGTTCTCAACGTGGATCGGCTTTCCCAATCGGTCTTGGATTGCAAGTCGGGGCAGTTTGTGCAAGAAGCATGGTTGATTTGAGAGGGGTGATGTGTGCACGCAGGATCCAACAAGGGAGGAAAGTGACGTGATTACTTTGAATGACATCCAGGCGGCCGATCGTGTTCTTGAAGGAAAGGTGCTTCGCACACCCCTGGTCTACAGTCCCTACTTCAGCAAACAGATTGACGGGGAGGTTTATCTCAAACTGGAGAACCTGCAAAGGACCGGATCGTTCAAACTGAGAGGGGCGACCTATAAGATTCACACCCTTTTGGATCGTATCGGCCCCCGGGGCGTGGTCACAGCCTCTGCCGGAAATCACGGGCAAGGCGTGGCCCATGCAGCCACCCAGGCGAACGTGGCATCAACCATTGTCATGCCCGAGTGGGCATCGATCACCAAGCAGGAAGCCGCCCGCGCTTACGGGGGAGAGGTCCTGCTCGTGGGTCGGAATCTATCCGAGAGTATTCAGAAAGCCACGGCGTTGGTCGAGACTGGAATGTGCTTTATTCATCCGTTTGATGATCCGGACATCGTCGCCGGACAAGGCACAATTGCCTTGGAGATTTTCAGCGACTTGAAAGACCCGGACTTCATTTTTGTGCCCATTGGCGGCGGGGGGCTTGTCGGAGGGATTGCCACAGTGACAAAAAGCATGAGACCTCAAACCAAAATTATAGGGGTTCAGGCGGCATGCTGCCCATCGGCCTACCGTTCTCGTGAACGGGGGATGAGGCTGAAAGTTGATGCGCAAAGAACCATAGCAGACGGCATCGCCGTGAAAGAACCCGGTGAGCTGACTTTCGAAATCATCCAAAAGAAAGTCGACGGTATTGTCTTGGTCGACGAGGATCAGATCGGACAGGCTATCTTGACGCTTCTCGAAAAGAAAAAGATTCTCGCCGAAGGGGCAGGGGCTATCCCGGTAGGTGCCCTGCTGCATCCATCCGTGGAGATTCCAAAAAAATCGAAGGTCGTTCTTGTCATCAGCGGGGGCAACGTAGATACGCCGCTGCTGGACCGTATTTTGAGGCAAGGTCTGATGAGAAACGGCCGAATGGTGCGATTTGCCGTGACGTTGGATGATGTCCCGGGATCACTGGTTCAGCTATTGACGTTGATTGCCCGGCTCCAGGCGAATGTTCTGCATATTGCTCATCACAGAAGCGAAATAGGCCTGCCGATTTGGATGAGCCGCGTGGAACTCGATATTGAAACAAGGGGGTGGGAACATATAGGGGCGGTCAGGAAGGCCTTGGACGAGGCGGGCTACGGTATTGAATGGGATTCTCAGGATTGACCCACGGCCGATGGACCTTGCAAACGTCGCTCGAATGTGTCAAGAGGAAATAGTCTATGCGCCGGTGTTCCAGGGGTGCAGGGGGGCGTTTCGTGACGGGCAAATCCACATATGAAGAACTGGAGCAACGGGTTAACGCTTTAGTCAAGGAAGCCCTTGACCGAAAGCGGGCTGAAGCGGCCCTCAGGGAGAGTGAGGAGCTGTGCCGGGTCACCTTTGAACATGCGGTGGATGCCATATTCTGGCAGGATCTTGAGACCGGTTTGATCACGAATTGCAATAGAGCGGCAGAGAGGCTCCTGAACAAGACAAAAAAAGAGATCATCGGAGAAGACCAGAGCATTCTTCATCCGCCGGACAAGGCAGCCTACTACACGGATCTGTTCAGTCGGCGTATTGAGGAGCGTGGCTCGATCGATGAAGAGGCGGAAGTCATCACCAAGTCGGGGCATGTCATTCCAGTTCATGTAGCAGCCACGGTCACTTGGGTTCGAGGAAGAAGGGTCATCCAGGGCATCTTTCGTGATATCACGGAACGCAAAAAGACTGACGAGGAGCTGCGCCGAGGAGAAAGCAAGTATAGTACTCTGGTTGAAAACTCCCTGACCGGTATCTACATCGACCAGGACGAGACAATTGTTTTCGCGAACAACAGATTTGCCGAGATATACGGATATGCCAAGGAAGCGTTGATCGGCATGGAATCATGGAGACTGGTCCATCCTGATGACCGCGTTTTGACGGGCGAGATGAGAGCAAAGAGGCTGAGCGGGGAAAACGCGCCGTCGGAATACGAGGCCCGTGGCCTGACAAAGGACCATAGAACGATTTGGATCCAACGGAGAAATACCCGCATAGAGTTCCAGGGGCGGCCAGCCATATTGGGCAACATTGTGGATATCACGAAACAGAAGGAAGCAGAGGCGGCGCTCCGAAAGACCAATGAGGCGCTGCAGGATTTCGTAGACGTTGTCTCCCATGACCTTAAGACCCCCATCATATCTATCCAGGGTTTTTCGTCACGCCTTTTCAAGAACTACCAGGATGTATTAGGAGAAAAGGGCCGAGAATATGTGCAGAGGGTTCTAGCGAGTGCCCGTCGCATGGAAGTGCTCGTCTCGGACCTTCTGGCTTTGTCAAGGATGGGGCAAGTCGTTTCCAAGTTTGAGGACGTGCAATCCCTTGAAGTCGTCAGAAAAGTGATCTCCGCCGTTCAGGACAGGATTGGAGCAAAAGAGATAGAACTTGTTGTGGCCGATGATTTGCCCGACATTTACTGTGACGGGGAAAGGATTTATCAGGTCTTTGAAAACCTTCTTGTAAATGCCGTCAAGTACGGCGACAACGCGGGGCAACCAAGGATTGAAATCGGATATCGGGACGGGGGCGCCTTTCACCAGTTTTACGTGAAAGATAACGGCCCCGGCATTGATCCGAAATTTCATCGAAAGATCTTCGAGATGTTCTACCGGCTGAATGGGGCTGAGGAGATAGAAGGAACCGGCCTGGGCCTGTCAATCGTTGAACGAATTATTGAGCACCATGGTGGAAAAGTGTGGGTGGATTCCGAGAAAGGGAAGGGGGCCACATTTTATTTCGCGGTGCCGAAGGCAAGGGTTGAAATTACCGCGCCCGAGGCCGGGTTGGCGCCGGACAAAAGAGGCCTAAGGAGTGATGACCATGAAAGATAAAAGAGGTTTGTACTATTATCCTTTTCCCGGGAACAGCCGCGTTCGGATGTACATAGAGGACCGGGAGGGCACGATTTGGTTCAGACTCTGGAATTCTGATGAGTCAAAGCTCTGGGACGAACACGGTTGGGTTCCCTATGACGCCGTCAGACAGGCGACGGCCATGTACGAAGGGAAGAACTTTAATCCCGCCCAGGCTTATGACATTCGGGTGGCTCTGGCCGTTCTTGAGGAACACGGAGATGAACCAGAGGATCCGGTGAACCGCTGAAGGATCCCTTTATTTCATGAATGAAAACCTGGTCCTTTGGGTCAGGTTCAAAACACTGGCTTTGCCGGTAATATGTTCGCTGGGGTGTTGGAATAATGGAATATTGGAATAATGGGTCAGGCGGAACTGTGTCATTTCTAAATTTGTGAGGTGGTCGAGTTTCGACAAGATACGTCTCTGCGTTTTTCCCCAGTATTCCATAATTCCATTATTCCTTTTTGACCAGGCTACACCCCTCAGGCGTGAATTCAAAGCCGGGTCCTCTGGGCCCGGATTTCTTGCTTCATTTCGTCTCTTTTTGATATTCCTTGAAAGCGCTGAGATACTTCCTCACAATTTGCCGCTGCAATTCAGTCTCCTCTTCAAACTCAATACCACTCTCAACCTTTCCAATTTGATTCTTTCTGGAATAGACAACCCTCCCCTTAATATCGGCCACGTTGTCTCCCAAGCCGAGGCTCAAGAAGAGAATATAACGAGTATCAATGGAGGTATGGGTTTCCATCAAAATCCCGCCTTCACTGACATCCAACGTCCTTCCCATGCCTTGTTGTACGGGGTTGTCATCTTCATCTAAGCACACATAGGACAGGAGATTGAGGGACCGGATCCGTGGAAACCGTCTTCTATCGGCGATCGTCATTGTTGTGTCCGTACTTTCCGTTTCCTTGAGTCACAAGCCAGGCTGGTCGTGACGGAAATGCAGTTTCGGGTGTGTTCTATGATGTTTCTGAAGGTCGTTGAGAGCCGGTCGTAGTCTGCTCTGAGCGAGTCCGTATCTAACGGACGTGTTTCCAAATCTTCAGCCCCGTACACGGCGGCGTAATGAGGTTCATGGCCCACATCAAGAAAAGGCAGCTGGCCAATAAAATCTCCTTTATCCAGATTGGCCAGCAGGACCTTTCCATGATCGGTGGTGCGAACGATCGAGGCCTGGCCGTTGATAATTTCAAGGATCCTGTGGTCATTTGCAGCTTGCGCAATCAGCAATTCCTTGTCCTCAAGGGATTCCTCCAACAAATCCCTCCCTAACAAGACGTCCAATCCCCTGGATGTGACCTGTCTCAGTCTTTTGTCGAGACTGAGCACCAGTTCTCTGAACTCAGCGGACAGGCATGAATATTCCGTGGCAAGACGTTGTGAATCCAAGACCCCCATTTGAACATTGCCCACGGCGATCACCGTGGCACCTCTGACGGTGCCTTCCATCAGGAACGAAGCGATACTCCCCACAAACGCGCCATCGCCAAGCCTTACCAACGAAGCCGGCCCTCTGGGTGTTTGCTTCACAATCTCTATGGTCCCCTCCAATACAACCCAGATCCAGCCGCCGTGTTTTCCTTCTTCGGTTATTCTTTCACCGTCAGAAAATCCTTCCTCGTCGACGACACATGTGTAGTCGACCAGAGGGCCCTTAATGAACGGTATCCTCACTTCTTCGCCGGTGGCATCGGCGGCACCCTTAACCAAGGATGCGGGCCCCATCTTATCGATTTTCTGGTCATCCAGCATCCTCAGGCTGTCCAGAATAATTTCCATCCGGTTCTTTTGGATGACCTTTTCTACCGTGACGGGCTCCTGGTTGAATTCAAATTCACCCTCGATCCAGCCGAATAAAGATTGAAGCGCCTCAAGGCCGGTGAGTGTGCCATTCTTGGCATTTCTCGGATTGCCGTCAACGAGGTATATGACGCCGGGGGTATCGGCGTACCTGCTCTTGATCCGTATAACGCCGGTACTGCCGTTCGTGCCGAGAAGCTGCAAAACGTCTCCCAGGCTGAGAAAAGCGAGATTACCTGCCAAAACAAATTTACTTTTCATTAAGCCTGCTCACTGGGCCCATTTGAGCTGTTTTTGAAGAGATTTCAGTGTGACCTTCAGACATTCCGTCAGAGTGACTCCTACACCTTCACCGTTGAGAGCACTGGCCGCAAAGGTGGGGACTTTGAGTTGCCTATTCAGGTCCCTCTCCATCATCTCAATGGGCATGAGGGGTATGCCCTCTTCAGCCAGATCTCGCTTGTTGAACTGAAGAACCAGAGGAATCTTGAAAACACTAAGGCCGTATTCTCTCAAATTATATTCGAGATCCTTTAAAGACATCATATTCTTCTTGCGTCTCACCTCCAGGGAGTCGGCAACGAAGACAATGCCGTCAGCACCCCGAAGAACAAGTTTCCGGGTAGAGCTGTATTGGACCTGGCCCGGCACCGTGTACATTTGAACGCGTACGTCGCACCCCTTGATTTTGCCGACACCCAGCGGCAGAAAATCAAAAAAGAGCGTACGGTCACCATCCGTATCGATTGAAACCAGCTCGCCCGTGACATGCTTCGTGAAGGCCCTGTAAATGTATTCAAGGTTCGTTGTCTTGCCACCTCTCCCTGGACCGTAATACACAAGCTTGCACTCAATCTCGCGTTTTTTCAAATTCAAGACAGCCATGCCAGCGCATCCTATCCTCAAAACCGCTTTCAGCAACGCGAAAGAAATCGGTCAGAAAAGCTTTGTAAAAGTCAATTTAAATAATTCCACGGTCGGGGTGTTTTTTCTCCCAGGCCAAGAAGTCAGCGAGACGAGATTACTTTCTCATCCATGGGTCGAAAAAAGAAGAATGCCCCAAGGCTGAATGAATCAAATCCTGGCAGCGGCTTGTTTTCCATCGCTATGCACTTTGAATCTTCAAGTCCAGCATGTAGTGGCCCTCTTTCGGTCCTGAGTCGATCCGTGTTCTCGCCGAGACAATGCCAGCCCCCGTGAACACTGCGAAGGGGGATGAAAACTCCACCTCGTCAAGCTTGACCCCCACCTGCAGACTATCCACCAGGTCTTTGTCTTCACTGGAGATCATGAGGCTGATCGTGTTTCCTCTCTGGAAATTCACGTCGAGTTCAAGGAACCTCGGTTTTTTGTGTCCACGTCCGATGGTTATTCCTATGGAGACGATATCAAGAAGCTCTTCTTGGGGGGGTTCACCTTCTTCGACATCCGTTATTTCTACAAGAGATGGAAGATCTTTCTTTATGCCTTTCTTCTCCAGGATATCCTGAAGGAAGACGCGGACATTCTCCAACTCTTCCAATGAAAAATCAACACTCGAGCGCCACTGCTTATAATGGTTCACCGCGGCGTCAAAATCGGCAAGGGCGACGTGGCATCTCAGAATGTTCTTGGCCGAAATGACGCGCAGGGAGTCTCTTTTTAGCAACCGGTTAAATTCTACGATGGCTCGCTCAAACTGGCCGAATTTGGCCAAGGCCACCGCCCCTTCAAGTTCGGCGGCGTCTTCACTTTGCTCTTTTGAGAAGGAAAAGAGACTCTTGATCAAATCCTGGACCTTTGTGGGAAGTTTGGGTGACCTGGAAAGGCTTCTGGCTTTTTCAACTTCTTGTTTGGTGGCCCCGATTTTTTTTGAAAGTGCGTCAAGGAGATACGCCCTGTTTGAAAGTTGCTTGTTGTTATGGATTAATTCGGCCACAAGCATGTACTTTTCCTGGGCCTCCGCCAAGAGTCCTTGGGATCGGTAGAGTTCAGCTTCCTTGAACAAGGTTTTGATCTGGTTTTTTATATCCATCCAGCACCTCTGTTATCCGAGAACGGGGGCCCTTTGTGAGGCGACCCCAACCCTAAATCCTCGCCCGCCCGGGCTCAGAATAGAAATAAATATTTGTGATATATCTCAAATGGTTACAGCCATACGGGCCATTTTTTGGCAAGGTTAAGCGTTCCCCCTCAGGGCAGCATCTGGACAAGCAAAAACTCTGCCACAAGTCTTTTTGGTGCAACAGATACCAATTTGCAGGGCAAGTGTCAATAATGGCTATCGTGCCGGGTTCTATGCCGCACGGTTTGTGGGAAAGCAGATGGATTGGAAAGATAAGTTCGGAAAAGTGTTCCTTCATTTGAAAAGACGGGGAATCTACAGGCCGGGAAGCCTGAGCCCTTCCACGGGCCCGGAACCTTCGAGGACTGACTCCGCCGCCCGGTGCCCGCTCAACATGGCTGTTGGAACGCCGCCCATGAAAAGTGCTGAAAATGCCTGATACCCGGCCATGTACAAGCCTTTAATGGGTGTTCTCACCAGCTCCACCGGCTGATTGGGGTTGTCCTTAAAGTCCCACGACCACCCCGCTACGGCCCCTTCAGTCCTGCCCCCGCGTTCCTCAAAAGTGAGAGGTGTCGCCACGTCCAAAACTTGAATCGCCTCCTCGAGGCCCGGTATCAACTGGGCGCCTTGCCTGACGAGGGCCCTGGACAGACCGGTTTTGTAAGAGCGATACCCGGGGCTCCTTTTTCCATACCCGGGTCGGTATTTTGAAAAGTGAGTGTAGTCGGCCTCCGTCCTCATTACAATCACCGCACCTCCCGGGGGAGCCAGTGTCGAATCCTCCCTGCTCCAGAGACTGACTTCCAATTCTTGAGCAGCCAAAGCCTCCGGGTTCACCTTTTCCGCCAGCCAGTCCACACGCTCTTCTCCGGCGGCGTCACCGAAGCTTCGCCGGGAAATGAGCCGGCTTGCCTCCGAGAATGCCGAGAGGTCAACCCGGCTGGTATCGATGCCAAGGCAAACCTGAAGAACGGAGTTTGTCTGCTTTGCTCTCTTGACAAGACCGCGCCATTGTTCCGACATAGTTCGAGGGTCGATTAGCCTTATGAAGGTCGTTTTGTAGTCTCCATTCGAAATGACTGCAGTCGCATCGATCTGAGTGCCGTCTGCCAAAGTGACGCCCAACGCCCGTCCTCGAAGGATCCGAATTCTTTTCACCTCTGTGCCGAGTATGATTTTGCCAACGCCTTGAGACTCCTCGGATGCATTTGAAATTGCGTTGACGAGTCTATCGCAGAAGGCTCGCATGCCCCCTTTCGGGTACCATATCCCTTCCCGGCTCATGAGTCCCCACATGGCGGCAAGCAGGGAAAGGCCGGTATAGGGCTCCCGCGTGCCCAGACTTCCTAAAATCCGCTGCAGTCTCCAGTCCTCAATCCGGCCGTTCAGGTATTCGTATGCCGGGGTTGCTTCCGCCTTTGCAAGTGTGGATCGGCTGACCTCCGAGTTCGGGGACCGCAGTGCAGTCAAAATCTTTTCCATGTCGCCGAAGAATTGGCGGATACTCTGACGCTCCGCGGGGAAACGCTGTCCGACCTCACTTTGTATTCGATTAAAGGGGAGTGAGATGGGTATCTCCAAACCAAACGCTCTGATCCGGTAGAACACACGGTGGAATTCCAGGTCGGGGCCCTGGTCCAAAGCGAGCAGGGTGTCCCCAACAAGGCGAGGCGTGCTGAATCCGAGCGGTCCCATCGGGAAGGTGAAACCTTTTCGAGTATAGACGTAAGCGGTCCCGCCAGGATGACGGCTCTTCTCCAGGACCAACACTCGCAGACCCGCTTTGACCAGTTTGGCCGCGGCCGACAGCCCGCCTATACCCGCGCCGATGACAATGGTGTCCCAATGTGTCGACATAGGTGAGATGCTTATCACATCGGGACGAGTAAAAGAAGTCCTGTTAAAATCCCTCCCGACCTCCCTTTGTGAAAGGGAGGAGAAGAATTCCCCCTTTACTAAAGGGGGCAAGGGGGATTTCTTAAAGAAAGTATGTTTAAACCCAGTTTGCAAAACATGTCATCGAATTCACGAATTGGAGTACTAAGCGACAGAAGCCATCGAGATAAAACGTCTTTACAAGGGAAAGGCATTTTTGTATAAGGAAACGCGAATCGAATTCTGGAGAGACCACAGGGAGGACGTGATCGTGCCCGAATCGAGCAAAAAGAAGAAATCGGCCGCCAAGAAAGTAAAAGGAGTAAAGAAGTCTTCGCAAACAAAGAGAACCTCGAAAATCGATGTGAAGCAGATCGCCAAGCCGAGGAAGAAGACAACGGTCAAGAAAAAGGCTCCGGCCAAAGCAGTGGCAAAAGCAAAGCCGGTGACCCCGGCCTCCCGGGGCAAGGCTGTTGTTTCCATCAAGACGCTTCTTTTCAAGCAATACGACACGGGGACGATGCACCAGCTTGTTGCTAAGAGTCCATACAAGAAGCAGGCCCCGGTTGAGATCCCCGAGTCCCCGCCTTTTGTTGCCGGAGGGGATCGAGAGGAGACGGCGCGGATCAGGGCGTTGCTTTTCAGAGAATTCAATCTTGAGTCCCCGCTTATTCAGGTGGGGATTGACGATGCGGAGACCCTTAAGGAAACCCTTGAGGTTTCTACGCCGCCGCCGGTTTTGTCAAAGCAGGAGGATTCCGGAGGTTATGCCCTCAAACTCGGCCTATTCGGGCTTGCCGTCCTGATGACGATCGTTATTGCAGCGAGCCTTTCTAATAAACGTTCATTTTTTCTTAAAGATGTGGGCGGCACGGTCGAGGTGTGGCAGGGAAAGTTTGCGCCCAGGGGCTCCGAGCTGATTCTCAGCGTGAAGGATATGAAGATGCCCAATCCCCTTCGGGAGATTTATTCCAAGGCAGAGGTGTATCAACTCGTATTCAACCACTTTCGGGACAAGGCTGATACGCTGCTGTATAACCCTGCCGGACCCGATTTCAGTCAAATCAATGAATGCTTGCGTGAAGCTGCAAGCTATGCACCGACCCAAGTCGAGCGTATGAAGGCTCAACGGCGTCTTGACAGCATTGCATTTCTGGTTCTTCTCCACAAGGTCGACGTCGCTCTCATTAAAGGAGAACTCTCCGACCTCGAAGGGGCAAAGGTTATTCTTGAGCAGGGCACGAAGTACGCCACCGATGACTATGAACGTGATCTGATTGCCAGGCGCAAAGCGGTTTTAGAGACGGCGATTTCGCGCCTTTCAGGGAGATAGAAAACGGAACGGCCATCCATGCTTGAAAAAATACAGACTCTCGTGAAAGAAAAAGACATCTGCGTCCTTGCAACTGCCGCCGAAAACAAGCCATATTGTTCCCTTATGGCCTACATAACCGATGAGACATGCCGCGAAATCTACATGGTCACTGACAAGCTGACGAAGAAGTACAGCAACCTGATGGACAATCCATCTGTGTGCCTCATGATCGACACACGGGATGTAGATACAGGGCCGAGACGACACCACAGCAAGGCCCTGACGGTCAGCGGCATCTTTCGTCAAATCGAAGATGAAAATAAGAAGAACCTGGTTCGAGGCCGGTTGATAGAAAAGCACCCCCACCTGAGAAAGCTCGCATTGGATCCGGATGCTGAAGTCTTTTCCGTGAAGGTCGAGTCCTTCTTGCTGCTGGAAGGTGTGACAGACACCTATTTTGAAACGGTCGAGTAGGGCTGCGTGCATCTTCCCAATTCCTTCCTTTGTGGACCCTAATGTCAAGGGTTCGACGTCCTTGTGTTTATTCGGGGTGGCGAGACTTTACAATAGAGGCCCTCGTTCCTAACTTTTGAACAATATTGAATCCGCTTTGTTTTGGCTTTTTAAAAATCATGCCGAAACCTCCAATCGGGCTGGTGAACCATGAGGGTGTGGGATATTTCGCCAAAAAGACTCTGTCGCCTTCACCTCCTCGGTGAGCACAGAGAATTGCACGCCATTTGGAACATACTGACGACAGGCAAGAAGGGCTATGCGAACCACCCCGAGACGTTGAGATGGAAGGGGAGACTTAAGGCCCTTTATCTACGGCATCAGCGCCTCGTGGAAGAGATGGCCCGAAGAGGCTACCGGCATGGCAGTCCTTTGTGTGAGGAATTCGCCATCGGAGATGCAAAGCAATGCGAGTATGTGGATTCCTTTTCTGAGCAGATCGCTATTCTGCGGGGCAAGGGCTGTGCTTGCGCGGTCTGATCCAACGGGGACTTGGTTTAGAGAAAAAGGGCTCAAACGGTTCTTCTTTGAGGGCGCAAGAAATCAAGGACATTTTTGAGGAGGGAAGGTCACATGAAAAAAATTACTCAAGACGCTCTGGCGAGTCTGGAGTTTGAGCTGGAATGGAGCAGCGCGACGGGACGCCACAAGGATATCTACTACGCTGACAAGGTAAATTTCTGGCGGGACATATTCCCAGAGGAGATTCGTCGATCAATGATGGGAGCCAGCCCTGGCGATCGCATCCAATTTTATCTCAGGCCGGGAGAAGTTTTATCAGACTATGCGTTGGGAAAAAGGTTTATGATCAACAATGCTCAATTCGAGCGGAGACAGATCAATGATCGTCCCCTTGAGCCTCGTTTTGGTCGGTTCTATCCAAAGGGGCTTCTCAAAGGCTTACCCAATGTGTTCAGCAACAATGTAGAGCCCTTTCGGTGTGGGGGCGTGGAAGCGGAAGGGATAACAGCAGACTTCAATCATCCGCTGGCAGGAAAAGAAATGGCCCTGACGATCACCGTCCACAAGGTCAGAGAAAAGGCAAGTGATCGGGGCGGAAGGATGGAAGAATGGATGGAGACCGTTACCGCAGGCCCTGGCATGCAGGCACGGCTGAACGGGAAGCCTACGGAGTTTTTCTTGGACGATCCTTTTACCCGTTCAAATGAAGATGAAGACGTTCAATTCTATCGGAAACCTCGCCTTGTCACACACGTTGATGACAAGGCCCTGGAAATCATCTCCGGGCTTTACGGCAGGTTGTTGGAGCCGGGGATGAAAGTCCTGGATCTCATGAGCAGCTGGAAATCCCATGTTCCTGATTCTCTCGATCTCGAGTCCCTGGTTGGATTGGGCTTAAACAAAGAAGAAATGGAAAATAACGCTCAGTTGACGGATCATGTTGTCCATGACCTCAATACAATGACAAAGCTCCCATTTGATGATCACACGTTTGATGCCGTGATCTGCACGGTCTCCGTAGAATATATGGTGCGCCCCCTTGATGTATTTCAAGATGTAGCCAGGATCTTGAAACCGGGCAGGCGATTCATCCATACGTTTTCGAACCGCTGGTTTCCACCGAAAGTAGCGAGCCTATGGCAAGAACTCAGTGAGTTTGAAAGAATGGGATTGGTGCTTGAATATTTCTCGGCGTCAGGGACTTATGAAGGACTGGAGACCCATTCTTTTCGGGGATGGCCTCGCCCGATCGGGGATCGCTATTATTCTGATATGATGACAGCCGATCCGGTCTATGCCGTGTGGGGGCAGACCAAATCGTCATGTGGGGCCATTAGCATCAATCTTCTTTCAAGGCAAAAGAGAGATTGAGGTCTCGGCGTATTTTTGATATCTATCGCCGAAAAGAACTCGTGACCGCGAAGCATTACGCATTGGCAGAAGTTGGGAGGTGCCCCGATGTTCCATGTCATGTCTGAAGAGAGCTATGAGGACGGCCAAGTGATCGTCCAAGAGGGAGGGTCTGGAGATTGGATTTATGTGGTGTTGTCAGGCAGGATCGAACTTTCGAGGACAGTTGAAGGAAAGAAGTTTGTGATCGAAAGGCTCGGACCAGGAGACGTGTTCGGGGAAGTCGGCTTTTTCGGGGGTATTGTGCGGGCAGCAACGGCCCGGGCTGTTGGAAAAAGCAAGGTGGGGGTTATTGATCGTTCCTTACTGGATACAGAATTGAACAAGCTCTCCCCGGCATTTAGAACTGTGCTCATGACGACCATGGACAGATTCAAGAAGATGATCGACAGAGCCTCTGAGTTCTCAGCCCGAGCAGAGCCTCGTCATTCGGTGAACTTGCCGGTGACCTACAAAGATGAGAAGTCCTTCTTTAAGGTGGTTACAAGGGACTTGAGTAGCAATGGGCTTTTCATTAAAACTGAAAACCCGCTGGAACCGGGTCATCGGTTCTTGGTCAATCTGCGATTACCGGATCGCATAGATTCCATCATCATCAAGTGTGAAGTGGTCTGGGTGAGGGAGAAGGGGGTCGGACCGGCAGACGCGCCGGCCGGCATGGGTGTCAGATTCATAGACATGACCGACAAAGACCACGAATTGCTGGAAGGCTATGTAAAACATCTGGCTAAACAAGATGGTGAACAGCCGTAACGGGGAACCCACAACTTTTTGCCCTCCATTGAAACAGTCCGCAAACAGCAGGGATACACACCCCAACGGGCCCGTCCTGACATCGCAGGAGGAGGCAACGGTTCGAGATTGGAATTCGGCGTTGCCGGGTCCCGTGCGTATCGGCCTGCATCTCACCAGGGACGAAAGAAGCCGGCAACTCAGCGCGTTTTGCAAAGCGTTCACCCGGCTTGCCCCCAGAGTCTCAGTTCTTAGACAAGAAGGGGACTCCATGGAGCCCCCGGGAATCCACATCGGTCGTGAACTATGCTATCATGCCATTCCCCTTGGGACGGAACTGGAGCCTTTTCTGGCGGTCGTTTCGAGCACCGACAAGGGCTTTTCGCTGCCGGCGTCTCTGGCCCGTCGTCTTGGGCGCATGGAACAGCCTGCCTCGCTGAGCCTATACATTTCTCCGCATTGTCCTTTTTGCCCCGTGATGGCGCGTCAACTTTTTTCGGTGGCTCGTGCAAACAACATTGTTAGGTTAACAATAGTGGATGTGAGCCTTTTTCCCGAAATGGCCCGGGCCGCCAAAGTCCGTTCCGTGCCCACCGCTCTGCTTGACGAGCAGTTTCGTTGGACGGGGTCGTTTTCCCTGGAAGAACTGATTGAGGCCATGATCCATCGGGACAGCGCCAATCCGGGTGCGCCATTATTGGAAAATATGCTCAAACAGGGTGACGCTGGCCGAGTTGCACAAATGATGATTGATAATCAGAAAATTTTCCCTGCATTCCTGACCCTTTTGACTCACGAAAAATGGCCCGTGCGCCTTGGCGCCATGGTGGCCATCGAAGAAATTGCCAGGCAGGATCCGAAACTTGCCAACCAAGTGGTCGATGTTCTATGGGAGGAGTTTGATGACCTTCAGGATCCGGTCAAGGGCGATATGCTTTATGTCGTGGGAGAGGCGGGCGATTCCCGGGTTGTCTCGAGGCTCGAAATGGTTCTGCGGGGCGCCTATGACGGCGAAGTCAAAGAAGCGGCCCGGGAGGCATTACAAAAAATAAGAAAGTAAAGCATCCGGGCCCAGAGGACCCGGCTTTGAGTTCACCCCGGAGGGGTGTAGCCTGGTCAAAAGGAATGCTGGAATGCTGGAATGATGGAATACTGGGAAAAGGCGCAGAGACATATCTTGCTGTTCCCAGCTTGACGAGTTCACATACTAAAATGACACCGTTCCGCTAAACCCATTATTCCAATATTCCATGATTCCAACACCCCAGCGAACATGGTACCGGCAGAGGCCGTGTATTGAACCTGGCCCAAAGGACCAGGTTTACATTGATCAAATAAACGTTGGGGTACATACTGTCTTTCTTGTCACAAAATACAGTCTTCACCTTATTGACCCACCTGCAGATCGCTAATATGTGTTTCTGAATTAAATCTGTAACTCAAGTTCTCCCCCGTTACTGGCTTGGGGCATTTTGTGTTTTAGCTTCAGGGAAAGAGTCTGGGCGGGATCTTCGACGGGCCCAGATTCTTTACTCATGAGGAGGTGACCCGTGAAAAAAGCGGTCAAATGGCTGTTGATCGTGGGCGGGGCTTTGTTCGTGCTGGTCATAGCAGCCCTGCTTATCATTCCCATGTTCGTGAACGTCGAACACTTCAAGCCCCAAATTGAAAAGTTGGTTTCCGATGCCACGGGTCGACCCTTCAAAATAGGTGGAAGCCTTGATCTCTCTCTTTTCCCGTGGGCCGGCGTGGCGTTTTCAGATCTTCACTTTGGAAACCCGCCGGGTTTCCAGGAAAAAGACATGGTGACCGTCAAATCGTTCGAGGTAAGGGCCAAGCTTTTTCCTCTACTGTCCAGGGACCTTCAGGTGAAGCGCTTTGTGCTGGATGAACCCCGGATTGTCCTGGAGAAGACAAAGGACGGGCGTAATAACCTGGAAGGCATAGGACGGCCTGCGCAACAAGCAGCCCGCAAATCCCCTGAAGAGAAGGGAGGCCCGTCCGAAGGAAAGCCACTGGAGGGCCTGCCAATCAAGACCCTGGACGTGGGCGAATTTGCCATTAAAAATGCGTCCCTGGTCTTGATCGACCACGCAAAAGGAACGCGGCAAGAAATCACAAAGGCCAACCTGCGTCTCGAGGATGTGTCGTTGGATCGTCCTATTCAGTTGGCCCTGTCGGCCCAAATGCTCGGGCAACCCGTATCGATAGAAGGGCATATTGGCCCCGTGGGAAGTGAACCGGGCAAGGGAACCGTTCCTCTCGCACTTGTCATGAAGGCCTTGGGTGAAATAAAGGCCGAGGTCCAGGGGACAATCACCGACTTGAGCGAGCGTCAACAGTTCGACCTGGCCCTCGAGGTGACTTCCTTTTCACCCAGAAAGGTGCTGGCCGCCATGGGTCAGGCGCTTCCAGTTCAAACAGCCGATCCGGATGTCCTAAATGCGTGTGACCTGAAAGTGAAGTTGAAGGGGAACCCGCAAAGCGTTTCAATCTCAGAAGGGTCCATGGGCCTTGATGATTCCCGGTTCGCTTTTTCCGCCGATGCTAAAGATTTTGCCGCGCCCCAGGTTCGTTTCAACCTTGACCTGGATAAAATCGATCTCGATCGATATCTTCCGGCGGCAGGGGAGAAGGGGATGGGCACTGAAGCAGAGAAAAAGACTGAGCTTCCAAAAACGGCGCAGAAGAAAGCCGATTATGCCCCCCTTCGGCGACTGGTGCTGGACGGCTCGGTCAAGGTCGGGGAGCTCAAAGCCCATGGGGTAAAGATTCAGGATCTGTATCTGAAGGTCTCCGGAAGAAACGGCCGTTTTCTTCTGGATCCTTTGACTCTGAAGCTCTATGACGGTGATCTGTCCGGTGTTGGCCGTCTTGACGTTCAGCAGGGTCTCCCCAAGACCCATTTTGAGCTCAACGCGCAGGGCATCCAGGCTGGGCCGTTGCTTCGGGACGTTTTGGGCAAAGATTTTCTCGAGGGGATGGCAAAAGCCAGGGTCACCGTAGATATGATAGGCGATGATGCGGAAAACATTAAACAAAGCCTGAATGGGAAGGGAGACCTCCTTTTTACGGACGGGGCTGTCAAGGGGATCGACTTGCCGGGGATGGTCCGAAATGCTCAGGCGGCCTTTGGCCTTGCCGAAAAAGGTGAGAAACCGCCCAAGACGGACTTTTCCGAACTTCACGCCCCGTTCACGATTACAAATGGGGTTGTGAACACCCCTGAAACGAGCCTGATGTCGCCCTTGCTTCGGGTGACGGCGTCTGGTGACGCAGACCTCGTTAAGGAGGCCCTCGACTTTCGGGTGGAGCCGAAGTTCGTAGCAACCCTGAAAGGACAGGAAGACACGATGGCTCATTCCGGGGTCATGGTACCGGTCCTTGTCACAGGAAGCTTTTCTTCTCCCCGGTTTCGCCCGGACCTCAAGGGCATGTTGAAGAAGGGCCTTGAAGAGGGACTGCCCCAGCCCTCTGAGTTAAAGAAGCTTTTGCCGAGTGAAGGGACCAAGGAGGGGGCGTCCGAAGCCCTGGAGGAGAAAGCCAAGGATCTGATGAAAGGCCTGCCCCTTGGGCGCTGATACAACCCGGGCCCACACCCGTCAAAGATGGCATTTCTTTTGGACCGGATGGGTGCCCCGGAAAGCTCACAATGGGTGGCTCAAGAAGTTGTGCAAAGGAGGTTCGTCATGAAAACAGCTCGATGCGCGGCGTTTCTGGGGGTCCTGCTGTTGGCCGTCGTGATCAGTTACCAGGCCGATGCGGGCTTTGGGGACTTATTTAAGCGTGCCCAAGATGCGGTTGGGGGCGGGGGAGGTTTGTCAGACAGCAAAATTGTCGACGGCCTGAAGGAGGCACTTCAGATCGGAACAGGCAATGCCGTCACGACCGTCTCGCAGGTGGGAGGGTACTACAACAATCCCGAGATCAAGATTCCATTGCCCGGGTCGGTTCAGAAAGTTGAAAAGATTCTCAGGACGGCAGGATACGGCGCCCAGCTCGATGCTTTCGAATTGAGCATGAACAAGGCGGCAGAGACAGCGGCTCCTGAAGCCAAGGGGATCTTTTTAGACGCCATTAAGAAGATGACTATTTCCGATGCCCGCAAGATATTGGAGGGGCGAGACGACGAGGCCACGCTCTATTTTAAGGACAAAACCTATGATCAGCTCAACGAGACTTTTAAACCGATCGTTCACACAACGATGTCTGAGGTGGGTGTCACCAAGAAATTCCAGGACCTGAACGAAAGCGCAAGCAGTGTGCCCTTTGTGGGCGGTTTCAGTTTTGATCTGGATAACTATGTGACGGGGGGGGGCTTGGACGGGCTTTTTCACATGCTGGCCCAGGAAGAAAAGAAGATTCGTGAAAACCCCACCGCAAGGGTGACGGATCTTCTTAAAGAGGTTTTTGGAAGCAAGTCGTAGGCGAGCCGTTTTTGCAATAAGAATCTCGGACTCGCATTGAACGGTGTTTCGTGCTATGAGCAAAGAAGTGGCGTTTAATAGCAAAAAGGAGGTAATCGAGCATGGGACGAGTTGCAAGGGTGACGGAAGTGATTGCCGCATCACCGGTAAGCTTTGATGATGCCATCAAGAAGGGGTTCAAACGGGCCTGTAAGACCCTTCGCGGTATCACGGGGATTCGTATCGTTGAACAACGCATTGCCGTGGAAAAGAATAAGATGACGGAATACCGCGTGCGGATGGAGATTATTTTTGTTCTTGAGGATTAGGTTTGTTCCTGCGTGCGTTGATCATTGAACGCAGAGCCCACAGCCATTTCCTGCAGCGCTACCCGCAAGGCTACTGAAGGCATTGTAGGCCGAAGTGAAGCGAGTCCCTTGCCGCC
>Ga0307423_1000838_pt1 | contig 19906 bp, 20 predicted proteins | sample SalMarWE160310MG_FD_202154 | JGI IMG/M metagenome (GOLD analysis project Ga0307423, IMG submission 202154) | Salt marsh sediment microbial communities from the Plum Island Ecosystem LTER, Massachusetts, United States - WE1603-10 | ecosystem: Environmental > Aquatic > Marine > Intertidal zone >...
TAGACATTTCATGTTTTACGAATAAATCATGATAAACAAGATCTGTAACCATCTGAAAGGTCTCCAATTTGTAAAGCAAAGAGAACTATCTGATAAATCTGAAGGACCTAGATAATTTTATGGAAATGTTAGAACATGTGTTCAAAATATCGGTATTCGAAAACGTTTATCTTGATTTCGCGTAACGGCATCAATAGCATGGGTCGGTAGTCTAGCTTGGTATGATTCTTGCTTGGGGCGACTTAGGACTTACGCCTCTAGTCACAGATTGCAAGAGACCGGGAGTTCAAGTCTCCCCCGGCCCACCATTCATGCTTTTCTGTCCAATCCTAAGATATACTCCATAATGTTTCATAGATTGGACCGGAAGGAGTCAATGTGCTCTTTTTCATGTTGGATTTTGATACAGACATAGAACCAATTGGCTGGTTTATCAAACTATCAAGATTGTTTGCAAGTTTTTCAGCATCCTTGATATAACGAACTCTTGCAATAGTTGCGTGTGGAGTGAATTTCTGCTTCTCTGTTTGGTATCCAAGTTCTTCCAAATGTGAATCTATTTCCATCTTTAGGTTAGTTATTCGATCAGCATTTTTAGTTACACCTATCCATATCACTCGAGGTCTTCGTTTGGTAGGAAAAGCCCCCACTCCGTATACCATAATTTCGAATGGATCAATTTTGATTTTGCTTAGACATGATTCAATCTCATCAATTCTTGCCAGCGAAGTATCTCCCAAAAACCTCAATGTGAAATGGATATTTTCAATTTCGACCAGCTTCATCTTAGCTAGACCAGTATCTAGTTTTCGTTGAGTTTCAGAAATTTTTGGTAAAAGCGCTTGATTTTCAATATCTATACTTAGAAATGCTCTAACAGGTTCACTCACATATATCACCACATATTGGGTTATGCAATTTGGTAATATTATCCTAACTATAGATTGGCTCTAAGATAACTCTTAAAGGTCAACTACTGAACGATGCTTCGGTGACTTTCTAAACATTGCCAAAACGTAAAGATTCTAACATAGATATTCCTACCCCTCAAAAAGAAATCTCAAAGAAGGCAACAAAAAAGCGAAATATTGAGGTTCCTAGTGCAAAAAGCATAATTCTACGGGATATGGGATATCCTTTCAGGGTGAAAGGTGATCCAAAATCAACCGGTTTAGAGATTGATAGTGAGGAACTCTTTGCAGATTATGCACGAGAACAATGGATAGGAACAATTGTACGAGAAGGGCTCTATCTATTTGATAGATATATCATGCCTGACTATGCCTTCCAAGTATTGGAAGTCGAACCCAAAGAATCGATTATCACAAAAGATACTAAAATTCATCTACAGTCTCAGTCTACCGCAACAGAACCTGCATCAATCCGTTTAGTCACCCTTGATGAGGTCATAGGTCACGAGCACATTAAGCGTAAGTGTAAACTCATTCTCGAATATCTTCAAAATCCATTGAAGTTTGGAGAATGGGCACCTCATGCAATTTTATTCTATGGTCCTCCTGGAACTGGAAAAACAATGACTGCACAAGCTGTTGCCAATCAAGCCAATGCAAAGATATTCTTCGCAAAAGCATCTGATTTGATTGGAGTTCATGTTGGTGATGGAGGTAGAAGAATTAGTACACTCTTTGATGATGCTCGAAAGAACTCGCCAAGCATCATCTTCATTGACGAACTTGATGCAATTGGATTAACTCGTTCGTTCCAATCAATTCGTGGTGATGTATCGGAAGTTGTAACAGCACTCTTGGGAGAATTGGATCAGACTGCAGAAGCGTCTGGAGTTGTCGTTATTGGTGCAACAAACGCGTTACCACTAATTGATCCTGCAGTCAAGAATCGCTTTGATACTGTCTTTGAATTTGCTTTGCCTAATCTAGAAGAGAGATTGAGCATACTTCAGTATTACAGCAAACGCTTACCATTAAAAATTGAGATTGATATGCAAGAAGTTGCGAAGATGACTGATGGTTTTTCAGGTAGAGACCTACGAGACCGCATTCTTAAAGAATCACTTCATATTGCAATCTCTGATGAGTCCAGTACTATAACTTCGGAGATGGTTAGAGGAGTATTGGACAAGATAAGACCCAAGAACCGTCCTAATTATACCATTTAGGCGATAAATGATTGTGTGGTGGATGATTACTTTGAAAATAATAATTATCACAGGTATGCCCGGAGCTGGAAAAAGCGAGGTGGCAAATGCATTCCAAAATGCGGGTTTTCCATTAATTGTCATGGGCGACGTTATTCGTGAAGAAACCAGAAATCGAGGAATGGATGCAAATCCTGAGAACACCAAGAAAGTTATGCTGGAACTACGGGAATTGTATGGTCCGGGAGCAGTAGCAACTAGATGCATTGACGGCCTTTGTAATCAAGAATCGAATATTATAGTGATAGAAGGTTGCAGAAGTATTGCTGAGGTAGATGTTTTTGATGACTATGCGGAAGAATTATTGATTATCTGTGTACATGCATCTCCAAAGATACGATTCTCTCGGTTGCAGGAGAGAAATCGTGAAGATGCTCCATCAACTTGGGAAAATTTCAGAGAACGCGACATTAGAGAGATATCAGTAGGATTGGGTGGGGTCATTGCGCTAAGTGATATCATGTTGATCAACGAAGGAACCCTTGATAATATACAAAATGCTTCAAAGGAACTTGTTGCGAAGTTGACTTGAAATGAAATCAACAATCAGGTGTATTATTCACCCTACAGAAGAAATTCAAAGAATTAAAAAGGCAATAGAGAACCTATTTGGACCAATTACACTTTCCACAACAAAATTTGATGAATTTACCGAGATTTATTCATCAAATGTCAGTAGTTCCAGTTTTGCAGCACTAAGACAACTAGTTCATGACAAGAGAATACTCGATGTTGTTAGAGTACGTCTTCTGAAGAATCTTGATGAGTCTACTACATTCATGTTTTTTGATAAACAAGCAGCATTTATTGGAAAATTAAGACTCATTGATAACATCCATGAAGATCCCCCTCTAGGTTCGATTGAGATAAGATTTGAGTTCGAATCAGAATCTCAATTTGAAGAATTTCTTGATTGGTTTAGTCCTCGTACAAAAGATGGACGAATCATAACCTAAATACTAACAGTTACAATATCTCGAACCAATCCACTATGGACTCGCATACTATGTTGATTGGCAACAGTAAGACCCACATCCTGTATAATTTGAGATAGTTTCATCTCGCTATCACAACAAAGACACATACATTCTCCTTTCGATTGAAGGATTGAATCTGCAACTTCCAGCAGTGATCCTATGAGTTTAGTGGCTTTGTTACCTCTAGTAGAACTTGCTCGTCCATAGGGAGGATCAGTAACAATACGATTTACAGAATTGATTGGAAGGTGCTGAGTATCTGCTTGGATTAATGAATAGTTCACACTGATATTGCTGAGATTTACTCTGGCGCCAGTCAATAATTTCCAACTCAAATCAATTCCAATGACTGAAGCACCAATATGCGAAGCTTCACACAATATTCCACCTCCGCCACAGAATGGGTCAAGAACAATATCACCAATTCGTACCCCCGCAAGATTGCACATCACTCTAGCCAATGAACTATTCATCATACTTGGATGAAAGAACTCTTTCTTGCCTGGTTCTCTTCCTCTCAATAACATACGGAGTTTGGAAGTATTTGATTTACATATTGTAATCCCTTCAGGCATTATTAGAACCAGAATTTGAACTGACGGATTTCTCAGATTAACATCTGCACCTGTAGCACGCACAATATGAGCACCAAGGTTTCTCTCTATCTGTAATCTCATATCCAAGTCATTATCTTCATCTATACACAAAGTCCTGACTGCAAAGTCATCCTGTTTAGTGATATGAACCATCCACTCATCATCTGAGATTCCCTGAGTTATATCATCAATTGAATCAGATTCATACAGAATTATACCTGCATACTGAATAAGAGCTGCTCTTTCTAAGAGGAAATCTGCAGGATTATTTGGCATTACGATTCTGGCTAAGCGCCCAAACCAAGTTAATTCTGTTTCAATGAAGAATTGATTCAATAATGCCTCTACTTCTGCAATAGCTAGTCCAATATGCTCCCCTGAAACATAAGCAAAATAGGCAGTCAAGCCATCATCACTACTCGTATAGATTATCCCCACCAGAAAATACTCTTTGTAATTCTCCATAGAGAATATCAAAGCCCATCATTTCTTTGGCGGAAACAGGTATAGTACCAGTTGCTGTGTCAAGATTACTAAGCATCTCAAGAATAGATTTTGAATACTCTCTACTGAGACCCGATGCTGATTGATCTAGGGCTTCCTCAAGAAGGTATGTTTCTTCTCCCCATTGAACAATCCTCTCAACCTCATCTTCAGTAAGAATGTCTGATTTACTGAGTAGAGCTTGTTGTGGCAATCCAAATCTAATATTGATAGACACACCCAGAAGCATTGAAGAGAGATAGCCCGTTGGAGTTCTAGCAATATTAGAATCAAGAAGATACAATGATATTGCAGGATCGTTACCTCTAAGCCCAGATACCATTAGTGGACCAGAATTACGATATGCAAATAGCTCCATTTGTCCGGGACAGTCTACCAAAACATAGTCGCTCTCAGTTTCAAGGATTTCTTCTCGTAAATCATTAATATTTCCAACTGCCATATCTAATGAAGCAACGAGCGCACCATTAGGTCCAAGTCCAAACTGATTCATTATTTCACCATAGTCCACATACTCCCTGATATCTACGTCACTCGTATAGGGTGGACTTTCAACTCCAGGGTCTATATTTGCAACAGTAACACTAAGGTCTGACCCCACAAGCCACTTTTCTAAGGATGCTGTAAGTAAAGACTTCCCGGAACCTGCAGTCCCAACTACAAATATGAAAAACATTGATAGAACCATGATTATGTGACCAACTACCCGCTTTGAGTTCTTCGGTAGATTAGTCTTTCTAGCCCTATTTTCGATTTGCACAAGTCTTATCTGGAATCCGAGAAATCAATCGTCTTATGCACTCAAGTGAAGCTCTCCAAAGGCTTGCAGAAGCTATGGCAGGTGAGATTTGTCTATCTGAGAGCAATCCAGGTGCAATTATGAGAAGGTGGCGTGAACGTTTCCACATCTCACAAAAGAGCCTTGCAAAATACCTCAATGTTTCACCATCTGTTATTAGTGACTATGAGAGTGGACGGAGAAAATCTCCGAGAGTTGAAACAATCAAGAGATTTGTCGAAGGTCTCATAGAAATGGATGCAGAAGAAGGAGGAAGAATTGCGGTAGCACTTGAGAAACTGATAGCTCCAGAAATAGCATCCGATGCAATTATCGATAGCAGAGAGTTTGGATTTCCTGTTCCTTCAAGATTACTAGTGGAACATCTTGATTGCAATGTTCTTACTCATCATAATTTACTTGATAGAGATATTTACGGGTATACCGCTCTTGACAGCATTCGAGCTATCGTGAGCCTAACTCCACAACAGCTTCTGAGACTATACGGTGGTACAACACAACGTGCTGCAATCCTGACAAACGTATCAACTGGAAGGTCTCCAATGGTCGCTATCAAAGCAAGCCAGATTGGTACATCAGTAGCTGTAAAACCGGCAGTTGTAATTCTGCATGGAGTGAAAGAGCTCGATCCACTAGCAATAAAGATTGCAGATAGTATACATCTATCACTATGTATATCCGAGATCAGTTCAACTGAAGATTTAGTACGAGAAATTAGATCTTTTGATCCGCAAATGTAACCAGTAAAAGAAGGGATTATATGGAATTTGTGATGGAAATCAACGACCCTATTCACGACTTCATTGGTATCACCAATGTAGAGGCCAAAATAATAAACTCTGAAACGTATCAGAGATTGAGACGAATCAAACAATTATCTGGTGGGCATTTTGTATATCCAACTGCTGAACACACTCGTTTTGGTCATTGTATAGGTGTGATGTTTCTGGCAGGTCGTACTGGTAAGAAACTTCTGGATAAATTAAAACTCGGGGATGATGTACTTCAAGAAGTCAGATTAGCAGGGCTGTTGCATGATTTGGGTCACGGTCCATTTAGTCATGTCTTTGAAGAGTCACTTCTTGAAAAACAAGGAAAAAATCATGAAGACGTTACAGAATGGCTAATACTGAAGAGTGAAGTTGGAGAAATTATTGAAAATGAAGGAGTTTCAAAGAAACGAATTGCGGACTTAGTTCGAGGGCGTAGGACTCGTAAGTATGATGGCGTTGTTAGTGGTATTGTTGCAGGTCAAGTTGATTCTGATAAGATGGATTATTTAATTCGTGATTCGTTCTATTGTGGAGTCAATTATGGTCTAGTTGACATTCATCGGCTTATAGACAGTCTTGATGTGTCTAGTGATTATCAACTGCACTTTGATATAGCTGCGAGAGGTGCTTTAGAGGCGTTCCTTGTAGCACGATATGAAATGTTTCTGAATGTATATTATCACAAAACAGTACGAAGTGTGGAAGTTATGTTAGTCAAACTCATCAATGCAGCAGATAATGTACTTCATCTGACAAACTTCAAAACTCCAGACGAATTTCTTCTCTTAGATGATATGTCATTAGTGTCAATGGTAAGAGAGATTGACCCATCTGAGTCAGAAGATGCAAAAGAAGCAGCATATATGATGAATCTGTTAGACTCACGAATTCTCTATAAATCTGTGTTTGAGAAAGTACTTCACACTGAAGATAGATTTGTGTCAAAGGTCTTCACAAAGAAAAAAGTTCGTGAAAGCATAGAAGAGGAAATAGCTTCAATTGCTGGAATCGAAAACCATGAAGTCATTGTTGATGTTCCCACTTTGCCTTCAGTCCCATATAATCCACATCAATTGGATCCGATGGAGATTGCAATCTTTGAAACAATTGATGGAAAGAAGATTTCTCGCAATCTATCAGATTACTCAAATATTGCAGAAATGATGAAAGGTTACCTTGATGTAATTCGTGTATATACATTTGAAAAGAATAGAGCAAAGGTTGGTAAAGCAGCACGTGAAGTGTTCCAAGAGGTTCCAGATACGGCACTTATCCATATGTAGAATAGATTTTGTACAGTTTCTCAAATATCTACGATATAATTGATGCCTCCAAGTCATGCGTTTTCATTCTGTGTGGAGATTATATAGTAAGGATTAGAATCTAAATTGAACAAATGAGTTCTCTGGGGCTGAGAGCACTTGAGTGATGAATTGACTGATACCTTACAAAACATCAAAATGATAACTGGCGTTGAAAACGTCGTTCTTATCCAAAAAGACGGGCTTCCTGTTGCAAGTGCAGGAGTATGGTTTAGTAAGGAAGAAGTCTTTGCTGTAGCATCTTCAACTTGTGCGATTTTTGGGGTAGCCAAACTAATTCATGGTGATTTCAAATATCTTCTAATGGAATCAGAAACATCCAAAGTGTTTCTTGCTTCACTTCCCAATGACTCTGATTACTTTCTCACTGTGACTACAGCTCCAAGAGTAAACCTTGCAGCTCTATTCATTGAGATGAAGGAAAACCTATCACGATTATCATATCTACTAAGACAGCATGTTGATGGAAGACTTCCACCTCTCAGGTCTTACAGTACTGATGAAACAAGCCGTGTGCTTGAAGGATTTGCCGTTGCTGAAGGCCGAGATACTACATATGGAATATCACGATCTGTAATATCGCTTGATAGATCGCAGGCTCTAAGCTTGAGAGCACTTCTACGACAAGTGCATGATTCTATTCCCAATATTGGTTCTGTGTTTCTGTCATTAAGTGGTGGAGTCAGAGTTTCTCTAGAAGGATTCACAAACGATAGACTTGCTGCAATGTCGTTTGCATTACATGATGCATCCGAAAGGGTTGTAAGAACTCTCAGGAACAGTTCTCTACAAACCGTTCTGTGTGAAACAGAAATAACTCGACACTTTATCTATGCAGTACCTAATGGTGTATTTAGCCTCTGGGTCGATAAAGATAGCCAGAAGCTTGGTCTTATGAGATTATTATTGAAACATTACATAGAGGAGATTCGACGAGTTCTTTCATCTGTTTCAATGGTCAAACCAGCTGTTCCTGATGACCTAAAGGAGCTACTTCTCGCAGGAAGTTCCGATAAAGGTCTACTTATGACGAGGAGAGACAAATGACATACTCAATACTACATATGATTGAACTAATGGGTGATCAATTTCCATTGTTACTTAACTCAGTCTTGGAAAGAATACCTGTAATTGTCGCGGGTGAGGATATCGAACTTGTGGATGACATCACAGAGTGTCTTACAACCCTCTGTCCACATAGACATAAACTGGTCTTTTGGAGAGATTTTACTTCAGAATCAGAGATACTATCCGTCTGGGAAGAAGAGAAACATAATTATGAAGTTAGTAGAACTGTTGTGTGTGGTCTATCTGGAAATCTAAGGTTAGCCTTGGATAGAATCACTCGTTTCGCAGGTTGGATTCTAGCTATTCCAATTGGAACTATGGTTCTTGGTATCCAAGTGAGTGAAAAGACTCTTGAAGATGTCACAATCCATGTTCGTAATAACTCGGGGAACTGTGGGATACTTAGAGTCACTTCCCCGTCATCGATAACATTCTCCCTTGTGAACCAGATAAATAGTAGTCTTGATGTAGAGAAGAAGATAGTCAATAAAATACTGGTTCGTAAAAAGCAATCTTTGGAGAGAATCCGTCGTCTATTGACAAAATCACTTCGAGGTACAAATGTATCAGAACATATTGTTAATGCTGTACTAAAATTAGATGATGAATCTGAGAAACTCACGCAAGATGTATTCGAAGAAGAGATCAATAATTATGTTCATGCTGCACGGAGAGCTGTAACATTACTCTCTAGAATCAGACTTGCGAGAGAACTCGGTGCATCTACCACCCTTACAGAGAGGAATCTGTACGAAGCGATTGGATGGGATGGTGGAGAACTAACTGATTTGATTCGCTTCATACGAGCAGAATGGCATGAAGATTTCTCAGATTGCGTAAAGCTTGGTACATTATCAGGTCTGGGAGCATGGGTCGATAGTATGTGGGGTACATGAACTAGGAGGTTTAGTGATGATTATAGACTATGGTAATCGCACTGTTGGTCTCAAGATTGTTTTCTTTGGACCTGCAATGAGTGGAAAAACGACTGCAATTCGATGGTTATTTTCATCTCTCGATTATGCTGATAAGTTGACTTCAATTGAAAATACTGTTGGCAGAACAATGTTCTGTGATTTTGGCACCATTCCATTTCCACTCAATGAAAGTTGGACTGTCAACGCCCATATTTGGTCAGCTACAGGTCAAGATTTCTATAGATCTACTCGTGAAGTGGTTCTTGTAGGTGCGGATGGTGTGATTTTCATGGCTGATTCGCAAGCTATCTTACTTGATGAAAATCTTGCAAGTTGGAAAGAGCTTATGTCAATGATTGCAGAAGAAGAACGACCATTGCCAGTTGTTTTTTGTCTTAACAAACAAGATCTTCCTGAAGCAGTTAATGAAAGACGTCTTAGAGAACATCTACGGCTCCCATCCTCAGTGCCTGTATTCAGAAGCATTGCTAAGGATGGCTATAACATTATGGAAGCTTTTCAATTCATATTCCAAGCTGCCATGAGAGCAAGTGTCACTGCTAAACCTATTTCATAAAGGATAAAATCAATTGGTGCGACCGCCGGGATTTGAACCCGGCTTGAAAGCTTGTACTTCAATGACGATGGATTTTTTTTGTCAGATAGTAATTCTAGTCAAAGAATTACGACAGAACACAGGAGTTGAAAGTTTGGGTTCACTTACATTTAGGGTAACTAGGGTTAATGGTGCGATCGCCGGGATTTGAACCCGGGTCACAGGCTTGGGAAGCCTATATCATAACCCCTAGACTACGATCGCTTTGTAGCTCTTCCAAAGCAGATTTGATAAAAGATTATCGGCAAATTGTGATTAATGCGGTCCTAAGAATATGCTTATCTAATGCTTGTAATGAAATCCAATTGTGAGATGCAATCATGTCTCCAAATACTAAATTAATCAACTTCTGGCAAGGAAATCAAGCATGTGCAGAGGCAGCTATTGCAGCTGGTTGCAGATTCTTTGCAGGTTATCCAATTACTCCCGCGTCTGAGATTGCTGAGATTATGTCTCAAAAATTGCCTAAAATTGGTGGAACCTATATACAGATGGAAGATGAAATTGCAGCAATTTCAGCTGTAATCGGTGGAGCGTGGGGCGGATCTTTGTCAATGACCGCAACCTCAGGTCCTGGTTTTAGTCTAATGCAGGAAAATATTGGATACGCAATAATGACAGAAACTCCATGTGTTATTGTGGATGTGCAGAGAGCTGGACCCAGTACCGGTCAGGCAACAAAGGCAGCTCAAGGAGACCTTATGCAAGCAAGATGGGGAACACATGGAGATCATGAAATGATTGTGTTAGCACCTAATTCTCCTCAAGAAATGTACGAACTTACAATCAGAGCTTTTAATCTATCCGAGAAACTTCGATATCCAGTTATTCTTCTCTCTGATGAGGTGGTTAGTCATTCAAGAGAGAAAGTTGTAGTAGATTCAAGCAGTGTCAATCAAATCCCTAGAAGGTTTGCTAAAAAAGGAGATTTACCTTATAGTGAGATTGATTCTGAAGGGCATGCAATAATGCCAAAGTTTGGTGATGGGCATAATCTTCTGATTACGGGTTCAACACATGATGAGCATGGTTTCAGGAAGACTTCGGATTCCGAAGCTCACGATAAACTGATTCGAAGAATAACAACCAAAATCCGTGAAGCTGGACCAATTTTGGATGATTTCGTGATTTCCGGTCCTAATCGTGCTGAATGGGGAATCATTTCTTTTGGTTCTACCTCAAGATCAGTCGAAGAATTGATGATTACCAAAAATGTAAAACCAACATTAAAGACAATGAGATTGAAGACCGTTTGGCCATTCCCAGATCAAGCTGTACGAGATTTCAGCAAGACAGTTGATAAGATATTGGTTCCTGAATTAAACCTCGGGCAAATGCTTGGAGAAGTTTCACGTGTCGTGAGAGATACTGTAGAAGTAATTCCATTGAATAAAATTGGTGGTGGGCGAATGATAGAACCATATGAGTTGCTAGCTACAATGAACCAGTCACATTGAGTTGATTCTTCAATATTTTGATATTTTGGACCTTGATTCGAATCCCAAGAACTAAGCTCTATGATAACGATAATGCTAGTATTCATCCATACTGTCACATTTTGCGTTAGAACCGAAGATAAGAAATATGAAGCAGCTATCTCAAAAGTGAATATGTGTTCTCCGGGTTGAATCTGGAGTGGAAGCGGTATTGTAATAACTTGGGCTGGACTGATTTGTAGTATACTTGCAAAAGGAGTGCTCTCATTGTTATAGTAGGCCATTATTGTGATTGGATTTACTATATTACTATTGATATCATACACTGAAAGGTTGAGATGAAGATTGTTTCCATAGAAAGCAGATTCTACAACGGCACTAATTACAAGCTCTCCAATTACGTTAAACTGGAATTCATGTAGACCAGAGAAATTATAGTAGGTACTAATTGGATTAGAGGTGACTAAATGTGATCCAATTGATAGATTATACCAAGCTGTCAATGTTAGGCTACTCACAATATTGGGGGTCACATCTTTTGAGAGAGAAAATTCTCCTAAATTATCAGTGAATTGCAGTATGATTTCTTGGCCCCAATCAAAATCCTCATCAACTGTAAATTCAATAGAGGTGGAATTTCCATGAACAACTGAAATATTAGATTGAACTGGATAGAAATGAAGTGTGTTCTTATTGGCATTAATGGGAATTATTTGAGTGTTTGTTTGATATCTTGGATTCGATGTCGTAATATTGATTGTATAGAAACCTGGCGCGGTTTGAAATGGAATTATTGTGGTGTAAAATCCATTTCCAAGATTTGTCATTATTCCATTGTTGAAACCAGCATCCCAAAGGATGATGCTATCGGATATCCCATTGTAGTCTGCTGATTCGTGTCTTACGGTTACATTCACATTTTCAAAGTGAGAACTATCTGGAGATTGACACTGGACTGAAGAGGGAGCAGACACAACCGTAAGATTAGAAGCGGTAGGAACTACTGAAAGTGGTATGGATTTAGAGAAACCCAGAAAATCTTCATTTCCACTCCCTGATACTATTACATCGTAGATACCTGGTAGACCCATTGAGTTGTTCCAGGTGAAACTAAAAGATCCATCGGGATTAGTTGTCGTATTAGAGTCAAGTATTGTTTCTGCGCTAGGGTTATCGATTTGAATATTGATAGATTCGTTGGCATATTCAATACTATTGTCATGGATTGATACAACCCGTGAAACCAGTGTCGCATTACTATCAGATTGCACAATTAGAGGAGTGACTGGAATAACTGTTAGATGTCCTCTTGTGATTGAGATTTCAATATTGTCACCTGCACCTTGGGAAACCGTATCGAATATCTCAACATTAAACAAAATATGTGCTGTAGTTCCATTTTCACCAGGACTAGTATCATCTGGTAGGATAGTGTATGATGAATTTAGCATCCGTGGAATTGGCGAAGCTGATATAAAATACTCATCTGCAAATGCTGGACCTAAGTCAGTGACTGCTGCGAAGGAAATATAACACCACCCCTCAGGACTGAAATCAGCAATTAATCTTGCAACCATATCAACTGATTCTCCAACTTCGTACACCATCTTATCAGTTTCAAAATACTGAAAATCAAAATAAAATGCAGTTACAGATAGTGTCAAACCTAGAACAATGATTATTGATAGTGATATTATTGCTAATCTCCTTTGTTGCACAGTCAAACACCAAAAAGGAGTCTTATTCATACCTAAAAAAGAGCACATGAAACTAGCGACAGGTTTAATTCGACACTCAACCAGCATCAATTCAGACCCCAAGCATTATGGAGTGATATTTCCATGGTTATAAGACTCAAAGATACTGTGATTGAATCTGTGGATGATACTGAAACTAGAAGACTGAAATTGATTAAGATGTCATCAAAGAAGGATGGGGCAACAATCACACTTGAACTACCTGAAGCGCTATCTGGGACAATGAGTTCAGGAGAAACTGTCAGTGTCACAATTGATTCTAAAGAGATTGTCACAGGTGTGAGTTCTAAACTCTATGTAGAAGGTACAATTTTCAAGAAGTCGGACTCTGATGATTTTGAGATAATAGGATCAGTTGGAGGTTTGCGGTTAGTACTTACACTGGCAAAAGCGACTCCAAGTCAGATAAAGACATTTGATTCTGAAAAATTCTACATGGCTATCAAATGAAATAGTGCATATCTTGATTAATTGGAAGAATACTTTCGGTTATCTCTTTCTGACTAGGCTTGCCGAGTTCTAGTAATGAATGATATTGTTCATTCTGTAGAACTTTCAACCGGTGTAAGTGTATGAATAATGCCTGAAACTCAGTTAGGAGACTATGTTCCTCTTCTTCTTGGGTGTGGTCTTTGACTGATGAAGTATGTGAATCTCGTTCAATACCTTCGCGATTCTGTCCTGACTGCGATGGCGTTCTTGTTACCAGTCGTGGACATGTAGTATGTGCTGAATGTGGCTTGGTCATCTCTAGAGAGTTTGTTTCACCAACGTATCAGATGGGAGAACAGAAACAAGGCAATACTCCAGATGCAAGTATGTATGTATCCTTAGGAAATAGAATGCATATTGTTGATGGGTTGGGCAGCTATATAGGATTCCATAAGGATAGATATTTTCAAGATGCAAATGGTCAATCCTTATCGGGCCGATCTCAGAAGAAATTCAAACGTCTCAAAACTATTTACAGCACTAGAATCAGGATTGGGAAGAATGAAGCTAAATATCGAGCTCTCAGAACGCTCAATCATGTGTCAAAATTGTTAATGCTAAATGAACAAGTGCGAGATCGGACAGCATATCTCTACAAGAAAGTCATTTCGGATTCAGTAGGCAAAGTCAGTAATAACATTCTATTGATAGCAGTATGTCTTCTAATGGCTGTAAGAGAATTCAAGAATGAGGCTCCAATAACACTTGATGAAATTGCTAATGTATTCGAAAAATGTGGTCACCGTGTCAATGTTAGAGCCATTGTAAGAGAAGCTCTTAGACTCAAGTCATTGACAGGATATGCACCAGAAATTCGAAAGCCGAAAGATTATGTTCCAAGAGTGCTTTCTATGTTAGTGAATAGTAGTCGAGTATTGAGCAAGATCAAATCACGAGGGTGGGATCCTAAATCCTATGAAAATGAGCTTAGAGAAAAGATTCACATGGTCTTAGGAATGATCCCAGCTTCAAAACGTGGTGGTCGTAATCCATTCATATTCACAGTTTCTGCAGCCTATGCTAGTGACCGTTTACTTGCATCTCAATCTGGAAAACGTCCTGTCCTTACCCAGAAACTCACATCAACTGCAACTGAAGTTGCAGAATATAGTATTCGTGATCACTTTGGTATGATGAAACAAATTTTAGAAAAATCTGACGTAGTTGAAGTCATTCAGTAATCGTTAGTTTCATGGTAGTGCCATATTAGGGACTGTGGTGATTATAATTGGGGTTAGTGCTAAATGAAGCATCATAGTGTTCAGATTGTACAATGTTTTTCGAACCGATGTGATAGTTGCCCAAAACAGTTAGAATTGGAATGTCAAAATCTTATATCTAAAAATCAGGATAAAGAAAAAACAACTATTCTAGTAGAAAGAAGTCGAGGCCTATTCCATATACGGTTTTCCGGAAAACCAATTTTAACAAATCCTCCCTGGTCTGAAGATGGATGGGAATCGATTTTCGTGGGAAAGGATAGCGATTTGTTCCAAAATATGACTGACATGATTGATATCTATCGTGTAGGACCATATGTTTCACTTTTTTTAAGTGAACAGGATGGTTACCAAATTAGATATGTTCAACTTCCAGTAGTAAGAACTGCGTTAGAGCTTTCATTACTGAGCAATCTTAGTAAAGACTCTACGAGTTCAACTAATCCAAGAACAAGATTGAGAGAATCTGCATCAAAACAATTAGAACGCATCACTATTGAAATAACAGACGAAATCAGAGCACAGATTCCCGAGATAAATGAGGATACAAGAACGCGAATAGCAGAGATAGCGGCTCATCGAACTAACATTCTTGGTTGTATTTTTCCCATCTTGATGGATGAAATGACAGAAGAAGTGTATCTAGATGGCCCTAATACACCAATTTACTTTGATCATCAGAAAATGGGGCGGTGTATTACTTCGAGTACTTTTGATGAAACTGAAGTACCACGAATAATTACTTTTCTTCGATCTGAGAGCAATTTACACTTAGATCGTAGCAATCCATCACTGAAAATGGAATTGGTTTTATTGGGTTCGGTTTTACGTCTTTCAGCCAGTGTTCCACCATTAAGCGCAGATGGTTTGAATTTGGAAATTCGACATGCTAGAAAACAACCTTTCACAATTAGAAACCTTATCGAAAACAATACAATTACACAGGAGGCTGCTGCTATCCTCCTACTAGCAGTTGCTAGTAGATTGAATATTACAGTTACTGGAGGGCCCGGTACAGGAAAAACCACATTACTAAATGCATTAGATAATGTTACTCCAAGATGGTGGAGAAAAGTCTACATTGAAGATGCTATTGAGAGTAGGGTTTCACTTAGTCACCATCAGGTCAGATTACAAGTCGATCCTGTAGATGAACAACATAAAAGAATGAGTAAGAGCGAGGAGATTGTCAAGTGTCTTCATAGGTCACCAGATTATTTGATTCTAGGAGAGATTCAGACTATGGAGCATAGTAAGGCATTATTTCAAGCAGTAGCAGCTGGTCTTCATTCAATGCAAACATGCCATAGTGATTCTGCGGCTAGTTTAGTATCAAGATGGATCCTAGGGCACAATATCGAAAAATCCAATCTTGGGTTAATGGATTTGATTGTCACATTAGAAAGACCAAAGCCAGGAGAATCAATGCGTCAAGTAAAAGAAATAGCAGAAATTCGCAAAGGTGTTCAGAATGGTCTATTAACATTCATGGGTATCAATATTGTATATGACAATATTTCAAAGAGTGTTGGTAGTTTTGCTGAAGATGGAGCATTCAGAACTTTAGCTAGGAGTTTAGGGATCAAAAACCATGAACAAGCTCTAAATTCATTAATAGCAACATTTCACAATTATAATGAAAATATGGAAGAACTTAGTGAGAACATGTGGACATATGGTCATCCAATGAAGTTCGTTGCAAAATTATAGAAAATCAAGAAAGGATTACTGGTGGTAGTTCATAATACAGATTTTACAAATTTTTAGGACCTTATAAGGCTCAACGAGGATTTGAGCTTAAGGTGTAATCCAGTGGATGATAAAAACCTCATTAAAAATGAGCAGGGTGGTCCCCTTGTGGAAGAAAGTCTCCTTCTAGGACTTGCTGTGGTAACAGTTTCAATCGTGATTGCAGTCATTCTCCAAGCAACTGGGTGGGCTCAGGATGTTGTTGGTGGATTACTGCAGCTGTTGCAAGATAGTTGGAGTAATCTAACTCAATTATTCTCTGCACCTTGAGTTTTATGCTGTATATCCAGGATTGATTATTGTTATAGGGGGAAAGCCTTATTTGTATCGAGAGGCGGTTGCCTCTCGCGCTCCGGGCTGGCATACTCAAGCTCCGGTAGTCTACGATAGTGTCATACTGTTGTTGTACCGAATGTAGTCCGGCCCAGCATGGGGGGTTCTCGACCCCTCGACCCGGGTTCGAATCCCGGCCGGAGCACCATCCACTATTTCTATACTAACAAATATTTTTGTCTAATCATTGGTATTGCAATGATTGTGAGAGAAACCAAAATACCTATTGCAAATCCAGGGATACCAATACCTTGGGACGCTAAAATATCTGCTTGTGATAGAGAGATATCTAAGCTTCCTGTCAAGGAAGCAATATTGTGATTCTGTTCAATTATATAGTATAGTGTGTAAATTCCACTTGTTTCAGGGACTGGCAGGTCTATTACTAATATGCCACCTTGTTGAGTGATTGCATAGTTCTCAATTGACAACCAAATGATGTTGATTTGAATTCCTTCAAGTAAGGAACCATTCAAGCATTTTACTTGCAGATAAATTGTAACCTTTTGAAGTGGAGGAACTACTTCATAGTGATCAAGTTCTACTAGTACAGGAATAGAGATACTGACCGTTAGAGAATAATCTAACTTCGTCAATAACTCATATCGAGACATATTCATGGGATAGACAACAGAGAAGTTGTATGTCCCTTCATGACTTGGAGCTAGGGTCGAAATAACTGCTATACCACCTTCATCTGTTATGGCAGAAACAATTATTTCATCATCACGTAGAAGAAGTAAAGATTGGTAGCTGATATTCCCAGACCAATCTGTTAGTTGGGCGATGAAAATTAGTTCTTGGTTTGGTGATGCAAAATTGAATGTATTACTGTGCAGAAGTGTCAATTCTGGCTGAGACCATATCAAAATATTGAGCGTTATGGTTCTATTAGTTACAAATTGATTTCCAATGGTTATCACTACATTATGTAAGCCTACAGGTCCAAAAAATGCGAATTTGATATTGATGTCCGTTGTATCATGAGGTATTTGTATACTCACATTTCGTCCATTTGAAATATCAGATAGAGTCAGTATTGTTTCAATAGGACGCCCAAGTACATCATATAATGAGATGGCCATATCTTTGTTTAATCCAATAACTGTAGGAGAAGATATTTCGATATCGATAATTGCTGGACTGATGACATCGAATTCAATTGTACAGGAAGTTTCTAAATATCGATCTGAACCATTATAGAATAGAGTTAGAAAATGGTGTCCCAATGAAAATTGATTATCAATAACTAGATTGATTGTGCTATTACCAAAAATATCTGTTGTTGCTACAGTCAGGGGATTTCCATCAAGAAGTACTTCAAGATTGGCAGAAATTCCTCCATCAACACTTGTTAGCTCAGCTTCTAAATTGAGAGATTCATCAAGTAGAATAGAATTAGATGAATAGTTAGATTGTATAGAAGTTTGAAGTTTTTGTATTTCAACAGAAAAAAGAGTTTCTGCCCGTTCGTAATGATTTACAATGTCCTGTTCATGTTCAATCCGTATTGTGTTTTCACCTAGTATACTCCATGTACTATTACAATGAATTGAAAAAGATGCACCACCAGTACTATTGGTCACAGCAGTTGCAAGTAGGATATCATCCCTGAAAACAGAAAGATTTCTGTAATTTATTGGACTGGACGTATCATCATAAAGTATTACAGAGAATGTGAGTGTATCACTTGGAGCTAGCGTTAGTGGAGCGTCGTGAAGTACAATCTCAGTTCCTGCTAATATATTCAAGATGATATTTTGGTAAGAGGGTGCAAGAAAAATTGATTCATTTCCACGAAAAGTAGCATTTAGTACTGTAGGACCCAATAAATAGTCAATCGGAATATTCCAAACAATTGAAGCTAGACCCGTTGTATTTGTGATATCAGTGCCAAGTAATAGGTTATTGGTTTGATCATAGAACTCAATATTTTGTTCTGGAACTGGATTACCATAAGTCACATTTTGAAGAAGAATCACTGAGATGGTTATACTTTCCCCTCGAACAGCAACATGTTCTTCGTCTGCACTTGCTATAGTTACATTTGAAGTGACAACGATGAATATCAAGGTTGCAACTAGCAGAAGGACTCTACACATATTATTAGTTCGCAGTACAAAGCCTCCGGTGATATTATTTCAAGTCTATTTTGAGTGTGATTGTGAGTTTTTAATCTCCTATACACTGAGAAAATATTGAGGGGAGTTCTTATGTCAAACACGGGCACAATGGTTCGGTTCCAATGGAGTGAAACTCATGAGAGGAATCAGAGACTAAGGGAGAATTCCATTTGCCATTCCATTTATCCTTCAAACATACAAAGAAAGAAGACAACTCTTCTAAAAGAGAAGATTTTATGAATATTGTATGGATAAATCGAATATGGATTGTTGGAATCTTTAATGTCATTCTTTACTTTGTAATCGTCTATATCTTACCGCTTTTTAAAGTGATACCTCCACCATTGATTCCTTTCAAGACTGTGATTGAGGTTTTTATTTGTCTTATACCAATTTCTTCTAGTGTTTTTCTGAGTAAACAGAGGATGGAGCAGACCACATTATCAGTATCTGTAGAGAATGAAATAATGCTGATTGATTATAATGGTCAAAACATTGGGTTATGTTGTCTTGAAATAATGTCAACAGGGAGCTCAATATCAGTAGACGATAAAGGATATCCAAAGTACAATACTTCTATGTTATTGGCAATGAGATCAGGAATGGATAAATCAGTGAATATGGCATTTGAAGCTGGAATTTCAAAAGGAGAGCCATTCCTGCGGATTTTCATCACTGATACCGGTTCAGATTCTTATTCGATTAAGGAAACGATTCGAAGAGAAGCAACTAGGGCTGAAGCTATTCTGTTAGCATCATTGAATATGATTGATTTACGAATTCTTGAAGGACATGAGTTAGAAGAAGCAGCCGCTCTCTTTGTTGATAATGCGGAGTACAAATCAGGTGATGTTTTCGAAGAGTTTGACAATGAGAGTACTCTTGTGATACTAAAGGGTAGTCCCAGAGTTAATCCATTAGTCGAAGCATCTCAAGTCGGTACTTTTCTCTCTACTGCAATGAAACAAGGATATTCTGTAACTATGACTTGTATTTTCTCTGCAGCTAAACCTGGCAGAGAGAGGAAAAAACTTGAAGGAAAATGGAA
>Ga0307423_1000839_pt1 | contig 19893 bp, 20 predicted proteins | sample SalMarWE160310MG_FD_202154 | JGI IMG/M metagenome (GOLD analysis project Ga0307423, IMG submission 202154) | Salt marsh sediment microbial communities from the Plum Island Ecosystem LTER, Massachusetts, United States - WE1603-10 | ecosystem: Environmental > Aquatic > Marine > Intertidal zone >...
ACACCTTCAAGGTGAAGGGGTGGGCAGGGGCCTTTGCCACCCGCGCCACCTTCACCACGATCCCCACTATGCACCAGGCCACAGCCAGATAGACCATGGGCACGGTAATGAGATAGAAAATCTGGTTGACCATTCTCTTGGCCTCTCCGGCTTAGTTCAGGCGTTTGACAAAGATCTTGATGAATTCGCCCTGCTCGGAGCCCAACACCTCGTTGCCGGAGGTCTCGGCCCAGGCCGGGAAGTCGGACAGCGAGCCGGGATCAGTGGTGTGCACCTCGATCACCTGGCCAACCTCGACCGAGCCGATCTCCTGGCTCATCTTGACCACGGGCATGGGGCAGGGCAGACCTTTCAGATCCAGAATCTTGGCGGCGGTAACTTCGGACATTTGGTTTCCTCCTTATGGCTTTGCCGTGAAAATGAGTAGTCTTTTTATCTTTGCTATTTAAATGAAAAGCTGGTTGGCGGACTTTTTGGAGTTAGCCAGGAAGGTGGCCACGCCCACGAAGTCCATGTTGGGGTAATCGATCAGCTCCTCATGCTTGAAGCCCATCAAGTCCATGGACATCTCGCAGACCTTTATCTCCACCCCGAGCTGGGCCGCTATGTCGAAAAGCTGGTCCAGGGAGGGGGCGTTCTTCTTCTTCATCAGGCTTTTCAGCATGGCGGTGCCCATGCCGGCCATGTGCATCTGGCTGAGCTTCAAGGCGTTACGGCCCTTGGGCAGCATCCAGCCGAACATCTTGGACATGAAGTCCTTGCCGCCGGCCTTCTTCTTGGCATCGCGCAAGGCGGCGGTGCCCCAGAAGGTGAAGAACATGACGACCTTCATGCCCATGGCCGCCGCGCCGGTGGCGATTATCATCGCGGCCAGGAGCTTGTCCAGATCGCCGGAAAAGACCACCATGGAAAGCTTGTTCTCCATGACCACGCCCTGGGGTTTGGGGGCCGGGGCCATTTCTTCCATTTTGCGTGCAGGCTCTGCGTTCATGATTCCTCCAAGATCGAATTATCGGTTTTATTTTGCCGCCGTTTCAGTCGGCCTGGCAGTTGTCCAGGCAGGTCAAGAGCTCGCGCAGTCGGGGTTGGGCCAGGCTGTAGTACATGGCGCCGTTGCGGCGGCCGGTGTTGACCAACCCGCTCATGCGCAGGATGCGAAGCTGCTGGGAGACGGCGGCCGGGCTCTTTTCCAAGCGGCGGGCCATGGCGATCACCCTCTGGTCCGACTGGCACAACATGGAGATGATCCGCAGGCGCACCGGGTGAGCGATGGCCTTGACTATCTCGGTGATGGCATCGGCCCGTTGTTGGTTTTCGGCTAGGCTGCTCATGTCCGGCTCTTTAAAGCTCCTGAGTTATGAATTTCTGCAACTTGCTATGTCTGGGCTATAGGCAGGGAGCGTGCCAATATCACCTCCGGATGGTTATCGCGCATAACATGTTGAAATTAATCAAACTAAAAATCGAACCAGATTATTGCCCCGCACGAAGTGTTCAGATATAATGATTATTGTTTAGACACTGTTTAAACGGTAGGTGAACATGGAGATCGATATCGCTTCCCATTGGGGCACGGTGGCCGACACCCTGCACGACGCGGTTTTGGTAGTGAGCCCGGAGGGCCGCATCGTGCGCATCAACCAGGCCGGCGAAGAGCTCACCGGCTACCGCCGCGACCAGATCGAGGGCCGCACCTGCCGGGTGCTCAACTGCACCGGCTGCAAGATCATCGGCAAGGGCAGCGGAGTGGACTACTGTGGACTGTTCAAGGCCGGGGAGGTGCGCTCCAAACGCTGCACCATCACCAATCGCACGGGCCAGCGCGTGGTGGTGCTCAAAAGAGCCAGCGTGCTCAAGGACGCGGACGGAAACATCGCCGGAGCGGTGGAAACGCTCACCGACCTGACCGAACTTCAACAGAAGGAGCGCGAGATAACTATCCTGCGCCGCTCCCTGCTCGCGGATCAGGGCTTCGAGGGTCTGGTGGGCCGCTCGCCAACCATGACTGGCCTTTACCGCTTGATAGAAACCGTGGCCCAGTCCGACTATCCGGTGCTGATTCAGGGAGCCAGCGGCACGGGCAAGGAACTGGTGGCCGAAGCCATACACCGCCGCGGACCCCGGGCGGACGGACCCTACCTGAAGGTCAACTGCGCGGCCTTGAACCCCAATCTTTTGGAAAGCGAGCTTTTCGGCCATGTGAAAGGCGCTTTCACCGGCGCGGACCGCGACCGGGTGGGCCGTTTCGAGGCGGCCGCCGGCGGGGACATCCTGCTGGACGAAATCGGCGAGATCCCTCCGGCCACCCAACTGAGGCTTTTAAGGGTACTACAGGAAAAAGAGATCGAGCGGGTGGGCGAGAACCGGCCCCGGCCGGTGGACGTGCGAATCCTGGCGGCCACCAACCGCGATCTGGCCGAGCAGGTGCGCCGGGGCGCCTTCCGCGAAGACCTCTACTATCGCATAGACGTGGTGCCGGTGCTGGTGCCCAGCCTGGCCGAGCGCAGCGAGGATATACCGCTTCTGGTGGAGTACTTCATGGCCCAGGCTGCGGCCAAATCGGGCAAGGAGATAGCCGGACTGGAGCCGGAGGCTTTTGAGCTTTTGAACGACTACCCCTGGCCGGGCAATGTACGCGAGCTGCGCCACGCGGTGGAGTATGCCTGCGTGCTCTGCCCTGGAGGGTTGATCACCACCGAACACCTGCCGCCCAAAATGCGCCGACCGGCTGCCGTGCTCTCGGCCGCAGGCTCCAAGGCTGGCCGGCGTGAGGCGGAGCGCCAGAAGCTGATCGAGGCCTTGCGCCAAACCGGGGGCAACCAGAGCAAGGCCGCCGAGCTTTTGGGCGTGTGTCGGACCACGATCTGGAACCGGATCAACCGGCTGGGCATAGACTGCGACCGGGACCTCTAGTCCGGCATTACAACCCAACTCTTTATACTTCCGCTTTTCCAAGCCCGATAGCGCTGGCCGTCCAGCAGCTGGCCATATATTTGGTGCCCAGGGCGGGATTCGAAACCGCACGGGTTATTCATCCTGGGGATCTAAAGCTCAAAATCCGCCACGAACCCCTTTCCCCCTTGCTTTACAGGTGATTTAATTGCTTATAATTAATTAGGTCCACGATTCTCATCTTAAACAGAAAGAGAGGTGGACAGCATGCCGGGGGGATATGCACACCTTTATCTTGTCAACATGATCACCGATCGGATTAGGCCTTTACCTGATCTTCTCAAACACGCATTCGGAAGCTATTTTCATTTCTGCGAACTGGGCAGCGTGAGCCCGGATTTGCCTTATCTGGCTTTTGGAAACCAAGAGCAGCAGGAGTGGGCGAACACCATGCACTACGACCGCACCTTCGAGTTCGTCAAGGAGGCGGCCCCTATCGTCAGGAGCCTTGCAGGCGCGGTGCAGCTCAAGTGCCTCTCCTGGCTAATGGGCTACGCCTCCCACCTGGTGATGGACGGCACGGTCCATCCGGTGGTGAGGCTGAAAGTCGGAGACTACGCTGAACACAAGAAGGAACACCGATTATGTGAGCTTCATCAGGACTCCTACATTTTCGGAAAGATGAACTACGGAGAGCCCGGTGAGGCGGAGCCGTTCAAATCAGGCCCCAAGCTTTGCAAGGATCAAGAGAACCCAGAAGCTCTGGATCGAGATTTGGTGAAATTTTGGCGGGACGTTTTACAAGCGGTTCACCCAGGCCGGTTCATTAATGCAACCCCTAACCCTGATCTCTGGTTTAGAAGGTATGTCGCGGTGATGGATGAAGTGGTGGAGGAGGGATATCGCCTGCTTCCCCTGGCCCGGCACATTATGGTGGACATGCTAGCCATGGCTTGTCCTGCAAGGGAGGTGGCTGATCCTGAATTCTATGAGAACTTGGTTACGCCCGATGGCCGTAAAGACTATGACCATGTGATCGACCTGGCCCTAACCAACTTGTTGGCTGCCTGGATGGCCTTGGGGGCCAGCATCGCCGGCGGTGACGAGCAGCAGCTCGCAAGCATACAGGACTTCAACCTCGACACGGGTGAAGACGCGCCCGGCAAGCTGATATGGTGGGCGTGATATGAAAAGCTTAAGATTTTGGGCGCTGGTTGCGGTTTCATTATTGATTGCCGCCTGTCAGCATTCAGGGGCTGATGAGCAGGAGGAATTGCAGAAAGCCCTTGGGGCCATGCGGAACCTGAGCAAGACCATGGAGGCCTGCTACAATTTCGAGAACCCTCCAGCACATCTGCAAGGTAGGGAGTTGCTGGAGTACTGTACCCGGCACAACCCCGGCTTGCGTGAGTTCTATGAAAACTTCACGGTGAAATTCAGGTTTGATCAGGGTTACGCAGTGGTCCTGGTTTGCTCCCAGGACGGCAGCCGCTGGTTAATGGAGGATCTCAGCTGCACCGGTGTGATGGACAGCCCGCCGATCGACAATGAGCCGGAGAGGCTGTGTGCGTTCAGCCTGGATGCCGGTGGGGTGTGTCCTCAGCTAAAAAGAGAGTAGTGATAAAGATGGTCCGTGGCATGCCCAGCCTGCTAAAGGCGAGTCTCGGGTGTCTACTGGTTTTGTCTAGGACGCTCCCCTGAGGCCATTCCAGTTGACTCCTTAAATAACTATTTGGTAGGTTGTCTCTAGGACATAGGGGGGCCATGTCTATACTCGCCTTGATCTAGCTAACCATAAATCCAGCAAGAACCAGCATCGCGCCTCTTGGCCTGAGTAGTGCGTAAGCGCTTAAAGGGCATAACGCATCTTTTATCAATCCAGCCCCACTGGGCATTGGTGCGCCAACTTGATGAATGCTTAATTCATCGGCACTTCAAGGGGGGGAGGACATGCACGTATTTATAACCAAAAGTGATTGGGACAGTGGTGAAGATCCCGTAAAGGCAGTGGCCAGAAATCAAACCTTGGAAGCGCTCAAAAGCCAGGGAGGATTTGACGGCACTGATGTTTCATATCACCATCGCCGCCGCCTGGAAATGATTGAGCCCCATGAAAAAACCTATACGCCATCAGGCGCCAAGGTTCGTGGGACTATATGGAGGGAAACCTCATGAAACGTATTCCGCTGGTCTCTTTAATCGCCTTAGTTCTGGCGGCCGGCTGCGCTACTCCGGAAGCCAACCGCTGGGCGTCATGGGAAATTGAAACCGACAAGGTATACCAAGAGCTCGCCAAGACCGAAGGTGAGCCAACAGCCTTGGTCTACTGCTATACCGTTGCGGACCCGCCAGCGGAGAAGCCGGAGGAGTTGACCTTGGCGGGCCTTTCCGACCGCGGGCAACAGGCCTATGTCCAGGCCATGGCCGGCAAGATAAAATCCTCCGAGGCCATGCGAGAGGAATTGGCCAATCCCATAGGCAAGGCAAAGACAGGGGGAAAGCGAAATTCGGAGATCGTATCCAGCAAGCTAAGGCGTACCATGGTCATATCCGTATCAAAGGGGTTGGATGCCAAGACCGGCGATCGCCTCAGCTGGGCCCGCGTGGAGATCCGTCCGATTGATGACAGCTTTACTTTCAGCGGTTACACCATAGCGGCCACTGAAAACGAAACCATAGATATCGCCAATGTTAAGCGCACCCAGTCTTTTTCCCTAGGGGCAAAGCTGACGCCGACTTTGTCCAGCAGCGTGATAGGGACCGGGGAGATAGGGTCCGAGCTTAAATCGCAGAAAGAAGTAATTGCGGCGATCAAGCAGACCTATACCAAGCTAGATGTCGGCATCCAGCCTGGCTTGCTTCGTGTCACGCGCGAGGGCGAGCGCAACATGGACGTGAACGGCAATACCGTTATCAAGTTGACCTTGCAAACCCAAAGCGCGGACGACAAATACACAGTTAACGCTTTTGTGGTGCAGGACCAAAAGCTCGACAAGGAAGGCGTGTTGCTGATGCCTGCCAAGGCTTCAGCGGAGTTCCAATTGGTGCGCTTCCCTCCGGCCTGCCCGCTGAAGGCCAAGGTGCGCTTGATATATGAATTGCGCCACATTCAAACGGGTGACGGAACCTACGTTGAGGGCGATGACATCGTGAAAATAAAGCGCGGGGTGAGCGAGGATGTACAGGTCCTGGTTCCAGTCGATGAAATCATACCGCCGCTATGGGGCTTGAAGGTTGAGTCAGTGACAGAGGCAAAGAATGGCATGCCTGTTATTGCCCATCTTCCCTTGCAGGGCTCACTGGATGTGGTCTTTACTGACTACATGAGAGCCCGTGCCTTCGCCAGTTGGCTGTCGAAATACCCCGTAAAAAAATTTGGCAAAGCCAATCTTTATGCAGGACAAAAAAACCTCATATTGGCGGCAGGAGATAAGATTGTCGCCAGAAGGATTAGGCTGAGCTGTCCCAAACCTTAGTACCAAGAATTCTGAACTGCTATCGCATATTAAGAACCAAGCTACCCTTGAAAAAGACAATTAATGCTAACGGTTATTGCTCTGTTTAAATATTTTAACAAAGGAAAATAAAATGAAAATACGACTTATGTTCCTTTGTTTTGTTGCCATATTTGTAAGCATAAGCAATGGTGTTTGCAGCGCTAGCGATAAAGCTGTGCCTTCCAAATATGATAAACTAAGTGTAAAAAAAGTAGAAGGCATGGTTGAACTAGGTAGCACCATAACCATTACCGTAAAGAATCTTAAGGATTTTTTAGAAGATGGTAGCAAGGATGCATCTAAATTCTACCTATATTTGGATTGGATAAAAATAGACCAAATTAACGCAATGCTAGTTCCCAGCACAAGTAATGAACTTGACGGCAAATTGCGTTTTACGATCAAGCATGGAAATTCACCAGAATCAAGATCGGCGTGGGCTGCTTTATTGGGCAAGCCGTTTTTTAATGGCAGGATCTTTACTGCTCCGGTCAAGGTATCGGTTGGTTATGATAAAGAAACACCGATACTTATTGAGCCCACAGCACCAAGCAACACACTTGTAATTATTAGCCCTTTAAATCTTTTTTTATTTTTATTTATTTTGGTGGTGGTTCTCATCGAATTTTGCTGGTTGGCAATCAATACAGGCATCATTCGCGATCCTTTTCCAGACATACCAACTAAGCAGAGACCGTTCAGCCTAGGCCGTTCGCAAATGGCGTTTTGGTTCTTCCTAGTTGCCAGTTCATATTTCTTTATTTGGCTAATCACGGATAATCTCAATTCCCTCACAGGCTCGGTCCTCGCATTGATCGGCATCAGCAGTGTAACTTTTCTTTCAGCTGCCGCGCTGAGTTCGACAAAGGACACCGAAGCGTATGCTCATCGACAAAAGCTTAGAAAAGATATTACAGGCATAGAGGCTACCTTGGAAGAAATCAAGAAACGTATTATTGCAACGCCTTCTCCGTCTGATTCGGTTGATCTAAAAAATCAGGAAATGGATAATAAGATACAGAAAAAGCAACTTGAGGCAGAGCTTAAGACGCTTACGGATTCATTGCAATCCGAAGGTTTCCTAAAGGACTTAGTCTCGGATGCAAACGGAGTTAGTCTTCACCGCTTTCAAATAGCGATATGGACATGCGTGCTTGGGATTATATTCGTTATATATGTATTAGAAAGCATGGCCATGCCGGAATTCGACACAACCTTGCTGGCCTTAATGGGAATTAGCGGTGGTACGTATATTGGATTCAAATTTCCGGTAAAATAGGTTCTCAGAAATTTAGAATAGCATTTGGATTGCCTATTTATAACCCTAAGGGAAGCATGATTATCGGCTAGAATTAGGTATATTTATTATAATATGAAAATGATAAAACCAAATACACGCTTCGCCATATTATGTAGATGGATGTTCCTATTATACTACGTATAATGACCAATCAGGGCGGTGGCTTCTCCGGTCGCCAACCGCGGGATGATGTAATTTAGCAATGCGATGTTGTCCCCCAGCTTGGGGACTGGCTGGGGGCTCCGCTGGTAGCTCAACTCGGTCTCATCCCCGCGCAGCATCTTGCGAAGCGTATTACACTAGAGCCGCAGCTCCCGGGATCTGGACCTTTAATTCTTCCTCTGACTGTGCGCCAGCCTGATCTCGCCAATCGTTTCCACCGATAACATTTCCTCGGGCATCTCCCTTCGTAAGAAACGAAGAGTGCCCCATGGCTTAGGATAGGTCAGTTTTGCATGCTGAAACAAAAGGGCCCCATCAAAGGGAGCGATCAGACACTTGCTGGTTGGACTCCTTAGGAAATCTCAGCTTGACGATGAAGCATGGTTCATGTATTAAAATGGTGTCTCAAATATAATAATATAGTGTCGCACATAGGAATAATTACTGTCATCAAACAAGCGGAGAACGAATGTCACCAACCAAAAAGCTTCCACGACGGGAAAGGGAGAAGCTGAGGCAACGTCAAGACATTCTTGCCGCCGCGCTCGAGCTCTTTTCACAAAGTGGATACCACAACGTCTCCATGAACGAGATAGCTGAAAAATCCGAATTTGCCGTGGGAACGCTCTACAAATTTTTCAGCAACAAGGAAGATATCTACAAGTCACTCATGATCGAAAATTCCAATCGGTTCTTCAGCGCTCTCACGAAAGCCCTGAAAGCGGGGAGCAATGAAATAGAGACGTTGCGGAATTTTGTGAGAGCCAAGGGCGAGGTCTTTATGGAGAACGCCTCCGTTGTGCGCCTTTATCATGCTGAAACAAAGGGCACCTGCTACAACGTCAAGGCTGGATTCGATCAAGACATTCGCAAGCAATATGATCAAGTGCAGCAAGCAATTGCCGCGGTTTTTGAACGCGGAATTAAAAAAAAGCTATTCAAGAAAATCGCCGAGCCATATATTTTGGCGGTCGCCCTTAACAGCATAATAAATGATTTTCTTTTTCTTTGGCTTGAAGACTCTGAAAAGAATGCATTTCCGGAAAATCCAGATGTCATCTTGACCATCCTTTTTGATGGTTTACTTGATGAATCTCCGAAAGCTTAACGACCCAATTCCACTATTTATTAACGTTATGAGTCTTTGGAGAGCGCTGATGTTACGCACGGACACAGGATATATACCATCTAAATGGAGCGTGGTGTTGGCGGCTTTGCTGCTTAGTCTTTTAACGGTTGGGTGCGACAGCCAGCAGCAAGCCCAGCAGCAACGGAAGCTTCCGGAAGTATCCACGGTGACGGTGCAAACCCAAGAAATCATGGAGTTTACCGAGCTGCCGGGGCGTACATCATCATTCCGCATTGCTGAGATCCGGCCGCAGGTTAACGGCTTGATACAAAAACGCCTGTTTAAGGAAGGCTCCGAGGTAAAAGCCGGCCAGGTGCTCTACCAAATCGATCCCGCTCCTTTTCAGGCGGCACTCGACAGTGCCACGGCCGCCCTCAGCCGCGCTGAAGCCAAGCTACCTTCGATAAGGTCCAGGGCCGAACGTTACAAGTCCTTACTCGCAGTCAAGGCAGTTAGCCAACAGGACTATGACGACGCGGCTGACGCGCTTGCCCAAAATGAAGCTGATATCAAATACTATAAAGCCAGTGTGCAGACGGCTCGCATCAACTTGGGCTACACCAAGGTTAAGGCGCCTATATCCGGCCGCATCGGCAAATCCAGCGTGACCGATGGCGCTATTGTCACGGCTTATCAAGCCAATGCCCTGGCCACCATTCAACAGATGGATCCCATTTACGTTGATGTTCCCCAATCCACCACCGAGTTGTTGCGTCTCAAGCGCAGCCTGAGCCAAGGCCGTCTCTCCCAGAACAGCAAAAACCAAAACCAGGTCAAGCTCATCCTGGAGGACGGCACCCCCTATCCCCATGAAGGCACCTTGCAGTTTCGCGATGTGACCGTGGACCCGACCACCGGTTCCGTGATCCTGCGCATGGTGTTTCCCAATCCGGAGGGAACCCTTCTGCCGGAGATGTTCGTCCGCGCGATAGTCAATGAAGGCGTCAATAACAAGGCCCTCCTGGTTCCCCAGCAGGCAGTTTCCCGCACCCAAAAGGGAGATCCCTTTGCTTTGGTGGTGGATGGCGAAAATAAAGTTATCCTGCGGATGCTCACCATCGACCGCGCCATCAAGGACAAATGGCTGGTGTCCAACGGACTTGCCTCGGGAGACCGCGTGATTATCGAAGGATTGCAAAAGGTGCGCCCCGGGATGGCAGTGAAGGCGGTTCCTTTTAAGGAGAATGTGAAATCACCTGCCAATGCGGCCCAGCCAAAGGCCGGATCCAAATAGCGGAGGCATGTGATGTTGTCAAAATTCTTCTTAGACCGGCCGGTCTTTGCCTGGGTCATCGCCATCATCTTGATGGCCGCCGGACTTCTGGCAATACATAACCTACCCATTTCGCAGTACCCTCCCATCGCGCCGCCGTCCATCGCCATTGACGCCTTCTTCCCCGGCGCCTCGGGCGAGACCGTTGAAAATACGGTGACCCAGATCATCGAGCAAAAGATGACCGGCCTGGACAGCATGCTCTACCTGACCGGCACCAGTTCCTCGTCCGGCGCCTCCCGCGTGGAGCTGACCTTCGCTCCCGGGACCGACCCGGACATCGCCTGGGCCAAGGTGCAGAACAAGCTTCAGCTGGCCATGGCCAGCCTGCCCGACGTGGTGCAGCGCCAAGGGGTCCAGGTCAGCAAGTCCACCCGCAACTTCCTCATCATCGTGGGCTTGATCTCCGAGGATGGCAGTATTGACGGCGACGGCCTGCGCGACTACGCCCAGTCAAATCTAGAAAAGATCCTTTCGCGGGTGCCCGGGGTGGGGGAGGTTATGAACTTCGGCACCCAGTACGCCATGCGGGTCTGGGTGGACACCGACAAGCTGACCAAATACCGCCTGACCCTTGCGGATGTCATCCTGGCGCTCAAGGCCTACAACGTTGAGGTCTCCGCCGGGCAATTCGGGGGCGCTCCCGCGGTGGAGGGCCAGCGTCTCAACACCTCCATCATCGTCCAACACTTGCTGGAAACCCCGGAACAGTTCGCCTCCATCCCAATCCGCACCAACACCGACGGCTCAGTGGTGCGGGTCAGCGACATCGGCCGCACGGAACTGGGCACCGAGCGCTACGATGTAGTGGCCGAATACAACGGCAAACCCGCCGCCGGCATGGCCATCCGCCAGGCCGCGGGCGCCAACGCCCTGGAAACGGCCCAGGCGGTCAAAGCAAAACTCAAGGAGATGAGCCGCTATTTCCCGCCCAGCATGAAGGTGATCTACCCCTACGACACCACACCGTTTACCCAGGTCGCCATCGACGAGGTGGTCAAGACCTTGATTGAGGCGGTGGTGCTGGTGTTCATCATCATGTACCTGTTCATGGGCACCTTCCGGGCCACCCTGATACCCACCATCGCGGTGCCGGTGGTGCTCTTGGGAACCTTTGCGGTGCTCGGTCTCTTCGGATTTTCCATCAACATGCTGACCATGTTCGCCATGGTGCTGGCAATCGGGCTATTGGTGGACGACGCCATCGTGGTGGTGGAAAACGTGGAGCGTATCATGGCCGAGGAGGGGCTTTCCCCCCGGGAGGCCACCGCCAAATCCATGGAAGAGATCACCAGCGCCCTGATCGGCATCGGCCTGGTGCTATCGGCGGTGTTCGGCCCCATGGCGTTCTTCCCCGGCTCCACCGGCGTCATCTACCGGCAGTTCTCGGTCACCGTCATCTCCGCCATGCTGCTTTCGGTGGTGGTGGCCCTGATCCTGACCCCGGTGCTGTGCGCCACACTATTGAAGCCGGTGCCCAAGGGACATGCGCCCTCCGACCACGTGGTGTTTTTCCTGCGTCCCTTCTTCAGGTGGTTCGACCGCAGCTTTTTGCGCTCCAGGGAGCTGTACCTGAAAATGGTGGGACAGGTCCTGGCCAAGAAGCTGCGCTATTTGATCGTGTTCGTGCTGATCGTGGCGGCCATGGGATATCTGTTCCAGCGCATGCCCACCTCATATCTGCCGGACGAGGATCAGGGCATAATGTATGTCCAGGCGATTTTGCCTTCCGGCTCCACCCTGGAACAGACCAAGGATGTTCTGGACAGGGTCAGGGAGTATTTCTCCAAGAATGAAAAGGAAGGCGTGGAGTCCATGTTGACCGTCACGGGCTACAGCTTCGGCGGCCAGGGCCAGAACGTGGGTCTGGGCTTTGTAAAGCTAAGAGACTGGGAGTTGCGCCAGCGGCCCGATCTCACGGTCTGGGCTATTGTGGGCAGGTCCATGGGATTCTTCTCCCAGATCAAGGGCGCCATGGTGTTCGCCTTTCCGCCGCCGGCGGTGATCGAGCTGGGCCGCGCGGGCGGCTTCGACTTTGAGCTGCAGGACCGCGGCGGGTTGGGCCACGACAAGTTGATGGCGGCCCGCAACCAACTGCTGGGTATGGCGGCCCAGGACCCGCGCCTCATCAGGGTGCGGCCCAACGGCCTGAACGACGTTCCCGAATACTACATCGACGTGGACTGGGCAAAGGCCGGCGCCCAGGGAGTGCCCATCTCATCCATCCACAACACCATCTCGGCCGCCTTCGGCAGCGCCTATGTCAACGACTTCATCCAGGCGGGGCGCGTAAAGCGGGTGTATATCCAAGCCGACGCTCCCGACCGCATGCTGCCCAGCGATCTGGACAAGCTTTATGTGCGCAACAATGCGGGCAAGATGGTTCCCTTCTCATCCTTCGCCACCGCCAGATGGTCCTCGGGCTCGCCCCAGTTGGAGCGCTACAACGGCTTCCCCTCCATTAACATATGGGGCGAGCCGGCGCCGGGGCTCAGCTCCGGTGACGCCATGAAGGCCATGGAAGAAATCGCGGCCAAGCTCCCCAAGGGCATAGGTTACGACTGGACCGGGCTGTCCTACCAGGAACGCATGGCCGGCTCCCAGGCGCCCATTCTCTACGCCTTCTCCATTTTCGTGATCTTCCTGTGCCTGGCGGCGCTGTATGAGAGCTGGCCCATTCCCATCTCCATTCTGCTGACCCTGCCCCTGGGAGTGATCGGCGGTGTTATCGCCTCCTCTCTGGAAGGCAAGCCCAACGACGTCTATTTCCAGATCGGCCTGCTCACCACCCTGGGGCTCACCACCAAGAACGCCATCCTGATCGTGCAGTTCGCCCGGGCCCGGGTAGACGAGGGGGCGGATTTGATCAAGGCTACCTTGGAGGCCTCCAAATTGAGACTGCGCCCCATTGTCATGACCTCGCTGGCCTTCGGGTTCGGCATCCTGCCTCTGGCTCTGGCCAGCGGAGCCGGCTCGGGCGCGCAGACCGCCATCGGCGTCGCGGTGCTGGGCGGCATGGTCACTTCCACCCTGCTGGTGACTTTGTTCGCGCCGCTGTTTTACGTGATGATTTACAAGTTGCTGGGAAAGCATAAAAAGCGGGTGCAGGCTGAACACCACGAGCAAGGCAATTCTGGGGGATCATCCCATGAGTAGAAAGCTATATCTTCCATTGGTTGCAATAGGCTTGTTCCTAGGCGGCTGCTCCCTGGCGCCGGAATACAAACAACCTCAAGCGCCGATCCCGGCCCAATGGCCCCAGGGAGCGGCCTATGATGAGCAAGCCGTACCCGGCCTAACTGCTGTACCGGAGCTTAAATGGGAGGAGTTTTTCGCCGACCAACAGCTCCAAAAAATCATTGGTATGGCCTTGCAAAACAACCGGGATCTTAGGCTTGCCGCCTTGAATGTGGACCGGGCGCGTGCACTGTATGGCATAAAGCGGGCGGAGCTGTTACCCGCGGTCGATTTGGGGGCCGCAGGAGGTAAGCAACGCACCGCCGTCGACCTGACCAAGTCCGGAACCCCGAGAACAACTGAGCAGTACAGCATAGAACTGGGCATCGCTTCGTGGGAAATTGATTTTTTCGGCCGCATCCGCAGCCTTAAGGATCAAGCGCTTCAAGAATACCTGGCCACGGAACAGGCCCGCCGGAGCGCCCAGATTGCGTTGGTGTCCGAGGTTGCCAGGGTGTACTTCACCCTGGCGGCGGATCGGGAAAGCCTGAAACTGGCCCAATCCACCCTAGAGGCCCAGCAGGCCGCATACGATTTAGTTAAAGAGCGTTATCATGCTGGATTGGCGACCGAGCTTGATCTGCGTCAAGCGGAGATCCCGTTGGAAACAGCCCGCATTGATATCGCCCGCTACAGGCAACTGGCTGCGCAGGATCAAAACGCCCTTAACCTCTTGGTTGGTTCCACGGCGCCAAAGGCGCTTTTGCCGGCTGACCTGAGCAGCTTGACTCCGCCTAAGGAAATTTCAGAGGGCCTGTCTTCAGAGGTGCTTTTACGCCGGCCGGACATCATGGCGGCGGAACATCGGCTCAAAGGTGCTTACGCCTATATCGGCGCGGCGCGGGCGGCCTTTTTCCCCCGCATTTCCTTAACCACCTCGATCGGGACCGCAAGCAACGCGCTCAACGGCCTCTTCAGTTCGGGTTCGGATACCTGGAACTTTATGCCCCGGATTATCATGCCGATTTTTGACGCCCGTACCTGGGCCGCGCTGCGGGTAAGCGAGGCCGACCAGAAAATCGTCCTGACTCAATATGAAAAAGCGATTCAGGCGGCGTTCAGAGATGTGGCTGACGCCCTTGCCGTGCGTGGCACAGTAGACAAGCAGGTCTCGGCGCAACAATCCCTAGTAAACGCCGTGGCGGCAACCTATCGTCTCTCCTCAGAGCGCTATATGAACGGCATTGATAGTTACTTGGGCGTACTTAACGCGCAGCAATCACTTTTTGCCTCACAAAAGGGCCTTGTCGCGCTGCATCTTACTAAAATCGCCAACCAGGTAAGGCTATACGCAGTGCTGGGCGGAGGAGGCAACTAAACCTCACGCCAAGGAAAATTATGATGGGAGACCAGAGCAGCGATAAATCTTTCAAGCGCTGAGACATGGTTCATGCGGCTCAAGCATGCCCGGCTTCGCCAACTGAGCCTACCTGGTATTGCCGGAGACTTTTTTAGTTGCCTCCGGCCTCCTGGCGATCGCCTTCCTGATTAATATGAAGAACCAGACAACCGGACAGGCATCCATAGGGGCTTAAGTCCTGAGTAAAATTTTTTACCCACCTGTCACCGCAACGCAACACTGTTGAACAGCAACACGAAGAACACGCCTATCACCATCGCGCAGGGCCAGAACGCCTGGGAGGCCCTGGCCGCGGCCACTTGGCTAGACTACAGCCAGGACAACTTCGGTTGGCACTCTGGCAAAAGACCGATCGCCGAATTGCTTTGCTTCCTCGTTTCCCTATGCAAGTCATTAACAGAAAGAATCCTGCGCAACTTACCATTGATAAGGTACACGCCTCCACTGACCGGTGCGAAAACGTCACGCGGGAAGGTTTGACAGCCCTTGTGAAAGGCTATACAATTATTATTCTTATAACTAATTAATAAAGCATGACAAATTAAGACGGCATCCCCTTTGGAGAGCCTCATGACTCAGGATAGAATGCCCAGCGCCTGCCGTGGGCCCCTGCTCACCGCAGACGCGCTTAAGCTATTGGAAGAGCATCACCAGTTTCCCGGGCCTTATACTTTTAAAGTAATCGGGTTCGCCGGCGAAGCTTTCCTGGCCGCGGTGAAAGAGGCGGCTCAGGGTGTGCTGGGATCGGCTGACGACTATGAGCTTAGCACCCGGCCGTCTTCGGCCGGACGCTACGTGTCCATCAGTTTGGACGCTGACATGCGGGACTCGGCCCAAGTGCTGGACATGTACACCGCCTTAAAGCAGGTGCAGGGCGTGGTGGTGCTGGTCTAGGCCCAGTGGCTTGCGGGCTGAATAAACCAATTTTCCAGGGAAGTCTTGTCGATAATGCCGCGGTGCGCCAGTTCAGCCATCGCCGCTTCCAGGTCTTCGAGTGAAGAGTTCCAGAAATGGCGGCAGGATTCCAGGCTGAGCGGCGTGCCTGCGTCGGACAAGGAAACCATCAAAAGGTAAAGGCTGGTGGCCTCCACCGAAAGTCCCATGGTAAATATCTTCTGGTCCATAGCTCCTGGTCTGGGCTAGAGTTAATAAGGCCGGTTTATGCGCCGGCATGGCCATAAAACGAGCCAACCATACCACAAGAATATATATGCGGTCACGGCCTCGGCGCTATGATTTGCCGGGCTGGGCTTCAAGAAGGATGCACCTAACATGTCTCTGCCTCTGATGCTGTTTCCCGGAACCATGCTGCGGCCCTCCACCGCCGCCTTGCTGATTCCCTGGTTCGGCCCGCTTTTGCTTCTCAGGCCTCCCAGCTTGGAGCCCGAGCCGGAGTCTCCGCTCACGACGGCCGGATTGCTGCGCCAGGTAGCGCCCCAGGCCGGGGCCGAGGGCGCCGATGGCAAGGCCGGGGAACTGGCCGGGCTTCTGAAGCAATGGGAGCAGTGGGTGCGCGACCATGCGGGCTCGGCCGATCTGGCCGCTTTGAAAGTAGGAGTCAAACCGCCGCCGCCGCCGGAAACCGTGCGCGGACTCATGGGCGACATAAAGGAGTTCGGCCGCCCCAAGGAGGGCCAACCAGCGCCGCCGCCCGAGGTCACGGCGGATTTGTTCCTGCATGTGGCCCACCTGCACGACCGTGGGACCCTGGAGATGGACGGCATGCTGGGCCAGGTGGAGGCGGGGCAGAAGCGCCTTGCTACGATAATGGGACTCGACCAAGAAGACACCTCGCCGGCTGATTATGAAGAGGCTTTTCAGGACCGCCTGCCGCCGCTGGAGTATGACCTGGACGACCAAACCCACCTGGAGCGGCGCTTGGCCGCTTGGGCGGTGCTGGCCCAGGGGCTGGGCGCCGAGGCAGAGGGCGTCTGGCTGGCCACGGCCAATCTCTCGGCGGTGCAGGTTCTCTTGGAGCGACATAACAATACCCTTTCCAGCTTGGGCCAGGATTTCCGTTCGCCGGCGGGCGTTACCATGCCGGGACCGGGCGCGGGAGCGCCGCCGTCGGCCGATTCGCCCTTGGCCCAGGAGGCGGCCCGCCTGGTGCTGCCCGATCTGAGCCACTTGGATCAAGAGGGCTTGCTTGCACTGCGCGCCAAGCTTGTGGCCCAGGGCGAGGGGCATGATCTGACCCAGTTGCAAGAAAGCGTGGCCACGCTTTTGGGCAAGCTTAGCCGCGAGAAGTGGTCGGCCGGGCTGCGCGACGAGGTTGCCGCCCAGGCCCGGGAGTTGGCCGAAACAGCCACCGCCCTGGCGGCCCAGGCCGGGGTCGAGGGACCGGGCCGCGGGATAAGCATCCTGGTGTTCCCGGGGCTGAAGCGCCCGGACCTGCTGGCCCTGATGCGCTCGGCGGAGCCCGGTGCGCGCTTGCCCTCTGCGGGCAAATGGCCCCAGGATTGGCCGGCCGGCTCCTGTCCCCTGATCGCGGCCTGGTAAGGGAGGGCGGTCATTCTGCGCCCCAAGGCTCCGGTGAAATCCAAAAGCAGGAAAATAAGCTCCCGACCCAGGAGCAAGCCAAGGCGCGCCAGCCAGGGCGGCCTGCGCCGCTTGCTGTGGCGGGCCGGGCTCGTGGTCCTGGCGCTGGGACTGTGCTTCGCGGCCTGGAACCTGTTCTGGCCGCCAGTGGGCCGCCTGGCCGAGCGCGACCCCAGGACCAGCGCCTTCATGCAGGCCCAAGAGGAACGCTGGGCAGAGCAAGGATTGCGGCGGAGCCTTAAATGGCGCTTTGTTCCCCTTGAGCGCATTTCGCCCTATCTGCAGCAAGCCGTGCTCATCGCCGAGGACGACAAGTTCTATAGCCACGACGGCTTTGACTACGACATGATGGCTCAGGCCGTGGAGCGCAACCTGGAGGCCGGCCGCGTCCGCTACGGCGCCAGCACCATCACCCAGCAATTGGCCAAGAACCTGTACCTGACGCCGTCGCGCAGTCCTCTGCGCAAGCTGCGCGAGGCCATCATCACCTGGCGTTTGGAGCGCGCTCTTTCCAAAAAGCGCATCTTGGAATTGTATTTAAACGTGGTGGAATGGGGTCCCGGTGTGTTCGGGGCCGAGGCCGCCGCCCGCTATCATTTCGGCGTGGCGGCCGCCGATCTATCGCCGGAGCAGGCGGCGCGTCTGGCAGCGGTGCTGCCCAACCCCGACGAATGGAACCCCAAGGCTGAGCGTGGCTACGTAGCCAAACGCTGGCAACAGATCCACCGCGTTATGCAAAAGCGCGGGCCGGGTAAGATCTGGCGCTGAAAGGGCGCGAAATCGCCCTTTTCCCTGCCGGAAAATTAAATGAAGCATGTGGCGCGAAATTGCTTTGGCTTATAATATTAGTAAAAAGTCTCAATCCTGTTTAGGCCTGCCCGTAGAGTTGCTCAATGCAAAAACTGGCGGCATACCTTGAAGCGCGTGAGGACTGGCTCATGGAGCGGGTGCTGAGCTATGCCAAAAAGCAAGGCTACGCCAAGTATACCTCCACCCTGGTGGAGCCCTGGCGTCAATCCATCGCCGGACTTAACAAGGCACTCAGGCATGCCCAGGAATCTGGCAGCGGCACCGATGAACTGAATGCGGACGAATCCTACCTGGGCGATCCGGTGACCGATTTCGCGGTGCTTGAGGCCAGGCTTCATCGCGACCGCGGGGTAAACTTGGCATTGTTCCTGGGGTTGTTCAAGTTCTACCGCCAGTGCTATCTCGACCTGGTGGCCGGATCGGATTTTACGGAAAATCAGAAGACGGAACACAACGCCACTTTGGGCCGGTTCTTCGACCGGATCGAAATCGCCTTTTGCAGCGAGTGGGCGGGAGAACACCGGCAGGACCGTTATAAGGAATTAAGATCAGCCAATCTCCTTTTAACCAACGAGAAGAATAAATACCTAACCATCTTCAACAGCCTTACCCAACCGGTCCTTTTGATTGATTCAGACAACTGCCTGATAGACATGAACCATGCCGCCTTAATTTATTTGGGACAGAAAGGGGCCCCGGGCTCTCATTACTACGGGAAAAGCCGGCCGAGCCAGGCCGGTGACAAGGGGCAAGATGCCTGCATCGAACTCAAGAACCTGCTGCCCTGGCTGGCCGATGAACTGCAAGCTTTTATTGATGACGCTGCGGACGCATCGCTTCTCGAGAGGGTGATAGAGGAGAAAAGCTATGAGATCTCCCTGTCCCGCATGCTGGACATAAGCGGCAAGTTCAGCGGCGTGGTGGTGATCCTCTATGATGTGACCGATGAAAAACAAGCTAGCGTGCGCAAGGAGGAAAGGGATAAGCTGCAAGCCGCCATTGAAACCGCCGGCGCTATCTGCCATGAGATGAGCCAGCCCATGCAGGTGCTTTTAATGAGGGCGGAAATAGCCAAGCTCAAGGCGGCCGGTAATCCGGACTTGCAGGAAGAGCTGGAAATGATCATGGACCAGATTGAGCTGATGGGCGAGATCACCCACCAGCTGCTCGGGCTCACCACCTACAAAACCAAACAGTACATGAAAGGCACTGACATCCTGGATCTGGCCTGACGTGCTCCGACAGGGTCCTGTTTCGCTTTTGCGGGGCTGGGCCGATCTGCTATAGTGCCTTTAAAACTGACAGCGTTTGAAAACGTGCATCCATGTTCAAGAAAAGGCGTATGAGGGGGAATCCAGCCCTGCTTCAGCCCCGGCGCGGCCGGTTAGCGAGGTGCTGGCTGAGCTCAAAGGCGCCGAAGGCGATAAGCGCAGCTGCCGGGAGGAGTCCTTAAGAATCCACGGACTGATCTGCGCCAAGTGCGGCCGGGAGTTCGAACTAAAGAACAGGCACCTTTTGACCGCGCACCACAAGGACGGCAACTGGAAGAACAATCCCCGCGACGTCTCCAATTGGGATAACTTGTGCGTCTACTGCCACGATGACGAGCACGCGCGGGGAATGTGAGAACCCGGCGCATTCCGCCCCTGGCCCTTAGGCGCCGCTGGTAGCCGTTATAAGTGGAGTTATTGTTTA
>Ga0307423_1000841_pt1 | contig 19885 bp, 13 predicted proteins | sample SalMarWE160310MG_FD_202154 | JGI IMG/M metagenome (GOLD analysis project Ga0307423, IMG submission 202154) | Salt marsh sediment microbial communities from the Plum Island Ecosystem LTER, Massachusetts, United States - WE1603-10 | ecosystem: Environmental > Aquatic > Marine > Intertidal zone >...
CCTAGGCGGGCGAAGATGGATATCAGACTCCCGCCGAAGCCGAGGGCCACGAGTGCGATGACGGCTTTTCTCGGTTCGGTTCCGGTTGCCGTGAGGACCGTATAGAACCCGGCAACCGCGGTCAGCGCGAGACCTGCAACGATCATCCCGGTCACGGATCCGCCTTTGAAAGCGAGACTCAGGCCCGGCGCGAGGCCACCCTTGGCGGCTTCGGCGGTCCTGACGTTCGCCAGCACGGAGACCCGCATGCCGATGTACCCCGCCGCGAAGGACGCGACTGCACCGACCAGGAATCCGAGAGCCGTCTTGAGGCCGAGTGCAAAGACGATCACGACAAAGATGATGATGCCGGTGATCCCCATGCTCTTGAGCTGGCGGTTGAGGTAGGCGATCGCGCCTTCGCTGATTGCGCTGGCAATCTCCTGCATCTTCTCATTTCCAGCGGGCGCGGCTCTGACTCTGATAGCCAGAATAATGGCGAACACCACGCCAGCGATCCCAACCAAGGTGCATATCAACGGTAGATTGTTCATTGCTGCATCCCTTCCTTGTCTTCTCCAGGCCGAAGAACGCGTAAGGTCTTTCAACTTGGAGCTGTCGCTCACGCAAAATCAACCGCGAAAGGGCCAGCCCCCGGCGCCGGGACGGAGGGTTACCAGATATTCAGTTACTGTCCACCAAGATCGGTAAGAAATGGGATTGACTGGGCTGAAAGCGCCACATTATTGACTGGGAGTCTGATCCGCGAGTGAGACGCTCGTTCCGACGCCGCTCCATCGCCGATGGCTGCGGTCGTGTTCGCGGAGACGCCCCGCCGACAGCGTGCAACCAAGCGTCGTGTCGGTCGATCGGCCAAGAACGGGATTCTCGAAAGCAGAGGACCGACGGGCGTCGGGCATCGCGCTGCGAGAAGCGAGATGCACTGCTTCCCTCTCACTCTTGCCGCCCGATGACGGGGCGGAGCAAGGCGAGAGTTGGCACACCTTCCGCTGCGCGTCGCCCGCGAGTCGCAAGGCACCGTTCGAAGCCTAGCCCAATTTTAGCTTGCGCGAAAGCTTTCGTCAGCTAGTATACGCAGAGCGCCGGACCGGCTCCCAGCCCCGGGTTGGACAGGTTCGACACGGGTCTCCGGCAGCTCAGATGCCGGATCCCCCGCTCTCCTCCCCGACGTGGAGTCCGCACTCCTTGGTCTCGGGGTTCTCCCACCACCAGCGGCCCGCGCGAGGATCCTCCCAGGCCTGGATCACTCGGGTACACGGAGCGCAGCCCACGCTCGGATACCCTTGGCCGTGCAACCGGTTTACCGGAATGTCGCGGGCGCGAACGTACTGCCACACGTCGTCGTCGCTCCATTCCACCAGCGGATTGACCTTGAGCATGTCGGAGAGAGCCAGGCGTGGGTGGAACCTCTTGATCCTCCAGGAGAGAAGTCCCATGGGGTCTCGAGACTCCGGAACTTCGCGGCGAATCTCTTCTAGGATGTCGATCCCACGGCCGGGCTTGGCGGACTCGAACCTCCTGGGCACCAGCGTTCCTTCGCCTGCCCCGGTGCTGAAGTCCCTGAACACCGACGCGGGGACCTCCTTTTCCCTGGAAGGGGACGGCGCCGCGTGAGAAGGTGGGCACCGGGATCGTGACTTCCCCCGAAACGGGAGATCCGTGGAGCAACATCTCGACGAGATCCAAAGACAGATCGAGGGACTGACACGGGAACTGTGCGAGGTGAAGCAACGCCTCGAAACGCTGGAGGCGCGGGGGAGAGCGGCCTCGGACACAGCCCCGGAGCAGGCCCCTGCCCAGGCGGCTGGCGATGTCTCCGATGCCGGGGCAACCCCCCTGATGACGCCGGCGAGGACCATCCCCCTGATCGGGCGTACTCTCGTGATCCTGGGAGGCGCCTACCTGCTGCGCGCGCTCACCAGCAGCGTGCTCACCGACAGCGCGCTCCTCCCACCCGCCGGCGGCGCAGTGGCCGGCCTGCTGTACGCGGCCTGGTGGCTGGTCCAAGCCGATCGCAGCGCTGCTGCCGGTCGGCGACAGAGCGCCGTATTTCTCGGTCTCGCAACCGCGCTGATCGCCTATCCGCTGATCTGGGAGACGACGGCGCGCCTCGAGTTCCTGGGAGCGAGCGCCGCGGCGGCGGCGCTGTTCGTCCTCCTCCTGCTCGGCCTCGCGGTGGCGCGGCGACGCGAGCTGTGGGAGATCGTCTGGACCATCACTCTGTTTACCGTGGCGACGTCCCTCGCCCTCATCGTTGTCACCCATGAGTTCATGCCGCTGACGACGACGCTTCTCCTGGCCTCCGTCGCCGTGGAAATCCTGGCCTACCACGACCGCTTCCTTGGCCTGCGCTGGCCGGTCGCCTTGGGGGCCGACCTGGCGGTGCTGATTCTGACCTCCGCAGCACTGGTCCCGGGCCGTTCGGCGGAGACCGGAGACGCCCTCGCGCTCGGAGGAGTGGTCGCGGTCTGCACGGCGCTTCCACTGCTCTACCTGGGCAGCATCAGTGCTCGTACGCTGCTGCGCGGCCGTCCGATCTCGGCGTTCGAGGTGACGCAGGCCGGGGTGGCTCTATTGATCGGGTTCACGGGGGCGGTGAGAGTGACCATCGCCCGCGGCGCGGATCCGGCGTTCGTCGGCATCGTCGGCCTCGTCCTGGGCGCGGCGTGCTATGCGGCGGCTCTCACCTTCATCGATCGGCGCCTGGGACGCGGTAGAAACTTCTATTCTTACACCACGCTCGCCGGCCTGCTCGTCTTGGCCGGGAGCTGGCTGATGCTCGACAGTGTCGCGCTCGCGCTGACCTGGTCTGCACTCGCCGTTGCCGCGACCGGGCTGGGCGGGCGTTTCGATCGGATCACGTTGAAGTTTCACGGCGCCGTCTACGTAGCGGCCGCCGCCACCGCGGCCGGCCTCGTCGTCTGTGCCTACAGAGGTCTCTTCGCCGAGCCGACGGGAATCTGGGAGCCACCCAAAGCCGTCGGCATCGTCGTGACGCTGGTGGCAGCCGCTTGTTACGCAATTCTCGCCGCCACGCGCGGCGAGGCCGTCCGTCGCTGGTTCGAACTCCTCCCACAGGCAATCGTCGGGGCGGCGGCCGTCTGGAGCGTCGCCGGCTTGACCGCGGGGGTGCTCTCAGCGCCCATCACCGCCGCATTCGGAGCCGACGCCGCGGCCCCACTGGTCGCGGCCAGCCGCACCGCGGTGATCGTGATTCTGGCCATGGCGCTAGCGGGAGCCAGCCGACGCTGGTCCCTTCGCGAGCTGACCTGGTTCGTATACCCGGTGTTGGTCGCGGGCGGCATCAAGCTGATCTTCGAAGACTTCGACTACGACCAGCCGGTCGCGTTGTTCCTCGCGCTGGCGCTCTACGGCAGTGCACTCATCGCCACGCCGAGGCTGATGAGGAAGAACCCGTAGCCCGGATCCCTGCACCTCACTGAGGAGGTGGGTCTTGCGAGGCCCCCGAGCCTTCCACCACGAATACCTGGCCCGATTTTAGCTTGCCCGAAAGCTTTCGTCAGCTAGTATACCGGAGACAGGACCGGATTCCGGCCCCGGGTCGGATCTCCCAGCCACAGAGCCACACGGAACCGCTGATTTCGGCAGCCACCCGAGGAGACGTCCATGAGCAAGGATGAGCGGTATGACTTCGTCATCGTAGGCGGCGGGCCCAACGGGGTGGCGCTGGCGGCTTATCTGGGCAAGTGCGGAGCCAGTGTCTGCGTGCTGGAGGAGAGGCCGGAGGCCGGAGGCGCGTGTGAGAACTCCGAGCCGATTCCCGGAGTGCGCATCACTCCCCACGCCATGTACATGTACGCGGGCCCGGCGCCCGGCTTCGAGCAGCTGGAGCTGCACAAGTACGGGTTTCGCATGGACTGGAGTCCGATCTCGGAGAACCTCGCGAATCAGAAGGAGGGGGGGGTCCTGACGACCGAGGGCGTGGCGCCGCTCACCGACAAGGACGTGATGGGTTGGGCCAAGCTCGCCGGCATGCTGGGACAGCCGCCGTTCATCAAGGAGCTCTTGCGGGCCACCTTCTGGTGCCCGCCCCATCCCCCCGAGGTCGAGGTGACGGCCGAGAACATCCCCTACATGCAGGTCTACAAGCAGCATCAGCCGGACGTCTGGACCGAAGAGCTCCTCGACATGACGCTGTTCGACCTGATGGACGAGTATTGCGAGACCGAGCCCCCCAAGGTCCAGCACGCCATGGTGGCCTGGTACTCGGGCGCCGCGGGGCACTGGGAGGGGGTGGCCATCCCCGCCCTCGGATGTGACATCACTCTCACCATCTACGGCGGAATCAGCGTCCCTCGCGGCGGCATGCACGGCTATTTCCACTCGATCATCCGCTGTGCCATCGCCCACGGCGTGGTGGTGCGTACCTGCTGTCCGGTGGACGAGATCATCGTCGACGACGGACGGGCAACGGGGGTGCGGCTCCGTGAGACAGCCACCACCGACGAGAAGAAGATCTGGGCCAACAAGGCGGTGATCAGCGGCGTTGACGTCATCCAGACCTTCGACAAGCTGGTGGGCCCACAGCACCTGAGCTCCAGCTTCAGGAAGAGGGTGCAGGACATCAGCCTCAAGGGAGGCAGCATCTGGGTTTCCCACCTGCTCACCCGAGAGCCGCTTCGTCCTCGCGCGAAGTTCATGTCCCCCGGCAGGGAGAAGGGCGGCGAGGTGGGTGGCCCCTACCCCTGCGATTCACGCGAGATCTACTACGAGCACGTGGCGGACGTGGATGGCCGGCGGGGCAACCCCACCATGCCACCCGAGAGACTGATGTGGATCGCGACCCAGAGCACGCGGTTCAACGCCGAAAACGACAATCAGTGCACGATCCCGGGGGTCTATCTGGAATCTCCCTACTACGTGTACGTCCCCCCGCCCGAGTACCAGCCCGGCGGACCCGACCAGATCGACAAGAACAAGGAAGAAGTAAACGCCTACATGCGCAAGGCCTTCAGCCAGGTCATCGAGAATCTCGACGACGACAATCTCGTCGCCCACCTGGCAAACACGCCGTATGAGTCGGAGTTCCGCAACACCGGCCTGATCGGCGGCACCTGGTGTGGGACCCGGCACTGCGGCGACCAATGGGGAGAGAATCGCCCGCTGCCGGAACTGGCGCGATACCGGACGCCGATCGAGAACCTCTACCTCTGCAACCAGACCGCCTGTCATCCGGGAGGTCTCGCCCTGATGGCGATCCCCTACAACCTCATGCACATCCTGATCGAGGATGGAATGGTCGAGCCCGGGAAGTGGTGGTACCCGTCGCCGTGGTACATACCGCAACAGGGCAAGATATCGGCAATTCCGCGCTGACAAAGAGGACGATACGATGCCCAATCTCCCGGCTGGCAAGATCTTCGACGAGTTCCCCGACGAGAGCGACTGGGATGTCGTCGTGATCGGCAGCGGGCCCAACGGCCTGATTGCGAGCGCATACCTGGCCAAGGCCGGCCTGAAGGTGGCCACGGTGGAGCGCCGCTACGAGATCGGAGGCGGCCTGGCCACGGAGGAGATCCTCTTCCCGGGCTACTACTCCAACATGCACTCCGTCTATCACATGATGGTCGACTACATGCCCGTCCTCCAGGACTTCGACATGGGCCGCCACGCCCTTCAGTGGACCAAGCCCAACGCTCAAGCGGGCATGGTATTCGAAGACGGCCGATCGTTGCTCCTGGCGCGGATGATCGAAGACACCAAGGATTCGATCATGAAGTTCTCCTTCAAGGACGCCGTTGCCTTCGGCAAGCTGATGAGAACCTGGCGAAAGATCGTCGACGACATCCTGGGGCCCGGCACCTACATCCCCCCCATGGATCCGCTGGATATCAGCGTCGCCATGCAGCGGACCAAGGTCGGCCGCGAGCTGATGGAGCTGGTCGCGCAGAGTCCACTGCAGATCATCACCGACCACTTCGAGGACGATCGGGTGCGAGCCCTCCTGCTCTACACCAGCTGTATGTGGGGGCTGGATCCGAGGGAGACCGGGGTAGGCATGTTCGTGGCTCTGATGCTGGAGCGCGGCGCCAACAAGTGCTACTGCGATGGAGGGTCACACAAATTCGCAGGCTCTCTGGCGCGCGAGGTCGTCAGCAACGGCGGCACCATTGTCGACGCCGCCGAGGTCACCGAGATCCTGATGGAGAACGGCCGCGCCGTCGGCGTGCGGCTCGCAGAGGGACGTACCCTTCGCGCCAGGGTCGTCATGTCCACACTGGATCCCCACACCACCTTCCTCGACCTCGTCGGCGCGGAACATCTTCCGGCCGGACTGAAGCAGTCCGTCGATGACTGGAAGTACGACAAGTGGAGCTACTACACCCTGCACGTAGCCACCAAGGAGCCGCCGCGGTATGCATGCGATGACCCCTGGATCAATGATGCCTTCATGACCGTGGTCGGCATCGGAGGGCTCGACTCGCTGCTGGCCCATTGGGAGAACGTCGTGTCCGGCAGGATCGATCTGGACAACTTCGGCGGGCACGCCACCTGCGAGAGCTCCGTCGACCCCCACCTCGTCCGTTCTCCATATGGCGGATACGTATCCTTCTTCCAGGTCCACGCGCCCTACGAAATCGACGGTGGATGGGAGAAGCAAGCCCCCGAGCTGGAGGAGGCGATCCTGGCCAAGTGGCAGAAGGCTGCCCCCAACATGACCAAGGACAGCATCATCATGACCTGCCACGAGACACCGGAGGGCATCGAGCGCCGTCTGCCGAACATGCGACGCGGTGCGATCAAGCACGGTGACTACGACCCGCTCCAGCTGGGCTGCTTCCGCCCCAATCAGGAGTGCTCGAGCTCCGCCACACCGATCGAGGGCCTCTATACCTGCGGTGCCTCCAACTATCCGGGGGGGATGGTGCTCGGAGGTCCCGGATACATCGGCGCGAACAAGGTGGCCGAGGACCTCGGAGTCACCAAGTGGTGGAAGCCCACCCGCTCGATGGAGCGCTACATCAAGACATACCTGGAGTAGGCCCGGCCGGGCAAATGGCCGGATTCAGAGCAGCCGCGAGGGGGTCCTCGATCAGGGGACACCCGCGGGGACCGTAGTCCCCACGGGTGAGGGAGGTTGTTGCTACCTTTCCATTCAAACCGGAAGGACGGAAGAAGATGGCGTGGAACTACAGCAAGAAGACCCAGCAGCTCTTCATGGATGCCGTACAGGGCAAGCCGGGAACCCATCTCGGTGAGATCGAGGACCCCGACGGCCTCGGCGAGCACGGCTCCATCGCCTGCGGGGATGCCCTGCGCTTCACCTTCGCGGTCGAGCGGCACCCCACCGACCCCACCAACGACGTGATCACGGAGGCGAAGTATCTGACCTTCGGGTGCACCTCGGCGATCGCGGCCTCGGAGGCGCTCTGCGAGATCATCGAGCGGGGCCGCTACACCCCGATTCAGGCTCTCAAGATCCAGAACCAGGACATCGTCGAATTCCTGGAGGGGCTCCCAGATCAGAAGATCCACTGCTCGGTCATGGGCGCCGAGGCCCTGGAAGCCGCGGTCTTCGACTGGGCGCGCAAGCGCGGGGTGGATCTCAAATTGCTGGGGCTGGAAAACAGGCAAGAAGAACAGGAAGAAGGCAAGCTCGTCTGCGAGTGCTTCTCGGTGACCGAGCCCTACCTGAGGCGCAAGATCAAGGAGCTGAATCTGCGCACCATTCCCGAGATCACCAATGCCATCAAGGCGGGCGGGGCCTGCATGTCCTGCCACCACGTTCCCGGCGGGCTACAGGACCTCCTCGATGAAACCTGGGGTGTCGCCGCCAGTGCGCCCGCCAGCGCGCCGAGAGAAGAAGTGGAGCTGGACGCGACGCCTCCGATCTCCCCGTATCAGTTCAGCAAGAAGATCGAGAAGACCATCGAAGAGTACGTCCGACCCATGCTCCAGCAGGACGGCGGTGACCTCGAGATCATCGACATCAAGGACACGCTGGTCTACTGCCGGCTCGCGGGCGCCTGCTCCGGATGCGCTGGTGCGGCCCAGACCCTGCGGATGATGGTCGAGGGAACCCTCAAGGACAATGTGGATCAGCGCATCAGAGTCATTCAAGTGTAGTGAGAGGGCCTGAACGCAGCCGACCAGATGAAGACGATCTACACGGACAACAACGCCACCACCCCGATTGCGCCTGAAGTCTACCAGGCCATGATTCCCTATCTGACGGAGGACTACTTCAACCCGAGCTCCATGTACGAGGCGGCGCGTAGCGCAGCCAACGCCATCGCAGAAGCGCGACAGGCGGTGGCCGATGCGCTCGGAGGCGTCGATCCCAGCGAGGTCCTCTTCACTTCCTGTGCCACCGAGAGCAACAACACGGCGATCTCCGGGACCGCCAAGGCCAACCCGACGCGCAGGCACATCATCACCACTGCCGTGGAGCACCCTGCGGTGCTGGAGGTCTGCGAGGATCTCGAGCGCAGCGGCTACGAGCTGGACATCATCTCCGTGGACGAGAGCGGCAGGCTGAAGATCGATGAATTCGTGAGAGCGCTTCGACCCGATACCCTGCTGGTCACTATCATGCACGCCAACAACGAGACGGGTGTGATCTTCCCCATCGAAGAGCTGTCCCGCCTCACCAAGGAGACCGATCCTTCCATCGTCTTCCACACCGACGCCACTCAGAGTATGACCAAGCTTCCCATCGATCTACGGGGAGACTTCCAGCATGTCGATCTACTCTCGTTTTCCGGGCACAAGCTTCACGCCCCCAAAGGAGTCGGCGCCCTCTACATGCGGCGAGGGACCCGTTGCCGCCCCCTGATGCTCGGGGGCCACCAGGAATCGGGGCGCAGAGCGGGAACCGAGAACGTCGCCTTCATCGCGGGGTTGGCCAAGGCGCTGGAGATCGCCAACCAGGAGCACGAGGAGTCGGAAGCGAGGATCCGAAGGCTCCGCGACCGACTGGAACGAAGCATACTCAAGCAGATCCCCGAGGTCCGAATCAACGGAAAGGATGCCCCGCGGCTTCCCAACACTTGCAACGTCTCGATCCACTACGTCGAAGGTGAAGGAATGCTCTACCAGCTCAGCGCTGAAGGCATCTGCGCCTCGAGCGGCTCGGCCTGCACCTCGGGCTCCCTGGATCCCTCACACGTACTCAAAGCCATGAAGGTGCCCTTCACCGCCGCACACGGCTCGATTCGCTTCAGCTTCAGCCGCTACAACACCGAAGACGACGTGAACCACATCCTCGAGGTCTTCCCCGGGATCGTGGCAAACCTGCGCAGGCTCTCTCCCTACTGGGACAACCAGAAGAACCAGCCCCGTCCCGAGGCGGTCGCCCTGCAGGCGGAATGAGGTCTCGGCCCTCTGGGATGCCGGGCTAGCCTGATCCGGCGACCTCCCGCAGCCGTGCCATCTCTTGCTCCGACGGTGGTTCGAGGTCGCGGAGCGGATACTCCTTTCCGAGCCGCCGGTATTTGGGTTCCCCGAATCCGTGATACGGCAGGAGTTCGTGGCGGCGCGATCCGGGCAGGTCGCTCACCAGGCGGGCAATGGCCGCGACGTCCTCCGGGGAATCGTTGAAGCCGGGGATGATGGGGGTCCGGACCACGATGGGAAGGTCCGGGAAGTACTCGCAGAGCTTGCGGAGATTTCGCAGGATCAGTCCGTTGCCGACCTTGACGTGCTCCTCGTGCCTTGCCGAATCCGCGGACTTGACGTCGTAGAAGACCTGGTCCACGTGCCTGCACAGATTCTGAAGATCTTCCCACCTGCAATGCCCCGAGGTCTCCAGCGCCGTATCGATGCCGCGGCTCCGCGCGGCCTTCAGAAGCTCCACGGCGAACCCGGCCTGCGCCAGCGGCTCCCCGCCGCTCAGCGTCAACCCACCCCCGGATCGGGCGTAGAAGCTGCTGTCCTCCTCCACCGCGGCCAAGACCTCGTCCACGCTCATCTGTCTCCCGAGCAGCTCCAGAGCCGTGGAAGGACAGGCGTCGACGCAGTCACCGCAGTCATTGCAGAGCTTCCTGTCGATCTGGACCTTCCCATCCTCCGAGTCTGCGATCGCTCCCGCTGCACAGGCCCGCAGGCATCGGTCGCACTCGATGACCCCGATGCACTTGTTCACGTCGAAAGCGAGCTGCGGAGAACGGGCCTGACCCTCCGGGTTCGAGCACCAGCTGCACGCCAGGGGACAGCCCTGCAGGAACACCAGCGTCCTGATCCCCGATCCGTCGTGGAGAGAGAACTTCTGGATATTGAAGATCAGCCCTCGCATCCCGTCCCGCGACCCGTCTCTCGGTTCAAAGGCCGTGCTCCGTTCTCTTGATGATCTCGTTCTGGAGCTGGGGAGTGAGATCGACGAAATACGCGCTGTAGCCCGCGACCCGCACCAGCAGATTCCGGTACTTCTCGGGATTCTTCTGGGCCTCGATCAGCGTCTGGCTGTTGATGATGTTGAACTGGAGGTGCCACATCTTCAGGTCGCAAGCCGTGCGGATCAGAGACATCAGCTTCGCACTCCCGTCCCGACCCGTCACTGCGGAGGGGGTGAGCTTCATGTTCAGCAGTCTGGCCGCGCGCTCCTTGTAGCCCCCGTTCCTGGTTCGGGCGACGGACATCAGGCTGGCGGTCGGCCCCTTGCGGTCGGCGCCCTGCGAAGGGCTGACCCCCTCCGCTACCGGCTCCCCGGCCTTTCTTCCGTCCGGAGTCGCGCCGAGGACCGCCCCGAAGGGAATATGGGCCGTGATGGTCACGTATCGGACGTCCAGCTCCCCGCCGAAGGCGGACTTGTGCCTTCGAGTCAGGCGGATGAAGAGCTCCTCGATTTCATGACCGATCGAGTCGGCATACGGGTCGTTGTTCCCGTACTTCGGGGCGTTCAGGCACATCTGCCGGATCGCCTCCTTCCCCTCGAAGTCGGCATCGATCGCCTCCATCAGCTCCGCCATGCTGAGCCTCTTCTCGTCGAAGACGAGCTTCTTCATGGCCGCCAGGGAGTCGATCGCGGTGGCGAAGCCGAGCGTATCGACGAAGCCCAGGTAGAGAGCTCCCTCGATCGGCCCCGCGTGCATGTCCTTGCATTCCTTCATGCAGAGATCGTGCAACATCGAGCACATCGGTGAGGCGATGTACTTCGACTTCAGCGTGTCCGCCACGTACTGCTGGATGAAGACGTGCTTCATCATGTGCTCAGCCTGGAGACGAAAGGCATTCCAGAGGTCGTCGAAGCTGGTGAACTCCCTCGGATCCCCCGTGGCGACTCCGATCCTCTCGCCGCCGGCGAACTTGAGCCTCCCGTCGTGAAGAGCCATCTCCACCAGCGCCCCCAGATTGGCCCACGCGCAGCCGGTGGTGACCCCGTCTCGATTCAGCAGCTTCGCTTCGGTGCACCCCGCTATGCAGTAGTCGTTTGCCTCGTCGGTCTCCGCGCCCTTGGCGAGAAACAGCGGGATGATCTCCTCGTCGAAGAACAGCTTCGGGAACCCCGTCCCCTCTTTGATGGTCTCGCAGACCGCGTGGAGGAAGGAGTCCGGGGTTCGGGCATGGATCCTCGCGGCAAGGTCGGGATAGTTGAGCGGGAACTCCCGCTTGGATTGCAGCATCAGGTGGGAGAGCTCGTTGGTCGCGTCCCTTCCCTCCTTGGTCTGGCCGCCGATCGTCGTCGCCTCCCAGTGGGCATATCCTTCCGTGTAGGAAAGCTCGCCCGCGGTGGTGTAGATCTCGACGTTCCGCGCCATACCGATCCACAGGCATTCCAGAAGCTCCAGTGCCTCGTCCCTGGTGATCCGCCCCTGCTCGATGTCATCCATGTAGAACGGATACAGGTACTGATCGATCCTCCCGTTTCCGACGGTGCCACCGATGCGTTGCTCGAGCCGGGAGACCGTCTGGATCAGCCACTGGGATTGAACGGCCTCGTGAAAGGTCCGCGCTGGATTCTCCGGGACCCGGTCGCAGGTCTCGGCGATCTGGACCAGCTCCTTCTTTCTCGGTCCATCGCTCTCCCCTTCCGCCAGGCTTCTCGCCAGCTCGGCGTACCTCCTGGCGAATCCGACGATCGCGTCGCAGACCAGGATGACCGCCTCCAGGAAGGGGGCCTTCTCCACCTGGTCCCTCGGCTCGAGCGGATCGAGCGATGCGAGCTTCTCTCGCGCTTCGTCAGCAATCCCCTTGATGCCGCGCCTCAAGACCTTCTCGTAGTCGTGATTCCAGGCCAGGCTCGAGCGAGCGGTCGCAGTCGGCGTCACCACGAAGTAGAGGCTGATCAGGCGGCGGGTCTCCTCGGGCAGAGCGTCCATGAATGCGGTGTGATACCGCTTTCCCTTCCAGTAGGGGCTCAGCTCTTCGTTGATGATCCTGACGTCCTCTTCCGCCAGGACCAGGCGATCGTCGGGCTGGCTGGGCCGGACGTCTTCAGAGAAGAAGCGCTCCTCCAGCTCCGGGTACAGCACTGCGTAGCGGCCGGGAGGGCCGGCGCTACCGACGATGAGCTCGTCCTTCTCGATGTGGATGGGGGCGTGGATCAGCACGTGCGCCAGGGCCTTGCCCCAGCGCAAGACCAGGGGCTGGCCCTCGGTCTCCTTGAACGACTCGGTGACCAGACGCGCCCGCTCCAGATTCAGTCGGATCGGCTCGTCCCGGAAGCCCTCGAGCATTCGGTGGATCCGGGACCGTCCCCGCTGCGCGTCTTCGTCGACGAGCCCGATCCGCTGCCCGCCCTCGATTCGCTCTTCTTGCGGTGACAACACCTCCGCAGCAGATGACATGGCTCCACCTCCCTTTCTCCGTGTCGGCCGTGTCGAATCAGCGCTTGCGGCCGCTGACCCTCAAGCCGCCTGTTCTCCTTGCGGGACGCTCTGCTCCGGTGCATCCACCCTCTCGGCGAACTCCAGATAGAGTCGAAGCGACTTGTCGAGGTGTTCGTCGAGCGTCACGTCGAACTCGTCTCCGTAGTATTCGTGGAGCAGCATCATCCCGGTGATCTGGGCAAAGAAGAGATTCGAGGCGTCCTTGACGCTGATGTCGCGCACCTCCCGGCGCTCGATCCCCTCCCGGTAGAAGTCGCGGAAGACGTTCTCGATCTTTCTCCGCTTCGCGTTCAGTCGAGCCCTGAGCTCGGCGGAGAGCCGGGGCTCCACCTGGTGCCTTTGAATGAAGTACAGCGAGAAGAAGTTCGGCTTCTCCTTGCTGATCAGGCGGATCTCCTCGAGAAAACGCCTAATCTTCTCCGGCACCGGCGACGAATCGGCCGTCGCCCTGGTCACCCGCTCGGTGAGGAGATCCCCGTACCGGTCGAGGATGCGCAGGTAGATCTCTTCCTTGCTGGCGAAGTACTGATAGACGGAGGTCCGACTGAAGTCGGCGGCCTCGGCGATGTCGTTGATGGAGGTCTCGACGTACCCCTTCTCGACGAAGAGCCCTTCGGCGCTGTCGAGGATCAGGTTCGACCGCGCCTCTCTCTCCCGAGCGATCCGGTCTCGGCCAGCCATGGGTTTCCGTCCATCTGACACAGTGTCAGAATATCGTCATCCTGTCAAGAGGCGATTTTGGGGCGACTAGACGGCTCTCGCCACCTCGTTGGCGCTCGAGATCGCCTTCTGGATGTCCCCGACAGAGGAGCAATCTCCAATCTCGTGGACCTCCGGCGCCCTCTCCTGCAGCTGGCGGGAGAGCGCGTTTTCCCGTTCTCGACCTCGCGAGATCACCAGGGCGTCATAGGCCAGAACGCTCCTGTCCCCCTTCCCGTCCGTCAGCTCGATCCCCTCGGAGGTGATCCCTTCCACCCTCACGCTGGAGAGCACCTTGGGATTGCTGAGCCTCTTCGCCTCGGGAGTCCCCCTGGCCGTGTCGACGTCCGCGAGCTTTCGCAGGATCCACCACCTCCTGAAGTTCGAAGCGTGGCCGCCCAGCGTCTTCTCGCCGCCTTCACCGATCAGGAAGACCTCCCTTCCCTCCTCGGCGAGAGAAATGGCCAGCTCCGCGCCGTAGGTCATTCCCCAGACGACCACCCGATGGCCGATCTCCTTCCTGTTCCTCAAGGCCTCGATATGGTCCATCACCCCGGGCCTGCCCTTGGCGACCTCTGGAATGATCATGGACGAGCCCGTGGCCATGATGACGACGTCGGGGTTCAGCTCATCGACCTCGGCCAGGCCGGCTTCCCTCGACAGCCTGACATCCACGCCGAGCTTCTCGAGCTGGATCTCGAGGTACTCGACGAGATTCGCGAACTCGGCTGTCAGCGGCTCGAGGGCCAGGGCGGCCACCATCCCCCCGAGCTCGGACCGCTTCTCGATCAAGGTGACCCGGTGGCCCCTCTGGGCGGCGACCCTTGCGGCCTCCATCCCGGCCACTCCGCCGCCGATGACGAGAACGTTCCGCCGCGTCTTGGCGGGAGTGAGCGGAATCGCATTCGGCGCCATGTCGTAGTTGATGGAGCAGGGCGTTCCGCAGCCCTCGACACAGGCGACACACCTGCGCACATCCTCCGGCCGCCCCTCCATGTACTTCCTGGGGGTATCCGGATCGGCGGTCAGCTGACGGCCCAGGTAGATCAGATCGGCCTTGCCCTCCTGCAGGAAGTCCTCGGCCATCTCCAGCTCGACGATCCGCCCCACGCCGATCACCGGAAGGGGGGTCACCTTCTTCACCGCCTCGGCGAGGTGAATGAAGCAGCCCCGCGGATAGTAGAGAGGGATTTCGATCCCCTCTGGCGAATGGAGGATGGACCCCTGCGAGACGTCGATGCAGTCCGCCCCCGCCTCCTCCAGCGCCGGAACGATGTACCGGGTCGTGTCGTCGATGGTGATGCCCTTGTCCCCAAGCAGCTCGTCGGCACTGATCCTGACCAGCAGCGGATATTCCTCTCCGACCGCCTTCCTCATTCTCCTGAGCGTGTCGGTGGGAAATCGGAGCCGGTTCTCCCAGCTGCCCCCGTAGTGATCCTCCCGCCGGTTGTAATACGGCGATATGAAGGAGCAGCAGAGGGTGGCTCCGCCATGGGCGCAGTGGAGCTCGACGCAATCGACCCCCGCCTCCTTCAGTATCGCCGCCGCGTCGGCGAAGGCCTGTACGTGCCCCTCGATCTCTTCGACGCTGAGCGCATGTGGCTCGGCGGGCGCCGGCAGCCCAGATTCCATCTTCAGCAGGTCCATGATGGCCTGCTTCGCATCGAGCTCGTTGGGATAGGGCGGGAGTGAAGGCCCCGTACCCAGCAGCGGTCCGCCCGAGACGATCTGGACACCCAGGCTGGCGCCGTGCGAATGCATCACCTCGGCCAGCGTGGCGAAACGCTCCTTCCACCCGGGAATGGCGACCATGGGCGGCGCGAAGCTGCCCGTCATGATCAGCCCGGCGCCCCCTCTGGCCCTCGCCTCGAACCATGCGATCGTCTCGTCGGTGATCGAGAAGCTCGTCCACACCCCGGGCATGTTGAGCATCGGCGCCAGCCCGATCCGGTTCTTCAGCTTCATGCTCTTGATCTGGAACGGCTCGAAGAGCATGCGCGGCTTGGCCATCTCCCTCTCCTCCCGGGCTAGTTCTCGGCTGAATCTCGCACTCTTCTTCGGAGGGAGCGGAGCCCTTCGACCAGGGAGTCCGGCTCTTCCTTCCCGGGCTCCTCCCACGGCTTCTCGAGCCCCAGATCCCTCGCGATGATCTTGTAGCAGTTGTACGACTCGCTCGATCCGCAGTTCGACCCTACGTGCCAGGACCCACCGGTGGCGTAGAGATTCTGGATCGGCGTTCTGTGGTTCGCGAGCTCCGGAGTGGGCCGGTTCTCCTCGACCTGCCAGGCCGCCCGGTCGACTCCTGCCCAGGTGCCATCGGGGCCCAGATTCTTCATGCGCATGTGATCGTAGGGACTGTTCGTGTCGACCCCGATCACGTTGTCCCAGGTCATGTTCGGGGCGTAGTCCCTCCAGATGGTCAGCAATTCATCCGAGTACCGTCTTCGCAGCTCCAACCACTCGGTCTCGGAATACATGGAGACGGGTTGCCCGAGCTGCTCCGTGTACACGGCGTGCTTGCCCCGGGGCGCGTAGCTGGAATCGACCAGGCTGTGGCAGCCCACGACGATGCCGTAGTCCTCGAGAGGCGGCCACATGTTCATCTGCGCGTACTGGCACTTCTTGGAGACGTGGGCGGGATCGGGATCCGGTTGCATACCGAGCCATCCGCAGTCATGTACGTCGGGGTTGAAGGCTTCGGCGTTGTAGCGGGGCGCTTCGTGCACGGCCAGCGTGTACCACATCAGGCAGCCGAAATTGCGCTTCAGGAGCTCCACCCGCCTGGCCGTAACTCCGTCCACGTGCTCTCTTCCGATCAAGTCGAAGATCAGCTGGTGCGGAGACAGCGTGCTGACCACCAGCTTTCTCGCGGCGATCACCGTGCCGTCGGCGAGGCGTATACCCGTGGCACGTCCATTCTCGATGATGGCCTTCTCCACTTCTTGGGTGATGTGGAATTCGCACCCGAGCTGCGTGAGCACCTGATGGGCGGCATGGGCGATCCTGTGGGTACCGCCCCGGTTGAAGCCGATCGTGGGCACCGTCGAGATCATTCCCAGCGCGGTGGCACCGTGTCCGGGCTCATTGACGTCGACCGCGAACGAGACGATGGTCCGGAGCAGGGAGGATTGCAGCTCCGGGCTCTCGAGCCACTCCGTGATCACACGATAGGCGCTGGCCTTGAGGATCAGCGAGTCGGGATTGAAGCCGAGCTCCAGTATCTTCGCGTATACCTCGGCCTGCCTCTGGAGAATGCCCGGATCACTCGCCCTCATCTCCGCCGGATTGAAGATCGCATCCATCTGCGTTCTCATCAGCTGATCGCTGTTCTCCAATTCGATCATCTTCAGCCAGGTTTCGGCATCCTTCTCGGAGAACCGGGCAATCTCCCTGGCGGAACGCTCCTGCTCGGGGTCGTGCTTGTGGCTGTACAGGGCGAGGCAGTTCTCCTTGTCCTTGAACGCCATGCCCACGGAGCTGAGATGCTGGTCCCACTGGGCACCGTATTCCCAGAACTCCGGGAAGTCACGGAGGACGGGCACGAAATACCAGGGCAGAATCATGTTCGCGTGGGTGTTTCCCAGGAAGCCCGGAGCCGAAAGCTCTTCCGTGGCGCAGCAGCCGCCGATTTCGTGCCGCCTCTCGAAGACGCCGACACTCATGCCGCCGTACTTGACCAGGTACATGGCGAGAAGCAGGCCCTTGTTACCGCCCCCAACGATCACCGCATCGTATGCCTTGTCAGCCACCGCGCCTCCTCCTGCCGGCTCCCGGATCATCCCATCCGTGTGGGCGCTTCGAATCCAAGTTGAGGGATCTTACGCGGCCTTCGCCTTCTCGTGAAGACCCGGTTCGGCCACGAGTCCCTCCTGGGATTCGAAGAGCCCGGCCATGGCGCCAGACGCTCGGACGTGGGAAACCCCGCAGGGCTGGTTGGATCGCCACAGCCCTGGTGTCGGCGATGCGCAGGGGTCTACTTCACCTCGCGGAAAAGGGTCGGTCGGGTGACCCTTTCTCTACTTCTCGGTGTCGATCGGCAGGTTCATCACGATGGCCTGCAGCTTCTTCATGGTATCCAGATAGCGCTTGAAGTAGATCTCCGAGATGCGCCGCTGCATGACGTAACCCATCAGGAGATCCTCGTCCATCAGGTGCCGAAGCGCTGCGGCCTCGATCTTCATCAGCTTCGAGTCCCGCGTGCACTGGGCCGTGGTCGAGTAGGTCTCGATGCCAAAGCACTGGCAGGTTCCGAACATGACCCCCGGTGTGGCCTCGTCGATCGGGATGCTGATACCGCCCTTGCCCGGCAGCCGAAGAGACACCTCCCCCTTCAGCACGACGAACATGTCCTCGGCCCTCTTCCCGTGGTAGTAGACGGTGTCACCTTCCTTGTAATCCACCACGTCCGCTGCATCGCTCAGGACGTCGAGCTGCTCCGGCCTCAAGAAGCCGAACACGTCCTGGGATCCCAAGCGTTCTTTGACCAGCATGGCTGCCTCCTCCGTGAAGATGTGACGCATTGCGAGTCGAACCGCAGCGCTCACCGAGATGGCTTGCGCCGGGCTCGGAGCCAGAGAAAGCAAGAGCCGTGCCGGCTTCACCCACAGTCATCGAGCGCGGGCTGAACCCGAGAACCCGTTACGTATCGGGGTCTTGCCAGGTGAAGGGCCGACGGTTCTCCCTCGCTGCCGCGTCGAGGGTCGCGTGACGGCCACCGTAGGCAGGCTGACGATCGCCGATGGGCTACGGTTCTTCGCGCGAACGGCGCGAGCGTCCGTCGATATCCGGCAACTCGATGCCCAGCTTGCGGATCTTCTTGAAGAGGGTCGCCTTGTGGATCCCCAGGTCCCGGGCCGCCGCCTCACGGTGCCAGCCGTGGCGCTCCAGTGCATTGCGGATCAACTGCGCCTCGTGCTCCGAGATCTCTGCCGCCAATCCATCCGCTGGCGCCGCCGTCCTCTCCTGCCACGGGGCCGGCAGATGCTTCAGCTCGACCGTCCTACCGGCACACATGATACAGGCGTGTTCGAGGGTGCTCTCGAGCTCTCGGATGTTTCCCGGGTAGTCGTGGCTCGCCAGGAGTTGCAGCACCTCCGGAGAGACGCCCGAGATCTCCCGCCCGAAGCTCGCGGAGAAGCGGCCCAGGAAGTGATCGACCAGCAGGGGGACGTCTTCCCTGCGCTCTCGGAGCGGCGGAAGCCGCACCGGAACCACGTTGAGCCGGTAGTACAGGTCCTCGCGAAACGAGCCCCGCGCTACGTCTCGCGAGAGATCATGGTGGGTGGCGGCGATGAATCGCACGTCCGCCTCGATACTCTCGACGGACCCCAAGGGCTCGAACACTCCATCTTGGAGCACGCGGAGCAGCCGCACCTGCAGCGCTGCCGACGTCTCGCCCACCTCGTCGAGAAACAGCGTGCTGCGGTGAGCCCGCGAGATCCTACCCGGCTTGTCGGCTCGGGCACCGGTGAATGCCCCCGCCCGGTAGCCGAAGAGCTCCGATTCCAGGAGCGTATCCGGCACGGCGCCACAGTTGACGATGACGAGGGGGCGGTTGCGCCGTGGGCTCAGAGCGTGGATGGCCCGGGCGAGCAACTCCTTGCCGGTGCCCGTCTCGCCCTCGACGAGAACGGTGGTGTCCGTACGGGCAATGGTTGGAAGCATCTCGAAGAGCTGCCGCATCTTGGGGCTCTTGGATACGATGTCCTGAAAGGTGTACTTCTGGCGGATTTCCTTCCTCAGCGTCTCTTCGACGCTCAGGTCGCGGAAGGACTCCACCGCTCCCACGACCTTGCCCCGGCTGTCGCGAAGCAGGTTGGTGGAGATGCTCACGGGGATGCTGCGACCCTTCTTATCGGTGAAGCGGGCAGCGTGGTTGCGGACGGACAGACCCGTTTCCCGCGTGTAGCGGACCGGACACTCATCGCGACAAAGATCGCTCTTGAAGATCTCCCTGCAGGGGCGCCCGAGGGCGTCCGACCGCGAGATTCCCAGCAGCTGCTCGGCAGCGCGGTTCAAGCTGGTGACGCGCCACTGATCATCGACGCTGAATACCCCCTCCGAGATGCTGTCGAGAATCCCGCCGAGGGACGCTGCCGGCGGTCCCGGGCTCTCATTCACGCGCGGATCATCTGAATCCGAGGACACCGAGCCTCCTCCCACTGCAGGGGAATGGACGCAGGGCACCTGCCATCTCTGATCTCTCCACCTATGCTACCCCAGGAGCGGACGCGCATCACAAGGAGAAGGACCCGTCCACCAGATCGTGATCCGGGCGGGAGCTGGCCCGAGCAGCAGGGAGAATCAGGCGTGGCGGAAGCCCTGGAGATCTGCGGAAGCTGCGACCCCCGTTTCACGGGGGTGAAGCGGGCCTTCGCGAGGAACTTCGAAGACGGGCT
>Ga0307423_1000844_pt1 | contig 19859 bp, 13 predicted proteins | sample SalMarWE160310MG_FD_202154 | JGI IMG/M metagenome (GOLD analysis project Ga0307423, IMG submission 202154) | Salt marsh sediment microbial communities from the Plum Island Ecosystem LTER, Massachusetts, United States - WE1603-10 | ecosystem: Environmental > Aquatic > Marine > Intertidal zone >...
GGCCCGGCCGCGGGCAATTGCCAGGAAGAGGCGGTGCTGCAAAGCCTCTGCGAGGTGATAGAGCGCCACATCTCCGCGGTGGTGAGCCTGGAAATGCGCCCCACCCCGGCCATCGACCCGGCCTCCATCAGCGATCCGGTGGCCCGGGAGCTGATCGACAAGTTCACCCGGCAAGGCATCAAGGTATTCCTAAAGGACTTCACCCTGGACATGGGCGTGCCCTCGGTGGCCGCATTGTGCTTTGATCCGGCGACCTTTCCCGCCAAAAGCGAGATCGTCTACGCGGCCGGCACCGCCACCAGCCCGGTGATGGCCCTGATCCGGGCCCTAACCGAAGTAGCTCAACTGGCGGGCGATTTCGAAACCGGCTCATCCTATAAAGTTTCGGCCCTGCCCAAGTTCGCCACCCTTGAGGAGGCGGCCTATGTCATGGATCCCGCCGGGGTGGTGCCCCTGGACTCCCTGCCCGACGTGAGCCGCCACGATTTCCGCGACGAGGTAGCGGCCTGCGTGGACGCCCTTAAAGAGCGGGGCTTTACGGTTTACTGCCTGGACGTGACCCACGCCGAATTGCAGGTGCCCGCGGTCTACACCTTTGTGCCGGGCTTTCATTTCGCCCTTCGCACCACCGGCACCGACGTGGTATTCCACGCCGCCAAGCTGGCCAGCCAGCTGCCCGACTCCGACCTGTCGCTTAGCGTGCTGGGCGAGATGAGTAAAGCCGCGCCGGGGACCTACTATCTCCCCTTTTTCCGCGCCCTGGCGCTCATAAACCAGGAGCGCCCCCAGGAGGCGCTGGAGGAGCTGGACGCGGCTTTGCAGCTGAACCCGCCGGCCATTGACGCTGCCAGCATCCACACCCAACGCGGGGCGGCCCTGAAAGACCTAGGCCGTTTTGCCGAAGCCCAGGCCGCGCTCATAAAGGCCTCCACCTTTCCCGAGCCTCACCCCGAGGTGTTCAACCTCTTGGGCTTTTGCCTGTTCAAGCAAAAGCAATACGAAGAGGCCATCCAGGCCTTTAGCCAAGCCATTGAGCTGGACCCGGGCCAGGCCATCAACTACGCCAACATAGGCACCAACCTGCGCGAGCTGGGCCGTGTGGAAGAGGCCTGCCAGATGTACGCCCACGCCGTGGAGCTGGACCCCTCCCTGGATTTCGCCCGTGAGAATCTGGAGCGGCTTAAAGGGGCGAGCTGAGACCAACCCGGCGCTAATTTTAGCCCCTAGCCAGCCCTTTCATCAGCGCCGCAGGCGGTGGCCGACCGAGCCCCTGGGGGCCTTCCGCGCACATAATTCAGACCTAGCTCACCGATTCCTTGACACTTTTTCCGCAGCAAGATAGCCTAGGGGCAGCCCGTGATTCCAATCCCAAGGCAGAGGGGGTTAACCTATGCTAGCTATTGAACAAATTCAGGCCCGCGAGATCCTGGACTCCCGTGGCAACCCCACGGTGGAAGTGGAAGTACTTCTGGAGGACGGCTCCATGGGAACCGCCGCGGTTCCTTCCGGCGCTTCCACCGGCGAGCACGAGGCCCTGGAGCTCAGAGACGGCGACAAAAGCCGCTACGGCGGCAAGGGCGTTTTGAAGGCGGTGGCCAACGTGCAGGAAGTGATCGCGCCCGAGCTGGTGGGCCTCGACGGCCTGGATCAGGTGCTCATCGACCAGACCATGCTGGAGCTGGACGGCACCGCCAACAAAGCCAAGCTGGGCGCCAATGCCGTACTCGGCGTGAGCATGGCCACGGCCCGGGCCGCGGCCGAGGCGCTTTTGGTGCCTCTGTACCGCTACCTGGGCGGTGCCTATGCCCGGCTTTTGCCCATGCCCATGATGAATATCCTAAACGGCGGCTCGCACGCGCCCAACAACGTGGACATCCAGGAATTCATGATCGTGCCGGTGGGCGCGGCCACCTTTGCCGAGGCGCTCCGCATGGGCGCCGAGGTGTTCCACACCTTGAAGAAAGTGCTGGCCAGCCAAAACCTGGTCACCAGCGTGGGCGACGAGGGAGGCTTTGCCCCCAATTTGAAGGGTAACGAAGAGGCCATCCAGGTTATCTTGGAGGCGGTGGAAAAGGCCGGCTACGCGCCCGGCAAGGACATCGCCATAGCCCTGGACAGCGCGGCCAGCGAGTTCTATAAGGACGGCAAATACGTGCTGCACAAATCCGACGGCAGCAGCCACGACGCAGCCGGGCTCATCGAGCTCTACAGCTCCTGGGTGGATAAATACCCCATTGTCAGCATCGAGGACGGCCTGGCCGAGGATGATTGGGAGGGCTGGGCCCAGCAGACCGAGGCCCTGGGCGACAAGGTGCAGCTGGTGGGCGACGACCTGTTCGTGACCAACACCGAGCGCCTGCAGATGGGCATCAACCAGCGCTCGGCCAACAGCATCCTCATCAAGCTGAACCAGATCGGCACGGTGACCGAGACCCTGGCCTGCATCGACCTGGCCAAGCGCAACGGTTTCACCCAGGTTGTGAGCCACCGCTCGGGCGAGACCGAGGACCACTTTATCGCCGATCTAGCCGTGGCGGTGAGCTGCGGGCAGATCAAGACCGGCTCCCTGTGCCGCAGCGAACGCATCTGCAAGTACAACCGGCTTTTGCGCATCGAGGAGCAATTGGATGAAACCGCCCGGCTGGCCCATCCTTTCTAAGGGCAGCCAGGAATAGCCAAGCAGGACGGGCCCCGGCGGCAATGAATCGCCCTAAGGCCAGTCTCTAAACCATCGCCTGGGAGGAAACGGTGACAACCGGCCCCTTACGTTACATTGTTCTGGGCTTGCTGATGGCGGCTCTGTTGACCTTGGGCGGCTGCGCCTACACCGTAACCACCGTGGAAGTGGACCCGCCCAAACTGGGACCGCCGGTGCATACCGGACAGGCCGTGGTCATGGATCAAGTCAAAGATCAGCGCTCCTGGCCCAGCGAAGCTCCGGACGAACGCATCCCTCACGTGCGCATCTTCGCGCCGGACATGACCCAAACCCTGCGCCAGGAGCTTACCCAGCGCGGCCTTTTCACGGCAATGCCTGAGCCGGACAGCCCGGGTGCACAGAAGACCAAGGCCGAGCTGAAGGTGGCCATCGGATCCTTTGCCTTGGAAGCGTCGGGCAATAACCCCTGGCTGGTGCCCCATATCCTCCTGGACGGCGTGGCCCTGCCGGTATTCACCGTGGTGATGGTGGGCACCGGCGGCGAGATCGACCTGGGCGGATACGCCTTCCCTTCCACCTCCATGGCCACCAACCTGCGCGCCTCGGTGAATTGGCGGGAGCCCTTTAGCAAGGAGCCGGTCCTGACCAGGGACTACAAGATATCGCTCCCCATCGGCGGCGTGTCCGAGCGCGAGATGAAACAGCAGATGGGCGACGCCCGCACCTATGGCGTGAACGTGGGACGGGAAGCCGGCATCAAGGCCATGACCACCCTGGCCGATCGCATGAGCCGCGATCCCCACTGGGCCTATCTGCAAGACTACCGGCGCTTGGCTCTGGCCGAGACCATGTTCAAACGCTTTAACCAGGGCCCGCGGGCCAAATCGAACGCCCCCTCTGCCACGGGACCCGCCACCCAGCAATGGCCCACTCCCTATCGCAGCTTTTCACCCCGCAGCGAGGTGAAGGTGAACACTTTCCGCAACGCGACGACGCCGGTAAAGACGCTGCCCTTGGCAGAGGAAAAGGACGCCGGGCCTCCGCTATCCCTGGGCCAGATGGTGGCTCAGGTACGCGGGCTTTTGCCTGTGCTTAAGCCCCTGGCCTACACCCCCGAGGAGGCGGGCATTCTTATCGACGGCTATATCGAGGCGGACAAACGCGCCGCCATCGTTAACGCCATCCGCGCCCAGCAACTGGGCCTGGAATACGTTAAAGACCTGCCAGCCAGCGACGTGCTGGACGAAAAAGCAGCGATTGAATTGTACGACTCGCCGGCCGTGGGCCGGGCCCAGGTGGAGGCCGCGCTGGTGGAGCGGGTGCTCACCTTGGCGGTGGGAGTGCTGACCCCCAAGACCGAAGCGCCCTCGGCCCAAGTCAAAGCGCTTAGGCAGGGGCTCATCAACGATCTCGCGGCCAAGCTCAAGGACAAGCCCAAGCTGCAGGTGCTGCTCCTGGCCAAGGCCGAAATGGCGGTCCGCCAGTCGTGGCCGCCCATGCAGGAACTTTTGAAGCTGGTGGGCTCACCCCTGACCCAGAGCTACCTGGCCCGCCGCGAAAAATAATTGGGCGTTTGATAGCAACTATCCCAGGGGCGCCCATCGGCGCCCCTCATTCATAGAGCGAGGCCAATGCTGAATATCCACAAGGTGAAAGCCCGCGACCTGCCCGATCTGTGGTTCCAGGCGGTCTACGACATCCTGGACCAGGGCAACCGCTTTGTCATCGACCGCGGCTCCTACGCCGGCCAGACCCGGCTGGAATACGACTTCTTCATGGGCCATGTCAGCCACCCCGGCGCTCAACCGCTCATCCCCGACATCCCGGCCTCCTGCGGTATCCCCAACCCGGTGGAGGAGGCATACATCTACGGCGGGGGCAAGTACGAAAAATCCTATCTCGAATACCTCATGACCCCCAGCAAGGAGCCGGGCGAGTCCTATACCTATGGCGAACGGCTGACCAAAGTGCCGCTCACCGGCGAGAAGCTGGCCTGGTGGGAAAAGGGCGAGGCGGAGATCGTCGACCGCCGCGAGGTGGACGGCCGCGCGGTGTTCGAAGACGGCGGCAAGCTCTACCTTAACCAGATCGAGTGGGTCTGCGAAACCTACCGCCGTTACGGCCCGCGCAACAACCAGATGGTGCTGCAAGTGGCCCACCCCTCGGACCTGTGCCTGGTGGACCCGCCCTGCCTGCGCTCCATCGACACCCGCATCCAGGACGGCCGGCTGCACTTTTTCGTGTATTTCCGCTCCTGGGATCTTTGGGGCGGGCTCCCCGCCAACCTGGCCGGCATTCAGAACCTCAAGGAATACATGGCCGGTCAGATCGGGGTGGAAGACGGCGAGATGGTGGTGGAGAGCAAGGGCCTGCACCTCTACGGCTACGCCGAGGACCTGGCCAAGCTGAGGTGCTTGAAGGCGTAAGGTGGCTTGATAATATGTGGTTTGTAATGACCTCTAACTACACAACCGCTTAAAATCATCTATTTTTGAAATATAAAATACTTTATTTGAAGAGGCTTCTTCTGTTTCAAAGTTATTTATTAATGCCATATTGAGAATATTATTTACCGTTTTTTTGGTCAGAGAATATATCCATCCAACCGTAATTATCAAACCTAACCAGCATATAAGGATAAAGCCCAGTTTGAGCCAATTAAATAAAAACCATGTATAGCTCCAGCTATATGACGTGACAACATATAGAATCCATACGATAAATGCTATAGAGGAACCCACGCAAGTCACCCCATGCCCATGTAAAATATCTAACAATCGCTCCGTGCGCTCGTCATTAGCCTTTAGCTCTTCAGATTGCCCTCTCCTTCTATGCCACATGGCATGGAATATTTCCCACTTATCTTTTAAACTTAGTTTACATAGATCAGCGGGTTTACATTCATACTTTTTAGTGCCCTCTCCTTTTTTAGCAAACATTCTCTCTACGTTTTGGAATCTTATACAGAACTCTTTTTCAAGGACTAATAATGCCGGAGTATGATCATAAAATAATTTACGTTTATTCCATATAATATAGTATATCACCGAGAATAAATAGCCCAGTGCGCCTGAAGTCAATAGAAAGCCAATAGCAGCACCAATACCATTACTTTCTTTCATAAAATTTAACAAATTATTAGCCATAACAGGATAGGTAATTATCATTGCAAGGGCTAGTTCAATCGAACACACGATGCCAGGCAATGTATAGCGCATGAATCTTTTTACTTCATCCATGATCTTCCCCCATCACGGGCTATGCGTTACTGATTGAATTCCTCCTAATCACCTACCCCATCCACTTCAATTCTTCCGCCTCCAGTTCCCGGATGCGGTCGCGGATGAGCGCCGCCTCCTCGAAGCGCAGATCGTCCGCCGCAACCGTCATCTCCTTGCGCAGCCGCGCCACCAGCCGGGGTATGTCCTCGGGCGCGGTCTCGGGCTCCTCCTCCAGCGGCACCGTGTAGTAATCCGCCGCCAGCTCATGGGGCAGCATGGCGCTGATCTTCTTCTTGATGGTGGTGGGCGTTATGTTGTGCTCGCGGTTGAACTCCCCCTGCACGGCGCGCCGGCGCTCGGTCTCGTCAATGGCCCGGGCCATGGAGTCGGTGATCTTGTCGGCGTAGAGGATAACCTTGCCGCCGATATTGCGCGCGGCCCGGCCCGTGGTCTGGATCAGGCTGCGGGTGGAGCGCAGGAAACCCTCGCGGTCCGCGTCCAGGATGGCCACCAGGCTCACCTCGGGCAAATCCAGGCCCTCGCGCAGGAGGTTGATGCCCACCAGCACGTCGAACACCCCGCGCCGCAAGTCCTGCAATATCTCAACCCGCTCGATGGTCTTGATGTCGCTGTGCAGGTACTTCACCTGTAGTCCCTGCTCGCTGAAATACTCGGTCAATTCCTCGGCCATTCGCTTGGTGAGCGTGGTGACCAGGGTGCGCTCCTTGCGCTTTATCACCTTGCGCAGCTCACCCAGAAGATCGTCCACCTGGCCGCTGGCCGGGCGCACCTCGATCTGGGGGTCCATGAGTCCGGTGGGCCGGATGATCTGCTCCACCACCACGCCCTCGGCCTTTTCCAGCTCATAGTTGCCCGGCGTGGCCGAGACGTACACCGCCTGGTGCACGTGCTCCTCGAACTCCTCGAAGTTGAGCGGCCGGTTGTCCAGGGCGCTGGGCAGGCGGAAGCCGAACTCCACCAAGGTGGTCTTGCGCGAGCGGTCGCCGCGGTACATGCCGCCCACCTGGGGCACCGAGATGTGGCTCTCGTCCACGATCAAGAGCCAGTCGTTGGGGAAGTAATCCAGGAGGGTGGGCGGGGCCTCGCCCGGCGCGCGGCCGGTGAGATGGCGCGAGTAGTTTTCTATGCCGTGGCACCAGCCCAGCTCCTTCATCATCTCCAGATCGAAAAGGGTGCGCTCGCGGATGCGCTGGGCCTCGATGAGCTGGTTGCTGTCCTCGAAATGCTTGATGCGCTCGCCCAGCTCGCTCCTGATGGCCGCGGTGGCCTCAATGCGGATTTCCTCGGTGGTCACGTAATGGCTGGCGGGGAAGATGGTGACCCGGGGCTCCCGGGCCAGCACCTGGCCGCGCAGGGGATCGATGAAGGCGATGTCCTCCACCTCGTCGCCGAAAAAACTGATGCGCACCGCCCGGTCCTCCTCGTAGGCCGGGAACACCTCCACCGTGTCGCCCCGCACCCGGAAGGTGCCGCGGTGGAAATCATACTCATTGCGTTCGTAGAGGATGTCCACCAGCTTTCTAAGCACCGCCTCACGGCCCGGCTCGTCGCCGCGCTGCAGATAGAGGATCTGGTCGCGGTAGACCTCGGGCGAGCCCAGGCCATAGATGCAGGAAACCGAGGCCACGATGATCACGTCGCTGCGGGTGAGAAGCGCGAAGGTGGCCGCGTGACGCATCTTGTCGATCTGCTCGTTGATGGAGCTGTCTTTTTCGATGAAGGTGTCGCTGGCCGGGATGTAGGCCTCGGGCTGGTAGTAGTCGTAGTAGGAGACGAAATACTCCACCGCGTTATTAGGGAACAGCTCCTTGAACTCGCCGTAGAGTTGGGCGGCCAAGGTCTTGTTGGGCGCCAGCACCAAGGCCGGTTTCTTGGCCGCGGCGATCACGTTGGCCATGGTGAAGGTCTTGCCGCTGCCGGTAACGCCCAGGAGCACCTGGTGCTTTACTCCGGCCTCCACGCCCTGGCTTATTTCCTCTATGGCCCGGGGCTGATCGCCCTGGGGCACGAAGTCCGAGACCAGCTCGAACTGGGCCGGGGTGGGCGCGGTGCGCCAATAAGTGAAGGTGGGTTCGCTCTCAAAGGCCATGGCTATTCGCTTTGGGGCTAAAGGCTAATCAGCGGGGAACAGGCGCCGCATGGTGGCGCGCACCTCGTCCAGCCACTTTTGGCGCTGCTCGTCAGTGCTCACCACGATCACGCTGAAAGTGCGCCGGTAGAAGTCCTTAATTCCGCAGAACTCGAAAAGGCATCTGCGCCATAAGGTCTCCAGGGGATCGCCGAAGGCTTCCGCCTCGCGCTCGGGGAAGGTATTGCTGGTATTGAGCACCACGGCCAGGCGTGCCTTTAAAAGGCCCTGGGGCACGCCCTCGCCATCATCGCCATCCAAAAAGCGATAAGCCACCCCGGGCCGGAACACCCGGTCCACCCAGCCCTTGAGCATGGCCGGCGGCTGGCCCCACCAGTTGGGGTGCACCACCACTATGCCGTCGGCCGCGGTCAGATCACGGCAGTGCCGGACGATAGCCGGATCCGGCGCGCCGTCCTGGGGAATCTCGGCCACGGGCAGTAAAGGATCAAAGCCCTCGCGGTAGAGGTCATGGAACGTCACCTGATGGCCCAATTCCTCCAGCTCTTCGCGAACGGCTCGTGCGATGGCGGCGTTGAAGCTGCGCTGGTCGGGATGGCCCAATACAACTAATACGTTCATGGCAGCTTCCAGCGGGTGCCCTGGGGGGTGTCCTCCAGGATGATGCCGCGCGCCGCCAGATCATCGCGGATTTTATCGGCCAGGGCGAAATCCTTGGCCTTGCGGGCCGCGTTGCGTTTTTCGATGAGCGCCTCGATCTCGGCCGGGTCCGGCCCCTCGGCGGCGAGCTGGCTGGCGGCCTGCATGAATTCCACCGGGTCCTGCTGTAACAGGCCCAGCCGCGCGCCCAGCTCGCGCATGACTCCCGCGTCGTAAGCCATCAAGGCGTCGCGCTGGGGCGTCTTTTCCTCGCCGGCCAGGCGATTGAGGCTCCGGGCCAGGCTGAAAAGGGCGCCGGTGGCGGCGGCGGTGTTGAAGTCGTCGTCCATGCCTTCCTCGAAACGCTGCACGCCGTCGTTGATTTCCGCCCAGCGCGGGTCGTCAGCATCCGGCGCCGCGCCTTGGCCCGCGGCTTCCTGGTCGGCGCAGAGGAGCGCGGTATAGAGCCGTTCCAGGCCCTGGGCCGACTCCTGCAAGGCGGCATCGCTGAAATCCAAGGGCGAACGGTAATGCTTGGACAAAAGGAACAGCCTTAAGACCTCGGGCTTGGTGGTCTGCAAGATATCCTTGATGGTGAAGAAGTTGCCCAAGGACTTGGACATCTTCTCCTGATTGATGCGCACGAAGCCGTTGTGCACCCAGTAGTTGGCAAAAGGCTGGCCCGTGGCCGCCTCGGCCTGGGCCACCTCGTTTTCATGATGGGGGAAGATCAGGTCCTTGCCGCCGCCGTGGATGTCGAAGCTGGCTCCCAGGTACTTGGTGCTCATCACCGAGCACTCGATGTGCCAGCCGGGACGGCCCGGCCCCCAAGGGCTCTCCCACTTGGGCTCGCCCGGCTTGGAAGATTTCCACAGGGCGAAGTCCAGGGGGTCCTTCTTGCGCTCGTCCACCTCCACCCGCGCGCCGGAGCGCATGTCGTCCACGTCGCGGCCCGACAGCTGCCCGTAGTTCGCGAAGCTGCGCACCGCGAAGTAAACGTCGCCGTCCACCGCATAGGCGTGGCCTTTGTCTATGAGCTTTTGCACGGTGGCGATTATCTCGGGGATGTGCTCGGTGGCCCTGGGCTCCAGATCGGCGGGCAGGACCTCCAGGGACGCCATGTCCTGGCTGAAGGAGTCTATATAGCGCTGGGCCAAGGCTTCGCAGGTGGTGCCGGTTTCCGCCGCGCGCTTGATAATCTTATCATCCACGTCGGTGAAGTTGCGCGCATAGGTGACTTCATATCCCTTGGCCCGCAGGTGGCGCACGATGGCGTCAAAGGCCACATAGCAGCGGGCATGGCCCACGTGGGGGTCGTCGTACACCGTGACCCCGCACACGTACATATTGATCTTGCCCGGCTGCAGAGTCTGCAATTCTTCCTTGCTGCGGGTCTTGGAGTTGTAAACCTTAAGCGCCATCAGCTCTCCCTGCCAAGATGGGCCCGCTTGGCCAGCGGGTGGTTAATGATTTTGATCGGCCCCTAAAGGCTCGAGGACCGCGTTGGCCAAGGCGGCGATGCCTTCGCCCCGGCCGGTGAAGCCCAAGCCCTCGGTGGTGGTGGCGGCTATGTTAACCCAGCTTGGGTCCAGGCCCAGACGCGCCGCCAGCTTGAGCCGCATGGCCTCGGCATGCGGGGCCAGCTTGGGCTTTTGCGCCACGCAGGTCACGCTCACCTGCCGGGGCCGCCAGCCATCCCGGGCCAAGCGCTCCACCACCCTACCTAAGAGTTCCAGGCTGTCCGCCCCGGCGTAGGCCGGATCGCTGTCGGGAAACATGCCGCCGATATCGCCCAAAGCGGCGGCGGCCAGGAGCGCATCCATCACCGCGTGGGTGACCACATCCGCGTCCGAGTGGCCCAGCAGGCCCAACTCGTACTTTATGCGCACCCCCCCCAGGATCAGAGGGCGGTCCGGGGCGAACTTGTGCACATCCAAGCCTTGGCCCATTCTGGCCGGCTTAAGGCCTGCCGCCAGCCAACCCTCGGCCAGGCGCAGATCCTCGGGCGTGGTGATTTTCAGGTTCTCCTTGGCGCCCATGACCAATCTCACCTCATGCCCGGCCCGTTCCATGAGCCCGGCTTCGTCGGTGGCGTAAAAACCATCCTTGCGGGCCTCGGCCAGGGCCGTTTGCAGCAGATCCACGCGGAAACCCTGGGGCGTCTGCACCTGCCACAGCTTGCTGCGGTCCAGGGTGCGCCGCACCAGGCCGTCGTCGCGGGCCTCTTTCACCGTGTCTTGGCAGGGCAGCGCTGCCACCGCTGCTCCGGTGGCCTTCGCCGCCTGCAGAACCCGGGCGAAAAGCTCCGGCTGCACCAAAGGCCTGGCCGCGTCATGCACTAGCACCCACTCGGTCCCGCGCTCCGCCGCCGCGGCCACGCCGGCCGCCACGCTGTCCTGGCGCTGGGCGCCGCCCGGTACCACGGCCGCTATCTTGGCGAAACCGTAAGGGGCGATGCAAAGCGTTTCCAGTTCGGCCTCGCCGCCGGGAGGCGCCACCACCACCACGCCCTCCACCACCGGGGCCAGCTCCAAAGCCGACAAGGTGCGGCATAAAAGCGGCACACCGCCCAGGCCTAAAAACTGCTTGGCCGGACCCGCGCCCATGCGGGTTCCGCTGCCGGCGGCCGGCACCACTGCCATAACCTTGCATTCCATGCGGCGGCTCCTAATTCGGAACAATATTGAATTGTAGACCGCCGCAAGTCCCACGGCAACCCCGCGCATGGCATCGGCCGCGCCTCTAAATCCTTTTGACGGTTGAGGCCTGACCTGGCATCCTCCATTTGCTATACTATACGCCAGTTTTTAAGCAACAAGGGGTCAATGCCATGAGCTCAGGCTTCATGTTTTGGCTATGGACCCTGCTCACGGGTTCCAAGCTTAAAGCCTATCATTTTGAAGGGCACCGGCTTCTGGCCGCCGACCGCAAAGTCGCGGCCATCAACTTGTACCGTGAAATGCTGAGGCAGTGGCCCGACCAGCCCGACGGCTATCTGGGATTAAGCCAAGCCTACCGGGCCATGGGCCTAAGGCCCGAGGCGATACGAGAAGCCAAAATCGGTGAGGCCTTGGCCCAATTACAAAAGAACCCGGATGATTTGGCCTACCGGATCGACTTGGCCAGCGGGCTAATTGAAAAAGAGCAATTCAGCCGTGCGGCCGCGCACCTTGACTACGCCCTTAAGCTGGCCCCCAAGGACAAAGAACTGCTTAAGCTCGCCGCACATGTATTCATAAAAAACCGTAATTATGAACGCGCGGTAACTGCGCTTATCGAATTGACTCGCCAAGAGCCCCTACAGGCAACCCATTACGAAAAACTGGCCAAGAGCCAGGGCTCGCTCAGGCTGACCCAACAGGCGGTGAGGTCGGGGGCAATCGCCGAAGCGCTAAAAGCGGTGGATGCCGACCCAGGGAATGCGGAAATGGTAGACCGGGCCATACGCCAATTTATAGCCGGCGGGTTCACAGACCGGGCTCTCATCCTGGTGGAGCGCTGTTTGAAAGGCCACGAGGACAACGCCGGCCTGCAGCGGCTCATGGGCGAAATGCTTTTGAATGACCATCAGAGCCAGCAAGCCATCACGGCGCTGAAACTGGCGGTGTCTCTCGACCCCACGGATATCAAGGCTCATTCATTATTGGGCCAGACCTACCAGCGCGAGGGCAATAAGGAGATGGCCGAGCATCATCTGGGGCTGGTCCGGACCATTGATCTCGCCAAGCAAAGCAAAGACCCCATTGATGCCAGCATCGCCATGGTGCGGGTGCTCATAGACAGCGGAAATCAGGAGCAGGCCCTACAGCAGGCTGAAAACGTTTGTAAGGAATATGCTGACGATTGGCGCGCGCCCTATGCCCTTGGCATGGCGCTCAGGGCGCAGGGCAAGGTCAAAGAGGCTATCACGCAATTGCAAAAAGCCATGAGCCAAAACTGCCTGGCGCCTGAGCCCCATCTGGAGATGGCCTCGCTGCAATCTGACCTGGGTGAAATCTTGGAAGCGGTGGGCGAAGCGCGCAAGGCGGTAAACCTGTCTCCCCGCGACCCGGAGATACGCCGCGTGCTGGCTTCGGTATTGCGCACTCACGGCTTTGCGGATCAGGCCGTCGAAGAGGAAGAACTGGCCGAGGCCTTTAGCAAGAAGGCTTAAATGAAACAGGGCCCCCATGAGGAGGGCCCCGCAACGCTCCGCCCATTAGGGCGGCCTTTTATTTTTTGGGTTTGAGCACAAGGCGTTCATACAAAAGGCTGAAATCCAAGCCTTGGTTCACCATGTCAATGGCCCGCTGTATCTTTTCCGGCCCCTGCAGAGAGCCCCGGGTGCGTAATGCCTCCAAGGCGCGGGCCACGCTAAAGGTGTCGTTGCGCACCACCAGCACCGGCACCTCGAACTCCTCGGCCTTGGAGATAATAAGCTCGTTGGGATAGAAATTGCCGGTGAGAATCATGCAGGCCGCGCCGCCCTCCAGCGCCGCGATCTGCATGTCGGGCCGGTCGCCGCCCACGATGCAGGCGAAATCGCGGTCGCTGCCGAAAAAGCGCTGAGCGTGGCCCACCTGCATGGCGCCGATCAAAAAGCGTTTCACCAGGCGATCCATTTGCTTAAGGCAGCAAACCGGCTTCGCTCCCAGATGGTCGGAGAGCTCCTGCACCGTGACCGAAGAAAGGAGTTCATCCTTGGGCAAGCGGCCGAAGGTCGTCACTCCGCGCATCTTCAAGAACGGTGCAACCTGCTCATCCAAGGCAGCGTTCATGTCCTTGTCGACTTTATTTATTATGACCCCGGCCGTGGCCTCTCCCAGACGGTTGGCCGCCGCCAACAGGTCATCCAAAAAGAACTCGTTCTCATAGGGCTCCACGATCACCACCTTGGCGCCCAAGAGGGTGGCCAAGGCATAACCCGAGATGCCCACCATGGCGCCCGAACGCAGGGTGCCGGCCCCGGACAAGAGCAGCACGTCCTTTCCCTGGGCCAGGGCCATGCAATGATCCACCACCTTTTGGGCAAGCCCTTCGGCCTTGCCGCGCAAGGCGTCGGAGATAAGATCCTGGGTGCGCAGCACCGCGCAGCATTGCTCCGCAGACTGGTTAAGGCCCAGGGCCTGGTTTACCATCCAGGCGTCGCCGTCGGTGTATGCGCCGTCCACCTTAACCGGGTTGGTGCCATAAGGCTTGCAAAAGGCCAAAGAGAAGCCATCTTCCATCAAGCGCCGTCCCAAGCCCAAGGCCACCACGTTCTTGCCGGCAACGGCCCTCACCGAGCCAAGGTAGATCATGACCATGATTATTCGTCTCCCTTCGCAGGGCTTAGAGATATTCTAGCATCCACCGCCACCACGCCTTGTCCCCTGGGCAACGCCAGCATGGGATTTATATCGGCCTCGGCCAACATGGGGAAATCGTGGACCAAGCTGGAAAGCGCCAGCAAAGCCTCGGCCAACGCCGCTAGGTCGGCCGGCGGTTCTCCGCGCACACCGCGCAAGAGCGGGAAGGATCTTATGCCCTTTACCATCTCGTCGGCGTCCTCCGGGCTTAAGGGCCCCACCCTGAACGACACGTCCTTCAGGACCTCTACGTATATTCCGCCCAAACCGAACATAAACAGAGGTCCGAATTGGGAGTCCTGGTTGAAGCCCAGGATAGTCTCGCGGCCGCCTTTCACCATCTCCTGCACCAGCACCCCGCGCACCCAGGCGTTGGGATAGCGCCGGTGCATCCGGCTGGTCATTTCAAAAAACGCGTCCGCCACCGCTTCAACTGTTTGCAGGCCGACCGCGACCCCGCCCACGTCGGATTTGTGCACGATAGCCGGCGAGTCGATTTTCATGACCACGGGCAAACCGATTTCCCGGGCCGCGGCAGCGGCTTCCTGGCTGGTGGCGGCCGGCACCGAACGAGCCACCGGAATGCCGTAAGCCGCAAAGCACTCCCGGGCCTCGGTTTCCGACATCTGCAGGCGCCCCTGGCTACGCAGGTTGCTGACGATGGCGGCTACCTTTTCCTGATCGCCGGGAATGATCTTGGCTTGGCGTGGTTTGGAGCTGATCCATCTCTGATATGTCAGCATGCCGCGCATGGCCTGCACCGCATCTTCGGGGAAATCAAAGGCGGGCATGCCCCGGCTCATGCAATAAAGCCGGCTCTCGGCCACCGAATGGCTGCCCATGAGGGTGGCGAACACCGGTTTTTTGGTCTCAACCTCGCAGATCAACTTGGTCAGTTGCGCGGGGTCAATGGTGGCGGCGGGGGTCATGATCACCAGCGCGCCTTGCACGTTATCGTCATCGCAGACCGCCCGCAAGGTCCTGGCGTACATTTCGGCCGGAGCGCCGCCGGTGAGATCAACTGGGTTATAGAATGAGGCGATGGACGGCAGAAAGGAGCGCAGTTCCTCCACGGTCGCGGCCTGCAGGCCGGCCAAGTGCATACCCGAGTTCTCCACCGCGTCGGCGCAGATGATGCCCGGCCCGCCCGAGTTGGTGACGATGACCATGGCCGGTCCCTTGGGCAGGGGCTGATGGGCCAGGGCTTGGGCCAGGTTGAAAAGCTCGCGCACCGTGTGGGCCCGCAGGATGCCGCACTGCCCGAAAGCGGCCGAGTAGGCCGAGTCCGCCCCGGCCAGGGCCCCGGTGTGGCTGGAGGCGGCCTTGGCCCCGGCCTGGGTCACCCCGCTTTTCACCAGCACCACCGGCTTGTGGCGGGTGACCTCGCGCGCCACCTCCATGAAGCGGCGTCCGTCCTCCACCGCCTCCAGGTAGCCCATAATGACCCGGGTTTCGGGATCATCGGCCAAAAGCTCCAGCACCTCGGACTCGGTGATGTCCACCTTGTTGCCCAGGCTGACGAACTTGGAAAACCCGATTTCGTTGTCCAGGGCCCAGTCCAGGATGGCCAGGCACATGGCCCCGGATTGGGAGAAGAAGCCGATGTGGCCCTTGCGGGCCATGTCGGCGGCGAAGGTGGCGTTCAGGCCACTTTGGGTGTCCATGATACCGATGCAGTTGGGGCCTATCATACGCACCCCGGTGTCGACAACCGCCCGGTCGAGCTCCCGCTCCAGGGCCGGGCCCTCGCCGCCCACCTCCTTGAAACCGGCCGACACCACCACCTGGGCCATGATGCCCTTGCCCGCCAGGTCGCGCACCGCCTGCGGCACCAAATGGGCCTTGACCGCAATAACCCCCAACTCGATGCCGTCGGGCAATTCCTGCACCGATTTGCACACATCCCTTCCCAAGATGGCGCCGCCTCCGGGGTTAACCGGGTATACCGCGCCCTGGTAGGCGTAGCGCAGAAGATTGTGCAAAACGTCATACCCCACTTTGCCCGGCTTGGATGAGGCTCCCACCACGGCCACGGCTTTGGGGTTGAAGAACGAACTAAGCAAGAGGTTCCGCTCCTGTTGACGATGGCTGATCGGATTGCGCCGCGAGGCAGAATCGGACGCATAGCTAGAATTGTAGCACTGCTTGCAGGCCGTAAGCCAGGCTGGAGGAGAAATGTAACTTATTCTTCTTGCATGCGGCGGGATACTTCACGGTGGTAGGCCGCGATCACCTCTTCATGATTCAGCAGGCCTAAGAGCTTCTGGCGTCCTTCATGATAGTCCACCACGGGTATTTGGTTGTATCCCGAGTTCAGGAAGGTGAGGAGGGAATCGTAAAGATCCTGATCGGCGGTCAGGGTCACCGGCTCGGTGGCCAACTCCCCCACCACCAAAAGCTCGCGCAGAGAGTCCTCGAAAAGAACCGTGCGGATGTTCTTGATCGATAGCAGCCCGCTCACCCGGCCTCCATCGTCCAGCACCGGGAACACGCTCTGGCCGCTCCGGCTGATGATGCTTTGTAGCTCCCGGAAGCGGGTGTTGGCCTGCAGGGCCACGAAGGTCTGGTCAGGGTCGAACACGTCGCTCACCGTGAGTTCGGACAGCACGTTCACCGTGATGTCGCCCTCGTGGGCCGGTGATTGGAATTTGTTGCCCACCTGCTTTTCATAGATGCTGATGTTGCGGTTGAAAAGAATGGCGATCACCGATACCAGCATCAAGGGCGGCAGCAAGCCGTAGGACCAGGTCATCTCGGACACCATGAGCATCGCGCCCAAAGGTGCCTTGGCCGCGCCGGCGAAGAAAGCGGCCATGCCCACCAACACGAAGGCTCCGGGCTGCTGTACGATGTCGGGGAAGAGCATGTTGCCCACAACCCCCACCACTCCGCCCAGCATGCCGCCGATGAACAGAGTGGGCCCGAACACGCCGCCCGAGCCGCCCGAGCCGATGGTGAGACTGGTTGTGAGTATCTTGAACACCGCGGCCATGATCATGATCTTGATGGTCAATTCGCCGTAGATGGCCTGCTGCAAGTAGCCGTAGCCTCCGCCGATGGCCTGGGGCACAAACAGCGCCACCAGTCCCACGCCCAAGCCGCCCAGGGCCGGCCTGAAATGCTTGGGAATGGTGAGCTTGCGAAAGAGGTCGCGGGTGCCGTAAAAGGTGCGCACATAGAGAATGCCCACCGGCGCGCAGATCAAGCCCAGGATAGCGTAGAAGATAAGCTCGCGGGGATCGCGGAAGGCGAACTTGGGGGTGGCGAAAATGGGCTCGAAGCCGAAGGTGAAGGAAAACAAGGAAAAGGCGATCACCGAAGAGATGACGCAGGGGATGATGGCCTCGGACTCGAAGTCCTCGCGGTAGAGCACCTCCACCGAGGTTATGGCCGCACCCAGGGGCGCCCGGAAGATGGCGCCCAGGCCGGCGGCGCAGCCGGCCAAAAGGAATATGCGGCGCTCGCGCACCGACAAACCCAAGGTGCGGCTCAGCCAGGAGCCGAAACCCGCCCCGATCTGGGCTATGGGTCCCTCGCGTCCGGCCGAGCCGCCGGTGGCCAGCGTTACCACCGAGGCGAACGACTTGATGAAGGGAACCCGGGTGCGGATGATGCCCTTGAGGTTATGAAAAGCGTCGATCATGGCGTCGGTGCCGTGGCCTTCGGCCTCCGGGGCCCAGGTGTAGACCACGAAACCAGAGATCAGCCCGCCAATCACCGGAATCAAGCACAGCAGCCAGGGCCGGTAAGGCGTGTTCACCACCATGTGCACCAATTGCTCGCCGGCCGGGGCCGGAGCCGGCGCGCCGGCCAGGTAGCCCAGGCAGAACCAGCGCAGCCACTCTAGGCAAAAGAAAAAGGCCATGGCCCCCAAGCCGGAGACGATGCCGATGAGCACGGAGATGAATATGCGCTTGGTGGCGTCGTTGCTGAAAAAGGAAAACAGGTTGCGCCAGAAACCGCGGTTGCGTTCTGTGGATAGGGCGGATTCGGGCAAAGCGCGTACTCCCTGGAGGCTTTAAACCATAGCCGGATACAGCGGATTACCTTACCCCTCGAGCCCCGGCCTGTCAATGTAAAGAGCCTGTTATGTATCCGGAATTACGTGAAGCTCGGCACAAAAGCGCCGTTCAGCTCCAGATCACCACCTCTACCCGGCCCGGGCCGTGGACCCCCAAAACTATGACCGCCTCGATATCGCCGGTTTTGGACGGCCCGCCGATGAGGCTTACCGCCGGGGGCAGGCCGCCGGGAAAGCGCGCCGGGTCCTTAAGCGCCTCGGCCAGGTCGGAAAGGGCCGGCAGTATGTCTCCGGCGTGTAGCAGCGCCACGTGCAAAGGCGGCATCAGCGACAGAAGCCGTCCGCCGCCGGGACGGGCCACCTGCACCAAGGCCCCCACCTGGGCCACGGCCATTTCGGCCCGGGTGAGCCCGGCGGATAGCGGCTCAATGGTGTCTGAGGCGGCCCGGTCATCGCCAGCCTTAACCACCTCAAAACCGGCCTTTTCCGCCGCGCCAGCTAGCAGCTGGTTAAGCTCGGGTCCCAGGTCGGCCGCACCCAGGCGCTGGGCCCCGCTATCTTTGATCAAGGCGAGGGCCTGTTGCAAGGCGGCTTCCGCGCTGGCCAACAAATGCACCCCCATGCCGGTGGCGCGCAGCTTTTGCGTAAGCTCCTCCAGGGGATCAGCCGGCGGCGGCTCGGGGGACTCCAACGGCCTGGCCGGCGGCTGGACCCTGCCTTTGGCCAGGCGGGCCAGAAAGGAGGCTCTATCCATCTTGTGGCCCCTTTCTCCGGCGCATGCCGCCCAGCAAAGTGGAGCCGGTGATCTCCGGCAGCTTGCGCCCCTGGCGCCAGCCTCGCCAGGGACCGGGCGGCAGGTGGGCCTCATCCAAATGCGTTAAACCTTTGACCAGCGGTCCGGCCAACCGGCAGGCGCTCTCGAAAAGCCCGCGCTGGGAAAGCATCTCCGCGGCTAGGCGGGGCAGGAGCCTTTGCAGGGGCGGCTTGTCTTCCTGGCGGCGCCTTAGGAGCAGGCCGGGCAAGTCGATGCCCATGGGGCATTTTTCCTTGCACAACCCGCAAAGGGTGGAGGCGTGGGAAAGGCGGTCGTCGCCCGGTTCGCCGCGCAAAAGCGGGGTGAGCACGCTGCCCATGGGCCCGGTGTAGACCCAACCGTAATTATGTCCGCCGGCGGTGTTGTAGACCGGGCAATAGTTGAGGCAGCTGGAGCAGCGCAGGCAGAGCAGGATCTCCCAATAGGGCCCGGCCAGGGCCTGGGAGCGGCCGTTGTCCAAAATAACCAGGTGAAACTCCTCGGGGCCCGCCCCGTGGGCACGGCCCGCCGCGCCCGATATCCAAGAGACATAGGAGGAGAGTGGCCAGCCCAGGGAGGCCCGGGGCAAGAGGCTGGTGATGAGTGCCAGGTCCTGCAGGGTGGGTACCGCCTTTTCCAGGCCCATCACCGCCACATGCACCCTGGGCAGAGTGGAGCAGAAGCGGCCGTTGCCTTCGTTGGTGATCACGGCCAGGGTGCCGGTATCGCAGGCCATGGCGTTGACCCCGGTGATGCCCACCTCGGCCTCCAGGAAGCGGCGCCGGAGCACCTTGCGGGCCAAGGCGGTCAACTCGGCGGGCTCGGAGCTGACCGGCTCGAAAAGCCGGGAGAAAAGCTCGGCCACCTCCTCGCGGGTCTTGTGCATGGCCGGACCCAGGATATGAAAAGGCGGCTCCCCGGCCAGTTGGATGATGAACTCGCCCAGATCGGTCTCGCTGATCTGGATGCCCGCCTCCTCCAGGGCCGGGTTGAGGTCGATCTCCTCGCAGGTCATGGACTTGCCCTTGACCACCTTGCTGGCCCCGGCCTTCTGGCAGATGGCTTTTATAATGGCGCGTCCCTCGGCCG
>Ga0307423_1000845_pt1 | contig 19857 bp, 17 predicted proteins | sample SalMarWE160310MG_FD_202154 | JGI IMG/M metagenome (GOLD analysis project Ga0307423, IMG submission 202154) | Salt marsh sediment microbial communities from the Plum Island Ecosystem LTER, Massachusetts, United States - WE1603-10 | ecosystem: Environmental > Aquatic > Marine > Intertidal zone >...
CGAACACGTAATGCTAGTTGACCTAGCGCGAAACGACGTTGGCAAAGTCGCCAAGTTCGGAACAGTACACGTTCCCGAATTCATGAAAGTCCACCGATACAGCCACGTGCAACACATAGTCTCGCAGGTAGTCGGCGACCTCCAAGACAACAAAGAAAGCTACGACGCGTTAAAGGCGGTTTTTCCCGCAGGAACTGTTTCAGGAGCACCCAAAGTCCGCGCCATGGAAATCATCGAAGAACTCGAACCCACACGAAGAGGACCATACGCAGGCTCCGTCGGCTACTTCTCCTACAACGGCAACGCAGACTTCGCCATAACCATCCGCACCCTCTTCGCAGACGGCGACAAAGCCTACATCCAAGCAGGCGCAGGAATCGTGGCAGACTCTGTTCCAGAACGCGAATGGTGCGAAACCGACCACAAAGCAGAAGCACTCATGAAGGCGCTGAAAAAAGCTGGAGACGAAACAACATGAAAGTGCTGGTAATCGACAACTACGACTCATTCGTTTACAACCTTGTCCAGTACCTCGGAGAACTCGGCGCAGAAGTTACCGTTTACAGAAACGACCAAGTAACCTTGGAACAGGTTAAGAAATTAAAGCCCGACAGAATCGTGATTTCTCCAGGTCCAGGCACTCCCGAAGATACACGGTACTTCGGCGTATGCACAGCCATCCTGCAAGACGTAAGCCGCAAAGTTCCCACACTCGGAGTCTGCCTTGGGCATCAGGGGATAATTCACGCTTTTGGCGGAAAAATCGTCTCCGCAAAAAAGCTGATGCACGGAAAAACCTGCACAATAAAACACGACGAAAAAGGCATCTTCAACGGCGTCCGCAACCCCTTCACCGCAACCCGCTACCACTCGCTGGCTGGCGACGAACTTTCAATTCCATCGTGTCTCCATGTGACCGCCGTTGCCGTTGACGACGGAGAAATCATGAGCGTCCGACACGCCAACTACCCAATTACAGGCGTACAGTTCCACCCCGAATCCATACTATGCGAAGACGGAAAAATCATCATGAAAAACTTTCTGGAAGGCACATAACTTGATCCGAGAAGGAATACAGAAACTGATTAACGGCGCAAACCTGACTTCAACGGAATCTCAGGAAATCATGAGAGAAATCATGTCGGGAAAAGCAACAAACGCACAAATCGCCGCGTTCTTGACAGCCCTACGCATCAAAGGCGAAACAGTCGAAGAACTCATAGCCTTCGCCGCGGTCATGCGCGAGTGCTGCCTCCGAATTCACCCTCACGTAAAAGGACGCCTCGTGGACACTTGTGGAACAGGCGGCGACAAAACAAAAACTTTTAACATCAGCACCGCCGCGGCTTTTGTGGTCGCTGGCGCTGGCGTCCCTATCGCAAAACACGGAAACCGCTCCGTCACAAGCAAAAGCGGCAGCGCCGACGTATTGGAACAGCTGGGTCTCAACCTTAAAATGACGCCTGAAGAAGTGCAAGACACTATTGAGCAGGTTGGGGTGGGATTCATGTTTGCGCCTGCTTTTCATCCTGCCATGAAGTACGCTGTTGCGCCGAGAAGAGAAATAGGCGTCCGCACAGTGTTCAACGTTCTCGGTCCAATGACGAATCCCGCCTCTGCTAACGCGCAGTTGCTCGGTGTTTACGACGCGAAACTGACGGCTCCGATGGCTCATACCTTAAAGCGGCTTGGATGCGAGGAAGCAATGGTTGTTCACGGACTGGATGAGTTGGACGAAATATCTACGTTGGGCAAAACAGCCATCGCATGGTTAACGGAAGGCGAAGTCGCAACATTGGAGGTCACACCAAAGGACTTCGGCGTCAAGCAAGCTCAAATAGAGGATATTAAGGGAACAACACCTGAAGAAAGCGCTGAAATCCTGTTCAAGATTCTGAACAGGGGATGTGCTGTTGATGACCCGAAGACAGAGATTGTGCTTGTTAACAGTGCTGCGGGAATAATTGTTGGTGGAAAGGCAGCAGATTTTGGTTATGGCATGAGCTTAGCTCGTGAATCGATTGAAAGCGGTTCTGCCTACAAAAAACTCAAAGCGCTGGTCAAGGCTTCTGATGGAACGTTGTTAAAACTTGAGGAGTTAGAACAGAAGTATGGCTGATTTTCTGGACACTCTGGCGCGTAGCGCAAGGACAACCATAGACAGCGGCTACTATGAAGCTTTACCCGAGACAGCAGCTTTTCGAGCCAGCTTGAAAAACGCGATTCTTGAAGCCAAGCACGCGCCTGTCATAACTGAAATTAAAGCTGCTTCGCCATCTGCAGGCACAATAAGAGAAAAAGTTCAGGCGCGCAACATAGCGGAAAGCATGGAGAAGGGAGGTGCAGTCGGAATTTCCGTTCTCACTGAGCCAAAACATTTCAAGGGTTCCCTGCGTTCGCTCGTTGAGACGCGGCGGGCGGTTAAGCTGCCTCTTCTCATGAAAGACATAATCCTGAGTCCCGTTCAGTTGGAAGCCGCTTCAAAATTGGGTGCCAACGTTGCGTTGCTGATCGTGGCTCTTTTTGACAGAGGCTACTGCGAACATACCATAGGTGACATGATAGCAACTGCACACTCAAAAGGTCTTGAAGTTCTGCTGGAAAGCCATACTGAGGAGGAGTTTCGTTCTGCCATAAGAACCCACGCTGACTTAGTGGGCATCAACAACCGAAATCTAGCAACGTTGAAAGTGGATCTGGGCGTGACCAAGAGCATTCTAAAGAGGAATAGTGCAGAAGGCAAAATTGTGGTGAGCGAGAGCGGAGTTAGCACCCCTGCTGACCTGCGTTTTCTGCGCGAATGCGGCGCTCAAGCGTTTCTCGTAGGGTCAGCCGTGATGTTAACTGATAACATTGAAGGGAAAATACAGGAGCTTGTGTCAGCCTTATGACAGTTAGGGTGAAAATCTGTGGCATAACCCGCAAAGAAGATTTGGACGCTGCCGCCCAAGCTGGCGCTGACGCGGTTGGGTTCGTGGTAGGCGTAACTTCTTCGCCGAGAAACTTGTCGCTGAAGGAAGCTGAAAGGCTGATTAGGCAGGTTCCGCCTTTCGTGAAAAGTGTTCTAGTCACGGTGCCGCGAAGCATCGGAGACTTTGCGGTTTACGAAAGGCTGAATCCAGATGTCATTCAAATTCACGGAGAAAACTTGGATGCCGCCGCGGCAGTCCGACTGAAACTTCCGAACACCCAGCTAATTTTGGCTGTCAATGCGCAGTTCGCCAGCCACCTTGATGCCGTATCAAGAATGGCAAATCTGTTTGACGCCGTTCTCGTAGACTCTTTTGCTGATGGACGGTATGGCGGAACTGGCGTAGTTCATGACTGGGAATTGAGCAGACGCGTTAAGCAAGCGGTTCAGCCAAAACCGTTAATTCTGGCGGGAGGACTGAACCCTGAGAACGTTGCTGAGGCGGTGTGCACTGTGGAACCGTACGCGGTGGACGTATCCAGCGGCGTTGAACGGCAACCAGGAATTAAGAGTCACAAAAAACTAGTTGAGTTCATCAAAAACGCAAAAGGATGTTAAAAAATGAAGAAACTTGGTAGCTATCCGATTGACGGAAAATTTGGAAAATACGGCGGTCGCTTCGTTCCAGAAGTGTTGATGGCAGCGATTGGCGAGTTGGAGAAAGCTTACGCACAGGTTAAGCAGGACCCGAGCTTCAAGAAGGCGTTGGAGTATTATTTGTCAGAGTATGCTGGGCGGCCTACGCCGCTGTATTACGCGGAGAATCTAACGAAAAAGATTGGTGGGGCAAAAATTTACTTGAAACGGGAAGACCTTGCACACGGCGGTGCTCACAAGATTAATAATACGCTTGGGCAGGCGTTGCTGGCTAAACGGATGGGCAAGAAGCGTGTTATCGCTGAGACGGGTGCTGGCCAGCACGGGGTCGCCACGGCGATTGCTTGCGCCGCTTTAGGTTTGAAGGCTGAAGTTTACATGGGCTCTGAGGACATGAGGCGACAGCGGCTTAACGTGTTCCGTATGAAGCTTTTGGGTGCGGAAGTGCATCCTGTGGAGTCTGGATCTAAAACGTTGAAGGACTCCATAAACGAGGCGTTCAGGGACTGGGTTACCAACATCGAAAGCACCTATTACTTGATAGGGTCGGTTGTGGGTCCACACCCTTACCCCCTGCTCGTCAGGGATTTTCAAAGCGTCATTGGTAACGAGTTGAAAGAGCAGTTTCTGCGTATAGAGGCGGGTTTTCCTGATGCTTTGGTTGCGTGCGTCGGCGGAGGCAGCAACGCCATAGGCACCTTTTACCCGTTTGAAGACAACCCAGAAATAGAGCTGTATGGGGTTGAAGCTGCAGGTGAAGGCGTAGATTCTGGCAAGCACGCGGCTGCTTTGGGTGCGGGGTCGGAGGGCGTCTTCCACGGCATGTTGACTTACGTTCTCCAAGACAACAACGGGCAGATACAGAACACGCATAGCATTTCCGCAGGCTTAGATTATCCTGGTGTCGGACCAGAACATTCCTTTTTGAAAACGCTGCAGAGAGCCAAATACGGTTTAGCCACGGATAAAGAGACGGTTGAGGCTTTCTGTACGCTGTCGAAGGAGGAGGGCATAATTCCTGCGTTGGAGTCTTCGCACGCCGTAGCGTTCGCTATGAAGCTGGCTCGAAAAATGAAGCGTGACCAAACGATTGTGGTGACGTTGTCTGGTCGCGGAGATAAGGATGTTGAAGTCGTGGCTGATTTCTTGGGAGTGAAAATATGAGCGATTTAACAAAGGTTTTCCAGAAGCTAAAGGTCCAGGGTGAAGGCGCGCTTATAGGCTACGTGACTGGGGGCGACCCAAAACCCATATTCACGCCGTTGATTGCTGAGGCGCTGATTAAGGGCGGCGTGGACATTCTTGAGTTGGGTGTTCCTTTTTCTGATCCGATAGCGGATGGTCCTACGATTCAGGCGGCTAGCGTGCGCGCGTTGGAGGCTGGGACGACGCCGCAGATGGTTTTGGGCATGGCTGGCGACGTGAAAAAGAAGCATGGCGTTCCTGTGGTGATTTTGACGTATTTTAATCCTGTTTTCCGCATGGGTGTGGAGCGGTTTTTCAGGTTGGCGAGAAGCTTCGGTGTTGACGGCGTGGTGGTTCCTGATCTTCCAGTGGAGGAGGCAGACGAGTACCGTGAAGCCGCAAAGAGTTGCGGGGTGGACACGGTTTTTCTTGCGGCGCCCTCCACTTCAAACGAGCGACTAAGCAAGATTGTCGCGTGCACTTCAGGCTTCCTTTATGTCGTCTCCCACTTCGGCGTCACAGGGGCGCGTGAGGCTTTGGATGATTCGACTGTGAAGTTGATTCAGCGTTTTCTGCCTTACGCGTCTGGGCGGGTTCCGTTGGCTGTGGGTTTCGGCGTTTCCAAACCTGCACATGCACGGGGCATTGTCGGGGCGGGTGCTGACGGCGTTATCGTTGGAAGTGCTTTTGTCAACATTGTAAAGGAACACCAACATGACGTTGAAGGGATGCTTGCGGAGTTGGAGGCGTTGGCGCGTAAGCTTAAGGAAGCCACTAAAAGACGCGTGGAAAATTGAAATAGAAAAAGGGTGTGTTTAGTGGTTTAGCTTTTTCTTTTGGCTATGAACACTGCGATGCCTATGCCGGCTACGACGACGATTACGAGTATGATAAGTAGTCCGCCGAATCCTGGTTGGTCCGTCAGCCCTGGTGTGGGTGTTGCGGCGGATTCTGTGGCTATGTACGCTGTGAATGTTGGGTCGTGTTCGACTCTGTAGCCGCTGTACTCTGGGTAGGCTATTGTGTAGAAGTAGTTGGCTCGGCTCATGTTTGCTATTGTTGACACGGCTTTGGCGAAGAGCACCGGGTACATGTGTACGACGACGGCGGGTAGGAACTTCATTAAGCCTATGTGCAATGCGAATAGTCCGCCGTTGCCTGCGAAGCCTGTTATCCTTGCGGTTCGTGCAGTTGCCTCGTACGTGTCGAACGTGGTTTCGGTGGGGTCAGCGGTATAGTTGTAGAGGTTGTATTCCTTTTTGGTTCCGAAGTCGGCGTTGAATATTTTTTCATCGTCATCCGCGTAAGTGTCTATGGATGTGTCGGTGACTTCCGTTTCCGTGTCTGTTACGCTTTGTCCTGATGGCGTTTGACTGTAGGTTTCGTGGTCTGCCATGACTGATGTTTGGAAGTTTATGATGCTCATTTCAAGGCCGTTGTCTTGGATGAAGTCGTGGATGGTGTCGTTGCTGGTTTTCATGCCTAGCATGTTGTAGGTTCCTGTGCTGTTATAGTATGTCCAGATGGCTGGGATTATGCCGACGAAGAGGTGGCGCATTCTTCCGATTATGTGGTTTTCCTGCAGCGTTGCGGTTCCTGCGACGGGGTCTATTGTGAGCTTGTACGTGAAGGTGAGTTCATCGTAGACTGTTAAGCCTACGGGCCAGCCGTTTTGGAAGCGAGGTTTGTTTGGGTCTATCCATGTTTGCCACCAGAGCGCGGTGAGGTTTGTGTATTTCATGCCCCATGTCCATTCAAGCTTGTCTTCTGAGTGGGTGAGGGGTATGGTTTCGGTTTTGCTGTTGAGCACGGGTAACTTTTGGCCTAAGTTGCTTAAGTCGAAGCCTAGGCTGAAAGAGGCGAAGAGGGTGTCTTTTCTGTCTGGTGAGTTGGGGTACAGTGAAGCTGATGTTTCGTTGAATGCCATAAGCATGAGGAATGTGCTGGCGACGATTACATCGCGGTTTTCTTGGTTGGTCTTGTAAGCCATGATGAATGATTGCATTGGGATTCTGAGGTAGCCGGTTTCGTCTGTGGTTATGTCTTCAAGTCCTGCGTAGAGCAGTTTTAAGCCGCTGGTGTTCATGTAGGTCATGTACATGTTGGCGTGCCACTTGTCGAAGTCGTCTGGTTCTGGGATGCCGTGGAGTGTGTTGTAAGCGCGGACGTAGTCGCAGAAGTCAACTGTTTTTGCGAAGCTTTCCTGTTCAAAATCTGTCTGGTCGAGGGTGTCAGCTTTCACGAGCGGTGCCATTAAGCCTATAAGCATGATGCCGATGAGCAGGGTGCCAACTGTATTTTTGGCTTTCATTGGTTGGTCCTCTTTTGATGTTGGTTATAAGGGAGTGTCGCGTATATAAAGAGTTATGAATTCAGAATATGAACACGGTTCAAACAGCGACAATTCGAAAAGTTTTATAGTTTTGTGTTTGCTTTAAGTCTTGGCGGTGGGTCTTAGGCGGGGGGGTAGGGGTCCCTTGCACCGTAAACCCTCTACATGACGGGCTGACAGCTGCGGATGAGGCGTCAAAGGCCGCTTGGACCTTCCTTTCCGAAACATTGACTATCCGTCCCTTGAGGCTGGCGGTCAATGAGGAGCTTCCGTAGGGAAGCCGATTTCATGGTCAACCAGGCGAACCCGGCCAGGCTCGGGAGAGAGCAACCTAAGTCTGGACGTTCAGCGCTCAAGGGGTCGCGGGTAAGAGCGTAGGGCTGGAAGGTTCCCTGCGGAGTCTAGGCGTCAAACTGCAGTGGCCCACCGCTATTCCGCCACAACAAACGGAGTTTAGACGCTAACACCTGAATAAAAGGAACATTTGACGTTTCCATTTTGAGAATCTGCTTGTATCTCTTAACTGGTTACGACGCTTCTCGGTCTTTAACGTAGAAGATTTTTTGAGTTGGGTAAGCCAGCCCGATTTTTTGTTTCTCGAACTCTTCCAGAATGCCGTAGTTTATGTGCTGTTGAATGTCCATGTATTTGTTGTAATCGCCTGTTTTGATGTAATATACTACTTCGAAGTCAAGGCTGAAATCGTCGAGTTGTCTAAAATGAACTCTGTCTAAATCCGCCAGTTTCACGTCCTTTAGAATATTGGCTATTATCTCGGGTATTTTCTTGAGTTTTTCAGCAGAAGTGTCGTAGGTTACTTTAATATCGAATGCAATTCTTCGTTTTTTCAGTTTTTTGAAGTTCCTTAAAGACGTGGAAATCAGATTCTTGTTTGAAATTACCAGTTCTTCGCCTTGCAATAGTTGGATTCGCGTTGATATTATACCTATTTTGGTTACGGTTCCAGCATAGTCTCCGACTACTACGAAATCGCCGAGTTCAAATGGGCGGTCAAAATATATGGAGAAAGCGGTTAAAGCATCGCTTAAGATGTTTTGTATAGCTAATGCTATGGCTATGCCGCCCACCCCAAGACCAACAACGATGCCTGAAAGGTCTTGTCCGAGAACTCCGAGAATTATGACTAAAGCAAAAACGTAAACGACCAGTTGTAAAACTTTTTTGAGAATAAACAATAGGTGGTTACTTACGTTTTTTTCGCGTTTTTCTCTTTGTTCAGCGTACCAGCTTATCAGAACATTAGTTATGCGGGTTATTATGAAGGCTACAACTAAAATTTCTCCAATTGTGAATGCTGTAGCAAAATCTTGAGCGTAAGCTTGAAGCGAAGCGATGTCCACTAAGCCGTAATACAAGCCGAATAAGATTCCGAGGAGAAATATTGGTGCCCGCACGTTCTTGAGTATCTCGTCATCCAGGTTTGTCTCAGTTTTTGCAGCCCACCTGCATAAGTATCTTTTAAAAATTGAATGCCCTATCCAGGCAATAATCATAGCTAAAGAGAAGATAATTGCAAAGGCAATTATTTCGCTGATAATTTGGCTTAAACCGATGTATTGCTGTAACAGTTGGGAGAGTGTTAGCGTTATACTGAGCATGGCATGTCACTAGGCGGTTAAGCTGTAAATTTCTAGTTACTTATTAACCTAGCCCATTACTTCGTGTTAAAGTCATCCAGCCATCCTGCGTTTTCGTCTACTCGGCGTTTAAACATCCTGCCCAAGTTTTTCCTGTCTTTCGCTTCATGGTACTTGAAGTAAATTTCTCCGTTCATTATACCGAGTATTTCTATTTTGCCGGTTTTGTGCGACATGATGTATTTGAAGCGTTTACTGTGTCCGTTGCACTTTGCCTTTGCTTCCTCTACGATTCTTACGCCTTTGCATATTGGAACTTGGAAGTGGTGTTTGACTCTTTTGACTGGTCGGCATTGAAAAACGTAGTACGGTACAACGCCGATGCTTACCAGCTTATCCATTAAAGTGGCAAGCGTCTCTGGGTTATCGTTTACGCCGTTAAGCAGCACTGTCTGGTTGCTCATTAGGACGCCTGCGTTTAGAATCTTGTTTACGGCGCTAACTGATTGGAGAGTTATTTCTCGTGGGTGATTAAACTGGGTTACGATGTAGAGCCTTTTATCTATACGTGAATACTTTCTGAAAAGCGCTAAAAGTTCGGGGTCGCTGAACCTGCTTGGCAAGGTAACGGGTGTTCTGCTGCCGAATCTTATGAAACTCAGATGACCTATGTTTGTTAACAGTTTTAGGAATGTCTCGATGACTTTGTTGGAGAGGACGAGGGGGTCTCCGCCGCTTACTAGCACGTTGTTGATTTCCGTGTGATTTTCAATGTATTCGGCGGCATCTTCAAAACGTTTCAGGATTTCTTTGGTTGGCAATCCAACAAGGCGCTTTCTGAAGCAATGCCTGCAGTACACTGCGCACCTGTTTGTGGCCAATATTAACGCGGTTTCTTTGTACTTGTGCTGGAGACCCGGCATTTTGGTGTTTTCAGCTTCACCGCTTGTATCATAAAATCCATCAAGGTTTAATTCTTCCCGAGACGGCACCGCCATCCTTCTTATTGGATCATTAGGGTCATCCCAGTCTATCAGAGACAAATAGTATGGACTAACGCGCATAGGATGAATCTGCGTTACTTTCTTTAACTGTTCTGTTTCTTCAGATGATAATCCTATATTGCAGGCTATCTGCTCCACAGAACCGATGATGTTACCTAATTCTTTGTGTTCTGGCATTATTTTGAAACTTCCTTTTCTCTTTCAGCCAGCAAAATCGACTAAAATACCGTAGCACACATTTTTGCTGGTAGCACCTATAATATCACGAAGTATCATTTAAAAAAGTTCCGACATGCATAGTCGAAAAACAGCCTTTTTATATATGGTGCCTTTGTTTGAAGAAAAAAATTTAAAAACTTTGCCTGCGCATTAACTTTCTGGTCTTTCGAAGCATATGCTCGCACGAGCCGATTTCAAGCAGCCTATCACGGGGGAAACTCATGGGTGTTAGAGCGCTCGTTGTTTTCGCAAGGGAACTATCTTGTCATTACTACACTGTTGAGCATAGGCAGGAAAATTGAATGAAAAAAGAGTGTGTGTCATAGTATGATTAACAATCATGATAGGGCGGTGACCCGTGGATTAAGGGATGTTGCCGCTGCTGAAACTAAAATCAGCTTTGTGGATCCGTTGGGTGCCCTTTACTATTTTGGATACAATATTGATGCTCTTGTGGAGCATGTTTGTTATGAAGAAGTGGTTTATCTTCTGCTTTACGGTAGACTTCCCACCAAGAGCGAGTTAGAAGAGTTACGGTTGCAGCTTATCTCTGAGATGAACTTACCTGAAGCCGTTATCGAAAGCATCAAGTCTTTTCCCTCAACCAGTCACCCAATGGAGGTTTTGCGCACCGCGGTCTCTCACCTCAGCATGTACGACCCAGACCTTGATTCCGCATCTGAAGAAGCGAACAGGCGAAGAGCGGTACGGTTGGTGGCGAAGGTACCCGTAATTGTGGCTACGCTTTATAGGTCGCGCACTAACCAGCCGCTTGTTGCTCCAAACGAAGAATTTGGTTTCTCTGAAAACTTTCTTTACCTTTTACGAGGCAAACCCGCGGATAGCGAAGAAAAAGCCGCTATCGACCGTTTCATGACGCTTCATGCAGACCACGGATTCAACGCTTCCACCTTTGCGGCTCGCGTAACCGCAAGCACCAACTCGGACATGTATTCAGCCGTAACCTCAGCAGTTGGAGCCCTTAAAGGTCCTCTCCACGGCGGAGCCAGTGAAAAAGTGATGTACATGCTTGACGACATCAACACTGAGGAAGAAGTGGAAGACTACATACAAGGCATGTTGGATGACCAGAAAAAGATAATGGGCTTCGGACACCGAATCTACCGCGCAGAAGACCCCCGAACCAAGCATCTCCGGGAGATAGCTGAAAACCTCTGTCGCCGCGCAAACGTCAGAAATCTTTACAAGCTCTGTATCAAAATTGAAACTGTTGTCCACGAAAAGAAAAAGATTTTTCCCAACGTAGACTTCTACGCCGCCGTCACCTTGAACGCCTTAGGTGTCCCTTTCCAGTTCTTCACCCCGTTTTTCGCCTCAAGCAGAATATCAGGATGGACCGCACACGTGATAGAACAGTACAAAGACGCCATTCTCCTTCGTCCCTCATCAAAATACGTTGGCGAATACGGCAAACCTTTTGTCTCAATCGAAAAAAGGTGAAGCTGGGTCAAATAAGCAAAAAAAGAAGTGTGGATGGAGAAACTCGGACTGGAGTTTCTTCCTTTTACGCCATTATTGCTTTCAGGTCTTCTTCTGGGGTTGTTATGGGCATGATGTTGAATTTTTCGACGAGCACTTTCAGGATGTTGGGTGTTATGAAGGCGGGTAGGCTGGGTCCGAGCCTGATGTTTTTTATGCCCAAGTATAGCAGAGACAGCAGTATGGCTACGGCTTTCTGTTCGTACCATGAAAGCACCAGTGACAGTGGTAAATCGTTGACTTCAACGTGGAAGGCTTCAGCTAACGCTTGAGCGATTTTAACGGCAGAGTATGCGTCGTTGCATTGTCCGATGTCGAGGAGTCTGGGGATTTCGTCAATGGTGCCGAGGTCTTTGTCGAAGAACCTGAACTTTCCGCATGCCAACGTAAGCACAACAGTGTTTTTCGGCGCTTTCTCAACGAACTCCGTGTAGTAGCTTCTTCCAGGTTTTGCTCCGTCGCATCCGCCGACTAGCAAGAACCGTTTGATGTGACCGTTCTTCACCGCTTCTATGACCTTGTCTGCCACGTTTAACACGGCGTTTCTGCCAAAACCGACAGTGACGTATTTGCCATTTGTGTCTGCGGGGAAGCCTGGCATCTCTAAAGCGCGTTTTATCACTGGCGAAAAGTCTTCGTTTGTCACGTGTGGTGTTTCTGGCCATCCGACGGGTCCTGCTGTGAAGATGTTGGCTTTGTAGGTTTCCATGGGTCTTTGGATGCAGTTTGTGGTCATTAGTATAGCGCCTGGGAAAGCGGCGAATTCTCTTTGCTGGTTCTGCCATGCCGCTCCGTAGTGACCGTAAAAGTGCGGGTACTTTTTCAGCTTCGGGTAGCCGTGCGCTGGAAGCATTTCTCCGTGTGTGTAAACGTAGATTCCTTTTCCCGCGGTCTGCTTCAGGAGTTCCTCTAAATCTTTAAGGTCGTGCCCTGATACCACGATTGCTTTGCCTTTTTTGGCTCCCAACGGCACTTTGGTTGGCACGGGGTGACCATATGTTTCAGTGTTTCCTGCGTCCAGAAGTTCCATGGCTCTGATGTTAATTTCACCGCACTTCAAGACTAAACCGACGAAATCGTTTACGCCAAGCGACTTGTCCAGCGTAGCCGCGAGGCCTTCATGCACGAAGTCGAAGACTTTCTGGTCTTTCTTTCCAAGAATGTATGCGTGGTAAGTGTAGGCAGCTACTCCTTTCAAGCCGAAGGTTAGCAGCCAGTGAAGCGAGTGCAGGTCTGGGTCTGCCGTGGGGTCAGATTTTATTCCAACAAGCTTCCCCTGAGCTATGAGGTCTTCTTTGGTTTTTTCTAAAATCAAGTTGGCTGGTCCGCTGTCTGCCTCAATGTGACCTCCTGCCGCTTGCACTTTCTTTCGCTGTCCCTCCCGTAGCGCTACGGTTTTCTCGATGTAGGTGATTATGTTGTCTGGGTCAAAGTTAACGTTTGTCAACGTAGCAAATAACGCTTCGCAGGTGAACACGTCTACTTCTTCGGTGTCTACGCCTGCTTTCCGTGCTTCAATGGTGACCTGTGAAAGCCCTTTCAGCGTGTAAACCAGCAAGTCTTGCAGCGTTGCCACTTCGGGGTTTTTTCCGCAAACGCCTAGAACGGTGCATCCTTGTCCTCTGGCGGTTTGTTCGCATTGGTAACAAAACATTTTTTCTTGACTCATGCTTATTCCTTCTACATTTATAGTATCGCTAAGGCAAATAGACTTTACCCCGAAAATGTTAGGGGTTCCTGCTTGTTTAGGCGGGTTCTTTTTCGAAGTAGTGCTCCAGCATTCTTCGTGTTCCTCTCCTGAGTATCTCCGAGAGGGTTGCAGGGCTTATTCCCAGTTTGGAGGAGAGTTCCTGTGTTCCAATTTTTCGTGGGTAGTCAAAGAAGCCGCTTTTCAGCGCCAGCCAGAAGATTTTTTCCTGCTTTTCCGTTAAAACTCCTGTTTTCGGTTCGAAGCTTCCCCTTTTTAGCACGTTAACTTTGTGGCCTGTTTTTTCCAGCGCGGATACGATGCTTTTGTAGGCTTCGAATGTGGGCACTATGAAGCTGTAGTTTATGGTGTTTTCTTCCATGCTTTTTCCTGAAATCAGAAACGCGTCTCGGGAGAGAATGGTGTTGCAGACTTCGCAGCCTTCGCTTTCGAACCATATGGAGGGTTTACTTTCGGTTTTTCCGCGGGGCGCAACGATTTTGAAGTCTTCCGGGATTTTTTTGACTTGTTCGCGGTCCAGCTCTATCAGGTGTTTGACTGAGCCGCTGCTTGAACTTCTTATATCCGTTACTTTCAGGTGTTGGATTCCGAGGGCGGCAAACTTTTTCAGCATGCGGCAGTCCCTGTTTTCCACTTCTATAACAACATGATAGGGTTTACGCCAAACATCCGCCATTAAATTATGTCTCCATTTTTTCTGGCTAACGCATTTTCGGGGAAAGAATGGTTGAAGCTGGTTATACTGGTGGTGGGGGTCTTGTTCTCAGCACAACGTTCACGTCGGTTGTTGAGCTGCCTCTTATCAGTGTGATTACGATGGTTTGTCCTGGTAACTTGTTTTCTTCGATGTAGCTTGCGAGGTCATCGTTGTTTCGTATTGTTGTGCCGTCTATGGCGATTATGATGTCGCCAGCCTCTAATATGCCGTCTGAGGGTCCGCCTGACGTGACTGAGGATACTCTCCAGCCATAAGTGACTGTTGCGCCTATGTCTTGGGCTGCACCGTAACTCATGTCTTGTCCTGAAAGGCCGAGGTATGAGTGTCCCGTGTAGGTTCCTGTGGTTATCAAAGCGGATATTTCTCTGAGGATAGCGTTTGAGGGAACGGCGAAGCCTACGCCTTGCGAGTCGCCGAGTATGGCGGTTGTGATGCCTACGACTTTTCCGTCCGCGTTTAGTAGTGGTCCGCCTGAGTTTCCTGGGTTTATGGGTGTGCTGGTTTGTATGATGTTGGCGATTGAGTAGCCGCCTGCGAACTCTCCTTCTGTGAGGCTTCTGCCGAGGGCGCTTACTACGCCTGTGGTTAGTGAGCCGACTAGTCCGTAGGGGTTTCCTATGGCGATGACTGGTTCGCCTACATGCAGCGTGGATGAGCTGACGATTTGGATGGGTTTGAATTCGCCTGCGGGGGCGTCAACTGAAAGTACTGCTAAATCTGAGTAGGGGTCGGTTCCTATCACGTTGGCTGGGTAGCCGTTTCCGTTTGAGAAGGTTACGCTTAAGGTTGTGGTGCCGTGTACGACGTGGTAGTTGGTTACAACCACTGTTCTTTCTGGGGTTTCGTAGACGAAGCCTGAGGCTTGGACTCCGCTGTCGCTGGTTGTTCCTTGAACTAGGACAATTGAGGGTCGAACGTTTGCGTATAGGTCTGTTAGGGAGCTGGCGTTCTGGTATATGGTTATGTTTTGGTAGGTGGCGTTTTGGGTGCCTGTGAGGCTTGACAGTTGGTTCTGCAGGGTTGTGACTTCGTCACGGAGGGTGTTCATTTGTCGAAAGGTTATGTAAGCGGTTGCTATTGCTCCGATTAGTAGTCCTGCTGCGAACAGGAGCACAAGCATGCTTGTTGAAGCCTTACTACAAGTGTTAAGTTTACGCATTTTACCAGCCTCTTAAGGGGAATTGGAAACTTGGGAAATAAAACCTTTCTATCTTCTGTCGATTATGTCCAGCGCTTCTGGTCCTGTGCCGATCAGCACTATGGGCACGCGGGTTTTTTCTTCAACCTTTTCTATGAACTGTTTTGCGTTGTTGGATAGTTCTTCGAATTTTCTGGTGCTTCGGCAGTCGGGGAAGAGGCAGTCCAGTTTTGTCATGGCGGCTTGTGTTGCGCCGTTTATTCTGGCGTTTTTCCGTGCCAAGTCGAAGTCGAAGGGGGCGGAGCGTCTGTTGCGTCCTGTGCCTGCGGCGGTTTCAAACCAGCCTCTTTTCTTGGCTTCTTCCATTGAGATTTCGCCGGGCATGGGTCCTGCGCCGACGCGGGTTATGAAGGCTTTGTACACTATCAGGACGTTGTCGACTCTTGTGGGTCCTACACCTGCTTCGGAGCATATGGCTGCGGCGCCTGTGTCTCTCGACGTGACGTACGGGTAGGTTCCGTGGTAAAGCGAAAGCATGAAGCCTTGGGTGCCTTCCAGCAGGACTTGTTTGCCTGCGTCGATTCCGTCGTTGACTTCGGCTGTTGCATCCACCAGGTACGGCTTCAGTTCGGGGATGTCTCGGGCGAGTTTGGCGGTTCTTCTTGCGCGTTCCTCGACGGCGGGTCCGACACCCCAGCCTGTGGTGCCTATGCCTTTGTTTACGGCGCTGGCTTTGTCTTGAGCCGAATGTTTTTCTTCGATGATTGAAGCCATCTGGTCGATGCCCATGCGTTTACCATCAATTTTTGTTTGTTCGAGTTCTTTGAAGAACTGCCCCACGTGAACGTTGGCTCCTGCGGCTATGCGCAGGCGGCATTTTTCTTGGATGAAGGCGGCTGGAATCATGTGCAGGGCGTATTTGTTGCCGTTCATCCAGACCGTGTGGGCGGCGTTCACTGAGCCTGTTCGGACGCAGAAGTCAAGTTTGTCGTTTAGGGCTAAATATGAGATTATTTTTCCTTTGCCTTCGTCTCCCCAGAAGGCGCCTACGATAACCGTGCATGGCATACCCGATTTTCACCGTTGGAAAGGTTCTGTTTGAGAATTATTTAATCTTGTGGACGTTTTCGTGCTTATCGCCGTTTTTGGTGGGTTATCTCCATTTTGTTAGGATTTCTTCGCGTTGGAACGTGGCTTTGCTTAGGTAGAATAGGGCTACGTCTGCGATGGCTATTGCTCCTGAGAGAATCAGCGCCATTGTGACCAGTGGGATAGTTTGCACTGTAGTAGCGAACACCATTACAAGTATTATTGGCAGGATGACGAAGGCGCCTAGTTGCTGTGCTGCGCGTACGTCGTTGACTCTGGAGGATATGATTACGTTGGCTTCAACGCTGAGGACGCACACCAAAGGGGTTACGGCGCCCATCACTATTGCCCAGTACTCGTTTGGAACCAGCGTCGTTCCTAAGTTGATGGTTGACCATGCGTCTATAATGATGGTGAAAATTACTGCTCCAATGTAGGTTGCGCCGACGCATGGAACAAAAGAGGCTAGGCTCTTGCCGAATAGTAGTTCGCCGTCGGTGGTTGGTGTTGCCAGCAGGGGTTCGAGGCTTTTTTCAATTTTTTCTCCTACAAAACTGTAAGAGGCAAGTATGGTTGGAAGAATAGCCGCTATAATAGCGAAGTAGGAGGTGAACAGGTTTATTAGCAAAGTCGCGGTTGCGGTGAGCTGCGCCGCTGTAAGCGCGGCGGCTTCTGTTTGCAGTGAAAAAATGGCGATACTAGGCAACAGAATACCCATCAGTAATGGCATTGCGATTAAGCTGTAGAGTATGTACTTGTTTTTCCTGAACATGCTTAGGTCTTTTGTCGCTACAATCCATGCTTTCCACAGTCTCATTGTGCTTCAGCCTCCCGAACCAGCTTTAAGTAAACGTCTTCAAGTGACGACCTTAGCTCAGTTACAAACTGAACTTCGCCGCCTGCCTTCACGACTGCCCTGACCAGTTGCGGGTTATCCTTTTCTGGGTTATCCATGTCAATAATAAGCTTGTTTTCGCTTGTGCGCACGTTCTTCACTACGCTTAGCTTCTTGACCGCCGCCAAAACTGGGTCGGTGACGCTTTCCAAGTGAACCACTGTTTTTCTGCCTGCGGTGCCGCGTTCTAGGTCTTCAGGGGAGCCAACTGCAATTAACTTGGTTTTTAGTATGGCTATGCGGTCGCATATCCGTCCTGCCTCATCCAGGTTGTGTGTGTTCATGAAGATGGTGTGTTTCTCTTTTTTGAGGTCGAGAATGAAGTCTCTCACAGTTTTGGATGCTTCTGGGTCTAGGTTTGCGGTGGGTTCGTCTAGAAACAGCACTTGCGGGTCGTGGATTAAGGCGCGGGCGATGGCGATTTTCTGTTTGGTGCCTTTCGAGAAGGTGCCCACGGCGTCTTCCCTGCGGTCCCATATGCCTAAGAGCTTGAGCAGGCGCTCTATGTTTTCCTGCCGCTTCTGAGCGGGAACCTCATAGAGTCTGCCGTAGAAGTCAAGGTTCCTGTAGGCGCTGAGGCTGTCGTACAAGCCCACGTTCTCAGGAAGTATCCCAACCATCTTCCTTATGGCGAGACAGTCTGCTTCGCTGCCCACCTCGTAATCGCCGATTCGGGCTTTCCCACTGGTCTTCGCAATCAAGCAGCAAAGCATCCGCACCGTAGTAGTTTTTCCCGCCGCGTTGGGTCCTAGGAACCCGAAAACCTCCCCCTCATCCACTTTCAACGTGAGGTCTTCCACGGCGGTGAGATTTCCGAACTTTCGTGTAAGATTCTCAGTTTCAATCAAAACATTTCACCTTAGGTGCTTTCGTACTTTGATTCTTCTATCCGCTTCTTCTCCAACTCTTCCTCACTTAACTGTTCAGGTTCAGCTTCCTTTTTCTCTTGAGGCGGCCAAGTCACCGGGTCCTTAACCGACGACCAGATGTTGTACCAGCCGCTTTTTCCACACGCAGGACACGTCAAATGCTTGTACGGGCCAATATGAGGACCCAAAACTAATCCCGCCGTAAGGTCCTGCTCAAAAACGTTCCCACACTTCTTACACTTCAAACGCACCATAAAAACCACAAGTAAACACACGCGCAATCTCCCTAAAAAACATACAGGTCGCCCACTTTCAAGCGTTGCAACATCATCCTATTTGGATACTATTAGTAGTTTTATTGCAGAAACCTATGGGGGAGGTTTCAAGTACTGCCCGAAATGTAATATCTACCTGTGTTTTAGAATACCATAATGCACTGTTTTTTGAAAGAATTAAATAAATAACCAACGATACTCATATCTCTTGATAAAAGCGATTGCAGTGAAGCCGCTATGGCAAAAAATCGGAAGCGGAAGAAAGGCGAAGAGGTAATTCAAAATCTGGCGAAATTCCCATCGGAAAACCCGAATCCAGTTCTTCGTATAGATAGAAGCGACGTTTTATTGTACTGCAACGATGCAGCTAAGCAAATTTTGAAAGATTTAAAATGCGGCGAAGTTGTCCCAAAAAGCTGGCGCACGTTTATTGACGCAGCGTTTGCATCAGGAAAACGACAAGAATTTGAAGAGCAAATCGAAGGAAGAACCTTTGTTTTCGCCATATCTCCCGTAACTGACTACGTCAATGTTTACGGTCACGATATTACCGAACGCAAGAAAACTGAAGAGGCGCTGAGAAAAAGCGAGGAACGCTACCGTTCCTACATCGAAGTTACTGGCGAACTAGGCTGGACAACAAACGCTGAAGGCGAAGTCATAGAAGACATGCCCTCTTGGAGAAACTACACTGGACAGACTTTCGAGGAAATTAAGGGTTCTGGCTGGTCAAAGGCTCTTCATCCTGATGACTTGGAATACACGCTGAGAGTGTGGAGACAAGCCGTTAGAGAAAAAAGCAAGTATGAAGTGGAATACCGCGTCCGTCGTCAAGATGGCGTGTACCGGCTCTTCATGGCTCGCGGGGTTCCCGTTTTTAATGAAGATGGGAGTCTGAGGGAATGGGTCGGCACGTGTATTGACATTACTGAACGGAAAAAAGCCGAAGAAGTATTTCTTGAACAGAGCTTGGCTATTAGCTCGGCTCCTGATGCCATTTTCTCCACTGATGCCTTATTCAGAATAAAGAGTTGGAACAAAGCTGCCGAAAGAATTTTCGGCTGGAAAGCTGAAGAGATTATAGGAAAAATCACCACAGAGATATTCAAGCCTGTCTTTCCCACTTTTAAAAGAATAACTCGTGAAGAGGCAATAGAGCAACTTATGAAGAACGGCTTATGGACCGGAGAGGTAATCTACCATAAGAAGGATGGTTCTTCAGTCCCAGTGTCAGTTTCCTCTAGCCTCGTGCAAGACGAAAAGGGCGAAGTCTCGGGAATAGTTGCCGTTGTGCATAACATTTCTAAAAGAATAAGAAGAGTAGAAACCCTAAGGGGAGTTCAGCGCGATTTGAAACGTGCTCAAGCTGTAGCTAAGACGGGTAGCTGGCGGCTGGATACGCAACGTAACGTTTTGCTGTGGTCTGATGAAAATCATAGAATTTTCGGAATCCCCAAAGGAATGCCTATGACTTATGAGACTTTTCTGGATACAGTTCATCCAGATGACAAGAAGTATGTGGATCAGCGGTGGCAAGCGGCTTTGAGAGGTGAACCGTATGATATTGAGCATAGAATAATTGTTGATGGTGCTGTGAAGTGGGTGCGGGAAAGGGTTGAGCTAGAGTTCGACAATGATGGTAAACTTAAGGGTGGTTTTGGGACGACTCAGGAAATCACGGATTTGGTGGAGATGCGGCAGAAATTGGAGGATTCTCGTGTTAAGCTTGAGGTGTATGCTAATCAGATGGAGGCACTTG
>Ga0307423_1000846_pt1 | contig 19766 bp, 18 predicted proteins | sample SalMarWE160310MG_FD_202154 | JGI IMG/M metagenome (GOLD analysis project Ga0307423, IMG submission 202154) | Salt marsh sediment microbial communities from the Plum Island Ecosystem LTER, Massachusetts, United States - WE1603-10 | ecosystem: Environmental > Aquatic > Marine > Intertidal zone >...
GTCCGAGCCCGATCAGCTGGAAGTCGATTTCCAGGTCGATCTCGCGCGACCACTCGACGTAGTTGCCGACAAACAGATCCAGGTCACCGTCGTTGTCGATGTCCACGAAGGCGGCGGCGGTGCTCCAATCGCTGGTCGTGCCCCCGGTATGGCTGCTCTCGGTGACGTCGCTGAATGACCCCTGCAGGTTCCTGAACAGGTGGTTGCCACCCAGCGCGGTCAGGTACAGGTCGGTCCAGCCGTCATTGTCGTAGTCACCGACGGCGACGCCCATGCAGTAGCAGGTCAGCGCCAGCCCGGCCTGTTGCGTGACGTCCGTGAACGTGCCGCTGCCATCGTTGCGGTACAGTGCCTGGACAGGGGCGTCGCCCTGCGCCTGGCCGGGAAACCAGTCTGAATTGACCAGCAACAGGTCCTGGTCGCCATCATTATCATAATCCAGGAACGCAACCCCGCTGCCAATGGCCTCGGGAATCAGCTTCTCGCCGTAGGCGCCATTGGTGTGTATGAAGCCGATACCTGCAGCCTGCGTGATGTCCGTAAACGGCACCGTTGGCGGCTGCGGTTCATTTGCGCTGTCGTCGGTTACCGGGCCGGCGGGCGTTGCCTCGACGATAGGCTGCACTGTCCTGTCATCGCGCTGCAGATACCAGAGCAGCCCGCCCGCGACAACGGCAAGGACCAGAATAACGGCAAGCGAGCGGTAAAAGGCACGGCTTATGATGGAATCCGCCTGTTGCGGATCATGCCTGTGGCGGTTCTGTCTAGTCACCTGTATCCATGTCTCCTGCAATCACAGGTGAAAGTTTAGCGTCTATATCACTATTGCCGGCTTGATCTGTATCAGGTTTGGATGCGAGCGCCACTTGTTCGCTGCAGGCCGGCGCCTGCCCGGCCGATGCCCTGTAATCCGCACGGTTGTGGGCCAGGTGATAAATGGCAATGGCCGATGCCGCATGGTCGGCTGCCGGGTTTGCGCTGCGATGCCGGGTCACGGCCTGTTCGATAGCGGTGTCATCGGGGCGGTACTGCTCATGCAATGCGCGATGCCGGTCCGCCAGTTCGGTATTGCCCTGCTGCGAGTAGACCAGTGCCAGGTTGAAATGTGCGGCCGCATCCTCGGAATCGATAGCCAGCGTCCTGTCGAACCAGCCGCGCGCACGCTCCAGCAGTTCGACGCGCGCCGGCAGGCGCTGTTCTCCGCGCAGCTGTCGTGCCCGTTCATACAGGCTGCGACCGAGTTCGTTCAGCAGGCGGGTATCACGCGAAAAATCGTATCCGCGTTGCTGCGCTGCACTGAAGCGGTTGTCGACAATGGACTCCAGCGTCGAGATGGCCTCTTCGAGGTGGCCGTTCTGCCGGTCGATCAGGGCACTGTACCAGGCAATCGTCCAGGGTACGGCCGGCTGTGCGGACTTGCCGGCGCGCACCAGCGCCGTGGCTGCTTCATAGAGGCGTCCTTCCTTGAAATAGACGCGCGCCAGGTTGAGTGCGCCGTAGCCCTGGCCCATTGATTCGACCACCTTGAAGGCCTGCTCTGCCTGGCGCAGTTCCCCCTTGCCGGAACCGCTGTCGCCTTCGCGCAGCAATCCGATACCGTAGTCATTCCAGCGTTCAATGTCCGGTGCAGCGTGCGCCGGGTCCGGTCTGGCCAGGGCGCTGCCCGCAACAGGCAGGCTGACCCGGTCACTGGCCATTACCGTTACCGGCAGCGTATTGCAGCTGAAGTCATCACCCTGCATGTGCCTGAGATAGGTGGTATCGAACTTGCGGTAATTGAGGCGCGCATCCAGCGTCACCGTCCCGCTTGCATCTTCGGGCACTTCCAGCAGGTAGTGCACGACCGTGGCCGCGCCGGGCGGTATCTGGTGGTTGTAGAGCGGCACGAAGACATCCTGCGCGTTACGCCGGTCGATACGCTTGCCTTCGCGGTCGAGCACGTAGGCATTGACAAAGTAGGACCAGGGATCAACTGCACCCGCAGCATCCGTCGCCCCGCTGTGTCCGATCGGTGTACCGTCGTTGCTGGCCGAGACTTCCAGCCAGAGTTCATTGGAATCGGCGGTGCCTTCGGTCAGGGCATGCCCCATGCCCGTGGTGCGGATGACGATTTCGACCAGGTAGTGCTTGCCGGGTTGCACTTCAGGCAGCGCCGGCCGCAACGGCGCATGCAACTGGCCGTCGATGCGTCCGTCCTCCTTGATGCCGAAAATATCGATGCGCGTGGCCTTGCGTAACTGTTTCTGGTGGGCCGCGATCACGGCCCCGGGGAGTTCCGCCATGCTGGCGACGCCGGTGTTGGCGGCCGGAAACAGGTGGCTGTGAATACTGCGCTGACCGCTATCGTCGAAGTCACGCGCCGCCGGATCGGGTGAGGCCTCAAGGGGCATGTGACAGTGGCTGCAGCGCGGCACGGCCTGCGGCGGATAATAGAAGCTGTCGACGCGATGCCCGGATACCCCGCTCTGCAGGAAGCTGTCGTAGTGGTCCTGGCCGCGCAGCCAGCGGTAATGGTTGACTTCCACGGGCAGGCTGACCTTGTGGCAGGTTGAGCAGAATTCGGCCGAACGGTGCAGCGGCTTCAACAGGGTTTTCTTGTGAAATTCCGGCTTGGCCCTGATCAGGAGATGATTGATGCCGGCAAGCAGTTCGGAATCGCTGAAGGCAAACGGGTAGCGCGGCGGATCGACCAGGGTGTAGTCGCCGTTACCGCGCGGGCTGTAGACCTGCGCAATGGCGTGACAGGTCATGCAGGTGATGCCGGCCAGGCCGGTCGGATCGTTGTCCATGTCGTAATCCGGATCATCGAAGCGGCCGCTGAACAGCGGCACTGGGTCGTGGCAGGTGGCACAAAAACGCGACACCTGCAAATCCCAGCGCGGCCGTTGACCAGCGCATGCCGGCGCGCCAGTGTATGGGTGGCCCGGCAAGACGGTGTAGTACGAACAGCCATATCACCACGAACGGGCTGATCACATGGATCCAGTAGCCGGCACGCCGGATGACCGGATCATTGAGTTCAAAGAATACAAACCGCGTAAGCAGCAGGCCGGTCAGCAGCAGCACGATTGCGCTGGCGAACAGGGCAAAACCGGCGCGGATCGCATGACGGTTCGGCCGTCGCACGGCGCGCCGCATATGCCCGGCCGCAAACAGGATGAACGGCACGATGAGGACCAGGCCAAGCACCAGATGCGCCAGGAACATCAGTAGATAGAAATAGTCCTGGTAGAGCCTGCCGGTGGTTTCTTCCAGCAGCGTGATCGCGGCGAGATAGACCGAGTTGACCGCCATCAGGGCGAACAGCAGTAACACGGCCGTCAGCAACTTGCCGAGGTGCCTGGTGATGACCGGGTAGGTAGGGTCCGTGCTCGGATTGTCTGACATTTCAATAATAAATAATATATAACAATAAGATACAGTATATATCTCAAACTAATGAGAGGAATTGCAGGCGATGACTTCCGCTTTCACTGGATGGGGCGCTATGCCAGTGCATCGGACTGTCAATTTAATGCTGTTTGTTATGTCGAACCATAACCTGGATCAAAAACAGGCATCTGGGGCGGCGGATTTGCCGCTTTTTAACAAGCGCAGGACGCGCCATGCTTCAACAGACGCTGGCCTGTCGATCTGTTGTACGCCTGTCTGATGCCAGGGTTTGTGATCACCAGGGTGAGAGGCTCAAGTGAAGACACCCAGATCGTAATACAGCAGCATGCTCAGGATCCCGACGGCTCCGATGCCGAGAAAGCTCCAGAGCAATTGCCGGAACAGTGCACGGCTGGCCAGTGTGAACACCAGCGCCAGCTTCATGAAGGTATTGGACAAGGCGCCGAGCACCAGGTTGAAACTGGCCCAGTCCAGGCTGACCAAACCGTTGCGATGCAGGTTGCTGATGGAAAAGGCGATGGCATCCGCGTCAGTCAGTCCGCTCACTATCGAGACCAGGGGCAGCCACGCATTTCCCAGATAGGTCGTTGCCAGCCGTGTCGCGGCCAGGATCACGGCGAATATCAGGGCAAAGGAAATGGCAGACTTGAGACTGAAAGGATTGTCGAACGCCACCGCCTGGACAGCCGCGTTTCCCGGTGTGCGAAAACGCCGGAACGAGTAGGCCGCCAGCGCCAGGCCCGTCAGGCCCATGGCAGTCAAAGGCATGGCAATGCTTTTCATCAGCGCGGCATTGAATATCCCGATCTCGAGAATGAGTCGGGGAAACATGATGGACGATGCGAGAATGATCGCAGCCGCGATCAGGGGAATGGCGGAGACATTCTCCAGGCTGCGCCGGGCAAAGCTCAGCGTTGTCGCTGTGCTGGAGACCAGGCCCCCGAACAGCCCGGTGAGCCCGATGCCGGCACTGCTGCCCATGGCCTTGATGAGCACATAGCCCAGAAAACTCACGAAGGAGACGAGCACGACGATCAGCCAGATCTTGTGTGGATTAAGTGCGGCAAGCACCACGTACAACGCCTCCAGGTTCAGTCGGCTGCGTACGTCCTGACCATGGGCAAGATTTTCGTAGCCTTGACCTTCGAAATGCCCTGCCGCCATGTCCGCCTGTGATTCGTCTACATTGATGCTGCCAAGGTATCTCCAGCCTTCATCGAATACCTCCAGCCGGGTGCCGGGCTCCGGAACCGTCCCGGATGGCTTGATGACGACCCGTTGTGTTACCGGCTCCAGGCGCGTGATGCTGCCCGCCTCGAAAGTCGCCAGATGATCCAGGGTCTGGTTCGGCAGTACGGGCAGCACGATGAAGCTGATGACGAGAAACAGGAGTACGGCCTGAAGCTCATGGGGGCTGATCTTACGGGCCAACTGTTTGATGGCGACCTTCGGGAACAGCACCCCCAGCGTCAGGATGGCCAGTGCAATTGCCAATATCTGTGCGCCGAGCAGGATCAGGACGCCAAGGAAGAACGTCATGACTGCCGCCAGCTCGGTGGTGATCCCGGGCCCATGCTTGCGGTCCGCCCAGTAGCTGGACAGCACGAGTGTCATCAGGCCGGCAAATCCCAGCGCCACTATCCAGATCGAATCGTAGCGATCTGCCAGGAAAGCGGAAAACCCACCGATCAATGAGAAGAACACGAAGTCCCGCAGCCCCAGTGTCGAGCCTCCGCCCTCACGCATTTCACGTTCCAGACCGATAAGGATCCCCACCAGGACCGCGAGGCCAAACTGGCTGAAGAGCTTGATCAGTTCATCGTAATTCATACATCGCCCTGCATGGTGAGTTGTTTGATGAGGGATAATCGCAAATCAGCTGCAGTGTAAAAATCTGGTCAATAACCGGCCTGGAGCCGGTACACACGGGATTGGCCAGACACTTCATTGCTCCAGCCAGTCATTTACCTTCTGGTGCAGGGCAAAGCGCATGGTCACAGTTTTCAAGTTAATTCATTGAAGATGGTATCGCCATGAAATATTTTCAGGATATGCGGCCCGCACCTTCAGCTTCGTGTCTCTCCGGATGGCAGTTCGACTGCCCGCCGACTTCAAATCACGGGTCTTTCCCATGCTGGCGGACAGGGTGGGATTACTCGGCCTTCGGCCTCGCCCCTGCGGGGTCGCCGTCGCGCTGCGACGGCGCTGTCTCGCACTGCTGCGCCGTGCTCGGCTCGAACCCGCGCGGCTTCTCACCCACCCTGCCCCGATAAACGAATAAGCCCCAAATGGGGCTTATTCGTTTATGGCGGAGAGGGTGGGATTCGAACCCACGGACCCTTGCGGGTCAACGGTTTTCAAGACCGCCGCTTTCGACCACTCAGCCACCTCTCCTGAAACTGTGAATCCTGTGATCTGTTAAAACGCTATCGCTAACTTCCTGACGCGGCTTGTTCCGCCGCTTTGCGCGGCACTGCCGTGTGCCTCGTCCCTGCGGGCGGCCGTCGCAGTGACCCGATGTGCCGCGAACTGCTTGCCCCCGCTCATCGACGCCACGGGAATGGTGCGCAAGAATACCGGAAGCGGCCCGCTCTTGACCAGTAAATAGCCACAAAAAGTCCATGTTTTTCAAGTTGCTGTTTCTCTCATGGGTGTATATCCTTGGTGAACTGCCGGGGTATTTTGCAGTCATACCTTGCATCATCAATTCAGCCAAGGAGTTATCAATACATGAGCATGATTGAAAAGACCGTTATTCGTTCTGAACAGTCAGTGCTGGCCACCAACAAGGTGCTCCGCAACACCTATGCGCTGCTTTCCATGACGCTGATCTTCAGTGCGGTTTGTGCCGGCGCGGCCATCGTGTTCAACCTGCCGCCAATGGGCATGGTCGTTACCATGGTCGGCTATTTTGGCCTGCTGTTCCTGACCACCCGCTTCAGTAACAGCGGCCTGGGCCTCTTGTTCGTATTCGCACTGACCGGCTTTATGGGGCTGACACTGGGGCCAATCATCAACATGTACCTGTCCATTCCGAACGGTGAGCAGGTCGTGATGACCGCGATGGGCGGTACCGGGATCATCTTCCTCGGCCTGTCAGGCTATGTACTGACCACGCGCAAGGATTTCAGCTTCATCGGCGGTTTCCTGATGGTCGGCATCCTGGTGGCATTCCTTGCCGGCATCGCCAGCGTGTTCCTCAATTTGCCGGGGCTTTCGCTCGCCGTATCCGCCATGTTTGTGCTGCTGATGTCCGGTCTGATCCTGTACCAGACCAGCGAGATCATCCATGGTGGCGAGACGAACTATATCCTGGCCACGGTGACGCTGTTCGTCTCCATCTACAACCTGTTCCTGAGCCTGCTGCAACTGCTCGGTGTAATGGGCGACGAATAATCATCCGGTCATTCCCCTGCAGGCCCCGCCACGCGGGGCCTGTTTTTTATGGAAACCGATATGCACGATTCATTTGAGACACGCAACGAACTGGAAGAAAAGCTGCTGGCGGCGCAGGAGGGTCAGCTGAGCAGTGAGGACTTCATCAGGTACCTGATGGACACCCAGGTGTTCATGCCGGTGAAGGACTCGATTGGTATCGCAGGTTTCACGTCCAGCAACAAGGCGGTGCCGCTGACGCTCAGGAGCGAGGACAACACCGAGGTGCTCATCCTGTTCACCAGTCCCGACCGGGCGAAAGACTTTGTCGCGGATTTTCCCGGCTATGAAGGTGGCCTGCTGGCCGAATTCAGCTGGGTGCTGGAGCGCACCGGCAGTGGCATCGGCATCTCCATCAATCCGACCTGGCCGGTCGGCTTCGACCTTGAGCCGGAGATGGTCCAGCAGCTGAAAAACAACTGATCTGCTTGAAAGCGATACCGGCACTCTCGAAAGACCCCCTGTTCATCATCGCACTGCTGGCGGGGCCGGCATGCTGGCTGGTTCTGTACGTCCTGCTCACCCCTGATGTTCGCTGGCAGTGGCCGCTGCAGCAGCCCGGGCTGTTCCTCCTGCCGGCGCTGGTCTACCCCGTGCTCGAGGAGATCGCTTTCCGGGGCCTGCTGCAGGAACTGGTGCGCGATTTCGTCAGCAAGGCAACGCTGGGCCCCCTGACGCTGGCCAACCTGCTCACCAGTGTTCTGTTTGCAGCTGCACATTTTTTCTACCATGCCCCCGTTTGGGCGGCGCTGGTATTTTTCCCATCGCTGGTGTTCGGCTTCTTCAAGGAGCGTACCGGCGCCCTGACGGCCCCGATCCTGCTGCACGCTTTTTACAATGCAGGCTTTCTCTGGCTGTTTTCAGCGCCGGTGTAAAGTCGCTCCTGCGAGAATATCTGCCGGTGCAGGAGCGCGTCTCATGCGTAATGATAGGTAAAAAAAGATCGCGGACGAGGTCCGCTTCTACGGCAACCCTTGCAGGATCCCGACAAACTGTTTATAGCGTGCACGCAATTCCTGATTCGCACGCGGCGTAAAGCTTGCAACAGGCCCTGATACCGGCCAGTCGGCGGGTCCACGGGCTGCCTGCCAGGCGATGCCGCGCGCCGTGGCCTCGACCTGCGGCGGGCGCAGTACCTCGAGGCCGGACAGGTCGGCCAGTTTCTGGCACAGTGCGTCGAGACTGGCCAGTCCGCCGCTGATGCGAATGCGGTCGACGGCCGGTCTGGCCTCGCATATCAGGCCGATGTTGACCTGTATCAGGAACAGCATGCTCTCGATCACGGCCACCATGGCCTCGGGCGGGTTGTTGCCGGCCGGCTCGAAATATGGTTCCGGACCGGCACGCCACCAGGGTGCGCCCAGCCCCCCGACGGTGTTGATGAACAGCGGAGGTGATGCGATGGCATCCAGCCAGCCAGGCAGCTGTTGCTCCAGGCCGGTGAGTGCGAAGCGCTGTTCTGCCCATGCCAGCGCCGCGCCCGCCCCGTTGACCGTGCCTTCGATGTAGTAGCGTGCACTCGTGGCATCGCTTTGCGAGATACCGGCCAGCAATCCGGCGGGGCGTGAACCCGCATCACCCACCGGCAGCAGCACGAAGGCGCCGGTGCCGATATTGACCAGGACGGTGTTGTCCTGCGGTGCGCCGAGCGCGTATAACGCGGCCGTTTGATCTCCGTTCACTGCGCGCAGCGGGATATCGCCGATGCGGGTCCTGCCATACCCGGCGCTGATCGGCAGGCAGCCGGGTAACACCTTACGCGGAATGGCGAACAGCCCCAGCAATTCATCATCCCAGTCACGGGTCTGCAGGTTCCACAGCAGCATACGCGAGGCATTGGCATGATCGACGCTGGCTGGCCGGCCGGCCAGCAGGTGAAACAGAAGGAAACTGGCAAGCGGACCCATCAGCAGCCGCTCGTCGCGTGCCGCGTCGGCCACTGCCGGCACGTTGTTGAGCAGCCAGTACAACTTGCCGGCCCCGTAGTGCGGCGACAGGCGCAGGCCGGTGAGCGTCGCGATGCGGGATTCATGCGCGGCAAGGGTGGCAATGTGTTGTGCCGTGCGGCGGTCCTGCCAGCTCAATACCGGGCCCAGTGCCTGTCCCGTATGGTTGTCCCAGGCCACCACGCTCGAGCGCTGTGTCGCCAGCCCGGCGGCCCCGATTGGCCGTCCCCCGAGGGCAGGGTCCGCCAGTACCTGCCGGATCACCCGCTTCAGCGAGGCGAGTATTTCCCCAGGGTCCTGCTCGACCTCGCTGCGGCTGCGGGCATGCAGGCCAACGCCCTGCTGCGACTGCGCGACCACCCTGCCCTGCGCATCGAAGACGATGGCGCGCGTCGAGTGCGTGCCCTGGTCGATGGCAAGCAGCAGTGTCTTCACATCAATTGCCCGGCACCAGCCTGATGTCTGCCGTGTGGCCCACGGCCGTGCGCGCGGGCAGTGTACGCTTGAGGATACGCATCACCTTCTGTGCGGCCGCCCGGTAACCGGTCAGCTTGCCGCCGTAAATCGAGACCAGCTGCGGATGTTTCCTGTCGTTGACCATCAGCATGGTCTCGCGGGAGCGACCGAAGGCCGCGTTTGATGAGGCCGGCAGCACGCGCAGGCCGGCAAAACGCTCGATCACCGTCGCCGGGCGCTGCGGGAAGTAATGCGCGAGCACCTCGAGCAGGTAGCTTTCCTCACCCGGTGTTATGGCAACCGCCGCTGGATCGCCCGTGTAGAGATTTTCCGTGGTGCCCAGCAACGCATGCTCACCCCAGCGCAGCAGGAAGACCGCACGCCCGTCTTGCGGGGCCTCCATGTAGTAGCAGCCACGGGCAAGTGTGCCCGGTACGACGAGGTGTGCACCTTGTACCAGTTCGACCGGGTTGTGTGGCGGCGCGGGACTGATGCGCCGGTCGATACGCGTGGCCCACGGCCCGCCGGCATTGACGATGGCACGCGCGCTGCAATGCTTTTCGATGCCGTTCTCGCGGTATTGTATGTTGCAGTGCCCTGCGTCGATCCGTGCCGCGGTGAACTCGGCCGGGCATGCCAGCGTGGCGCCCAGCCGGATGGCCGATTGCATGACGGCGCGGGTGAGTTCGACATCGTTGGTCTGCGCGTCGAAATACTGGAATACCACCTGCAGACGGCGCGTATCCAGTCCATCCAGCGTGTCCCACTCGCCGCGCGGCACCGAGCGGAACCGGCTCGTGTGGTGGATGCCGCCCAGCAGCGCATAGAGGGTCAGCCCTGCGCGCAGTGTCAGCGGGCGACGCGTGGTGTCGGGATAAATCGGGATGAAAAACGGTTGCAGGCGCACCAGCTCCGGCGCGATCCTGAGCAGCACGCTGCGCTCGTGCAGGCTTTCCCTGACCAGGGCGTAGTCGTGCCCCTCGAGGTAACGCAGGCCGCCATGGATCAGCTTGCTGGACCGACTTGAGCTGCCCGCCGCCAGTGCGGTTTTTTCCAGTAACAGCACGGAATGGCCCGCGCAGGCGACGGCCTGCGCCACTCCGGCACCGTGTATACCGCCACCGATGACCGCGACATCGTAATGATCAGCCACTGGCGGTACCGGAATGTGCCGGATCGGCCAGCAGCTTGCTGATCCGGTTCGTTTCCATGAGCCGGAAACCACGGGTGTGAAACGGTTCGATTTCACTGGCTTCGTTGATTATATAGACCACCCATTGCCACGGGCCCTGCCACAGTGGTTCGGGCGCCGGCGGCAGGCGCTTGCGGTTGCAGAACAGGTATTCCGGTGCCAGATCGGCCGCCGTGGCGGCACTGGCGGCCGACCATTCGGAAAGCACCCAGCCGATCTCGAGCGTACTGCGGCGGTGCGCCCGGGCGAGTACCGCGTCGTCGAACGAGATCAGGATGCACTGGTCGAGTACCGCCGCGAGACAGTCCAGCACGATATCGAGCACGGTTTCGATGCCGAACGCCTGCAGACTCTCGCGCTTGATCTCGACAAACGCACGTGCATGCGGCCATTGTTCGAGCAGCGCCGCAAAATCCTCCAGACGCTCGATACGCAGGTCGCTGAAGGTGGTGCCGAACCGTTCCGGCTCGCCCGCTGGAAGACTGGCGATCTTCGTCCAGTCGGTACGCATGACTTCCAGGTTCTGCCCGGTGAGTTTCAGCAGCGTCGGGTCGTGGGAGAGTATCGCCACCCTGTCGGCGGTGAGCTGGACGTCGGTCTCGAGATAGCGCGCACCGGCTGCCAGTACCGCACGGAAGCCCGCCAGCGAATTTTCCGGCCAGCTGTCCGGTTCGCCGCGATGCGCAATCAGTCGCGTTTTCAAGCCGCTTCCCACCAGTCCGTAATAACCCTTGCCACGTGCCGGTTGACCAGGTACCCGTAGGACTTGTGCACGTTGAGTCCGTGGCGGTCCCGGTAATAGTTGTACACACCGTCCGTTACATCCGTGATGCTCTCCACGCAATGCCGCCTGACCATTTCCGCAAAATCATTCGCCAGTGTCGGATCCAGTGCTACGAGATCGCCGCGCGCGGCGATGTTGACCCAGCGACGGATATTTTGCGGATAGATCCGCGGCCGGCTGTTGCCCAGTCCGATCAGGCGCCGCTGCACATAGCGCATGCCGAGCGGGCTGCCGATGGTCAGGAAACAGTCTGCGCACCGCGTCAATCCCTCAAGGTGATCAAGCTCCCAGAGGGAGTCGTAGGCTATCACCGAACCCATACTGTGACCGATCAGCAGTACCCTGTCACCGTTGGCCGCCGCTTCGCGCAAGGGCTCTTTTTGCAGGGCGCGTACCCGGCAGCCGATGTTGCCATGGTTGCTGAAATAGATTTCGGTCTCGCGGATGGACAACTTGACCCGCCGGTCCGGGATCAGCGGTATCAGCCACGGTACATGGTCACCTATCTGGTACATGGCCCGGGCAACCCGGTACTTGACCGGGCGGGCCTCGCGGATGTCCTCCTCGCGATAGCTTTGCTGTAACAGCAATCGGTCTACCCAGTGCCGGTCATCACCGATATCGCGCGGCCTGCTGTACAACAGGCTGTTCCAGGCAACCAGGGAGAAGCTGTCGCTGGCCGCGATGGCATCGGCGACATCCGGGTCGCAACGCCTCACGCCGTGCAGCAGGCAGCGGAGTAATTGTTCACGGTGTGCATCCGGCGGCGGCTTGGGATTCTTGCCAGGCACGAAAATGATCTTGTTCAAAACTCGGCATCCGGCTGACGCTTGTGCGGATTATTTTCAGAAGGACACGAGCTGTTCACACGTCGGCTCGGCACAACAATACCAGTTCTCAGACAGGCGCGGAAGCGGCGTGCCGCCGTCCGCCAGCAGCAGGGCCGGCGCCGGTTTGCCGGCCTGCTCCCAGGCCAGTCCCCAGATGCCCCGGAAAATCTCGGCACGCGAGTTGCCGGCTGCCTCGGCCCGCGTGACCCAGGCCTGTACCGACTGCTGCAGGGCGTCGACACGTGCATCGGGGTTTCGCCACGGATGGCCCAGTGTGGCCGGATCAAAGTCGCCAACGTGAGCCCTGATGCCGTCGATGTTGAGTATGTGCGAGCCGGCGGGAATCAGCAGGCGGATCGACAACTGTACCGGCGCCACCGCCTCGACCAGCTGCAGGTCGGCCACGTGCTGCAGCAGGTCGATGTACTGCTCCAGGGTCGTCCAGGGTGTGAAGGCCACGAAGGTCGGCGCCAGGTTGATGCCCAGCTCGCGCATCAGGGCCAGCGCGGCGATGAAATCCGCGCGGGTATGGCCCTTGTCGAGCTTTTCCAGGATGTCATCGTCCACCGATTCCACTGCCGACAGGATGAACAGGCAGCCGTTTGCACCCAGCTGCCCGATTTCATCCGGGTACTTCACCAGGTGTTCTATCTTGATGGTGGCATCGAATGTGAGCGCGGGGAATTCACTGTGCATGGCGCGCACGATGCGCAGTGCGTGCCCCGGGCCGTTGAAAAAGTCCGGGTCACCGAAGGAGATGTGCTCCGCCCCGGCGGCAACCTGGCTGCGGATGTCATCCAGCACGATATCGGCGGGCACGACGAAGAACCGGCCGTTATAGACCGGTACGATCGGGCAATGACGGCAGAAGTACTTGCAGCCGCGGGTCGATTCGGCAAAACCGACCGTCCTGTGCGAGCCATCCGGCAGGATCAGGCTGGCGTATTTCTCCAGTGGCGGCAGCTTGCTTCGATCCGGCGCAATAAACTCGGTTTTTGCGAGATTGATCAGGGGTGGCGTCTGTTCCGCAGGCATGCCGGCCTGCAACTGCCTGACCATTGCCACCAGGCCGGTTTCGTATTCCCCGCCAATGATCGTCTGCACGCCGAGCGAGCGAAACAGCTCGACATTCATCGGGGCATACAGCCCGTAGACACACAGGTGTGCCCCGGGTGCGAGTTGCCTGATTTTCGGCAGCGCCTCGACGGCGATGCGCGTTGCCGTGTGCATGGCGATATAGATGGCGACGACATCGGTTGCCGGTGTCAGGCAGGCATCGAGTTTCTGTATCGACAGGTCACAACAGCTGACAGTGCAGCCGGCACGCGCCAGCCAGGCGGCCGGTTCCGCGAGGCCGAAGGGCTGGCGACCGAGCTCGTAGGGGTTGATCAGTGCAACATTCATAATTATTAGTTATTGATAACAGTCAGTTGTGTGTTTTTTCCGGAAACGGTACAGGTAGCGAATACGGGCGCGGCGCGCAGCGCGACGGTGACTGGCCAGGATGCGTCATTGTAGCGCGATTGAGCGGGAGAGCTGTAGCTGTAGTTGCCTGCGAATTGCTTGTATCATGCGCGTCCACCGAGCTGCTTCGCATCGGCACGGCGGGTAAGACAGTGTACCGGGAATGACCCCGACCGGCCTGCCGGCCCTCGGGCCTGACTGCCAGCCACGCATCGGTGACAACCCGGGCCGTTACCGTGCAGGGCGCTGGATCAATACAGGTGCACGCGCTCGCGCTTGTTCCGTGCACGGCCGGCCGGGTCAATGTAAATCAGTTGGAAGGTGATATTTGAGCAATTGTCTGCGGGGTAAGCGGTGAACGGCGAAACCCCCATCCAGTACATCGACTCGGCTGCCGAACTCGCCGGTTTCTGTGCGCGCCTGTCCGGTACGGACTGGTTCGCAATCGACACGGAATTCCTGCGCGAAAAGACCTATTTCCCGAAGCTGTGCCTGCTGCAGGTCGCCACCACGAGCGAGGTGGCCTGTATCGACCCGCTGGCACTGGATGATCTCGGACCGCTGCTTGCGGTTCTCGAGGACCCGCGCATTACCAAGGTCATGCACTCCTGCCGCCAGGACATGGAGATCTTCTATCATCTCGCCGGCCGGCCACCCGCCCCGGTGTTCGATACGCAGATTGCCGCGCCCCTGCTCGGATATGCCGACCAGATCGGCTATGCCAACCTCGTGCAGGAAGTAGCCGGTGTCGCGCTCGACAAGCTGCATACACGTGCCGACTGGTCGCTGCGTCCGCTGACCCGGCAGCAGATCCGGTATGCGGCCGATGACGTGATTTACCTGGTGGATATCTATCGCAAGATTACCGCGAAGCTTCAGGAACTCGGACGACTCGACTGGCTGGCGGAGGATTTCCGGCAACTGTCTGATGCTGCGCTGTACGACACGCCGCCGGCCAGTGCATGGCTCAAGGTCAAGAGTGCGAGTCGCCTCAAGGGTGCCAGCCTGTCGATTCTGCAGGCGCTGGCGCAGTGGCGCGAGGAGACGGCACGCCGCAGTGACCGGCCGCGTGGCTGGATATTGCGTGACGATGCCATGGTGGATATCGCCCGCCACAAGCCGGCAACGCCGGAGGCGCTCGGGGCCATCCGCGGCCTGAGCGAGGGGCTGCTGAATCGTTCCGGCAAGGAATTGCTGGCACTGGTCAGCCAGGCCGCCGCGCGTAAACCGGTAACTTTCCCGGGGTCCGCTGCGCGCACGAAACTGTCAGCGGCACAGGAGGCGCTGGTCGACGTGATGATGGCCGTGGTACGCATCACGGCGGACGAGAACCAGCTGAACCCGACTGTGCTGGCCGGCCGCAGGGACCTGGAGGCCTTGCTGCGGGACGATCCTGCCAGCGCCGTCCTGCACGGCTGGCGCCGCAAGCTGGTCGGCGAACGCCTGCAGCAGTTGCTGTCCGGCCAGCAGAGCCTGTCGGTACAGGACGGCAGACTGGTGCTTTGATGCGTGAAAGGTGAAGCGTGAGACGTGAAGGGTTAAGCGTAATCCGCGCAGCATCACCTTTCACGTCTCACGCCCTGTTCAGGTGCGTATACCCCGCCCGGTGCGCAGGAGGTGGAGGCTGAACAGGTAGAGCGCGATGATAAAGCCGCAGCTGATCGCGTATGAGGTTACCAGGCTGATGTCGGATATGCCGAGGAAGCCGTAGCGGAACGCATTGACCATGTACAGGATCGGGTTGACAAGCGAAACGCTCTGCCAGAACTCGGGCAGCATGTTGATCGAGTAGAAGATGCCGCCCAGGTAGGTCAGCGGGGTCAGCACAAAAGTCGGAATAATGGATATGTCGTCGAAGCTGTTGGCATAGACGCCATTGATGAGCCCGGCAAGCGAGAACAGGATTGCTGTCAGGATAAACATGCTGAACATCACAGGCAGGCTGTATATGTTCAGCGGATTGAACAGCAGGGAGACAATCGTCACCGCGGTACCCACCGTCATGCCGCGCATCACGCCGCCGCTGACAAAGCCCAGCAGGATAATGTAGTTCGGCGTCGGCGAGATGAGCATTTCCTCGATATGACGCTGGAACTTTGAGCCGTAGAAGGACGAGACCACGTTGGCATAGGAATTCGTGATCACAGACATCATGATCAGGCCCGGGATGATGAACTCCATATAGGCAAAACCGTCCATCTCGCCGATGCGCGGTCCGATCAGGTTGCCGAAGATGATGAAATAGAGCGCCGTGGTAATCGCGGGTGGCAGTACCGTCTGCACCCAGATGCGGGCAAAGCGCAGTGTCTCCTTGGTGAAGATGGTCTGGAACGCAATCAGTTTTTCCCGTGTGTTCATGACTCGCTCCCGCCGTTGTCGCCGTTTTCCACCAGGCGCATGAACAATTCCTCGAGGCGGTTGGTCTTGTTGCGCATGCTCAGAACACGGATGCCCTGCTCGGTCAGTTCGGTGAACAATGTATTGATGGATTCGTTGCGGAAGATCTCGGCCTCCAGGGTATGTTCATCCACGAGGTGCAACACATGCTGGGGCAGCACCGGCGCCGCCTGCAGGGGTTTTTCGACATCGAGGATGAAGGTTTCCTTGTGCAGCGTGTTGAGCAGCTGCTTCGTGCCGGTATTGCTGATCAGCTCGCCTTCGTCGATGATTGCGATATTCCGGCACAGGCTTTCCGCCTCTTCCAGATAATGCGTGGTGAGTATGATGGTGGTCCCATCATTGTTGATCTGGCGCAGGAATTTCCACATCGAGCGGCGTATCTCGATGTCCACGCCGGCGGTGGGTTCGTCAAGGATAAGCAGTCGTGGCTCATGCACCAGCGCGCGCGCGATCATCAGGCGGCGCTTCATGCCGCCTGAAATATTGCGCGCCATGACACGCCGTTTGCCCCACAGATCCAGGTGCTTGAGGTAGATCTCGGCGCGCCGGAAGGCCTCGCCGCGCGGTATGCCGTAGTAGCCTGCCTGGTTGGCGACCACCTCCACCACCGGCTCGAACATGTTGAAATTGAACTCCTGCGGCACCAGACCCAGGCAGGCCTTGGCTGCAGCAGGTTCCTTCGCGAGGTCATGGCCGAAGATGGATACCGAGCCAGCGCTGCGGTTCACCAGCGATGCGATGATGCCGATCAGGGTGGTCTTGCCGGCGCCGTTCGGCCCGAGCAGCGCGAAGAAATCGCCCTGGGCCACGTCAAAGCTGACGCCCTTGAGGGCGACAAGCCCCCCCTTGTAGGTTTTTTTCAGGTCGCGGATGGACAGTGCAGCCGTCATGATCCGACCATTTTCATCAGAAACAGTACAAACAGGATCACCAGGGCAATCGGCAGCAGAAATCCGGCCCAGTCACGCGTTTTGGCCTGGCGGCTCTTCTCCAGCGTCGCCTTGATGCCGGGGCCAACCCAGAACAGCACCAGAATGACCAGTACTCCGAGCAGGAGCATTTCCCAGGTTGACGGCTGTTGCATGAGACAGGATTCGCTTATCAGGACTCGGCTGCACAACACCTGCAGGCAGGCTGACAGGGCTGTAAGGATTTACGCTATGATAAGGCATCAGGCACAGGCGGGTGAAGCAGCAAAATGCAGGACGGCTATTATGGTGGCAGGCAGGCTTGACGAAGTCAGGCCGGGTACGACGAAACGCGTTGTTACCGGCGGCAATCCCGTGCTGCCTGCCAACGACGAAGCGACCGTCAATGCCATTGGCCATATGTGTACACACGCGGATTCCTCGCTGTCAACGGACTTTCTCCGGGACAGTATGCTGCATGGCAGCCGCTTCAGCGCGATGACCGGCGATCCGGTGGAACCGGCTGCCGGGGCACTGCGTACCCGGGCAGTGTACGTCGAGGATGGCGGCATCCTGGCAGAGGCGGACGCCTGATGGCGGCCTGGCTCGAAGGCAGGGTCGTCCGGCTGCACCGCTGGACGGACCGGCTGTATTCACTGCAGGTACAGGCCGAGATACCGCCTTTCAAGGCCGGCCAGTTCACACGGCTCGCGCTGGAGATCGATGGCGAGATGGTAGCGCGGCCCTACTCCTTCGTGAACGGGCCGGACAACCCGCTGCTTGAATTCTATTTCATTCGCGTGCCCGGCGGACCATTGACCGCCCGGCTGATCGAGCTGAAGCCCGGCGACCCGCTGTTCATCGCACCACGCAGCGCGGGGTTTTTTACCCTCGATGAGATCCCGGCGGCAGAGGTACTCTGGATGCTGTCCACCGGCACGGCGCTTGGCCCGTTCCTCTCCATCCTGTCCACCGCCCAGCCCTGGCGCCGGTACCGGCGCATTGTGCTGGTCCACGCGGTACGCTATGTGCCGGAACTGACCTACCGGGACGAGATAGATGCCCTGCTGGCCGCACACCCGCAGCAATTGCAGTACATCCCGTTCGTCAGCCGCGAGCCGGTCGACTTCGCCCTTCACGGGCGGGTCACGAACGCACTCGTAAACGGTACGCTGGAAGCACGCGCCGGGCTGACCCTGGATGCGGAGAACTCACAGGTCATGATCTGCGGCAACCCGTCCATGGTCGCGGACACCCAGCAGGCGCTGGAGGCGCGCGGGTTGAAAAAGAACCGTCGCCGCGAGCCCGGGCAGATTACGACAGAGCAGTACTGGAAGACCTAGCTTACATGGGTTGCCGGTGTTGTTTCACACGGAGCGTGGCAGACAGATTCACCGGGATCAGTCGCAGGGTAAGTAGACAAATAGCCACGGAATCCACGGAAGAACACGGAAAGCCAGAAACAATGATCAGTAAACGCGTGTACGAATTTGCTGCTTCCCGCGTTCACCAGGCAATCAGGTGTGTTTATATAGTCCAGGAACTCAGGAAAAGTCATCAGGAACAGGGGCAAGCAGGCTGATACAGGATGCTGGAATTTTTCCGTGTTCTTCCGTGTTCTTCCGTGGATTCCGTGGCCATTTCTGTTCTCGCGTCTGCACGGCATGACAGCTGGCCTGCTGTTTGAAATACTTCCGAGTCTTCCGTGGCCAAAGACAGATTGGTATGTCCTGTTCAGATAAAGAGCGTCAGGATACCGGTGTAGCCATACAGACGGTTGTGTGAAATCTCGCCATTGGCAAAGAAGCCGACCAGTGGAAATTCACCGAGTTCATCGCGGATCATTTTCAGTTCTTCCGAGTCCTCGCCGAACAGGTGGCGGCCGCGTCCAAGGCAGGTGAAATAGAGTCCACCGCGAATATTACCTCGCGCGCGCCTGCCGAGGTCGGCCAGCATGCGCCGCATGTCCTGGCGTGCGGCGGCGCCGTCGCGGCGACAGAACATCAACTGCATGTCTTCCTCGAGATGGTCGCCGATGGCCAGCAGCTTCTCGTGCGGGTCGATGCCAATCAGGTTGCGCACCAGGTAATCACCGGTGTCTGAACCGGGTACCGGCAGGCCGGCGAAGATGTAGCCGGCGACGCGCGACAGGTCCCTGGCCATCACCTCCCCGATATCCTCCTTGAAGACATCGAGCGCCGGCCTGTGGTCAAGTTCGGCCAGCAGGTTACCCTGGCATTTGGTGATGACATGTTTGTTATCCAGCGGCGTAACACCCTGGGTCAGACTGCTGATGACCGGTGTTTCCGCTGACAGCAACACGCCGGACAAGCCATCCTGCTGTATAGCGCCGGCAATCTGCAGCAATGAATGCTCGTCTTCTGCCGATGACAGGCCACCGACCAGGAAGCCCGGATCAAGCTGGGCCGAGAGTGAATCGATGACCTGCGCGATATGCCGGTTGCGCGGGTCGCCGTGCACCACACCGAAATGCACATTGTGCGAGTCAAGCCAGGCGTGGTTCTCGGTCAGCATGTCCGTAAGTGCATTGATACCTGCAGGCATCAGACGGTAACTGTCTTCCGGCAGCGTGGTCAGCATCACGGCGGCTGCCGGTTCTTCGTAGATTTCGCGGCCGGTGCAGCATATGCCGCTGCCGACGCTGCCGACCCAGTCGCGCACGCCGGTAGTATCACGCAGCGTATCCAGCAGCTGGTCAAGATATGGCGCGAGCGGATCGGTGACGTACAGGAAACCCAGGTTCGCGGCCTGCGGTACGACGCCCAGGGCATCGAGGCAGTCCGATGCAATCGTCTGCCAGTCATCCCCCATTGCATACCCTGCTGTGAATCCGCTGTCGCTCATGCCGACATTGTACTTGATGCCGCAGCCGGCTCACGAAGAATATTTCACTGGATTCGATGTCTGCAATTCGCCGCCGATGAACGATACGTTTAT
>Ga0307423_1000847_pt1 | contig 19766 bp, 17 predicted proteins | sample SalMarWE160310MG_FD_202154 | JGI IMG/M metagenome (GOLD analysis project Ga0307423, IMG submission 202154) | Salt marsh sediment microbial communities from the Plum Island Ecosystem LTER, Massachusetts, United States - WE1603-10 | ecosystem: Environmental > Aquatic > Marine > Intertidal zone >...
AACCATACCTACTGGAAATGCTCCAAGTGCGGTTTTCTCATGACCGCCGAAAAACCCCCTCGGGCTTGCCCTTCATGTAAGGAGACCTGCGAGTTCCTGAACGCGACGTGCTACACGCCGGAGTGCGGGGGACCGGGGAACATCGATCCGCGTATCGGCTCCTAGTTTCTCCTCGACGGCAACGGCAAGCGTGTTCCCCTGGGGATGTCAGGGCCTTGTTGAAGCGGAATGGGCGAGGGGTTTGCAGGACGTTTCACGATATGCCTTTGTGCCTGCGGCCCCGCGAGGGCTGACGGCGCTGATCGGACGGGATCGTGTTTGAGGACAGGCTTAAGCCCAGGTGAGTCTTGTAACCTTTTCCAGTTCAATCTGTTCTACCGGATAGATGTGATAAACCAATTCGTCCGGTGAGAACCAGAGTTTTATTTCCCTTTCCGCTTCCTCCGCATTGGCGGAGGCGTGGATGACATTCTCAAAAACGCCTGATGTGGTAATCCTGCCATAGGCACCTCGAATGCTCGCAGGCTCGGCTTCTTCAGGGTTGGTCGCTCCACAGATGTCCCTCACCCTGCTGATGGCGTTTTCTCCGTGGTACACGAGTGCCATCACTTTTCTTCTTTCATGGAAGTCACCCATAATATATCGGATTAACTCATTAAAAAAAGGCTTGTCTTTCAAGAAGAGATAGTGCTCCTCGCCCAATTCTCTGCTCACGCGCACAATGCGTGCTCCGGCAATTTCTAGACGAGTCTCGGAGAGGCGCGAGAGAATGTTGCCCGTCAAGGATTTCTTCAAGCCGTCGGGTTTGATCAAAACTAATGTTTGTTCAATTGCCATGGTATATTACAGGTCCTGAAAGACAAAGGATTAAACACAACACCCTGCTTTGGGGTGCGGCGAATATAGGAAGAAACAAGTTTTGGTGTCAAGCGAAAAGGGTTGGACTCTTAAAGGACAAAGCAAGGCGAGGTCAATTCAAACATGTCGACACGGGAAACGTTATTCTTAGGCATTCTGCCGCTGCTTCATCTTTTGTTCATGTCGATCATGGCCCCGGGAGGCGTTCATGCCCGAGAGCCTGATCGTCTTGCTGAAGCCCGTCGGCAAATGGTTTCCCGCCAGCTCAAGTCGAGGGACATCACAGACCCCAAGGTTCTGGAGGTCATGGGCGCGGTGCCGCGGCATCTCTTTGTAAGTCCCGGCCTGGCTTCGCAAGCATACGACGACCACCCCCTGCCCATTGGAGAGGGCCAAACCATATCTCAGCCTTACATCGTGGCTCTCATGACACAGTTGCTCGACGTCAAGCCCGGAGAGAAGGTCCTGGAGGTCGGCACGGGCTCCGGATATCAGGCTGCGGTGCTGAGTCATTTCACAGATCATGTCTACACGATCGAGATTCGGAAGGAACTGGCTGAAAAAGCATCGGAACGGCTTCGCGACCTGGGTTATGAAAAAGCCAAAGTCAAACACGGCGACGGTTACTTTGGCTGGCCCGAGCAGGCGCCATTCGATGCCATCATTGTCACTGCTGCGGCCAATCAGGTGGCCCCTCCCCTTCTCAATCAACTCAAGATCGGCGGTCGGCTTCTCATTCCTTTAGGGAGTACCACCTACTATCAGACCCTGACCAGAATCACCAAGACCCCGAACGGGAAAGATGTGGAACATCTGCTCGGTGTGGTGTTTGTGCCGATGGTGGGGCAGATCCTTAAAGACTAATGTCGTGTCTCAGAAACAAATTACATAAATTCTCAGTATGGTACAGGCCCCAAGAAGACGAGGGGGAGAAATTCCAAATCCTAAACCCTAAATCCCAAACAAATCCTAATTTCAAATGATCGAACGCTACAATCTATTTAGAACATTAGACATTTTGAGTTTTGATATTGTTTAGGATTTCGCATTTTGAGTTTAGGATTTCACATTCTGCCAACCCAGAGTGCGGGGCAAGCTTGGTTTGATTTTTATCAAGTATTTCCCATACGGGCACCATTTAGTTCTTTGCCCTGCCAATGACAGGCAATATCAACACCGCAAGGCCGTACGCGACGGCTGCAAGGCACAGGACGGTTGTAAAACCCCAGCTCAAAGCAATCACCACGGCAAGAACAGATCCCACCACAGAAGCGCTCGCATTGACAGCCCACGCCCAGGGAATCGCACGGCCATTTCGGAGGCTCAAGACCCTCACCCCGACCGGAAAAAACATCCCCGTCACGAAACCTAACGGCATAATGATCACGAAGGTCAGAGCGTGACGCATCCACAGGGGCCCTGCCATGATCATCGTGAGCGGTCCGGCCAGGAAAAACACGTAGGCCAGGAGCAGGACAGGAGCCAACGCAAGAAACGGAATCCCGCCGGAGAACTTCTTTAGTGCCAGTTGACCATTTTCGCCATGAACGATCATCTTCTTGGAATAATAACTCCCCAGACCCGAGGCCGTCAGCATGGAGAAAAGGACCGCCGAAAAGGCGTACGCCGGTCTGGCGAGAAAAAGAATGAACCGTTGGATCAGGCAGACCTCCGTCAGCATGAAGGCGGTCCCGATAAGGCCAAAATAGATCAGAAACCGCGGTGAAACGGGAATCCTTCCCTTTGTTAACGGAAGCGCTACAAGGAGCAGGGCGATAATCACAGCCTGGAAAAGGATAAGATGAACGAGATAGCCTCCCTCCAGGAACAGCTGCCACTTCTTGCCCACGGCCCGGTATAAAAACACCACCTTGTCCATCTTAAAGTTGTGATAGAAGAAAGGCCTGTCATCTGTCACGGGCCGAACATCGAACAAGTACGAATCAAAAAACACCTCATCGCCGGCGGGGTGCAGGATTTTTTGAATCATATCGTGATACAAGGGACTCGGAAAGCGGTTGTATCTGTTTGCCTCCCGTCTTGGCATGCCTGGATAGGCGACAACATCAAAGCGAAGTCTATGACAAAAAGCTTTTATTCGTTCAATTTGTTCGGCTTCCAATGGGGTTTTCTTAACGAGCAGTGTGAAGGCGCCCCAGCTTCTAATGGCTGCAATGTGCCGGTCGGGATGTGTGACCCCCATACGTCGGAGCGCTGCAACGGCCAAAGCAGCCAGTCTCAGTTCATGTCGGGGCGGTGGCAAAAGATATTTTGTCACCGTCAGCAATCCCTGGCTTGTGAGGGCGCCGAGATAGGCTTGGAAAGCCTCCACCGTCAGGGTATACTCCTCCGAAAGGCCGTAGAGGCCCGAAGACGCTGCCCCCACACTGTCCGTCAGAGGCAGCTGGATCACGTCAAAACGTTGCGTGTTTCGACGAAGAAAACCCCGCCCTGTCTCCTGAACGGCGGTTACCCCCTCCTGATAAAGCCTGCCACTGAAATCGGCAAGGGAATCCCGCAGCACGCCGAGGACCAGGGGATTTGAGTGAGTCGTGGTGATGTTCTCGACACCATGATGGCGGGCGATAAGAATGTCCAGTCCACCCAGTGGGTCCATGATCAAGACGTTTTTCGGCTCGGAAATGGCGTAAGGCAGCGAGGCCGGAAGGTCCTCCGTAAAGAGGAGATCATCAGGATCCCCTGTAAAGCGTGTCACGGCGTTAAGATGTCCCGCATCCAAACACAGACCCAGCTGCTCAGGGAGCTTCCCCTCGAATTCGAGACTCAGGCCCGGCGAGAAGTGAACAGCCCCGCTTTCAATGACGTCAAGCCTTGTTGACAGGTCCCGATGGGTTTCGAGGATCCGGGCATCCGGGTATCTAAGCGCCGCACTCAGGGCTTTGTAGGGAGAAATATTGAGTGCCAGAAACCCGGGTCTGAAAAAGAAGCAGAAACACACAAGAATCATCCAGGGGCCGCGTATGGCGTTGACCCTCCAACCCCCGGGGCAAAAGCAGAGGGAAGCCAGGCATGCCACAAGGCAGACAAACAGGATGGATCCGACCTCCCCCGAAAAAGCATAGACGATCAACACGACGGCACAGCCAATGCCTGCCCCCACAAGGTCGCAGGCATACAACCGGTTCACAGCCGCTGGCTTGGATGTATAAACCAGACCGAGAATGAGGCCTGCGAAGAAAAACGGAACGGCCAATACCCCATAATAACCAAGTAGATAGACCCATTGGTAGCGGTCCCAGATGATGCGGGCCGGGTCGAAGGGAATGGCGTTCGAGGACCCGTAGGCAGCAAGGGTGGCCATGGAAAAACCGAGGGCCAGGTACGACAGGGTTGCATGATGCCTGAGCATGCTGATTCTGGGAACCATCATCAAAAACGTCCCGCTGCCCGCAAAGCCCAGGAAGGCGATGCTCACGACCATAAATGCAAAGTGGTGCCACAAGGCCACGGAAAAGACGCGGGTTAAGGAAACCTGAAGCATGAGCGTACACAGCGAGGTGAGTCCCACCCCCGCAAAGAAGTTCCATCTCACCGCATATGAATTTTGCTCGGCCATGGCTTTTCTACACGGCGGTCACGTTGTTTTGACCAGTATAACCAACACGTTGGGCCCAAGGAAGTATCGTTTGAAATTATCGGCCTGATATGGTAAATCGACAATAATGAATTTTGCCGGCAAAGTAAAAAGTCCAACTTCTGCGTTGCACTGCGTCCTTCGTCACTGCGACGTACCATAAGTACGCCTCATTCCTCAGGACTTGTGCGCCTTGAATTTGGAGTTTTTTACTTTGCCGCCCAATTTGCACTTTTTACGAGTCCATCAATTTTGATGGACTCGTAAGAAAATCGGGACTTCCTTAAATGGTCATCCGGCCTGTCCGGCGAAGCTTGACGCGAACCCTGGACATACAGAGAGTCGGATTATTGGTTTTGGACAGGTTTGACCCAAGATAACGGTGTAAGTTCACGTGATTGGCATGGCAAAAGAACTGATCATCAATGCAACCGATCATGAAACGCGGGTTGCCTTTGTGGAAAACGGAAACCCACAGGAGCTTTTCATAGAAAGGCCCAAGGAAACCGGTATTACGGGGGATATCTACAAAGGGCGGATCGTACGCGTGCTTCCCGGGATGCAGGCGGCCTTTGTGGACATAGGTCTTGAGCAGGCGGCTTTCATCCATGTGTCGGACGTATTCAATCATTACCACGAGTTCGAGCACCTCATGCAGGCACTGCCTGATGAGGAAGGCAATGATGGGGACGATCTTGAAAGCGAAAGGCGCCCCCCTGCCCTCCACCAGGCATTCATGATTGAAGATCTCCTCCACGAGGGTCAGGAAATCGTCGTCCAGGTATCCAAGGCCCCTATTGGAAGCAAGGGATCCAGGGTCACCAGCAGGATATCGCTCCCCGGCCGTTTCCTGGTTCTCATGCCTACCACAGATCATATTGGGGTGTCACGACGCATAGAGGACGAAGAAGAACGTAAACGGCTCAAACAAACCCTGGCAGAACTCCGCACGGACAGTTACGGCCTTATTGCAAGGACCGTCAGCGAAGGGGTCAACCGGGAAAAACTTTCAAAGGAGATGGACTTTCTTGTCTCTTTGTGGCTGGACATTCAGAAAAAGGCGGCCAACGCCCCGGTGCCGAGCCTGTTGCATAAGGAACTGAATGTGACGCTTCGGGCGGTCCGGGATCTCTTCACCCACGAAGTTGACAAGCTCGTGATTGATTCTAAACAGGGATACGAGGAGATCCTGGAATTCCTGGATACGTTCATGCCCATACTCAAGGAATCGGTTGAGGACAAAGAACCCGTTTTCGATGCCTACAATCTGGAATCGGAGATATCCCGTGCCCTCAAGAAGAAGGTCTGGTTAAAATCGGGAGGGTACATTGTGATCGAGCACACGGAGGCCCTGGTAGCCATCGACGTCAATACGGGCCGATACGTGGGCAGACAAAGCCTGGAGGAGACGATCCTCAAGACCAACCTGGAGGCCGTGAAGGAAATCGTTTACCAAATCAGGCTGAGAGATTTGGGCGGCCTGATCATCATCGATTTCATCGATATGGAGAAAAAATCGAATCGAGAACGGGTTTGCAATGCCCTGAAGGAGGCTCTCAAGAAAGACCGGAGCAAAACCCACGTGCTGCCCATGTCGGAGCTCGGCCTCATTGAGATGACAAGAAAGCGTACCCGGGAGACACTCAACCGAATGCTCTGTGAACCCTGCTTCTATTGTGACGGCGAGGGCTATCTCCAGTCGAAGCGAACGGTTTGCTACAACATCTATCACGACATGCTCCGGCAGTCGGGAGACATGCTGGCGCCCTACACCACGCTGAAGGTTCACCCGGAGGTCGCCGAGTTGCTCCTGGGCGAAGAGAATTCGCTCATTGAGTCGCTGGAAGGGAGGGTCAACAAAAAGATCATCGTACAGGCCGACCCACAATTCCATATCGAACAATATGAAATTTATGAGGTTCACAAAAATTACCTTGACAAAAATCTGTAGACTATTAAAATAATTTTTTTGCATCCGGCCTGCAGGGCCGATTTTTGTAAGCAGGCACAAAATTATTCCCAGGAAGGGAGACCTTTGAAAAACATTCATTTTTGTTCAAGGTCAAGGAGGGCGAGGATTTAAACCACAGGAATACTCAGAGTATTTCGAGGATTTAAACCGGAGTCCGACACCGAGATTGGGCAAAAAGGGGCGTTTTTCAAAGGTCTCGAAGGCTACCAAGATGTATGCAGTAATATCGACCGGAGGAAAACAATACCAGGTCTCAGAGGGCCAAACCATCAGGGTTGAGAAACTCCCTGGTGAGATAGGTGATTCTCTTTCTCTTGACCATGTCCTTCTGTTATCGGACGGGGAAACCATTAAAGTCGGGCAGCCAACCCTGGAGGGTGTAGGTGTGAAAGCCCACATCGTGGAACAGGGAAAGGCTAAGAAAATCATCGTCTTCAAGCGCAAGAAGAGAAAACGCTATCGCAAGAAAGCCGGCCACCGGCAACAGTATACAGCCCTTAAAATCGACGCAATTGCAACGGCATGACGCAACCTCAGCGCAAAACCTAACGCATCGGACAAGGAGCAAAGGATCCATGGCACATAAGAAAGCAGGCGGCAGTTCACGAAACGGACGGGACAGTGGCGGCCAAAGGCGTGGTGTGAAACGTTTTGGCGGCCAGCGCGTTCTGGCAGGAAATATTCTGGTACGGCAGCTTGGAACAAAGATACACCCGGGTAACAATGTCGGCCTGGGCAAGGACTACACCCTCTTTGCCAAAGTCGACGGTGTGGTCACCTTCGAGCGGGTGGGACGATCCAGGAAAAGGGTCAGCGTTTATCCGCTGACGGCGTCTGCCTAACGTTGAATACGCAGCCGTACCGCGTTCGCGGTCATTCCCATGTGACAAAAACCGGGAGAAGAAACATCCCGTTGGCTATGCGGGATAGATGAAATTTCTTGATGAAGCCCTGATTACTGTCCAGTCTGGAGATGGCGGCCGGGGATGCGTGAGTTTCCGGCGTGAAAAATACGTTCCCAAGGGAGGACCAAACGGCGGGGACGGCGGCAGGGGCGGTGACGTAGTCTTCAAAACCACATCCCGAATGCACACCCTCTACAACTTCCGCTTCAAAAGGCACTTCAAGGCTGAAAGAGGACAACACGGTCGAGGAAAGGAGCAGTCAGGCAAGAGCGGCAAGGACTGCATCATCCATGTTCCCCCCGGTACTTTGATCAAGGACGCCGACACGGGACAGGTGCTCAAAGAGTTTTTCCGAAGTGACGAGACTTTTTTGATTGCCCGTGGCGGACGCGGTGGCCTCGGCAACCAGCATTTTGCCACCCCAACGAATCGTGCGCCCCGATATGCTCAAACAGGTGAACCCGGGCGGACCCTTTCCCTGCATCTGGAACTGAAACTCCTGGCTGATGTCGGTGTCATAGGATTACCCAACGCAGGAAAATCGACCCTCGTTTCCAAACTTTCGGCAGCCCGCCCCAAGGTTGCAGACTATCCTTTTACCACATTGATACCCACCCTGGGCGTGGTCGAGTCTGAAGCGGCCGACCCCTTTGTCATGGCGGACATCCCCGGACTCATTGAAGGGGCCCATCGTGGCGTGGGACTTGGAACCAGATTTCTGAAACACGTGCAGAGGAGCCGGTTTCTGGTTCACCTCATCGATCTCTCCGATATTTCACTGGAAGACCCCCTGAAAGCCTATCGCGCAGTCAATGAGGAACTCCGACAATTCGACCCTCTACTCGGCCAGAAGCCTCAGGTGGTTGTATTGAATAAAGTGGACAAACGTGGTACTCGAACCGTAGCAGAAAAGATTCGCGTTGCTCTGGAACCCATTAATCCCGATATCTGGATCATTTCCGCGATCACGGGCGAAGGCCTTGACGCCTTGAAAGATCACCTGGGCCGGCTTGTCATGAAGGCGAAAGAGGCTGACCCGGACAGCAGCAAGGGAACTGAAGCCGGGCTATGACAGATCGGCAGAAACGTCTTCAGATTCGAAAAAAGCTTTTCGGGTGCGTGCGACGTGCCGTTGTAAAAGTCGGCAGCGGCGTGCTCACTCATGATCTGGGCCTGAATACGAAGGTCGTCAGGCGGCTGGCACGAGACATATCGATGCTTATGGACCAGGGCTGCCAGGTCATCCTCGTCAGTTCCGGGGCCGTTGCCTCAGGCATGAAAAGGATGGGCATGGTTGAACGGCCCTCCGAGATCCCCCATAAGCAGGCAACGGCAGCGGTGGGCCAACCTCGACTCATGCTGGAGTATGAGAGATCTTTTGCCAACTGCAAGAAAAAGGCCGCCCAAATCCTGCTCACCAGAGACGACCTGTGCAACCGGAAACGATATCTCAATGCTCGAAATACGATCAATGTTTTGCTGAATTGGGGCATTGTCCCCATCATCAATGAGAATGATTCCGTGGTTGTCGAGGAACTCAAATTCGGCGATAATGATAATCTGTCGGCGATGATTACCCATTTGATGAACGCGCAAATACTGGTCAATCTGACGGACATCGACGGCTTTTACGACAAAGACCCGGCTGTCCACGAGGATGCCGTATTCGTGCCGTTGGTCTCCAGGATCGACCATGCCATGGAAAAGGCGGCCCGTGATATTCCAGGGGCCTTCGGCATGGGCGGCATGCTGAGTAAGATTCGGGCTGCCAAAAACGTGACTTGCAGTGGCATTCCCGTGGTCATTGCCAACGGCCTTAAACCCAATATCCTTAAGAAACTCTTTGAAGGGCGGGACTTAGGAACGCTTTTTCTGCCCGGCAGCCAACGGATCGGAAGCCGGAAATGCTGGATTGCTTTCACCTTAAAGGAAGAGGGCAGGATCATGGTGGACAAAGGGGCGGCTGTGGCCATTCGCAAATACGGGAAAAGCTTGCTCCCCATCGGCATCCGGACCGTTGAAGGCGACTTCGGCGCAGGCGCTTCGGTCAGTTGTGTGGATCCTGACGGCGTCTCCTTCGCCCGGGGTCTCGTAAACTATGGAGCCTCCGATATTAGAAGTCTCATGGGCCTGAAGACGGACCAGATAGAAAAACAGTTGGGACACAGAGACTATGACGAGGTGATTCATCGGGACAACCTGGTAATCACGGTGGATGACGAGGAGGAACCGGTATGTCAGTAGAACAAACCATTATTGAAATGGCCCGGAAGGCAAAAGAGGCATCCAAAGTGGTCGCCCAGCTGAGCATGCGAGCAAAAGATGCGGCCCTGGAACGGATGGCCCAAAAGCTCCTTGAGGAAGCCCGGACCATAAAGAGAGAAAATGAAAAAGACGTCAAATCGGGCAGAGAGAAAGGACTTTCCGGGGCCATGATCGACCGGCTCACCGTGACGGACGGAGTCATCGAATCGATGGCCAACGGGCTGCGTGACGTGGCAAGGCTCCCCGACCCCGTGGGAAGGGTCACGGGGATGTGGTTGCGGCCCAATGGTCTTCAGGTCGGTCGGGTGCGCATCCCTCTGGGTGTGATCGCGATGATCTATGAGGCGAGACCCAATGCAACGGTCGATGCGGCGGCGCTTTGCCTCAAAGCGGGCAATGCAGTCATCCTCCGTGGCGGGTCAGAAGCTTTTCATTCAAATACCGTTATGGCCAAAATCATACAACAAGCCCTTCGGGAAACGGGCGTACCGGAAGCGGCCGCGCAAGTTGTTCCGGTACCGGATAGAAGCACCGTGAATGTGCTTCTTGCCCAGGAGCAAACCATCGACCTGATTATCCCCAGGGGGGGCGAAGGCCTCATCCGCTTCGTCGTCGAAAACTCCAAAATCCCGGTCTTGAAGCACTACAAAGGGATCTGCCACGTTTATGTCGATGAACACGCGGACCTCAAGATGGCCGAAGAAATCTCGTTTAATGCCAAGGTACAGCGTCCGGGTGTGTGTAACGCCATGGAGACCCTCCTGGTCCACGAAGCTGTGGCCGGATCGTTCCTTGGTCCCATGGCCAAGCGCCTTGTGGAAGCAGGTGTCGAACTCCGAGGATGTCCCAAAACCCGTGAGCTTTTGCCGGCGGTCAAAGAGGCCACCGAGGAGGATTGGGACGCCGAATACCTCGACCTCATCCTTGCCGTTAAGGTTGTCACCTCCATGGAAGAGGCCATGAACCACATCGCCGCCCATGGATCATCCCATACGGAGGCGATTGTGACGTCCGACTATGTGAGGGCCCGGCGATTCTTGAAAGAAGTCGATGCCTCCGTGGTTCTGGTCAATGCCTCCACACGTTTCAATGACGGCGGAGAACTCGGATTGGGAGCTGAAATCGGGATCTGCACGTCGAAGCTGCATGCCTACGGACCTATGGGGCTGGAGGAGTTGACCACGACCAAGTTTGTCGTTTTTGGAGACGGGCAGATTCGCACCTAGGGTGCGGGTGAGACTGGCGGATGGGCGATAGTCAGTTCTGAAAACAGGATTTATTTAGTGCGTTTAGGCCTTTTTGGCGGTACCTTCAATCCAATCCACATAGGCCATCTCAGGGCTGCAATTGAGGTCCAGGAGGCTTTTGGCCTGGAGAAAATTCTACTCATCCCCTCAGCGCGCCCTCCTCACAAGATGGCGGACCAGGTAGCCAGCGCCGGAGATCGCCTGGAAATGGTCCGCCTGGCTGTTCAGGGAGAGCCCCTTCTTGAAGCCTCTGATGTAGAGCTTGCACGTCCCGGGCCGTCTTACACGATTGAGACTCTGCGATATTTCCAGGACCGGTTTGGACCCGAAAGCCAGGTCTTCTTCGTCGTGGGTCAGGATGCCTTCTCGGAAATCGCCACGTGGAAGTCGTACCAGGCGCTTTTTTCGATGGCCCACTTTGTCGTGATGGCCCGTCCCGGCGCCAGGCTGAACAGCTTGGAGGATTTCATTCACAAACATATATCAAGAGCCTATCATTACGATCCCAAATCGGACCGATTCATCCATCCTGCGTGGTGTACGATTTTCTGCCTGAGTATTACCCATCTGGATATTTCAGCCAGTCGGATACGCGAACGTATTGGGCAGGGACGCTCCATCCGCTTTCTTGTCCCTGGCCCGGTTTGTGACTACATCGGGGAAAAAGGACTGTATCGATGACATTGCCTTATGAACAGTCGGCCAAACCGTATGTTGAAGCGGTTCTGGGCATGAAAGCCTTTAACATAGTCGTTATTGACGTGCGGGGCATTGCTTCCTATGCAGACACGTTCATTATATGCAGCGGCCGTTCTCACAGGCAGGTAACGGCAATTGCCGAGTTCGTTGAAAAAGAGCTCAAGGGCAAGGGCATCAAGCCTCTCGGCGTAGAGGGGCTCCGGGATGGACACTGGGTTCTTATGGATTACGGCGACGTGATCATCCATGTCTTTTATGAACCCATAAGAACGTTCTATGACCTTGAAGGTCTCTGGTCGGATGCCACGCAAATAAAGATTTCAGAGAAACCATGAAAAAGCCTTCCGACAAAAAAGACACCTTGGGGCTTATGAACCCGCAAGACCTCCTGCGGCTTTCCGGCAAGAAAGCCCTTGAGGCCATATTAGACTCACCCACACCGGCCACCCTTGTGCAGTCCCTGGCAGAGGAGGATCTGTACTGGCTCATAAACGATGTCGGCGTCGAGGATGCCCTTCCCATACTGTCCCTGGCTTCCAATGACCAGTGGCAGTATCTGTTGGACCTGGAGTTGTGGACAAAAGACCATCTCGAAACCGATGCCGCGCATCGTTGGTTTCACCTTCTGATGAAGGCAGCCCCCGAAAGGTTCCTCACCTGGGGACTTCGTGAACACGTCGAACTGATGGCGCTTCATCTCCGGAGAGTCATCGAGGTTACGATAAGAGAACACGATGAATCCCCCTCTGATTTTGCGGACGGGTATTTCACCATAGACGGCATCTACTATGTACGGATCAACGAGCAAAAGTACGAGGAAGCGACTCGAGAGCTGCTCCAGCGCCTGGCAGGCCACGACCACGAGAAATACCAGTCTATCCTGTCGAACCTGGCCGGTGTGATTCCGGCGGAACTAGAGGAGCAATTGTACCGAATCAGGAATGTCGGGCTGGCTGAAAAAGGCTTCCTTCCCTTTGAAGAGGCCATTGGGATTTACCAGTATAGAAGTCCTGAAAGTCTTCGCGAAATGCAGCATCAGTTTCAGAGGGTTGCGCCGGATCAGCGACGGCATGAGACCGTCCCTGTGACCATATCCACCCTCATGGAGGATCAAGACATTTTTTACGCGGTCTTGAAGCAGATAGAAGACGCCGATTTTTTGGGAAGACTTCAGAGAGAGTTTGCAGCAATGTGCAACCGGATAATTTCTGCAGACAGCGTCTCGGTGAGGAATAAGGAAGGCCTCAAGGCGGTCGTAACAAAGGCCTGTGGATATCTGAACATAGGCATCGACAGGGTCGTTGGCAAAAACCCTATGGCCGCCCTGCACCTGGTTGAAAAGTTCCCTCTCCAGGAGATCTTTCGGGTAGGTTTTGGTGCGGCCCTGGAACTACGTTGGAAGACGGAAAAATGGCTCAGAAAAAGCTGGTTTGTGACACACGGATTTGATCTGAGCTTCTGGGAAAACGCCTGGGCCGGTATGCTTGAAGGCCTGCTGAAAAAACGTCCCCGCCTCTATACAGATTTTTCTGAAGACGAGCGATACCGTGAATTCAAAGCGCTGGACGATCTCTCCCGCTGTGAGCAAGCCCTTGACGAAATGATGGCCCTGGATGCCTTGCTTTCCAGGCTGTTCCCCCAAAGCGACATCGGTCAACCGGCCGTGTCTTACTGGCCTGTGACGTACAAGAACCTTCTTTTGACCGGCTGGGCCAGACACCTCCTAGGCCTGCCGGACGAACAGCAGCCGATTTCAAGAAGGGCGCTGCAGACCTTTTTCAGAAGGCTCTGGGGAAGCAGCCCACAGGAACGCCGCCTGTCGTTGGAGGCGAGACGGGCCTTCCGGCAATGGCTTGAAAGTCGATCCGGGGTCGGCTCCGGGGAGATGGAAGAACCCGTGGGCAGAATGATTGACGGCCTGTTTGCCGAACTTGAAGAACAATATGGGACTGTCGCGCCGACGGATCTGGATCCCAGATTCGTCAAACACCTGCTGATCAAGCCGTGAAGGATCAAATTACCGTTTTTTGCTAAGTATTATCGATAGGGAAAATGGTAATTACTTTTTCACAGGTTTTCTGCTATTGTATAAATGAAGCTCCCCGTCGGAACGGGATCTTCGAGAAGCGCACGGGATATCTTAAAGCAATAGCTCTCCGTAACCCTCAACACTATGCCCAAGACCAAAAACAAAAGAAATTTATCACGAAGACACGAAATTTCTTGTATTTTTTTCGTGCTTTCAATTTTTCGTGTTTTGCGGCTATACGCCTTGAGGCGAGACGTGATTATCTGTTCAAAAATGCTTGTCAAAAGAGCACCGACTGAGGAGTATGCTAACCCCGCAGCCCCGCCAAGACGGGATCTTCGACAAACGGACGGGGTATTGAACATTTGATCAAGAGATTCTGGCACAACAGCCAATGGGTCACTCGGGCGTGATTTTATGCCTATTCGTACAGGACAAAATAACCGGGCAGGAAAACCGAAGAGAGAAAGCGCAGCAGGCTTCACGCTCGTCGAACTCCTCATTGTGATCACCGTTATTGCTGTCCTGAGTTCTATTGCCGTGCTCAACCTCATTAGCTACCGGAAGCGTGCCTACAATATTTCGGCTGAGGGTGATGCGCGGAATGCCTACATCGCAACGCAAGCCTATTTCAACGATCATCCCGACGACGCTATCTCCTCCACGGCGCAACTGTTCCTCTATGGGTTCTTACAGACAGACAACGTGAATGTGTGGGTCGGCGGAAGCCAGGGCACGTTGTCGGTCAGGACGAACCACACATCAGGAGACAGAACCTATGCCATCGACAGTGAGGGGCGCATCCGTTAGAGGCGCTCATAGAAATACCCTCCCCCAAAAAGTATCGACTCAAGTTTCTCGCGCTTATGACCTCGTAGAAGCCACGGTCACGACTCGTAGAGGCACGTTGTAAGTTCGACAATCCAGGACCTTGAGGGGTGAGACGGGATATCTCGTAGGCGGCAACCGGGTTCATTCAACGGAGGCTGCAGCCATTTCCTGCAACAGTCCGTACAAACCCGATGGAGGTTTCGGGAAGCTTTTTTTTCGTTGAATTCGCGGCCCCTTTTCGATATGTGTGGATAAAATTCTAAGACCCGGTCGCTTCAGGTTTTTTCTTTTTTTTCGTGGCAATGGAAGGACAGCTCGATGGCCGCAAAACCAACCTGTCAAGAATTGGAACAGAAGGTGGACGCATTGTCAAAGGAACTTGCCCGCTGCAAAGGTTCAGAGCTTGCCCTGCGGGAAAGTGAAGATATGTTCCTGAAGGCTTTCCGATCGAGTCCCGCTGCAAAGGTCATTACCAGGCTGGCTGACGGAACAATCATCAAAATAAACGAGAGCTTTACACGAAGCACCGGCTACAGCGAGGAGACGAGTCTTGGCCGGACCTCGATCGATATGGGATTTTGGACGATGCCGGAAGACCGTCGCAAGGTGATCGAAAAGCTAAAAAAAAGGGGATCATTTCGCGACCTGGAGCTCAGGTTCCGCAATAAGGCAGGGAAGATTCGTCTCGGGCTGGTTTCCTGCGAGCTAATCACCATCAATGGCGAGCAATGCATCATCACAGCCATTGAAGACATCACTGCGCGGAAGCAGACTGAAGAGGCACTCAAGAAAGCGGTTGAGGAATTGGAAAGACGGGTTGAGGAAAGAACGCTTGAGTTGCAGATTAAGACGGTCGAACTTCAGGAAGTCAACAGCGCGCTGAGGATTTTGATTAGACGAAGAGATACGGATAAAAAAGACTTCGAAAAAAAAGTCTTGTCAAATGTTAAGGAACTTGTCCAGCCACACATCAATAAACTGAAGAAGAGCCGTTTAAATGAAAACCAGATGATGTACCTCAAAATCCTCGAATCGAATCTCAGTGACATTGTGTCGCCCTTCGTCCACCAATTGTCCTCCAGATATGCCGTGTTGACCCCGACCGAAATCCAGGTCGCGCAGCTCGTGAAAGAGGGAATGACCACAAAAGAAATCGCTGAGGTCATGGGTTCATCCAAGCGTACCGTGGAATCCCATCGGGACAAGATTAGAGTCAGACTGGGCCTGAAGAACAAGAAGACCAACCTGAGATCCTATCTTTCCACCATTTGATACAAGCAAAGGTTTCCCACCAAGCCGGAGACGCTGTTGTCTCATATCCCGGGCATTATCCGGCCTGAATCGACCGACCAGCCGGCCGCCCCCGGAGGGAGATGTATTTTTGCAGGGCCGCCCGGGTCTTTGCCGCCTCTTCCGGCCAATGGTTCTGCAGAAACCAGAAGACGCGTCCCGGGTGACGGGTCGGGTCGGACATGGAACATAGGGAATAAGCCAGGAATCGGAAAAGGGTTAGCGTCAGGTCCTCCGGTTCTTCTTTCACCGTCTCCTCAATACCGAGTGCCGCATCCCTGAGACCGGGCCAATCGCCGTCCAGAAGGGCCTTCGCCAGGGCCACCACACGGGGACTCAGACCCATACGCCGTTTTAGAACGAGTCGCTCCTCTTCTGTCTTCAACACACCCATCCGGCGCCGCCCGGCGTCTTCTGCCGCCATGGCCCGGCGCTCCAACCGGCCCACAGGATCCGAATCCAAAATTTTCCGGAATTGGGAGGTTGCGTGAATCCGGCGTCCAGCGGTCTCAGCCCGGACAAGAACAAGGGGGCTTGTCACGGCCAGGCGCAACCAGAGGTGGTAGTCCCCCACGCCGGCAAAGGCTTCGTGCCACCCCCCCGCATCAACCAATGCCCGACGCCGAACCATGACGCCCGAGGGGGTGCTGATGGGACTTCCGAGGGGATAAAATGCCCATGGGTCCAGCGTGTCCAGACCGCCCCTGTCCGTCCCAAGGACGGGCACGGAAGGATCCGTGAATGATTTGATGATGCTGACCGCAGCAGGCGCGTCTTCTCGTTCTCCGAGGGCGTCTTGCAATCGTTTGAGGTGGTCGTGATGCCAGAGATCGTCCTGGTCAAGAAAGGCCAGCAGGGGTGCGGACGTATGTTTGAAACCCCAGTTTCGGGCCGAGAGGGTTCCCTTCTTGGGATTGCGCAGCAGGATAACGTCCGGAAAGGCTCGTGCCATCTCCGGGGACTCGTCAACAGAACCATCGTCGACCACGATCACTTCCCCGGGAAGCCGGGTCTGAGCGAATACGGACTCGAGCGCGTCGCGAATCCAGCGCGAACCGTTAAACAGGGGGATCACCACCGCGCATTTCATGGGACTCACCAAAACAAAATCCGGATCGGGGCCGCACCCTGATTTGACTACCGCGTGATTCCGGGCTCCACGTCAGGGTAAAGTTCCTCTTCAAGCCGGCGCAGCTCGGCCATGAGCCGGTCGTGGTCCGAAGCCACAGCCTCGGGTCCCCGCCGGCAGCTGGCGTCCCAAAAAGTGCGCACGGCCTGCACCTCTGCTGCCAGATCCCGGTCCTGGATTTCCCCTTTAAAGGTTCGGCGCATCATGCTCAATCCGCAACCCAGGCGCGCCATTTCGTGGAGAAGCAGGGTAAACCGGACTGGATGACCCCCGCCCACGATCGTCACTCCACCAAAGCCCACCGGCCTTCCGGCCATGGTGCGGCATATATGCTCCACCGTACCATCCAGCACCGCGTGCCAGATCCACTTCCCTCCGCGGGAAACCATGAGATCATTGAGCCCGATGTAGGTATAATCCCACGCCAGGACCTTCAATCTGGTGAGACGTTCAACCAGCAGTTGCGTCTCAATCTGAATGATTGTCTCAGCACGCCCGGCCACCAGGTCGAGGAAGTGCGATGCCTCGTCCGGATGCTCAGCCAGAGGCAACATGAGAATTTGCCCGCCGTTGTCAAGGGCACATGCCACCTCATCTCTAAGCTGGGGCCCCGGACGGTTGACGCGGACCGTCACGGGTATACGAAGTGCCTTTGCAAGGCCCGACACATCCTCCGGGCTGTCCCGGTTGGTCTCAAGGTCATAGCCACGCTGCCGATCGGCCTTGCCTTGGGACTCCCAGTCAACCACGATGCTGTCAATGCCAGCCGCCTCAGCCTCCAGGGCCAGGGGCAAGTCTGTGGTAAAGAGAAAGAATTTTATCATTATTTTTTCGGATCATGGGGAAAAAGACATCCCCTGTCAAGTTCGTACCTGAATCTTGCATGAAAATTAATGAGAAGCTCGTTTTGTGATTTAATACACCGGGTTCATAGATTTCTTGACCACAAGATACTCTACTCAACAGGTAGAATGAAATCTATTTTTTCTCATTAACTCAGGCCTCGCACCCCGTTACTGGTCTAAGGTTTTGTCTGTTTTAGCTTCAGGCCAGAGTCTGTTGAGAACTCGCGGCCGTGGACTCGCTGATCGCGGCCTCCAATGCCTTTAGCGGGTTTGCATCGATCGTTGCAGGACATGGCCGTAGACCGCGATCAGCGAACCCACTCGCCGCTCTCAGATATTTGAGCGGTCGGAATATTTTTTTGCCTGAGTCAAGAAGGTGGCGCGGTGGCATGAATCAGGAGGAAAATTCCCCGACCCCTAAATCATTTTGTTTCAAACAGGTCATGATATAGGCTTTTCATACTTGAAACCCAGTTTAGGACGCCGTGGCTATGCGCTCTGCGCCTGAAGAGGGATGCGAAACGTGAGTCATTAATTTTCACCCGGAGGGGCGGGCCAGAGGCTCCCATCTGCTATGTTATTCAGGTTGTAACTCTGTTGAGGGCAGCCGGCTCGTGAAAAGATCATTTCAAAATGCGGTCTGCCCTTGCTGCGATCCAAATGCTTGACAACCTTTGTGATTTCGAGTAAAAATTTTTAATGAAATCCATTGGTTGATGAGCATGGTTTTTGGAGGAACAAAGATGAAGAGATTGATGAACGTATTGTGGGTCCTTATACTCACGCTTGCCGTCACAAATGCCGGCGCCACAGACGAGCCGGGGCAGGGTTCAGATGAAAAGTCGGCCGTTGAAGTCCTTTCGAGCGTGCTGGGTGAAGAGAGGCCAACGGATGCCGATATCCTCATACTCAGAAGCGGCGATAAGCTCATCGGTACTATCCTCAATGAATCCTTTAACGCTACGACATCTTATGCCGAACTCGAATTCAACAGACAGATTGTCGCAGGCATTGACCTGAACGGAGGGTCCGACAATATTGAATCGATCATCACGGTGAATAACAATCGATTCTCCGGGTTCATTCACAACCCGGCTTTTGTTTTTAAGCTACAGCAAGGGCCTGAAGTCGAAATCCGCCGTGAAAAAGTACTGAAGGCTGTTTTTCGGATCCGTGATGGCGAGCGACAACGCCTGCCGCAACACCAGTTCATCATCTTGAAAAACGGCGACTTCTTCAGTGGGAAAATACTCAATGATGTACTCACGACCTTAACCCCTTTCGCCAAGGTACCCTTGGAGCTGAACAACATTGACTCGATCACCTTCCTTGGAGGTGAGAATCAATGGGTGGAGGTGGCATTCAGGGACGGCGGTCGTCTTCAAGGGACCCTGGAGCAGGAAGACATTCAGATCGAGCTGGACATTGGTCCCGCCATCAAGATCTACCAGGACCGGATAGACACCATTTATGGCCGTGAAGGCTTTGTGCCTGGCATCAAGCTTCCCGTGGCCGCCCAGAGGGTCATCAAGCTGGGCGAAAGCGACAAGATGGGTTATGGGGCCGAATTTGTAGACGGACGGCTAAAGATCGTTAAGATTGCGGAAGGGTCACCAGCCGAAAAAGCCGGGCTGCAAGTGGGCGATCAGATTGTCGGTATCGACGGTCAAGAACTCGATGCCGATGATGCCCTTCGTAAGGTGCGGGATGACATACTGGCCGGGAAGCGTGAGCAGGCGGTCATTGATATTCAGAGGGGAGACCAGACTATAACTTACCGGCTGATGAAGTGAACCCTACTGTTGCATAAACAACTTGGCTGAGGGACGCCAATAGCAGGAAAAGCCTGTCTTTGCGGTCTCTTTGAGCGCTTTCCCGGAATGCACCGCAAGTGACATCGAGAAAACCAAGAAGAACAGCCAACTTGTTTACCCTCTGGGAAAGGCGATGACACCGCATCTTCTTCGTTGTCAAGGATTGGGCGTAGCCGACTACAGCCAAACCCTTGAACGCCTTGAAGCTGCGGCGTCCTCACCTTTTGCAACGTTAGGGTGAACCCCAATGTTGCAACATTAGGGTGAAGAAACCCGGTCCTACCGTT